>Ga0164243_10005842_pt1 | contig 18727 bp, 22 predicted proteins | sample OricompcompostOP_FD_108781 | JGI IMG/M metagenome (GOLD analysis project Ga0164243, IMG submission 108781) | Organic Plus compost microbial communities from Emeryville, California, USA - Original compost - Organic plus compost (OP) | ecosystem: Engineered > Solid waste > Mixed feedstock >... | reverse complement strand
GGTCCAACCGCGGCGATCTGGTTCTGAGCCCGTTCGCCGGCATCGGCAGCGAGATCTACCAGGCCGTGAAGCTCGGCCGCCGCGCCGTCGGCGTCGAGCTCAAGACCTCCTACTGGTCGACCGCCGTCGACAACCTGCGCGGGCTCGACCACGAGATGGCCCTGCCGACCCTCTTCGACCTCCAGGAGGCCGCGTCATGACCGACACGCTGACCCGCGCGGGCCTCGCGTTCGAGGCTCCCGCCAAGCCGTTCGCCGAGGCGATCGACTGGGTGGCCCAGCATCTCGCCCGGCCGAGCCTGCCCATTCTCGGCGGCGTGCTGCTCGAGGTCGACAACCGTGGCCTGGTCGTCTCCGGCTACGACGGCGAGACGATCGCCACCCATGCGCGCCTCGACGTCGAGGCAGCGGTGACCGGGCGGGTGCTCGTCTCGGGGCGCCTGCTGGCCGCGATCGCGAAGACGTTCAGCGCCAAGCCGGTCGACGCGGCCGTGCGGGACCGCGAGCTGGTCGTCCGTTGCGGGACCGCCACGCTGACCCTGCCACTGATGATCGACGGGGACTACCCGACGCTGCCCACCCGGCCGCCCGCGATCGGGACCATGGCGGCTGTCGAGTTCGCCGCGCTGGTCGACCGGGTGGCCATCGCCGCCGACCGCGCCGGCGCCTACGCACCGGCCCTGATCGGGGTGCACCTGCGCTTCGAGCAGGGCACGGTACGGGCACTGGCCGCCGACGGCTACCGGATGGCCACCGGTACCTCGACATGGACCGGCCGGACAACCGACACGGTCGAGGCTCTCGCGCCGTCACCCGCGCTGATCGAAGCGGCGAAGCTCGCTGACGGCGACGTCGAGATCTGCTTCGACAGCGGCATGATCGCGTTCGTCTCCGCGACCCGCAGCATCGCGATGCGCCAGGTGGCCGAGAAGTACCCGCTGCAGATCGAAGGCCTGATCCCGCAGCGAGTCGAGACGCCGGCGGCCGTGCGCGTGGCCGACCTCCGGGCCGCCCTTCGACGGGCCGCCCTGGTGCGCGCCGAGAAGACACCGGTGCGGCTGACCTTCGGACACAACAGCATCTCGGTCGCGGCGGCCGACGCCGCCGGCGCGATCAAGACCGGCGAGGAGATCGACTGCGACTACGCCGGCCCGGCCATCGAGATCGGGATCAACCCCGGCTACCTGGTCGACGCCCTCAACGGCCTGCGCAGCGACATCGCCGAGATCTCCATGACGGAGCCCAACAGGGCCGTGCTGCTCACCGCGCCCGACGGCGCGGCCAGCTACCGCCACGTCGTCCAGCCCATCTCGCTCAAGAGCTGAGAGGGCAGCCATGACCCATACCGACCAGCTGGCCAACAACGCGGCCGGCCACGCCATCACCGACATCCTCGACCGGGCCGGCGACGGCATCGACCTCGACAGCGACGTCGTCGGCCGCCTGGTCGCCGACGCGCACGAGGTGACCTGGGAGCAGCGTGACGGCCTTCGCCGCCTCGTGCTCCGCGGTACGTGGGAGATCGACCCGGCGGCGATCGCATGACCGCCAGCATCTCCGACGCGTCCCTGGCCGACCTGCTCGCCGGGTTCGGTGAGACGGCGCCGGCCGTCGACCCGATCCTCGACGCCGCCGCCAGCCTGCGCGCGCCGTACCCGTGCGACGACATCTTCTGTGGCGATGGCGGCTGTGGCTGGCCGCCCGCCGACCACGTGAAGACGGCCGACCGGCGGCGTCTGGAGGGGGGCGTCGCCGGTCCGGCACCCACCCCGGTGCCCGGTCACGACGACGGGATCCGGGATGTCCCGGCGACCTCGGAGTGGGACGACCCCCCGGCCGGGCCGCCGCCGTCGACGGTTGCCGAGATGCGGGAGGTGCTCTCCGCCCTCGACGCCGACCGGCCACGCAGCCGGCAGACCGCCCTCGGACCGTCCGAGCTCGGCACACCGTGTCAGCGGCAGATCGCGATGAAGCTCGCCGGGGTGCCACGCCAGCCGGAGGACAAACGCCCGCCGTGGGCGCCGATGCAGGGCACCGCCATGCACACCCTGATGGAGGAGGCCCTCCGCTTCCACAACGCGCAGCTGGGCCGCGAGCGCTGGATCGTCGAAGAGCAGCTCACCGTCCACCCGGGCCTGGGCGGCGGCGTCCACGCCATCCGCGGCCACGGCGACGCCTTCGACACCGACCACGCGACGGTCGTCGACTGGAAGTACGTCGGCGTCACCACCCTGCGCGACGTCAAGCGCAAGACCATCCCCAACGAGCAGCTCGTGAAGCCCGACTACCGGGTGCAGGCCCACCTGTACGGCTACGGGCACGCCGCCGCCGGCCGCGACGTCCGCTGGGTGCGGCTCGTCTTCCTCGCCCGGTCACACGACTACGCCGACTCGACCGAATGGACGGAGCGCTACCAGCCGGAGATCGCCCTCGAAGCGATCTACCGCTACTTCGGCACCCTCGACCTGCTCGACAGCCTCAAACCGGACGTCACCCCGGCCCTGTGGGGCGTCGTGCCGGCCACGCCGGGCAAGGCCTGCGCCTGGTGCCCGTTCCGCCGTGTGGGCGGCCCGGCCGACGCGACCGGCTGCCCGGGTGACACCGAAACCAAGATCGACAAGCAGACCGCCGGGCTCATCGCCTAACCCAACCAAGGGAGAAACAGCACCATGACCACGCCACTGGACACCGCCAACAACCTGCTCATGAGCGGCGGCATCAAGTCGATCAAGTGGAAGGACGAGCCCGTCGGCTACACCGTCGTCGGCACCATCGTCGACCAGCCCAAAGTCGAGCAGATGACCAAGTACGAGAGCACCGAACTCGACTTCTGGCCCTCCGGCGACCCCAAGATGCAGATCATCGTCACGCTGCAGACCGACATGCGCGACCCGTCCAACGCGAACGACGACGGCAAACGCCAGCTGCACATCTCGCCCCGCATGATGAAGCCCGTCCGCGAGGCCGTGCAGCGGGTCAACGCCCCCGGCCTCGCCATCGGCGGCCGCCTCGCCGTCCGCCGCACCGGCGGCACCGGGGCCACCGGCAGCCCGTTCGAGTTCGCCGCCGAATACGCGACCCCGGCCGTCGACCCAGGCAGCCTCATGGGCAACGGCAACGGGGCCGCGGCGAGCCAGGCCGCGGCCAACGGCAACGGCGCGACGTCCGCCACCGCGCAGTCGCTCGGCCTCACCACCCCCGCCACGCCGCCGGCAGCCCCGCCCGGCGTCGACCCCGCCGTCTGGGCCGGCCTGCCCGACGCGCAGAAGCAGGCCGTGCTCGCCGCCATGGCGCCCGCCGGCGGACCCGGTTTCTGATCCCCCTGCCCAACCGCCGGCCCGCCCTCGACTTCCCTGGGGCGGGCCGGCCCACCTCAGAACGGGGCATCGACCCACATGATCGACGCGGGCACCGTCCGTCGCTGGCTGGGCATCCTCCACGGGGACAGCCCCGGCCACATCCAGATCGCCCACACCGGCGACTGGTCCGGCGCCACCTTCCCCACCGCCGACCTCGACGCCGCCGCGGCCTACGTCGCCCGGCTCGACGCCGAAGGCCGGGAAGGCATCTACTGCCGCGTCACCAGCCTCACCAACCCACCCGAGCCAGGACGGCGCGGCGGTGTCGCCGACTCGGCCGCCCTACCCGCCCTGTGGGCCGACATCGACCTCGCCGGGCCTGGCCATGCCGAACAGGACCTGCCACCCGACGAGGACGCCGGCCGGCAGGTCGTCGCCGACGCAAGCCTGCCCGAGCCCACCATCTGGATCCACTCCGGCGGCGGCCTCTACCCCATCTGGCTGCTCAACCAGCCCTGCCCGGTCACCACCGACAACCTCAACGCGTTGAAGACACTCGCCAAGGACTGGCAGGCCGTGCTCGAGCACGCCGCCGCCACCAAAGGCTGGCGCTACGGCCGCGGCGTCGGCGACCTCGCCCGTGTGCTGCGCATCCCCGGCACCGTCAACCGCAAGGAAGGCCTCGCCCGCCCCTGCCGCATCATCGCCGCCGCGCCACGCCGCTACACCGTCGCCGAGCTGATGGCCGCGCTCGCCACCGCCATGGCCGCCATCACCCCGCGACCAGACCTTGTTGAACGGGAGCGGATCTTCCTCGGCGCACCGGCACCCACGCCCCGCAGCGAAGGTGAGCTGCTCGTCGGTGACGACTTCAACGCCCGCGGCTGGTCGTGGCCGGACATCCTCGTGCCCGCAGGGTGGTCCATCCATTACGAACAGGACGGCACCACCTACTACACACGACCTGGAAAGCCCTCCGGCATCTCCGCTTCCGTCAACGCGCTCGGCACCGACCGGCTCTACGTCTTCTCGACCAGCGCGCCCCCGTTCGAAGCCCAGCAGTCCTACAGCAAGTTCGCGGCCGTCACCGTTCTCCACTACGGCGGCGACTTCAAGAAGGCCACGAAGGCGCTGGCCGCGGACGGATACGGCAGCCCTCTACCCGACCTGGGCGCCGACCAGGATCAACTGCTACGCGACATCCTCGGCGACGACCCCGCAAAGTTCCTTGACCCAACGCCACCCCCCGAAGGCAAGGTCAAGAAGAAGAGGGGCAGCAAGGTACCGAGCGCCTACTTCGACGACAGCGGAAGCCTGCTCGTCGAGACGCTCGCCAACGCCGTCCTCGCCGAATGGCCGTGCGCGCTCACCCAGGAAGACCGTGTGGCCGTCTACGCCGACGGCGTGTACCGCATCAACCCCCTGGCCCTGTCGGCCGCGGTCGGGCGGATGCTCGGCGACCGGTTCCAACCGAAGCACCGGTCGGCGGTCACCGAGTTCATCGCCGGGCACCTGTACACCGGTCGGCAGGTACTCCACGCACACGCCACCGACCCGCTGCTCAACGTCCGCAACGGGATGCTCGACCTCGCCACCGGCGCGCTGAAGCCACACGACCCGAGCTACCTCTCATCCACGCAGCTGCCCGTCGAATGGGATCCGGACGCCGCGTGCCCGCGCTACGAGCAATGGCTCGACGAGATGATCCCCGAGCAGATCGAAGACCTCGAAGAGACCATCTCCACGATGCTCGACCCGAGCCGGACGCCGCAGAAGGCTGTGTTCTGTTTCGGCCCGTCGCGATCCGGAAAGTCGACCTTCCTACGCATCGCCGGAGCAATAGCGGGCGCCGAGAACATCTCCGCAGTCACCTTGCACCAACTGAGCGAAAATCGTTTCGCGGCGGCAAACGTGTTCGGCAAGATCCTGAACAGTGCGGCTGACATCTCGTCTGCCCACGTAGACGACATCAGCATTTTCAAGATGATGACAGGTGAAGACCCGATTCACGCCGACCGCAAATATGGTGGCCAGTTCTCGTTCACCAACCGGGCGCTGTTCGCGTTCTCCGCCAACAGCCTCCCGACCATCGGGGAATCGTCACGTGCGTACGTCGAGCGAATCAAGCCATTCGAGTTCGCCACGTCATTCGCGGGGAAAGAGGACCCGGGTGTCGAGGCCGCCATGATGGCCGAGCTGCCCGGAATCCTCGCCCGCTGGGTGAGGGCGTACCAGCGCCTCCTGGCCCGCGGCACACGCCTCGCGACCCTCGACCGGGTGCGTCAGGACTTCGAGGTCCGCTCCGACCGGGTCCATCAGTGGGTAGCGGACTGCTGCGAGCTGACGGGCGAAACTGCCACCGGGGGCCCCGAAACTGCCACCAAACTGCCACCCCCGGGGTCACTTCTGCCACCGGGCGATGTGACGTCGCGCCGGGTGCTGGCCCGGGAGTTCAACGCCTGGGCGCGGGAGCAGGGGGGCAAGCCCATGGGCGAACGCAAGATTATCGAGCGTCTGACCAGCATAAACGGTGTGGTTGAAGTACGGAACGCGCTCGACAAGTCGCGGGGACTCAACCTGCGGGTGGTGGTCGGGAACAACTGGCAGACCCGGGGCCTGGTGGCAGAAGTGGCAGAAATGACCTAACCCCCACCCGACGCGCGACGCGCGCGCGGGTGTGTGTGTACACGTACACGCATGAGAGCAGGGAGGGGCGAATCTGCCACTTCTGCCACCACGGGTCAACAAGATCAACCAAGGGAGCGGGCATGAAGATCACATGCACCATCGGCGAGATCGAGATCGAGGACGACAACGGTCGCCAGGTCTCGGCGACCTCAGCCGAATGCAGCCGGTGCCATCACGAAACGACCTCGTTCGGAACTGCGTCCGCGAGCATCCGGCGTTGCCTCGTTCTGATGCGGGAGGAATGCCCAAATGGTGAACGCAACTTCTATGTCGAGTAGCGACCACCTCGCCACCACAGCCGCCCGCGACAGCACCTGCGCCCGCTGCGGCGCACCCACACTCGTCGGGCTCGCCGAAGGACTCACCGCCCGCGTCGACGTCACACCGCTACCGGACCGCGCCGCAGAGATCGCCGCACTCCTGGCCAACAAAGCCACCTACACGCGAATGCGCAACAAGGAACTTGTTCACCGCGACGCCGGGCGAATCGGCGACCCGCACCTGCGCGGTGACATTCACGCTCAACACAAATGCCTGCCCACACCGCGACAGGGCGACCTTTTCGACACGAGGGGAATGCAATGAGCGCCAGCAAACGCAAAGGCACGTCGTGGGAGTCCGCGATCGTGCAGTTCCTCCGCGACAACGGCGTCGCCCATGCCGAGCGCCGCGCCCTGGCCGGCAACGCCGACCGTGGCGACATCGCCGGCATCCCCGGGGTCGTGATCGAGGCGAAGGCGGAGAAGGCGATCACCCTGGCCGCCTACGTCAAGGAGACCGAGGCCGAGCGGATCAACGACGGCGCCCGCCACGGCATCGCCTGGATCAAGCGGGTCGGCAAGAGCTCGCCGGCCGACGCCTACGTGGTGATGACCGGCGAGGGCCTGATGCGCCTCCTGGCTGACGCCGGCTACGTGCCCTACCCGGTGACGGAGGCCGGCGATGCCTGAAACCCCGGAGTACGAGCTGGTACGCGCGAAGCTGGTCTTCGCCGCCGTGGCCTGGCGCAAGCGCATCCGGTCCAACCCGAACATGGACGACGAGGACTTCGACGTGATCGAGGCCGTCGACGCCTACCTGGCCGTCGCCAACCGCCCGCTGCCCGTCCACGAGCCGAAGCCGTACCCGGGCATCTGGGCGGGCATCCGCGAGCGCCTCGACGGGCTGCCTGTGGAGCCGGCGGTAGCCGACGAGCCGGCCGTTGAGCCATGCCCGCTCGAATGCCGGTGCGACGACGACGAGCCGTGCTGCTGCTGGTGCGACCTGCACGATGTGCGGCTCGACGAGTGCCCGTCGTATCAGGCCGTCGTTGCCGGGTTCCGTGAGCTGGAAAAGGCGGTTGAGGCTCGGGTGCGGGCTGAGTTGGCCGACGAGCCGGACCCGACGCCCGGGGAGCAGCGTCTCGCCGGCGCCGTCCAGCACGCCCAGACCGAGCCGGAGCCGGGCTGGGTCCGCACGATCGACCTGTCCAGCCCTCCCTCACCGCGCTCGACATGCCGTCCGCTGGGATGCGCGTGTGCGGGCGGTCTCGGCTATTGCGACGGGGATCTGTGATGACGGCGCCGTTCGTCGGTCTGCCGACGCAGGGGATGGGCTGTGCCTACGCGCCCGATCTCGGTGAGCCGTTCTGCGGTGCGGATCCGACGGTGCACGTGCTGGCTCGGGATGCGGCCTGGGGCGTGGTGTCGCTGCCGACCTGCGATCTTCATGTGTCGATCGCACGGTGGGCCGCTGGCGAAGTCATGGGCGAGCACCCCTGGCAGCCGACCTGCCTCGTTGCGGATTGCTGGGAGGCCGACCGATGACCCTCGCCCCGCAGCACCTCCACGCCCTCGCCGCCCTGCGCTCCCTGGCCGCCGCCTGGCCGCGTCTCCTGCGGGCCGTGGAGGCCGCTGCCGCCTTCGCGGATGGTGGCGGCGACCTGGGTACCCTCCGATCGCCCACGTGGTCCTCAGGCCGTTCCGGCGGTGGTTATTCGAACGCCGTGCTCGACGCGGTCGCCTCCGCCCACCGCACCCGCTGGACGACACCCGAGCAGCGGCTCATGGAGACGACCGCGGGCACGGTCCGCTGGCTCGGCGACGCCCTGCTCGTCGGCGGGGCGGAGCCGCGGACCCTCACGACGCTGATCCGGCTCCAGACTGTCGTGCCGCGGCGCCGGGTCGACCAGGTCACCGACCTGACCCGCTGGATCGGCGAGGCCGACCGCAAGATCCGCACGGCGCTGCAGGCCGGCGACGACCATCAGCTGCTGACTGGCGCCACCTGCCCGGCGTGCGGCGTGAGGCGTATCGCGGTGCGCACCTCGGCGCCCGACGTCGACGCCCGGCCCTACGTGTGCGAGGCCGAGTCGTGCGTCTGCGCGGGTGAGGGCTGCCCGTGCGGGATGGCGGTGCGGCCGGCCGGCGTCCGCCACATCTGGCTGCGCGCCGACCTGGTCGCGGCGATCCGGGGGCGGGGCGATGAGCGTTGACCGGACCAGGGGCAGCCAGTGCGGCGGCAAGCGTCAGCACGCGGACCGGGCTGCGGCGCAGCGGCACCTCGACGCGCTCGTGCGGCGCGGCGCGGCACCGTGGCGGATGAACGTCTACCAGTGCAGACATTGCTCGAGCTGGCATGTTGGACACAAGCCGATGCCGAGGGGGAACAGGCGATGATCGAGGTAGCGGGGGAGCGCTGGGGCACAGCCGCGCAGATCGCGGTCGCCCTCGGCGATGACGTGACCGTCACGATGGTCCGTAACTGGTCACGGCGTGACGGGCTGCAGCGGATGGTCGTCGGCCGGATGGTCTACTACCGGTTCGCCCAGGCGGCTGATATCGAGCGCGCGAAGCGACTCGGTGGCCGTGGCCGGCCGCGTGAGCTTGACTTTGCCCTCACGTTGGCCCGATCATGCCTTTGACCACTCGACGCAGCAGGTGGACTGTCCCTGCTGATACCCCGGGGGTCTGAGAAAATGCCAGCCCAGGGATCAACCACCGAGCGTGGCTACGGCACCAAGCACCAGCAGCTGCGTGCGTGGTGGGCACCCCGTGTCGCAACGGGCAAGGTGCGCTGTCACCGTCCGACGTGTCGCAAGCTGATCGAGCGCGGCGAGCCGTGGGACCTGGGTCACACCGAGGATCGCACCGCCTATACGGGGCCTGAGCACAGGGACTGCAACCGTCGACACGGGCAGCAGCTGGGGCAGGAGAGGCGTCGAGCGGCGTCGATGAAGTCGAAGCGCTCGCGCGCATGGTGATCGCCCCGGCCCCCCGGGGTACAAGTCCCTTGACCTGGGCAAACGTGACCCCACGTCTCTGGCATGCTTTCTCCCCCCGCTCGGATCTTGGAGGCGGCCGTGGCGCTCACGAATGCCGAGCGACAGCGCCGCTATCGGGCGCACAAGGCTGGAAATCACAAACTGTGCGCCCCCGGATGCGGTGCGGGCCGCGTTGCGCGTGACGTTTCCGCCGAACGTAACGACGTAACGCGCCCCCCCGCGCTCGGCGCGCGCGGTCGTCGGCTGTGGCGGCAGGTGACTGACGGCGCCATGCTGAAGCCGACCGAGCTGGTGACGCTCGAAGAGGCGTGTCGCTCTGCCGATCGGCTCGACGTGCTTGATCGGATTCTTCGTGGTGACCAGTCCACGTGGTTGGAGCTCGTGCCCGTCAGCCTCGACGGCCGGATCGTCGAGGTCCGCGCCGGCAACGTGTTGACCGAGGTCCGCCAGCAGCAGACCACCTTGGCCCGCCTGCTCGCCGAGCTCCGCCAGTCGCGCGCCGGCGTCGCCGGCAACGGACGCGCCGCGACCGGACCCACCAAGCCACCAGTGAAGGGGGCACCGAATGTCCCCGCAGGCGTTGGTGACCTCACCGCTCGGATTGCTGAACGGCGCGGCCAAGCCACGGGTTGAGACCCACCCCGCGTACGCCTACAGCTACGGGGACGTCGGCGCGGAGCTGATGCGCGCTGCCGGTCGGCCGCTCGACGACTGGCAGACCGACTCGTTGACCCTGATGCTCGCCGTCCGCGAAGACGGCCAGTGGGCCTGCTTCGAGTGCTGCGAGTGGGTGTCCCGACAGAACGGGAAGGGCGGCATCCTCGAGGCCCGCGCGCTCACCGGCTTCTTCCTGATCGGCGAAGAGCTGATCATGTGGAGCGCTCACGAGTACAAGACGGCGATGGAGGCTTTTCGCCGGGTCAAGGCGCTCGTGCGGGCGCTCGGTGAGAAGCTCAACGAGAACAACGACAACCTGTGGGTCGTCGACGGCATCCTCGTCAAGTTCAACAACACCAACGGCGAGGAATCGCTCGAGCGGCTCGACACCGGCGCCCGGATCAAGTTCATCGCCCGGACGGCCGGTTCGGGCCGCGGTTTCTCCGGCGACTGCAACATCATCGACGAGGCCTTCGCCTACACGCATGTGCAGCACGAGGCCCTGCTCTTCACGTTGTCGGCCCGCCCGAACCCGCAGTTGATCTATACGTCGTCACCGCCGCTGTCCGGCATCACCGGTGACGTCATGTATGACCTACGCCTGCGCGGCGACCCGACCGCCCTCCGGGAGCCCGAGGACGGCCCGTGGCGGCAGGACCCGGCGCTCGGCTACCGCGACTGGGGTCTGCCGGGCGATCTCGACTTCCTCGACGGCGTCGACCTCGACGACATCGCCAACTGGGCGGCCACCAACCCCGCCCTGGGCATCCGGATCACGCACGAGACGATCGAGCGGGAGCGCGCGTCGTTCCGCGGCAAGCCCGCCGGTTTCGCGCGGGAGCGTCTCGGCATCTGGCCGAAGCGGATCAAAGTCTCCGGTGGGCTGTTCACCGCCGCCGACTGGGCCGCGCAGCTCGACCCGGACAGCGAGATGGCCGACCCGGTCGTCCTGGCCGTCAGCGTCTCCTGGGACCGCGCCTACGGCTCCATCTGCGCGGCCGGCCGGCGTACCGACGGCCTGCTGCACGGCGAGACCGTCGACAACCGGCGTGGCACCGGTTGGATGGTCGAACGCCTTGCCGCGCTCGTCACGAAGTGGGACCCCCGCGAGATCGTCGTCAACCCGGGCGGGCCGGCCGGGTCGCTGATCGAGGACATCAAGGCCAACGAGGTCATCAAGAAGTGGCTGGAGTCGCGCACGCCGCATCAGATTCGCGAGGTGACCGCCCGGGAGAACGCGCAGGCGTTCGGCGCGTTCTGCGACATGGTCAAGGGTGAGACCCACGTCGACAAGGACACGGGGATCATCGTCAACCCGCGGGTCTTCCGGCACATCGGCGACGACGAGCTGACCGCTGCCGTGTTCGGCGCTACGTCGCGCACGGTTGGCGACGGCCACGCGCTCGAGATGAAGGTCGACGCCGACATGTCCCCGCTCGACGGTGTGATCCTCGCGCTGCACGGCGTCCGGTCCCTCGACCAGAAGATCGTCAACCCGCCGGCCACCGCACCGACGGCGCCGGTCGAGACCGCCAGCAACATGTTCCGCCCCACCGCTCGCCTGAGCATTTGAGGAGATCGCCGTGACGATCACCGTGCGTCTGCCCCACGCCCCGGCTGGGCTCGTTTCCAACTTGCTCGGGCTGCTCGGCCTGATCGCGGTCGCCGTCGCGGTCGGCGGGCTGACCGGCAGCTGGTGGTGGACCGCGCTGGTCGGTGGTGTCTTCGCCGTCGCCCTCGCCGCCCTTGCCCAGGCCGCGGCTGCCGCGCCGGCCCATCCGACGGCGGCCACGGCGAAGCTGACGCCCATCCCTAAGGCCGGATGATGCGTGGTTGGTTCGCGCCGCCACGGCGCACGACCGAGTCGCTCGCCGACCAGGTCGTCGCCACCGGCGCGATGGTCGGCAACTACGGCCGCGACCCGATTGACGGGGACGCCGGCTTCCGACGTGCTGGGGAGGTCGGCCGGGAGGCGCCGCACTGGACACGCGAGCGGGCCCGGGACTACTCGGTGGCCGCCTACCGGTCCAACCCGATGGCCACCGCCGTCATCGACACCTACACCGCCTTCTGCGTCGGCGACTCCGGCGTCACCTGGCAGGCCAGCAACCCCGACGTTGCCAACGTCGTCCGCGAGTTCTGGGACGACCCCCGCAACGACCTCGGCTCGATCCAGGAGCTTGGGCTCCGGTCGCAGCTGCTGCTCGGCGAGAAGCTGTACGAGATGCTCGTCGGCGAGCGGTCGGGTGTCGTGCGGTTCGCCCCGATCGACCCCGCGCACATCAAGGACGTCGAGACCGTCCACGGCAACCCGCTGTGGCCAGGCACGGTTGTGCTGCCGGGCGCCGACGGAGCGGGCGAGGACCGCCGCTGGCAGGTCGCACGAGTCGATGACGAAACTGGGCTGCGCGACGGCCGGGCGATGTTCTGGGCGCCGTGGCGGACCCTCGACACCGACGTGCGTGGGCTGCCGTTCATGCTGCCGATCCTCGACTGGCTCGACAGCTACGACACCGTGCTGTCCAACCTGATCGACCGGACCGCGCTCGCGCGCTACCTGGTCTGGGATGTCACCGTGCAGGGCGACCAGAAAGACGTCGACGCGTTCGTCTCCGCTCGCGGCGGCCTGCACGTTCCCCGCTCCGGCTCGGTCGAGGTGCACAACGAGTCGGTGACCTGGGACCCGAAGACCGCACAGACGGGCGCCTACGAGGACAACGCCGCCAACAAGTCGGTGCTGACCAACATCGCGAGCGGCGCCGGGCTGGCCAAGACGTGGCTCGCCGAGCCTGAGGACGCCAACCGGGCCACTTCGCTGACCATGGCCGAGCCGGTCCGCCGCCGGGTCGGCTCGATCCAGAAGGTGTGGCTCGCGCAGCAGACCGAGATGGTCCGGTATGCCGTCGACCGTGCCGTCGACGCGAGGCGGATCCCGGCGCGGGTTGAGGCCCGGGACGTGAAGACGGGCGAGACCACTCAGATCCCCGCTTCGCAGGCGGTGCGGGTCACCGGCCCCGAGATCGCGGCGGCCGATTCGCAGATCACCGCCCAGGTGCTGCTCAACCTGTCCACCGGCCTCGAAAAGCTGGTCACGATCGGGGCGCTCTCCAAGGAGGCGTCGGCGACCGCGGCCCGCAAGGCGTGGGAGGACTACGTCGGGGTGCCGTACACGGCCGAGCTCGACTCGCCGACCGCCAACCGTGACGACGTCGCCACCGCGGTGGAAGACGCCCAGAAAAAGCCGCAGCTGCGGCTGGCCTAGGAGGAACGGTGAACCGCGACGAAGCCGCCCAGCGACTCGGCGTGGCCGACTACGAGGTGACCGACGTGCGCGAGCACCCGGCCGGCCATCTCGTGGACCTGCGGAACGGGACCACGATGCTGGTCTCCGCCACGGTCGCCCGGCTGTACATCCCCGACATCGACGACGCGGCCGAGGCGCCGAAGCCGGCCAAGGCGGCCCGTGGAAGGAAGACGGCGTGAACCCCGAAGAGGCGCAGGACGCCATGCTCGCCGGCTACCGCGAGGCCATGGGGACGTCCGACGAGCCCCCGATCGTCTGCCCTGCGTGCGGTCACCGTTTCCACGCGGCCGTCCGGGTCACCGAGGCGGACGCGACCACCGAGGCCATCTCCGGCCGCCGGTCGGCCCGCGACGTCCGTGACCTGATCACGAAGACGCTCGAGGACCGGATCCGGAACCTGACCGGCAAGACCTGGGCCTACGCCTGGGTGCTCGACCACTCCGACACCGAGGTCGTCTACGAGCACGACGGCAAGACCTGGCAGTGCACCTACGACATCGCCGGCGAAGGCACCGTCGGAGTCGTCACCCTCGGCGAGCCAGCCGAGGTCATCGCCCAGACCTGGTACGTGCCGGCCGCCGGCGGCGAGCCCGTCATGCCGGCCACCGAGGCGCAGGCGCCACGTCCGGAGCGCATCGACGGCCGCGTCATCGAGGCCAAGGGCACCGCCGCCGACGGCGGCCGCGTCTTCGGGGTCCGGATCATCGCCGCCGGCGACAGCAAGAACGGCCGCCGCTACCCCGCCGAGGTGCTCCGCGAGGCCGTCAGCCTCTATGAGGGTGCCAAGGCCTACGACCACCACCGCACCGTCGAAGAGCTGCGCAGCTCGACGATCAGCGGCATGGTCGGCTACTACCGCAACGTCGAGGCCAGCGACGAAGGCCTCGACGGCGACCTGTGCCTGCTGCCGTCGGCCACACACACCGCGGAGGCGCTCGACGCCACCCTGGCCGCCCAGGCGGACGGCCTGCCGCCGCTGGTCGGCATCTCCCACGACGCGATGACCGTCCTCAAGCCCATCACGACCGGCGGTCGCCGGCTGATGGAGGCCACATCCATCACCAAGGTCAACTCTGCGGACGTGGTCGCCGACCCGTCCGCCGGAGGCAAGGCCACCCGCGTTCTCGCTGGTGGCATCGATGAGCCGGCGGGCGCTGTGCCCGACGGAGAGAGCACAAAGGAGTCCGACGTGACCGTCACGTCCGCAGACGTGCTCGCCGCGCTCAAGACCGCCACGCCGGAGCAGCTCGCCGCGGTCGGTCTGAGCAAGGTGACCGAGTCCACCACCGAGCCCGAGAAGAAGTCCGGCTCGGAGCCGGTCAAGACCACCGAGGCCACCAACGGCGCGATCGACAAGACGTCGTTCCTCGGCAAGCTGATGGTCAAAGACAAGATCGAGGCCGCCGGGCTTCCGGCCGCAGTGGTCGAGTCGCTGATCGAGGCCCTGCCGGACCGGATCACCGAAGCCGACATCGACGGCCAGGTCAGCGCCCTCAAATCTGTGCTCGGTGTCGCGGAGCGTGCCGGTCTCGCCCCAACCGCCACCACGCAGGTGACCAAGGAGGCCTTCGACAAGAAGATCGCCGCCCTGGACGGGATGCTCGACCACACCGGCCGCACCCCCGGCTACCGCAGCTTCAAAGCCGCCTGGGCGGACATCACCGGCGCGCGCGTGCTCGCCTGGGATGAGGACATCAACCGGCGGATCATCCGGGAATCGCTGGGCGGTGGCTACGACTCGCACGGCCGGGTCGGCAACGGCGCCGAGCAGCGGACCACCGAGTCACTGACGACCGCCTCCTGGCCGCAGGTGCTCGGCGACTCGATCACCCGGCGCGCGATCGCGCTGTACGCGACGCCGGCCCTGCAGACGTGGCAGCGGATCGTCTCCGCGATGCCGCCGGTCAACGACTTCCGCGAGCAGAAGCGCGAGCGGGTCGGCGGCTACGGGATCCTGCCGACGGTCGCCCAGGGCGCGCCCTACCAGCCGCTGACCTCGCCGACGGACGAAGAGGCCGTCTACTCGGTGATGAAGCGCGGTGGCACCGAAGACCTGACCTGGGAAACCGTCGTCAACGACGACCTCGGCAAGGTCCAGCAGATCCCCCGCAACCTCGGTCTCGCCGCCGCCATCACGCTGTACCGGTTCGTCTGGGACATCTTCAAGGACAACACCCAGTGCAGCTATGACTCGACGGCGTTGTTCCACGCCGACCACGGCAACCTGAACGGGGCGCTCGCGTTGTCCCAGTCCGGGCTGTCGACCGCCCGCGTGGCGATGCGCAGCCAGGCCGCCTACGGCCAGTCGGTCAACATCCTGTCGACCGTCCCGCGGCTGCTGGTCGTGCCCAACGAGCTGGAGGAGCTGGCCTACCAGCTGACCACCTCGGCGGTCGCCGTCCCCGGCACCCCGGCGGGCCCGTCGGACACCCCCAACCTGCACCGTGGCCTCGACTACGAGGTCATCGACTACTGGACCGACGCGAACGACTGGTTCCTGGTCGCCGACCCGCTGATGATCCCGACCATCGAGGTCGGCTTCCTCTTCGGCAATCAGGAGCCAGAGCTGTTCACGCAGGCCGACCCCAACATCGGCAGCGTTTTCAACGCCGACACGATCACTTACAAGATCCGCCACGTGTATTCGGGCACCCCGCTGGACCACCGCGGCGTCTTCAAGGGCCAGGGCTAGGACATGGCAGCCGGCCGGCGCCTTCGGGTGCCGGCCGCTCCGACCTCGCACGCATCGACAAAGGAGAAAGCGCAGCCATGCAGTTCAAGGAGATGGGCGGCCCGCTCTCGCTCCAGGTGTTCCTGGAGTCGACCGGTAACGCCGCCTCGACCGGCAATTTGCCCACCTTCCAGGCGCCCAACGCCTGCCAGGTGACGGCCGTCGCGCTCGTCCCGTCGGCCGCCATCACCGCGGACGGCACGAACTTCGCCACCTACACGCTCACCCGACACACGGCCGGCGCGTCGGCAACGACGGTCGCGACTCGAGCCTGGTCGGCGACCAACTCGGTGGCGGTCACGGCCGAGCTGATGACGCTGTCCGGCACCGCCGCCAACCTGCTGCTCGCCGTCGGCGACACGCTCAGCATCGTCAAGACGGTCGGCGGTTCCGGCCTGGTCATCCCGGCCTGCCTGCTGGTCGTCACGTACAAGCTGGTCTGATGGGCGGCCTGGTCCGGCACATCGCGCTGACCGGCTCCGACCAGGCCGTCAGCCCCCGCGCCGCCATCTACAGCGGCTACACCGTCGTCGAAACCGGCGGCACCGACACGGCCACCGTTCGCATCTACGACAACGCCTCGGCTGCCACCGGCACGCTGATCGGCGCTGTCAACCTGGCCGCCGGCGGCTCCGCCGACCTGGCGGTTCCGGCCGGCCAGTGGTGCGAGAACGGGATCTACGTCGATGTCGCCGGGGACGGGGCCGTCGCCGGCTCTATCCGCATCGGCTGAACGGGAGAGGAGGCCGCGGTGCTCACACGCGTGCTCAGGACCGCCGCGGCCACCCTCGCGCACACCTTCTACGTCGACGAGACACCGACCGACCCGACCGGCACTCCGACATACGTGGTCGAGGACGTCAACGGCACGCAGGTCGCCACCGGCGACGGGACGGTCGTCACCGGCGAAGGCCGGGTCACCGCGACGCTGGCCGGCCAGTCGACGCTGACGCGCGCCACCGTGACCTGGTCGGCCACCGTCGCCGGCACGGCCGTCATCGAGACCGACCAGGTCGAGATCGTGGGCGGGCGGTTCTTCACCCTGGTCGAGGGGCGCGGCTCGGACGCCTCCCTGGCCGACAGCAACAAATACACGACCGCCGACCTGGTGGTCGCGCTGCTCGAGGTCGAGCAGGAGTGCGAGACGATCTGCGACCGCGCCTTCGTCCCGCGCTACGAGCGCGTCGTTCTCGACGGCACCGGCACCCGCGAGCTCGTCGTGCGGCACCCCGACCCGGTCCGCTCCTTTGCCGACATCCGCTCGCTCCGGCGAGTGGCGGTGGCCCCACGATACGGCGAAGCGGCCGTTGACCTGACCTCCGGGCAGCTCGGCGCCGTCGCCGTCACCCAGGACGCGGTGCTGCTCCGCACCGACGGCTTAGCGTGGACCGAGGGTCGCTCCAACGTCGTCGTTGAGCTGGAGTACGGCTGGGACGCCCCGCCGACCGACCTGGTGCGCGCGGCCAAGCGGCGCTTCCGGTACTGGCTGAACGCCAACAAGTCCGGCGTTCCCGACCGCGCGGTCAGCTTCACCGCCCAGAACGGCGCCACTTACCGCATCGACCTGCCTGACGCGTGGAAGACCGGCATCCCCGACGTCGACGCCGCCTACAGCCGCTACTCACGGCGCCAGGAGTCCGGCACCGACGGCCGCGCCGTGCCCGCCTCGCGCAGCCTCGACTTCAACCCGCAGCGCGACTCGCTCTTTCACGGCGGGGTGCGCTGATGTCCGGCCTGCGCGTCACCGCCGTCAAGGCCCGCCTGTTCGGCGAGGCCAGTCCCGACGGCGCGCCGATTGGCGGCGTGCTCCGCGACCTCCCCGACCTGACCGGCGTCCAGGTCGCCTACAGCTACCCGCCCGACGCCGAGCGCGAGGCCGTCTACGGCGACAACAGCGTCGAGGGCAACGTCACTCTCTCGGCGATGATGGGGTCGGGCCGGCTCAAGCGCCAAGAGCAGAGCGTCTTCGGCCTGGTCGTGATGGCCACCGAGCCCGGCCAGCCCTACACGGCCGCGGTCGAGGCCCGGGTTGCCCAGCTCGGCGCCGCCGTCGAGGAATACATCGCCGCCAACCCGACCTGCGGCGACGTGCCCGACGTCAAGCTCGTCGAGATCGTCGCCATCGAGCTCGACTCCGGTGTTGACGACGAGTCCGCCACCGCGGTCTTGACCTACCAGATCCGCGTCACGTCCTACCTGCAGTGAGGCTGCCATGACCCTCACCCTGTCCACCGCGACCCGCTCGGCCGCCGCAGTCGCCGTGCTGGGCGAGATCGACGGCGGGAGCGCGGCTGCCACCCTTCAGATCCGCAGCGGCAGCCGACCCGCCGGCCCCGGCACGACCGCGACCGGTGACCTTCTGCTGGAGTTCACGCTTGCCGACCCGTCTTTCACCGAGTCCGGCGGTGTGCTCACCCTCGACGCCACCCCGGCGCTCGCGGCCGAGGGGCTCGACGATGGCACCGCCACCTGGTTCCGGATCCTCGACTCCGACGACGTCGCGATCATCGACGGCAAGGTGAGCGTGTCGGGCGGCGGCGGGGACATCATCATCTCCACGACGACGGTCAGTGTCGGCCTCGACGTGGAGATCACGGCTGGCACGATCACCATGCCCGCCGGGACCGCCGACTGACGCGTCGGCGACAGACACAAGCGCCGGCCGTGTGGTTGGCGCTACGGTGCGCCGATGAACTTCGGCCTCCGCCTCCCCGGCCCGTTCCGCGTCAACGTGTCCTCGAAGGGCCGCGTCACGGCTGGTGTGAACCTGGGCCCGCTGTCGCTCTC
>Ga0164243_10005841_pt1 | contig 18728 bp, 15 predicted proteins | sample OricompcompostOP_FD_108781 | JGI IMG/M metagenome (GOLD analysis project Ga0164243, IMG submission 108781) | Organic Plus compost microbial communities from Emeryville, California, USA - Original compost - Organic plus compost (OP) | ecosystem: Engineered > Solid waste > Mixed feedstock >... | reverse complement strand
TAGGCCCAGACCAGATGCTGGATGTCGGCAAATACGAACTGAGAGTCCTTGCTGTACGTAGATGGAGCAAGAGCCCAAAATAAAACAAATAACAAATAACAAATAATGAGAATCCCAAACGACCCCCTTGCATTGAGTGAAAAAACAAGGAGACAGAAAAAACAAAATATACGATATCCCCAGTCTCGTATTCCCACGTAAATCTTCAAGTTCACTGCCACGCAGGCCGATTCTATCAAAATTGGCGAGGCGCATAAATCTGTCGTGACGTGGGGTTAATAACAGAAGAGAGTAAAGTCAGAAGGGGGGGAGGGTTGGGCACAGAGAGAGAGAGACACTTGACTCCGAAAGGGATGGGATCAACTCATGCGATCGGAGCGGATCGACGCGACATGACATGGATGGGATGGGAGTGTGCAACATGGCCAAGCAGGGTGGGTAGGTACAGGGCCAGGCAGGGCGAGAAGCAAGTGAAGGGTTGGGAAGTACACAGGTACTGCGACGGACGACAGAGGGACGTACTTCTTATGCTTGCGTCGGTCTGCAGGGAAGGGAAGTTTGCCAAGGCTGGGCATCACCACGTCTGGAAAACCGGGGTGACGAGCCGCATTTTCTTTGCCCTTTGCCGCAGAAGCACGAAGTACTCGTATACATATCAATGCGGTGCGTAAGTAGTTGAGGCAGGGTATTACTTGGAATCAAGCTGTCCCCGTGTCTTTGTCTTCTTTCCTTTTTTGTTTTCCCTCTCCCATGATAAATCCGGGACGACTTCCTTCGCACCTTCCGCTCGAGGTAGCTCGAATATGTACTTAACTCGACACAGGTTTCATCTGGGGTAGATTAAGGTACCCGCGAGGCTTGAAGCCCATTGGGGAAGGAAGACGATCAATTGATGTATTCTATTCCGAACTCCTCCCTACGCAGGCCTTCTATCAATGTTTTGCTATTTCTTTTTCTTCTCCTAATTTTCCACCACCGTCCCGAGTTTGTTTAGAATGGAAGACTGGAAATTGGAAAAGACAAAAAGCACAGGCGCAAACACCCCACCAGGCCAATTCAACTGACGGATGACTTACAGATGCGCCGGAATTATTTGCTGCCTTTTCTCATGCACGTTGCCCCTCCATCCAAATCCAGATCCTGTCGACACCCTTATTTAGCGGGGCAAATAAAATACATCATCGCCAAAAACAGAGATTGATCAGGACAGGAATGTTCAAATCAAGTGGTCGTTAAACACACCTTGAGCCACTGTACTCTCATCAATGCTGGTCCATACAGTGTACCCAGTGCTTCGTGGAGACGACTACTTTCCACACGCCCCCCTGATCGCCAGGCACGGGAGGAAATAAGGTTTGCGCCTTGGGCCTTTTTTCTTATTTTTTTTAAAGTTTGGGGAAGTATGATAAGGTTCGGGGAGCGGGTCAAGTTTGCCGCTGCAAGGCGCCGGGAGGGACGGGATACCCAAACTTATCGATATAGTTCGATGTTGGATTGCTCTTGAGATCTATGGCATAGTTGGAGCTCTTCATTGATCCCTGGTGCCCCTGTTGGCTTCTCAAAGCTATATGTAGACTTTGTCAAATTGAGAATGGGATAGATAGATGCTAGCAATGAATAAAACATTTGAGCAATTGATACAATTATCGCGGAACACTAAATCCCCCAGGTTGCCCTTTGTCAAGTAGGATTCGAAAGGAGTAATTGGGTTTTGGTATAAGTTGGCTAATATCAGAAAGAAGGCCTCAAGAAGGGGTGGCACGGTAGACAATCAAGGAGAGACTTCAAAATTGGAGTATCAATGGAGCCTGGAGCCTGGAGCAATTAGTCGATCAGAAGGTAACAATAAGTATGTCATATCAAGACTTCATCTAAGCATCTTCCCAAGCTCCAGTTCTTACCTCAGTTTATCACAGGAGTAATGGCGATGTGGGCTTAGTGGAAGACCCCAAGAAAGGGCTCAATGAGGAGCATCAAATAGAGCATGGAGCATCAATAGCTGCTCAATCAGAAAGCAAGTAATAGCAAGCATATCAAATCAATTCATTCATTCAGACATATTCCGAAGCTCCAGTTCTCATTTCTCCCAGGAGTGATTATGGCACATACCTAGATCTATATATTTCCCCTTCCCGGAGCCCACAGTCTAAATTCTAAACTCTCTCACACCAGATACCAAACACATCACAAATCAATCAACCCACCATAGGAAATTTACTATGTCTGCGCATAGAAAAGGCCATCGGTCTCACAATCAAGATTCGGGTTCCTCTGCTTCTGACTGGGAGCAGAGATCCGGCATCCGCATCACTCCCAATCAACCCAGTCGAGAGTGTTACCACCACATCCATCAAGCTACTAGCCCTCAAGCACCCTTCTTCGGGCCCTTCTACATCGCCCAAGATCCCACAGGACAATTCCCACTTCCCTTCCACGCCACCAGCTCGCGACGATATCGCAGTGATGAAGCCGGCCAAAACTCCACCATGCCCAGCCCAACTTTTCATGCCGCCACTGTCATGAACGGGGTTAAGCTCGACGCAACCTCCAAGAACCAACTCGCGAACCTGGATGCCGACATCCTCAAGGAAGTCAAGAGACGAATCGCTCGCCTCCACCGCTCGGTCATCGACGCCCACGAGTTTTACAGCCGTCAGTTACGGGCCTTCGATTCCGTCACCCACTCTATCCGGTCCCTTTCTGACGATGTCGTCCTCGATCGGATGTGGAGGAAGAAAACTGAGAACGAGTGCAGGTCCGATGCACGAGTCGAGGAAGGGTTTGTATGCACGCCTAATCAACTGGAGGAGCAGTGCGATGAACTTAAGAGAATCAGTGCCAGACTGCTGGGTGGGAAAGACGAATATGATTCCAAGTACCTACAGGTACTTGTTAAGAGTGCTGACAGCGCCATCACCGAAGCCGTGAGCGTCGCCGAGAACGCTCGACACAGTTACAAGGCTTGTCAAGCAACGATCAAGATGATGGAAATTGTGAAGTCTATTTTGCGAAAGGAGATGGGGGACGATAACGTTGAAGAGCACAAAACTGATGGAAAAGATGAGCAGGAAGTGGGAAACACTGGCGAAGGAGAAGCGGAAGTTTGGTAGTTGTAACTATTCTTTAAACGCAGCCCCTGAAGTTTGTCCGAGTGCGTTGGTGGCAGCTTCGTGATAATGCTAAGCGCCGACGCCAGGGAAATAAGCCATGTACCAATACTTGAGGATACGCGCACACACATAGTCGAGGAGCTGCGTCTCTGAGTTGGCCTTGAAAATGCAAGTTTCCAGGCGACACCACGAGGAGGTTCAGAGTCCGGCTTTGTCGCCCAAAAGATAGAAAAGAAAAAGAATGGTGAAGCATCGTCCTCAACAGAATAATCGGAATCGAATTGTACTAGTCCCTCCCCCTCCTCGGAAAGAGAAGAGGGTGGGAATGTCCAGCACGCTGCGTATCGCACTCCAGTGTTTTCAAACACAATCTTCGCAACGGCCCTCCCATAGGTAGATGAAGTGAAGAAGGACGGAACCCTCCGAAGAGAATCCCATCCTTCAATCTCCATACCTGCTTTTCTGATGCCAGTTGCAGACGCACGGTGACGCCAGACCCTTGCGGGCAGACCCAGGACGAGCAGAGCCCGACCATGTGGGTTGGTTGGTGAAGAGATTACTCCGAATTTCTCATATGCCTGATGGATGAACACATCAATCCCCGTGAAGAGAAGGGTGGATTCTTGAGAGAGGCTCGTCTCGAAATGAGACGGGCTTCTCTCCGTTTGTAGCATAGAAACGCAGCGTTGAAGAGGACGATGCTCCACGAAGAGGGGGAAAGGAGGAAAAGATGAAGTTGCCCTGAGCACAGAAAAACTTTATAGGGCAGTGGGCAGTATTGGGCGGTGAGTCATTGGAGGGCCTGGGCTCGGTCAGCCTTGTAGTGGGGTGGCCAATAACAGCCTGCTTGGGCGTTAGTTTAATGTTCTGCATGTGATTTCCAGTTCATCAGCTGTCAGGACCTTGTCAGCTGGCTGCTGACGATGAAGTGGCCAACGTTTTCAGGAACGCGCTCTGGTACGTATCTTGCAAATGCGAATGTGACATCCTCGACTGAAACTGAAGCACTGAGGAATTCAAAACATCAATTTCTGGATCTAGACGTAGAGACACCAACATTCCGATCCCGGCCAGGCAGGCCCGGACTGCCGCCTTACCGCATGGATTTTTCTTGACATTGGCCAATTGACAGACATCACCAAAGGATGAACGTTTTCCCCTTCTTTTCATCGGAGTTGATTCCTCGTTCATAATTAATACTAGAACTTATGCTGCCCTGGGCTTTGACATGCCGCATTCCCACGTTTCTGCGCCGAGGGGCAGCCCAGGGTCATCACCCTCAAATGCCCGATTCTTCGTTATCATCATCCTTATTCCAGGTTTGCAAAACATGCCAAACATGAACCCGAATGTCTTCGCTCTTTGCTTACAGCTCCATCTTTCTGTTCAAGCTGGGTCATGTTAATAGCGCTTCAGCCTTATATAAAGGCGGTTGGCTGTGAAAGGCAAGATCAACATACAATGTGGTCAGAATCGGCGCCCACAGTACAATGCTGTCGCGAGCATGGAGGGGTGGCAGCTTGCATTGTCTTATCACCAAGAGAGTAGAAAATCGGCGGGTGGTGGCGTATCAGCTCAAAATTATTGCGGGGGTTTGGCATCATCACAGCTGAGAGATGCGCCCAGCCCGCCGCAAGGCTGCGCGCGTCAACCATTCTCTTCAATAGCTAGCGAGTGATGAACATTTTAAAAACACGACAGATTTCTAACCCTGAGGCTATTTAGGCAAATGGAATCCATCATACTTATTACTTCTACTCTTAGCTTCTAACGCGCGCTTCATCTACTACACCCTTCAGAGGCAATTCCGTGCCTCAGATCAGGCTCCAAACATAATGGGAATTTGCGGCACATATTTCTGCGCGAGCGATGATGAATATCTGGAAGCTAGCTTGAACGAAAGCGTAGCGCCCTACCCCTTTGACGAGGATCCCGATATAGTGAGGAACACCTATTGTCACCGTATCTCTGCAGAGTATGTCATGGATTATAATTCTGACCAGTATTCGGAAGGATAGGCTGGCATCGGTGTATGTACCTAAACGTTAACCCCAGACCTCCTTGGGAGGTCAGTTGTTTATACATCGTTATTTGCTATAGGTCATCGCTTCCTTTTTCATCTATGCGATATTCACGAGTGGCCTCGCTGGGATCACCTATCTTTTCGTTGAGGGTGTGGTACCTGAGAGGTTCTCCAATAAACTGGACTTTCTCCTCCAGAACAGAGCGGATCGCCTCGTACGTTTCGTCTGGAAAAACATCATACCGCGTCGAGTACGCGAGTTGCTCGACTTTCTTTGGCCGCGTCGCCTTCGAACGATCCCAAAGGAGAAGCTCCAGGCCATTTGCTTGCAACTGACCGACATCCAACTTATTACTGGTGCGTCGATTTTCATCGTTCTATACTCGAGACATTGCACGGTAACGCAATATCACTTTTACATCGGATTGGAGCTTTCCTACCTCTCCTTTATCACCTTTCAGGGTATGCTCCTTGCGGTTGTCGACGTTTTGCATGAACGGCTGTTCACGAGGGTGTGGAGATACATCTGGATCCTCACCCTCTCCGCTGGCATTTTTGCAAGTAGGTTCATTCTGTGGAACGATTACTTTATGGTTGATAGAATGTATGGCCTGTCCGTTCAGTGCGTGTTCGACAAGCTTGCCATTTCCGAGTGGTTTACACCAAAGGAAGCCGGGATGCTCACCATCGACGTGGTCGTCTTCTTCTGGTCACTCTGGTCCATTACCGTCTTGCTCTTCCCGAGCGTCTCTGGGTGGCCTCCCATGGCGCAAATTACCAGCTTTATCTATTGGTTCTTTTCATTCCCGAGTCGAGCACTCGTTAGGGTGCGCAACAGAGCGCTCTTGAATCCCGCCGATGCCGAGACTACGAAATTCAAGATTAAACGGCGCATTATTACCGTTGCGTTCGTGATGTTTCTCTCATTCCGCGAGATCGTATTCTCATTGTGTTTTGACCTCCTTCGAGTCTACACTCTATTGATCGGCAGCATATACGGCATACTCTACCAGCGGAGACGAGCGGCGGACCACGGCCGAGAAGGCGACGAAAACGAATGGGGGTTTGGGCAGATTCTGCCCCTTCTACTCTTAGCTTTGCCCATCTCTACTTTTGCAGAAGAAATTTGGAGTACGTGAAGGGCGAAATTCCAGCTGCAGTAGAAGCTATTTCAGGAGCCACACTGACATTTTTCTCCAGGAGATCTTCCAGGGGCAGAAGACGACACGAACCAGCAAGAGGAAGCAGTTGCGGCTGGTCCCGTTAGTACCCCTGAGCTGCAACTCGAACGAAGCCAGACTGCACCAGCAACATACAAGCCGCTAGAATCTCCTTTATCAACCCAAATGTCCGCGCCAGCTGCCATGCCGGCCGTCGTCTTGAACCAACCAGCCAATACCGCGAGCACCGACTCAGATCGGGCTTACATGGTCTACCGGAGGGAGTCCCGAGTCGAGACTGTAATCAAGCCAACTCTAACTAGGTTTCTTCGGCAACGCCACATGAAGTATCTACTCGGGAGAGCTCGTGACCTTCTTCAATCCGATCTAGATACTATGCAGGACGGCGTTACCGACCTTGAAACGGAATGGTTTAATAAGAAGCTGTTCCAGGTTTGGCTGATTCTATGCTTCTCTGCCCTGTATGGCGGGGTCACAGTGTTGGTTTTCCTCTTCGATGTCCCTATTTAAGTGTTTAGAAAGGCCTCTTCGGCAACCGTAGCTCAAAATTCAATCACGGCTCCTCATGATGTTCCCTGCGTTATGCGCCTCTCTCCAGTCGAGAGAACATGTCTTGTAATACTACCACACTCTTTAAGATCTAAATACCGACGTATACGTAAGCTGCATTGTGTTCTCTACGAAAAGAGAAAACCAGGCAGCAGATGCGTTGTCCCAGATGCGGCACATGGAAAGGGAACCCAGGATCGGAGGGGAGGCAGATAGCAAGGGTGATAAGGCACTCTTCTTCGAAGTGGCTTGGAGATGCGCTCTTGGCCGCACCTCTTGCAAGTCTTTGAACACTCTCCCTGCACCAAGGACAATATCAAAGATCCAAACCACATGAGACTAATTAGTGGTTCTCTGCGGGCAAGGAATCCTGAAGTTTAGAGCCCCTGATGCCGGACTACGAGACTGGGCGGGAGAAAAATGCTTAGTGCGAAGTACCAAACAAACTCCAATTGCAAAAAATTCGGGCCCCACATCGATCTCTACGACCAAAAAAAAAAGCGGTCCACTTGGTGGAATCTGCGACCCGCACCCCAGGAAGATTTCAATCTCACTTCATCGTGATGTTCCCTGCTAGTAAATCCACTCATCTTGAGAGAATAATTCCTGTATATTTCCCAGTATGGATTTCTTATAACATTTCTATCGCTCTTTTCATTGAGTTGTATCGTATTGCTCTCCAATAGTGATTAAGCACCTACCAAACTCACCCTCTGCCCCCTCACCATTGACTCACCCTCGTTCACCCTCGTTCACCGCATCACTCATCCCCGACCGTCATGGCCTCCGTCCACGACTTTCCCCAGCTCTGGCAACGTCCGCCCTTTGAGAGTCTCCTGGCGTGTCTAGAGTCTCTCGAGCTCACACCCCCAATCTGGAACCACAACCGCCGCCGGGATGACATCATCTCAGAGCAGGAGGCCAGCTTCTCTCACCGCCGTGATGTTGCTCTCTATCTCTCCGGCATAGTCAAGAGCAGTCTCAGCTGGATCTCCGACGACGAGGATAAAGAGACTCTCTGGGAACTAGCCAGTCGACGTATATCGGAGCGTTCTGGCCGACAAGGTATATCCCCCTCGTTTTCCCGCCCGTCACAGTTCCTTTTTATTTTTATAACTAACACCCGAACAGCCATGGGTGAGATAACCCGCCGCTGGCCTTTCGCCACCGACACCGCCCAACCCTTCGAGCTCATCATAAAAGAACCCGCCCTCACCGGTGACTCAATCGGCTTCAAAACTTGGGGCTCCTCCTACCTCCTCGCCCTCCATCTCGACACCCTCGCCTCTACCTTCCTCTTCCGCCTCTTCGACGAGAGTCTAGGCGAGCCGCGCCCCCGTGTCCTCGAGCTCGGTTCCGGCACGGGACTTCTCGGGCTGGCGGCCGCGGCGACGTGGCGGACGCACGTCATGATGAGCGATCTGCCGGGGATCGTGCCGAATCTTGCGGCGAATGCTGAGGCTAACGCGAAGATGCTTGAGGGCTTGGGCGGCTCTGTTGAGGTTGGGGCTCTTACGTGGGGCGGAGAAGGGGAGGATGAGATTGACCTGACGCTTTTTGGGACGCCGAATCAGTTCAAGGTTTTTAGACGAGATTTCCCCTCCCCGTTCATTTTTGGACATCTAACCCCCTTAGATTCGGAGCCTTCTTCTTCTAACTTCCTCTTTTTCTTTGGATATGACAGATCATTCTAGTGGCCGATCCTCTATATGATGACAATCACCCCGAATTGCTTCACAGCGCCATCCTGACTCAACTCGCCCTCGGAACCGAGGCGAGGGCCATCGTCATGGTTCCAAAGCGCGATCAAACCACCATAGGACTGCTGGACAGCTTTAAGGCGCTAATGACGCAGGGCGAACCTCCCTTAGAGTGCCTCGAGCAAGGTGAGCTTGAAGGCGAGGACGATTGGGACGCCAACGACGACGAGGAAGTCAAGTGCTGGTGGGGTATTTTTGCACGTAGACAAGCATAGAATTTATAGAGATTTAATGCCTTTTTTTTTATTTCTTTTTTTCCCATTCTTGTTTATAAAGTTGGTCGTATGAGCCCGACACACCGAGCATGTATCAGTAGGTTCGACGGCTTTCCGGGCGATGTCTTTCGGGGCGGTTTGTCGAACAGTTCATATATAACACTCCCCGAACACAACCGTCGTCGCGATTGTATGATGTCTGGTAAATCATAACAGTTAGCACCCGTAGCTACATTCTATGGTCCAGGCCCTCGGCCGGGGCCGGTGTGTTGGTCGACTCAGGGACTTACGGTTTAACTCAATTGGAGATGGCAGCACTCTCTCCCTTTCCTCTAGCGGCCAGCGAGTGCAAGGCTGGAGAATCCTAGCCCCCGCGGAGTTCCCGTTATTATATAAAAGACCAGATCGGGTCTCTTCGTAGATGGACAACGTTGCAGTCGGGGGAGTTGATAGAGAGTCTATATAGAGCGCTGCCCCGGTCGCTCAAGGGTTACCATGTTTCCGCGGTCGACGTCGCTGTCACTAGGTACGCCTGTGAAGATGCAGCCTGTTCCTCTGGCAACTGCGTCCTGCTCCCCCCCACGGCGCAGGCTCTCCTTCTCTAGGAGCAAGGGATTCTCATATCTTGTCAAACGGTATTATATACCCACCCGGGTGCTTTTCTTAATCCTCAGCCCGCCATTTTCGGGAATGATGCTACGAGGAACTTGCCGCTTTGCAGTCGCCGTCAGGGCGTGGATTCCCGACGTTCGTGAATAAAGGCATGTTTTTCGTTCGTAGCAAGACGTGACCCTCGGCGACTTTGCATGTTGTAAATACCCTCATGAATGGTCCCGGCCTCTTCATCAACCCCGTATCTTAAACAGGTATCGAGGGCTGTGGCAGGGAAGACTTGTGGCGAGCCCACCTCGAAATGGCGGCAACTGTGGAAAAAGAAGCTTCTCACGATGCTGGAGCGCTGTATAATCCGGCGGTGTACTCGACAGCCAAACCTTTTATCTCGAGGGAGGCATTCTCGAAAACTAGCTATAATAGTGATTGTAGATTCGACTCTCCCTTGGGCTGGGGAGAGTGAGGTCGAAGAGTTAGCGTACGTATCTAAAATTTCGGGACGGCTACTTCGAGGGGCAGACTAACCACCGACATCGCTTCTTGCCGGTTGCAGCCTTCCACGGCCTTTCTATAACGGGCCAGGGCAAAGCAGGTGATTCTATGCTATATATAGCCGCCTCAGACATATTCGACATTGGGACCCTCTAGTTATAGGACAGATTAGTGGGCGCCTTGGGTATATTGACGACGCGCAGCATTCTGTCCTGGCGTGGCGGGAGCCTAAATTGTCGACGTGTTAGTCGTCTCCTACCGGGTCTATAGAGGGGAAGGGAGACTTTATTACCAGCCTTCCACAACCGTGGTTTCTCCTCCCAAGTATATAGCAGTGTCGTCTTGCTGTCCAGCTGCAGTTGCCCCTCTCTATTCCGCGGATGGATCAGGAGTGCATTGATGTCAAAGATCCAGCCGGTTACACATCGGCAACCACTCCTGCTTCGTTGGCCTCGGGGACGTCTATCCCCATGCCTGACTCGGCATTCGAGGAGTAAACCCGGCTTTCTTTCCTATAATACCATTGCTATTGCTGTTGAGGCTAGTCAACAGCGCCGCTCACTCCGTATATTCGGCACCTCCCTCGCTTCCTTTGCAGCTTGATGCTCCGTGGGCGGCGCCCCCAGCTCCCGTGGCCTCTCAGAGCCAATGAGCTTTGATTGCTGGTTAGTAGGTAGGATTCTGGACGATAAATAGATATATATAAGAAAGGGGCAGGCATTCACGGGGCATTTCTCGCAAAGTTAAAGTTGAACCCATACCCAATGTTCGGGTAGAGAAAGAGTTGAGGGTTTGACTGGGCAGGGAGCCAGGGTCAACTTATACTTTGTAGTGAACGAGCCTGACTAGGGACCAGAGGAGAGAGTCCCTTTATCTTGGCTTCTGAAATAGATCAAGCAGCAAATACATTTCGGCTAGGCTTCTACATTGGATTAGACAAACCCAAGCAGCCAAGCCCAATGCACTCACAGGCAGAAAACATGCCAGCAGACTCAAAAGGCAATCATGATAAACGCCATGGTTGTGTTCATTCAACAACTATCTCTCATCAAGCAGCGGATCAAATCGAAGCAAACTGCCGCCCTACACACCTCCAGCTTGAGCATTGGGCATCTTAAACATTTGGCCCTTTATTTCCTTCTGCTAGATTGACAAAGGAGAGAAAACAAACATTTTTCTAAACAGTTATATCCACGGTGAATCATATAGAAGAGGGGGGAAAACAAGCAGACGTCATCATCTTTCCTGCTTTGCATGCTCCAAATTTGCGCCTCGCATTTTCCCTGAAGGTAGAAATAGAAAACAAAAACGGACTTTGTAAAAACGAAGGTCGCATCCTGAAAATGGGTATCTTGCGGACGAAGAAATTCAATATAAGTGTGAATATAGTGGTGAGGGAGGCTGGTTATGTAGGCCATGGATAACCCGCGAATCGTCGTCAGCATATTCGTGACGACAAGCAGTATGCATATGTAGAATCAGTTACCCCGATCAAATCATGGATGGGTATGTAGGGTCGTGGAAGATATTCCGAAGCGAAGGTGATATTTACGGCCGATCACGGTCGAGGTCTGTCTGTCGAATAGAGTCCAGGAATATATCTCGTGGAGTTTATACGACAATGCTAAAGTTCTTCCTCGACTCGGCCTCGTCGACCGTAAAGTTAAATACAAGCCGGAAGAGATCCTTGAGGAATGCGTATTGGCTCGAACGATGCATCATATACAGGACCGCCTTGGCAATCTCGGATGCTGTCGCACGTCGTCCTCGGGCCGGCAGGTTGGGATACCGCGGGAGGACAGCATCGGAAAGAATGAGGGCTTTGTAGCTTTGGAAGAGGGTTGCGTGGGATGGTAGGGAGCCGAAGGAGCCAAGCGGAAGCTGCTTGACGAACGTCTGGAGAGAACCCATTCCGCCCTTGCCTTCAGACGCCGCGTCTCGGGTATAGCCAACGATCATAGCCGCCTTGAGAATCAAGATTTTTATGCGAGTCACGTTGCTGTCTTCAGCTGTCGCGGTCGTGGCAGTACTGGATGTCTTGGCGCTGCTGTGCGAGTAGCTGGAAAGACTCGAGGCATTGCTGGACCATCGACCTCCCCGGCTGCTATCTGACGCGGTTCCGAGAACAAGAATATTGGGCTGCGCACCCGACTCGCTCTCCGGAGATAGCGGGGTGTCTTCGAATTCAGTTACCGGAGTCTCAGGAACCGGGACCCTCCTAGGCCGTTCCTCAAGAGTTTTATGAGACTGAGCTTTGCTGAGAGATGATCGATTGGACGTACGGCTTTCGCGGCCACTCGGCTCATGATGCCCAAAGAAGCTGGTCTGGGACGCACGTGGAGTATTCCTTTCGGGCCGAACGGAGGTGCAACCCTCTCTGAAGATGTCGCAAAGCTCCCAGCACGCCTGAACCGCAGAACCCAGGAGCTCTTCGCTCGCAGGTTGACCTTCCCGCTTATTCTGCCTTAAGCTGAAGAGCATTTCGGCTAGGGTCCAGCACGCCCGAAGAAGCGAGTCGGTTTCCTCCTCGAGTTCGCTCCTTTGTTTCATTAGGCGGTGGCACAAGGTGATGTAAAAGTCCAGAGTCCGCTCACGGAAGGCTTCCGGAAGAGTACGGGTATCCTGTGCGCTATAGAGACTGTTTAAAGAGGTGGAATTAGTATGTGCATACATATTGACTCAATCGAAACCCATTCCAGAAGTAAGGACTACGCTCCAGTTTATCACCCAAGGGAAATTGACTTACTGGTTGTTTAATTCAAAACTGACCCGGAGGATGGAGTCTGCAATTTCATCCTGCCGCTGTCTAATATCAAACAGAGACTGGCAGAAATCGCGGCAGAGGTCGAGGTTCATTCGCTGCACGGACAGCGACTCTTCGTCTTTGTCCTTGTTGTCGTAAAGTCGCTGGCAAAGCTTCCAGCAAGACTTCCATGCCTTTTCATGTGCATCAGGGGTTCCCGAGTTATTGAAAACGCGCGAACGATGAAAAGAGCTGAGGTTCGCAAGAGTGTTGCAGAGGGTCCAACATTCCTGGAGAGCGGCTCGGAGGGCGGCAATCTCGGATGAGAACTCTAGCCGCATTTCATCGAACGAGTGGTCATACAGGCCATCCTGGTCCGTTTCAGCATCTGGATCTCCCTCACCGAGCTCATCGATTTCTAGGACTCCAGTTAGCTAGTAGAACATAATAGTAGTTGTGAATGATAGAGACGCACTTCCTAGGCTACTTGTGCTACTGGAGCGTATCCTAGTAGACTCCCCGAAAACATCTTTGAAGTTTTGTGCTTGTGGAGTGGTGGCCTCGATGGTGTACCGAAGCGGCCTTATGTTAGTCGTTATGGGTGCCGGAGTCCGAGGCTCCCGGGAGGGCTAAGAGCAGAGTTAGCATGGCTCCGGGAGAAATAGTATCTGGGCAAAGGGCGAACCTGTACCTGTCCCAATTCATGGGATTCCTCAACACTGGCCATGTCATCAGTGTCTTTCGGTGAGTCTCTTTCGCTCATCTGTTCCTGTTTTGCTGTCGGCTCGGTCGACGTCTGCTCCATGTTAAGAGTTAGCTTCAATAGCATTACGTCGAGGGGGAGCGGGGAGCCAAGACTCACCCAGCTGCGGAAGCTCTCGGGAGCGTGAATAACAGACACGGATTCCTCGCTGACACTCTTGCGGATTTGCTCAGGAATGTTCGTCTTGAGCATCAACAGCTAGTAGAAGGGGTCAATATCAATTTATGAGCCCGGCAGCATGCTAAGCGCCTGCGTCGTGATGCTATCTCACCTGAGGAGGCTGGGCTACGGGCAGGTTGGGCTGAACAACATCCTCGGACTCTTCATCCTCTATCTCAGTCGTTTCGGTTCCGTTCGAGGTGACGGGCGAAGGGCCGACGAGGTCACTAGGGCTCACGAGACTGAGGCTTGCTGATATCCTCTGAGCGCTGTGGGGTCGAAGATGGGGATCGGGGGTTGAAGACGACCTAAGAGTGAAGGGTCAGCATTCTTTATATAACTAACGGATTGTTCAAATGCACAGAGAATTGAGTCACTCTCAAGTACTCTGGGGAAAGGATTGATAACCACTCACATCTCGTTGAGAGGTGCAAAACCAGACGGTAAACGTGCAGACGATGACCTCAATGGGGCTTCGAGGGCCATGGCTTAGACTACAAATTAAGAATGTTGATCAAGTAAGGCGTATCGGAAGGATTGTTGCTAAAGGATAAAAGCAGGTCGGCTGGCCGGAGACCAGATAGGCTGAGCAGCAAGGGACCTTGATGCCGCGCTGAGAGGTGGTCTCCGAGACGGCCAGGTCGGTCGGTATATGGATGTGCTTTAGCCGCCCAACCTGTGGAAGCTAGTTGGCAAGGCGTACAGCTTAAGCGCAAAGCCTCAGAAGCTCTTGCTACACGCCTCTTCTCGAGACTCGCGACGTATTACAGCTCGGTATCGGGTTCCTGTCGATGGAGGAGTGAAGCTCTGAAAGCAAGTGAGCTGCGTTTGTCTTCCCAGGAATAGTCCGAGTCGGGCGGGGGCACAGGGGAGCAATTCGAGGAACGGGTCGCGACAATCCAAGTGATTATATAGACGAAGGTAACATCTAGCTAGCACAGGGCTTTAATGCACTCGCGCTAAGTTCGGTTCGAGTAAATGGATTTGGCCCGAGAATTCGAGAAAAGGGTGTCGGGGGAGAGTGTTTTGTCGACTGGCAAGGCTTCTTCGGCTGAGGGCGGATTGGAGCGGCGGGTATAGCTTGCATGGAAGAAAGAGGCGGGGAACGTTGAGTCTTCGGAAGACGAGCACCGGCACAAAGGCGAATGAAATGGGGGGACTACTTTGAGCAGACCGCAAGCGATGAGTTGTCCAGGTAAGAGAAGGAGGTGGGCGGCTGGCGAACTTCGTACGCACAGGAGGAGAATAGGAGGAAAGAATGAAGAATGTTTGGTGAGAATTCCAGGCTTTGATGACCGATCTGGGTGCAAATGCGCCAGGGCGGGCAAGCAGCCGGGTTAAAAGACAACTGTACTTCGTACTTGGACGAAGTAATCAAACAATAAAAGATACAAGACTCATCCAATGTACGAAGTACCGTGCTCATGTCTTTGTGCTTGTATTTAACCCTCGTCCAGCGCATGCCGCTGCCTCTGGAGTGTACGACATGAGAAGAGAGGGTAAGAGCGAGGGTGGGGGGTGTATGGTTCTGGTGTTTCTGGTGTTTCTCCCGCCTGGTGCCATCCATGTGGTTCCAGTTACGGCAAGTCTCAATCGTTGATTGTTGGTCTCTGCATCTCTAGAAGTACAAGGAGAAGTATACCGAGGTACATCTAGCAGCCATCTTGATGACTTGGGTCGCAAGGAATTGGCGAATAATATCACGGTACTAAACGTGACGACTTTGCTCCCATGGGGTCTAACAGGGTATATTACAGGCTGCAGTCAGCGCTCCAACCACTGCGAAGCACAAACATCGCCCAGTACAGACACTGTATAGGAGGTACCGCATCGCGCGAGTGAATGTATCCCGGGGACAGAAGTCGATGTACTTTTCACCGTCACGACAATGGAAAATACCTTCTGGAATAATTGACGAGTCACCTGTGGGATGCTCTCGATGCTGTGAGAGACGGCAGGATCAATCGATGCAGACAGCACAGGCAGCAGGACATACCCCTTGGATCGACGAGGCACCCTTGAATCAAATGTTACTCAGACACATGCTCGACTTTGACAATTTGGGGAAAAGAATCTGGTACGATCCAGAGAGAAGGAAGACGAGCTCGGGGATTTGCTGACGAAGGATGAAGGAATCAGCAATGCTTCGAGGGATGATCTCCTAAAGAAGGGGAAGGCTGACGGCTGTGGCATATGTACACCACTACATACTTGGAGACTGCCAGATCCCATAATAGGGAAAGGCTAGGTTCACCTGCAGTGTTAGCTTGCTCCATCATATTTTCCATCCGAGGTGACAACACCCTTTCTCCATCGGGTCCCGAATGGAGACTTAGTCCGAAGTAAGAACACGTCCTATCAGCCTGTATTCCTCGGCTCCAATCCTCTCAAAACAACGGCCATTGGAACCAAAGCCCGAAAGAGTGGACCAACTAATCCTACTTCGTAGGAGTGTCAGGAGAACCGATGCTCCCTAGTGCTCCCTCGTGCTCCCTCGCATCGACGTCAGCACGAAGTACCCAAGCAGGTAAACCAGGTCAGTCCAACGAGAAATCGCCAGGCTGGAGATGGAAGGGATACAACAAGGATGTCGCTCGACCAGCTGGGAAAGAAGGAACGAGGACTCGAGTAGTGCGCTGCTGCACCCTGCGCGTCTTTTTCTTTTAGTTGAGCAACCATTCAGGCAGCGAGCCAGTCACAATCGAGGAAAGCGTCATGGGTGGGTGGGCTGCACGTTGCGTCGGCGCTTAACTTGCAGACGAAAATTTACAATACCAGAGCCGGTGGAGGTCAGAGGAGTACCTGCAAAGAAGAGGGAAAGACGCCCAGTACCTGTGTAAGCTGGGAGAAATGCGTAGGAAATCAGGCCCCAATTCTTACGAAGTACTAGAAGCATTGTCAGGCCAATTCCTCATCCAAGTCAAGAATCGATTCTGATATCAGTCGTCCCCGTATTCCGGGCATCCTCCCCACGCTAACCAATGTGATGCCGGATGGCTTGGGACAGAGCTAGGCGGGGTCGAGCAGATCCATCGGGATCAATTGATCCCTGCTCAATGGAAGGTTGATCCGGTCCTCGCTTATCCCAGCGCTATTCATGAGCACCGGATCTGTGGACGAAGCAGGAGTCCAGAAGAAGGTAAACCCAAATGGGATGTCGACACACCATCCTCGACAAGGGTGGAGATCCTAACCTAACCGAAAAAGACCTAGCCCATCCCAAGAGGGTGGAAATGAAGTCCGGAACAGGGAGATGACAGTGCTCAGCCGTCGCGATTTCCCAACTTTCACGTCGTCCTATATCTTTTTAATTTACGAAGTCCGAGGTAGCCACACCCATCACCAACAATACACACTAGATATATTGATGGCGCTTACGATAATTACGTACATTTTACCTGCAAGCATTGTCACGCACTCAGATCGAGGAGGACCCTTACGTAGCTGGTTGAGCTTCCGGAGGTCTTATTCTCTTGGGGGCCGGGCGCCATCGCGGCCCCCAATGGATTTCTAAATAGGGCCCATACCATCGATGAATGCTGGTTGTAGCTTATCTGGTTTCAAGGACCAGTCGGGGCCAGGCATACATACTGGTAGCCAAACATGGTGTCACACACGGACCCGGCCATGTGGTCCTCGCCGTAGCGATTACAATTAGGCTTTCTTGGGGTCGGACCATAGAACCATAAGATGCAAGATGGTTTAATACGGGATGAGAGCGGTGTAATACCCGCAGAACGGCGTCTATTTGTCCGCAGACCACCACCACCTTCGGTTCCGGCTTCATTTTTTTTCCAGAACGCCTTGACCCAGATTACACCGCCCCAAGCTCGTGGGCACGCCGGTGCTCCATTCCGCGGTAATGTTTGCCGTCCAGGTCTAACCTGGGAGGGGGATGCTGGCCGGGCGTTTAGGCGACCAGAGCATCAATGCATACACCAAATCGTGAGGTCATGATACCGTGCATTGAGCTACTTTCAGGTAAGCATCCTTGGGGGCTCGGCCACGCCAATGGATCGAATTGCTAGGATCTCACTGCCCCTAGTGAATGCAAGCTATTGACTAGAGGCACGTAGTGTACACATTGGTCCATTAGCCAGGTTTTATTAACCTGGATTCTGGATCCTTCAGTCAATGCCATTGAATAACTGTTATCTCTCGAAAGAGGGATGGCGGATGCACGTCCGGCCAACCAACACGAGGCCAAAAGTGCCAGTGCTACGTTGGGGGCGATATTTTAGGGGTAGACGGCGTAGACGCCCATGATATGTCGTAAGTTGTGGGTACTAACCGCGGTGTTGACGTTGGTGTTCGTGTTGGTGTTCATATTGGTCTTGGTGGAGGAGAACACACAAGACCGTCAATGCCTCGCGCAATGACTCCCCAATCTCAAGCTACCAGGGTGGATATCACATTTGATTGCTATCAAGGAAGCAGGTCCGTCTCGTCTGCGGAAAGCCGACAGAATTACTGTTCGGGGAGCAAGATACTGTGGTCATCCGAGTTTATAATCTCCGTCGAGTGTTACCCTCACACGCTTTGGCCACGGGGAAGCTTTCCGTCAGTCTTCCGTTGGACCAGTCTTCATCTTACGCCACGGCCAACTGCACATTTCATCCCGAGGATGGAACCGATTCGGTGATGGACACCTCAAAGGGCACTGGAAACGCGTGTATTACCTATTTCGGAAGGCATCTACAGTCTGTTGGTTCAACGCGGCAGTGAACGACTCGGTACGGCTTGTCCAACAGGTGTTGGTACGCAGGTGCTGTGGATCAAACCCTACCTCATATCGTAATATGCACGAAGTATTATTACGTGTTGGTTATCTTTCGGACCGAGAAAATGGTTCAATATAAATATGCAGGACGTAAATTGGGATTTCCTCTCCTTTCTAGATGTGGGCAGATTCTAATCGAGGATGAGGCAAGTTCGCTTCGGTTTCTTCCATGAACCATCAATGTACCTCCTATGGTAGTGATTTGGTAAAAAAAAAAAAAAAAAAAAAAAAAAAAGGTGCCTTTCAAGACTTTTGGTATTTCCCAAAAAGGGGGGGCCCTTCCCACAAAAGAAAGGAAACGGAGGGGGAAAAATAAAAATGGGGAAAGGTTTGGGCCACCT
>Ga0164243_10005840_pt1 | contig 18730 bp, 16 predicted proteins | sample OricompcompostOP_FD_108781 | JGI IMG/M metagenome (GOLD analysis project Ga0164243, IMG submission 108781) | Organic Plus compost microbial communities from Emeryville, California, USA - Original compost - Organic plus compost (OP) | ecosystem: Engineered > Solid waste > Mixed feedstock >... | reverse complement strand
GATGCGCCGGCTCGGGCTGGACGTGCAGACCCAGCCGGGGCCGATCGCGCCCGAGGCCCGTCGGACCCTCTCGCGCTGGCGAACCCCCGCCGGACCGGAGGCCGAGGCGGTCAATCTCGTGGGGACCCTCCCCGGCCGCGACCGCGCCGCTCCCGCCGTGCTGCTGATGGCCCACCACGACTCCGTCGCCGGCTCGCCCGGCGTGGCCGACGACGCCGCGGGCGTCGCGGCGATCCTGGAGACCGTGCGCGCGCTGCGGGCCGGGCCGCCGCCGGCCCGCGACGTCGTCGTCCTGTTCACCGATGCGGAGGAACTGGATTCCAGCGGGGCCGAGCGCTTCTTCGCCAGCCCCCTGGCGCGTCGCGTCGGCGTCGTCGTCAACCTGGAGGCGCGGGGCGGGGGCGGCCGGGCGCTGATGTTCGAGACCGGCGCAGGCGACGGGCCGATGATGCGCCTGTTCGGTCGCAGCGTCGCCGCGCCGACGGCGAATTCCGCCGCGGTGATGGTCTACCGTCTGCTGCCGAACGCCACCGATTTCACCGCCGCGCGCCGGCGCGGGCTGGCGGGCTTCAACTTCGCCTTCCTGGGGCGCCCCGCCCTCTATCATTCTCCCGCCGCGACCGCCGACGCGGTCGATCTCGGCTCGGTGCAGCATCTCGGAGACCAGGTCCTGGACCTGACCCGCGCCCTGGCCTCGGCGCAGGAGCTGCCGCCTCGCGGCGCCGACGCCGTCTACGGCGATGTGCTGGGGTTTCGGATGCTGATCTATCCGGCCGCGGCGGGCTGGGCGGTGCTGGCGGCCGCGGTGGCGCTGTTCGCCTTCGCCGCGCGGCGTGCGGCGAAGGCGCGGGCGGTCGCCTGGCGCGGCGTGGCGGCCGGCGCGGGCCAGGCTGCGGGCTTCGCCCTGGTCTGCGCCGCGCTCCTGGAGGTCGCCAACCGGTTGTCCGGCTCGGGCCGCGCGGCGGAGTACTACGACCGGTTGGCGGCGATCCCACGTCTGGAGGTCCAGGCGCTGCTGGTCGCCTTGGCCTGCTTCTGCCTTTTGGCGGCCGCGCGATCCCGCAGAAACGACCCCTGGGGCCTGTGGCTGGGCTTCGCCGCCTGGGCAGGGCTCGCCGCCGTGGCGCAGCAGGCCTTCGCCCCCGCCGCCGGCCCCGCCCTGGCCTGGCCGCTGACGGCGGCGGGCCTCGCCGCGGCGGTCGCGGCCCTGGTCGACCCGCGGCTGGAGGCGGGAGCGGCCCGTCTCGTCCTCGTGCTGGGGGCCGTCGTCGGCGGCGCGCATGTGCTGGCGCTGGCCCATCCGGCCTTCCTGGCTGTGGGGGCGGACCTCGCGCCCGCCATGGCCGGCTTCGCGGCGCTCTTCGCCCTCGGCTTCGCGCCGCTGCTCGACGGGCTCGCCGGTCGCAGGCTCCCGATCGTCGCAGCGGCGGTCCTGCTGGCCGGCGCCTTCGCCGTTGCGCTCTGGGTGCGGCTGGACCCGCCCGCGCCGACGGCGCCCGCCTACGTGCAGGTGTCGCGTTAGGGACTCAGCGCTTGCGCATCGGCGCCCGCGCCCCCAGATCGGGCCTTCATCATCCTTGCATCGACAACCGTCAGGTGCTTCAGCCCTGTTGGGCAGGCGTGGAGCCGGATTTCAGTGCAGCCAGTCAAGACCTCGACCCGTCGGCCGGACGTGGACTGGCTCAGGGTGCTGCTGTTCGGCGGGCTCATCGCCTACCACATCGGCCTCCTGTACGCCCCGTGGTCGCCCTATGCCTTGAAGAGCGCCCAGACGTGGTCATGGGTCGAAGGCGTGCTGCTCGGGACCCACCCCTGGCGCATGCTGATGCTGTTCTTCATCTCCGGCGTCGCCTGTCGTTTCGCGCTCGACAAGCTCGGGCCGCCCCGCCTGTTGGCGAGCCGCAGCCAGCAGCTGCTTCCGCCGCTGGTGTTCGGGGTGCTGCTGCTGGTGCCGATCCAGACTTATCTCTGGTCGGTCGAGACCCTCGGCTACCAGAAGCACTACGGGGCGTTCCTGGTGGACGTGCTGAGCGGCGGCTACCAGAAGGTGCTGGTCAACGGCCGGCTTGTGAAGCTGAACCTCTACGCGCACCTGTGGTTCATCCTCTATCTGTGGGCCTATGTGACGGTCCTGGTCGGGGCGCTGGTCGCGGCCCCCCGCTGGCTGCCGTGGCTGCAGGCGCGGCTGGAGCGTGTGCTGCACGGGCCGGGCCTTCTGCTCTGGCCGATCGCGGTGCTGATCGCCCTGCGCTTCAGCCTCTACCCGCAGTTCGGGATGACGCTGGAAATCTTCAACGACTGGTACAACCACGCCCTGTCGTTCGGCGTCTTCCTCGTCGGCTTCGTCATCGCCCGCAGCGAGCGGGTCTGGGCGGGATTCGCGGCCCTGCGGTGGCCGGCGCTCGCCATGGCGCTGGCGGCGTGGGGCGGCTACGCCATGATGTGGGCAGGCGTGGGCATCCCCGAGACGGTCGAGAAGGCCAATCCCTGGATGCACCCGCTCTACTCCGTCGAGCAGTGGAGCGCGATCGTCGCGGTGCTGGGCTTCGCCCATCGCTGGCTGCGCCACGACAGCCCGCCGGCGGCGGTGCGCTACCTGAACGGCGGGATCTTCACCTATTACGTGATCCACCAGCCGGCGCTGTTGATCATGCTGCACTTCCTCAAACCGCTGGGGCTGCACGGCGCCGTCGAGGCGGCCTGCGTGTTTCTCGGCACGGCGGCGATCTGCGCGTTCGCCTACGAGGGAGCCAAGAACCTCGGCTGGTTCGGCGCCCTGGTCGGCGCGCGCCCGGCGCGGGCCAAGCCCCGCCCGGCCCCCGGCGCCGCCCTGGCGGCGCGGCCGGCCAGCTGATCGCGTCAGCCTCGCCCGGCCGGCGGGGTCAGATCGGCAAGCGGCCCATCAGCAACAGCACCACCACGATCACCAGCACCAGCCCGAGGCCTCCGCTCGGGTAGTAACCCCAGCTTCGGCTGTATCCCCAGCTTGGCAGGGCCGCGATCAGCAGCAGGATCAAGACGACCAGAAGTACGGTGGTTTGCATCGCAAGACCTCCACGGTCTGAAACGAGCCTCTTGGCGAGAAAATGCACCGCCTCAGCTTGGGGTTCCCGCTGAACGTCTTGCTTGGCGTGGTGGGAACGGCTCCGCACGCCCCGTGTTTTCACGCGGGGGAAACCGGAGGCAGGATATGGAACGGACGACAGAACGCAACGACGGGGCGGGACCCGAGCACACGACCACCGTCGTGAAGTCTGGCGGCGGCGGACTCGGCCTGTTCATCGGAATCGCCGTGCTGGCGCTGGTCGCCCTGGTGGCGGTCTTCCTGGTGGTGCAGTCGAACCGCAACTCGCCGGAACAGCAGGTGGCCGACGCCGCCTCCAACGTCGCTTCTTCGGCTTCGCGGGCCGCCGATAGCGCGGGCGAAGCCGCCCGCGGCGTGGCGACCGGCGCGACGGACACGGCGCGCGACGCCGCCGGGGCTACGCAGGACGCGGTCCGCTAGCATCCGGCCGCCCGAGCGGCCGGGGCAGGGCGGCGGCGCGGCTCTCGACGCGCCGCCGCCGCCTCGGTCAGCCTTGCGGCGCGGCCGGGCTCGCCGCGGCGGCCTTGGGCGCGGCGCCCGGCAGTTCGCTCGCCCAGGCTTTGCGCACCAGGTCCTTCAGCGCGGCCGGCAGGGGCACATAGCCCAGTTCGGCGGCGGCGGCGTCGCCGTTCGCGAGGGTCCAGTCGAAGAACTTCAGCACCTCGGCGGTCTTGGCCTGGTCCTTGACCTTGCTGACCAGGACGAAGGTCGCCCCGGTGATCGGCCAGGCGTTGGCGCCCGGCTGGTCGAGCAGCAGCAGGTAGAAGCCCGGAGCCTTGGTCCAGTCGGCGCCTTCGGCCGCGGCGGCGAAGGTCGCCGGCTCGGGATTCACGAACGCCCCGTCGTGCGCCTGCAGCTGGGCGTGGGCCATGTTGTTCTCGCGGGCGTAGGTGTACTCGACGTAGCCGATCGAGCCGGCAGTCTGCTTCACCAGCGCGGCGACGCCGTCGTTGCCCTTGCCGCCGAGCCCGGCCGGCCATTCCACCGCATCGTTCGCGCCGACCTGCGAAGCCCAGGGCTGGCTCTTGGCGGCCAGGTACGAGGTGAAGAGGAAGGTGGTGCCCGAGCCGTCGGACCGGTGGACGACGGTGATCGGCAGGTTGGGCAAGGTCACGCCGGGGGCTGCAGGAGCCAGCCGCGGGTCGCGCCAGCTCTTGATCTCGCCGCGGAAGATGTCCGCCAGCTGGGCGCCGGTCAGGCGAAGTTGGCCGGGCTGCACGCCGGGCAGGTTGAGCACGGGCACCACCCCGCCCAGCACGGCCGGGAACTGGCTCAGTTGCGCTTCGGACAGCTCGGCCTGCTGCAGCGGCTTGTCGGTGCCGCCGAAATCGACGGTGCCGGCCTTGATCTGCCGGATTCCGCCGCCGGAGCCGATCGGCTGGTAGTTGACGGAGACGCCGGTCTGGGTGCGGTAGTCCGTGGCCCAGCGGGCGTAGACCGGGGCGGGGAAGGTGGCGCCGGCGCCGCTGATGCTGACGCCGCTTGCAGGGGGAGCCGCTCCGCCGGCCTGCTGATTGGCCTTGTCCTGGCCGCCGCAGGCCGCGAGGGCGAGGGCGAGAGCCGCCGTCGCGAGTATCTTGTACATGCCGTCTCCCATCGTGATCCCGGCCCTGCCGATCGCCTCAGCCGGCCCGGCGCAGGCCTCTACAGCAGTTTTGTGACAGTCCTATGCAACGCGCCGTAACGATAATTGGCCGCACCGGGCCTTGCGAAGGCGCGGCCAGGGCTATCTATGGGTCTTCGCCCTAGGGCCGTGTCGGCGCCCGCCGTTCCCAGAGTCGCACCTTGGCCAGTCCGAACCCCGCCCGCGGCCTGCTCCGCCGTCTCCGCCCGCCGCTGGTCGACCGCTACCTGGTGACGCAGATGGCGCCGGCGATGGCGGTGTCGTTCGGCGTGGTGCTGGTGGCCCTGCTGCTCTATCGGATCCTCGAGCTGTTCAACATGCTGGCCGAGAGCAGCGCCCGCTTCGGCCTGATCATGACCATGATCGGCAACCTGGCCCCGCACTACCTGGGGCTGGCCATACCGGCGGCCTACTTCATCAGCATGTTCCTGGTGATCGCACGCCTGGGCGACAACAGCGAGGTGGACGCCCTGCTCGCCAGCGGCCTTTCCATCGTTCGCCTGACCAAGCCGTTCGTCTGGGTGGGCGTGGTGGTCGCGGTGGTCTCCGTCCTGCTGCTGGGTTTCCTGCAGCCCTTCGGCCGCTACGGCTTCAACGCCGACCTCAACGCGGCCCTGCACTCGCAATGGGACGCCCGCGTCCAGCCCCGCACCTTCGTGGGGCCCGGGGGCGGCGTGACCCTGACCGCCGATTCGGTCGATCCGAGCGGACGGGGCCTGCGGGGCGTGTTCCTGCGGCGGATCAACTCCGAGGGCCGCGAACAGGTGTTCACCGCCGAGCGCGGCACGCTGGTTCCCAACCACGACGGCACCCAGCTCACCCTGGTGCTCGACAACGGACAGCAGTTCCAGGAGCGGACCCGGGGCGAGCCCCTGGTGGGCGCCTTCGAGCGGCTGCAGGTCGACCAGACCTTCGACACCCGCAATCCGCCGTTCCGCGCCCGCGGCGTGAGCGCCCGCGAGTTGACCCTCTTCGAGCTGCCGGAGCGGATGGCCCACGGCGAGCCGCTCGAGCGCGAGAAGGCGGCGGCCGAGTTCTACACCCGCATCGTGCGCTCCATCTCGGTGCCGCTGCTGCCGCTGCTGGCGGTGCCGCTCGGCATGGCGGCCAAGCGCGGCCGGCGGGGCCCCGGCATCGTGGTCTCGGCGATCGTGCTCTTCCTCTACGAGAACGCCATCGACATGGGGCAGAGCCTGGCCAACCTGGGGGCGGTGTCGCCGCTGGCCGCGGTCTGGACGCCTTTCGCCGTCTTCACCGCCTTGTGCGTCTGGCTGTTCGTGCACAGCCGCAAGCGCCCGGGCGAGACCCCGTTCACGGCCGTGGTCGACCAGGTGGAATCTCTGATGGCGTTCGTCCGCCGCCGGTTCGGCCGGCCGGAGCCCGAAGCCGCGGCCGCGACGGCGTAGGGATTCCGTCATTCTCGGGTCTGCGCGGCTGCGCCGCTTCGCCCGAGGATGACGGAAGGATGGGTCAGGCCCCTTCTACGCATGCCCTCTCAGGCGGCTGTCCATCGGCCGCTGCGGCGGCGCGCCGGGGATGTCCGCCGCCCAGGCGAGCGCCTGCTCGCGTTCGGCCGGGGCGAAGGTGCGCACCTCCACTTGCGGCAGCAGCGGGTCGACCACCTCGACCAGGGTCTTCACCCACTGCTTCTCCGTGACGATGGCCTCCCGCGGGAAGCGCCGCCATTCGCCGATCTTGCCGAAGCTGTACTGCAGGTTCTTCATCACCCCTTCCCCGGTGATGTCCTCGAATCCGGTCATGTCGACGAACAGGCCGACCTTGTCGTGTCGGCCGAGCTTGGCCTCGATCTCGGCGATGGCCGCTTCGTAGTCCCCGGCGGTCAGGGAGCCGGACGCGTGCAGGGCCACGACGTGGTCGGGCGCGGACAGGACTTCGATCATGGTCGGCTCCTTCGCGGTTCAGCCCTCCAACCGCTTCGGCGCCCTGCTGTTCCCGTTGGCCGGTCAGGCGGCGACCGCGTCCGCCGGCCTGCGCGCAAGGGCTTCGCGGTAGACGCCGGCCACCCCGGCGAGGATCTCGCTCCACTGGTAGCGGCCGCTCGCCTCCCGCGCCGCCCGGCCCATCGCGCGGCGGCGCTGGACGTCGTCGGCCAGGCTGCGGACCGCCGCGGCGTAAGCGCCGGCGTCGTCGGCGGGGCACAGCAACCCCGTCTCCCCGTCCCGCAGCAGGGCGCGCGGCGAGACCGCGTCCGCAGCCACCACGGCCAGGCCGCAGGCCATGGCTTCCAGCGTGACGTTGCCGAAGCTCTCGGTCTTGCTGGGGTTGAGCATGATGTCGCCGCCGGCGAGGGCGCGGGCGAGGGCCTCGCCGCTTTGGAAGCCGGTGAAGACGGCGCCGGGCATGCGTTCCTGGAACCAGGCGCGGGCGGGGCCGTCGCCGATCACCAGCACGCCGATGCGCCGGCCCTTCGCCTGCGCCTGGGCGACCGCTTCGGCGAAGATGGCCAGCCCCTTCTCCATCACCAGTCGGCCGAGGAACACCACCACCGTCTGGTCGTCGGCGAAGCCGCAGGCGCGCCGCCAGTCGAGGTTCCGCCGGGCGGGGTGGAACAGCTCGCCGTCGACGCCGCGGGCCCAGACCCGCATGTCGGCGCAGACGCCCGCGGCGGCCAGGTTCTCGCCTACGGCGCGGGTCGGCGTCAGCACATAGTCGCAGCCGTCGTAGAAGGCGTGCAGCCGCCGCTCCAGCGCCGGCTTGAGCCAGCCCAGGGCGTAGTAGTCGAGGTACGACTCGAAAAGGGTGTGCAGGCTCGCCACCACTGGCGCGCCGATGCGCCGCGCCAGCTTCTGGGCGCCCATGCCCAGAAGGTCCGGCGCGGAAAGGTGAACGATGTCCGGGCGGAAGGCCTCGACGTCGCGGCGGGTGGCCGGCGGCAGTCCGACGGCCATGCGGTAGTCGCTCCGCGTGGGGATCGGGATGGAGGGCACCGAGACGAGCTCGCCCTTCGGCTCGAAGGCGGGGGTGGGCGAGGTCGGCGAATAGACCCGCACCTTGAAGCCCTCGACCCGCTCCAGATGGTCCACCAGCCGGTTCAGGGTCTTGTTGGCGCCGTCGAGCGTGTAGTTGTAGTTGCCGGAGAACAGGGCCACCCGCAGGGGCCGTTCGCCCCGCCGGTTGGTGTAGCCGTCGAACGGCATCTGACTTCCCCGATCGAATCAGGGGCGAAGGCGCGCCCGAGGTCGTCTTAGGGCGGATAATCGACGCCTTCGTCACGGCCCTCTTACAAATCTGTGACGGCCGTCAGGGTTCCTCGTTCCGGCGCCTGCGCTTCCTCCGCAAACTGATCGTAGGCCCGCAGCGCGTCGATGGCGTAGTTCACCGCCGGCCCGCCGCCGAGCTGGACCGCCACCCCAAGCGCCTCCGCCAGTTCCTCGCGGGTGGCGCCGGCCCGCAGGGCGCCGCGGGCGTGATAGCCGATGCAGCCGTCGCAGCGCGTGGCGACGGCGATGGCCGCGGCGATCAGCTCCTTGGTGCGGCGGTCGAGGGCGCCCGGCGTCTGCGCGGCGTGGCTCATGCGCGCGAAACCGCTCAAGGTCTCGGAGATCAGCGCTTTCAGTTGTGGCGCGTAGTCGTCGATTCCGCGCACGATATCGATGTAATCCTTGGCCACGTCGGTCTCCGCTGGTTGGGCGGCGACCTTAGCATTCGGAGAGACGATGAGCGCCGCCGTCGATGCGCTTCTGGGCCTGTCGCCCGTGATCCCCGTGCTGGTGATCGAGGACGAGGCCGCCGCGGTCCCGCTGGCCCGCGCCCTCGCCGCCGGAGGCGTGCGCGCCCTGGAGGTCACCTTGCGCACGCCGGCCGCCCTTCCGGCCATCCGGGCCATCGCCGACGCCGTGCCCGAAGCGACGGTGGGGGCGGGCACGGTGCTGAACGCCAAGGACCTGGAGGCTGCGGCGAAGGCGGGGGCGCGCTTCATCGTCAGCCCCGGCCTCACCGATCCCCTCGCCGAGGCGGCGCGGGCCGCGCTCCTGCCGTTCCTGCCGGGCGTCGCCACCGCGGGCGAGATCATGCGCGGCCTGGACCTGGGGCTGCGGCGGTTCAAGTTCTTCCCGGCCGAGACCTCCGGCGGAGCCGCCGCCGTCGCCGCCTTCGCCGGCCCGTTCCCGGATATCCGCTTCTGCCCGACCGGCGGGCTGACGCCGGCGAATGCGCCGGCCTACCTGTCCCTGCCCAACGTGGCCTGCATCGGCGGAAGCTGGCTGGCGCCCAAGGACGCCGTGCGCGCGGGCGACTGGGGGCGGATCGAGGATCTGGCCCGGGCCGCGGCCGCCCTGCGCGACGGCGGCGCGTGGACGAGCCGCCGTGCCTGACGCCGACATCCGCCGCTACCGGGCCAACCTGCAGGGCGAAGTCGACGGCGCGGCCATCTACGACGCGCTCGCCGCCGCCGAGAAGGACGCGAAGATCGCGGAGGTCTATCGTCGGCTCGCCTCGGTCGAGCGGGCCCACGCCGAGTTCTGGCAGAAGCAGCTCGAGGGCAAGGGCGCGCGCCGGTCCGCTCCGCCGCCCAGTTTCAGGGCGCGGAGCCTGGGCTGGCTCGCCCGGCGGTTCGGGGCCGCGGTGGTGCTGCCGGCGGTGGCTGGCGCGGAGGCGCGCGACAGCGCTCACTACGACGACCAGCCGGAAGCCGTCGCGGGCGGGCTGCCCGCCGACGAGCGGGGCCACGCCATGCTGGTGCGCGCGGCGGCCGCGCCGGCGGGCGGGCTGTCGGGCTCCACCCTGGCGGCGCTGGAGGGCCGGCATAGGGGCGGGGGCGGCAACGCCCTGCGCGCGGCGGTGCTGGGCGCCAACGACGGCCTGGTCTCGAACCTCAGCCTGGTCATGGGCGTGGCGGGCGCGGCGGCGGAATCGCGCATCATCCTCTTGACCGGTTTCGCAGGCTTGGTCGCCGGCGCCTGCTCCATGGCCATGGGCGAATGGCTGTCGGTCAACAGCGCCCGCGAGCTGGCCCAGCGCCAGATCGACACCGAGGCGGAGGAGCTTCGCCAGTCTCCGGAGGAGGAGAAGGAAGAGCTGGTGCTGATCTACCAGTCCAAGGGGCTGGACGAGAACGCCGCCCGGGCGCTGGCCGACCGCATGTTCAGCGGTGAGAAGACCGCCCTCGACGCCCTGACGCGCGAGGAACTGGGCGTCGACCCGGAAAGCCTCGGCGGCTCGGCCTGGGGCGCGGCGGTCTTCTCCTTCCTGCTGTTCTCGATCGGCGCGATCTTCCCCGTTCTGCCTTTCCTGTTCGTCTCGGGTCTGGCCGGGATCGTGGCGAGCCTGGTCTCGAGCGGCCTCGCCCTGGCCGCGGTCGGTGCGGGCACGTCGCTGTTCACCGGCCGCCCGATCGCGATCTCCGCCTTCCGCCAGCTCGCCATCGGCTACGCCGCGGCGGGCGTGACCTTCGTGATCGGCAAGCTGCTCGGGGTCTCGATCAGCTGACGGCGACGGGAAGGGGGCCGAACCGCACCTCGGGCTCGTGCACCCCGTGGTGCTCCAGCGCCTCGCGCACGGCCGGGGCGGCCCCGACGATCTGCACTTCCGCGCCCTGGCCCCGCGCCTTGCGCACGAAGCCCTCCAGGGTGGCGGCCGCAGTCGAATCGAACAGCGACACGGCCGACAGGTCGAGCACGAAGGCCTTGGGATGTTCGCCCAGGCGGTCGAGCACCGCCGCCACCATTCCCGCCGCCCCGAAGAAGAAGGCGCCCGAGATCTTCAGCCGCACCACGGACGGGTCGCTGGCCTGGCGCGCGTCGTATCGCGCCGCCGTGTCGGCCGGGTCGTGCTCGACGTTCGGGACCGGGACCACCTCGACGGCGCTCGCCATCCGGTGGAGGAAGAGCAGCGAGGCCAGGGCGAAGCCGACGACGATGCCTTCCGTCAGTCCACGGAAGACGGTCAGGCCGAAGGTGGCGGCCAGCACCGCCGCTTCGCCGCGCGAGCTGCGGATCAGGGCGGCGATCGCGCCCCTCTCGGCCATGTTCCAGGCCACCACCCCCAGGATCGCGGCCAGGGCGGCCAGCGGGATGTAGCGGGCGAGCGGCGCGGCCACGAGAACGAAGACCAGCAGGAAGGCGGAATGCAGCATGCCCGCGACCGGGCTGCGGGCGCCGGCCCGGACGTTGGTCGCGGTGCGGGCGATGGTTCCGGTGACGCAGATGCCGCCGAACAGGGCCGAAGCGATGTTCGCCGCGCCCTGGGCCACCAGCTCGCAGTTGGACCGGTGGCGGCGGCCCGACATGCTGTCGGCCACCACTGCGGACAACAAGCTCTCGATGCCGCCCAACAGCGCAAAGGCTGTGGCGTCCGGCAGAAGCGCCACCGCCTTGGCCGCCGTGAAGGCCGGCAGGTGGGGCGCGGGAAAGCCGAGCGGGATGCCGCCGAAGCGCGAGCCGATGGTCTCCACCGGCAGGTTCATCAGGCGCGCCACCAGCGCGGCGGCGGCCACCGCGAGCAGCAGGCCCGGCCAGTGGGGCCGCCACCGGCGGAGGCCCAGGATCACGCCCGCCGTCAGCACCGCCAGCGCGATCGCCGCACCGTTGGCCGTGGGCAGGGCCGCCGCCAGCGCCTGCAGCTTGGGGACCAGCGGTCCGGGTTCGGGGCCGGAAAGCGTCAGGCCCAGCAGGTCGTGGATCTCGCCCGAGAAGATCACCACGGCGATGCCGGCGGTGAAGCCCACGGTGACGGGGTAGGGGATGTACTTGATGAAGCCGCCGAGCCGCAGCGCCCCGATGGCCAGCAGCATCAGGCCCGCCATCACCGTGGCGATGGCCAGGCCGTCGACCCCGTGCCGGGCGACGGTGGCCGAGACCAGCACGATGAAGGCGCCCGCCGGGCCGCCGATCTGGAAGCGGCTGCCGCCCAGCATCGAAACCAGGAAGCCGCCGACGATGGCGGTATAGAGCCCTGCGGCCGGGGTCACGCCCGACGAGATGGCGATGGCCATGGAGAGCGGCAGCGCCACGATGGCGACCGTCAGGCCCGCCACCGCGTCGGCCCGCAGCTCCGGCAGGCCGTAGCCCTGTCGCAGGGTGGTGAACAGTTTGGGGGTGTAGAGCTCGCGCCAGCTTGGGTCGAGCGCAGTCATGGGCCTCAGCCCTCCGCCTTGGGTTTGAGCCGGACCCCGCGGCCGCCCGCCGGGCTGGCCGCCCCCTCGCCGATCAGGTCGATGCCGGCGCGGTCCAGGGCCTCGATCACCTTCGTCAGGCTGTCGATCACGCCCCGCACGACCCCTTCGCTGGCCTCCATCCGCTGGATGGTGGGCAGCGACACGCCGGCCATCTCGGCCAGCGTCTTCTGGTCGATCCCGAGGAGGGCGCGCGCGGCGCGCATCTGACCGGCGGTGATCATGCAATCACCGTATATCAGCGGTCAGTATTGATGCAATTTACATCATTTGTCGCAGATGTCGCATGAGTCGCAGGCGGGCGGCCGCAGGCCGTGCATGACGCCGGTTCTTCAGACGCCGGGCGACAGTTCGCGCGGGCTTTGCGGCGGGCTGGGGCGCTCCGGGTGCAACCGAAATGTCATCCCGCACAAGTATTGCACTCGCCCGATGAGCTCGCCCGCCTCCGATCTGAAGGCCCAACGCGCCGATTTGCTGCGCTATGTCGACCGTCGCGTGTCCGACTCGGCGCTCAGCGAGGACATTGTCCAGGAAGCCTATCTGCGGCTGCTGGCTTACGAGGCGAAGCCGGGCGGCATCGTGTCCAATGCAGCCGCGCTGTTGCGGCGCATCTCGCTGAACCTTGCTCGGGACCATTATCGCCATTCGGGACGTATGCGGGCGGTCGGAGAGCCGTCCGAAAATGTCGTGTGCCCCTATCCGACCCCGGAAGAGGTGTTGGACTATCGGCAGCGCGTCGACGTCATGGCCCGCGCATTGGGCGCCATGCCCTCGCTCCGCCGCGAGATTTTCCTGCGTAACCGCTTTGACGGGCAGACCGCCCCCGAGATAGCCGCCGAGCTTGAGATGAGCCGCGCCGCCGTCGACAAGCACATAGTCCGAGCCTTGTCGGATATCAGGCAGGCGCTGGCGAAGCGGGGACTTGCGCTGTGGGCGAACGGCCGATGAACAGCCGGCGACAGACCGCCAGGAGCAGCGATGAGCGTCTGCTCGATGATCCGGCGCTGAAGGAAGCCCTGCGCTTCGCGGCGAATTCCGGACGCCTTTCGAACGAGCAGATCCGGGCGATGCGGGCCAACCGGCGACGGGCTGTCGCCACCGCGGCCTTGACCGTGGCGTTGCTGGCGGCGGGCGTCGGCGGCTGGCGCTACATGCGGCCGGCGCCGGAGAAGCCGGATGTCGTCGAACTGGCGACCGCGCCCGGCCAGACGCGCGAATTCCGCGCTGGCGATGGCACGGTTCTCCGGCTGAACGGCGCAACCCGCGTCACCTTGACCTTCGACTCCAACCATCGAGACGCAGAACTCGCCTCGGGCGAGGCGTTCTTCGACGTCGCCCATGACGAAAGGCGTCCCTTCACGGTTCATGCCGGGAAGGCGGAAACCACCGTGCTCGGCACGGCCTTCGACCTGGATCTGACCGAGCGCCGCGTCGGCCTGTCTGTCTATCGCGGGGCGGTGCGTTTCACGAATGTCGATACGCCCTCGCAGGCCGTGGTCGTGAAGGCCGGATGGCGCACCCAGCTTCGCGACGGCCAGATTGCTGCCGTCGAACCGTTCGACACCACGCAGGCCGACTGGCGCCAAGGCTGGATCGACACCAAGGGCATTACGCTTGCCGATCTGGTGGAGGTGCTTGGCCGTCAGGGCGGGCGGCCTGTCGAAGCTCCGCCCGCAGCCCTTGGCGATATGGAGATTTCCGGCCGCTTCCGGGTCGACCAACCCTATCAGCTTCTTTCCTCGCTCGGCGAGGCCTACGGGTTCCGCGTCAGACAAGGAAAGAATAGGATCGCGATCGAGAGCGATGGCGCCGACTAGGCCGCCGCGTCTGTCATGTTTTCTTCGCAAAAAACTTTGTCCTGATCTGCCGATCACCCTCGTCGATGGATCGAAGCTCGATTTCGGGTTCGGTTCAAAGAGGGATAATCGTGCAACGCAACGCTCTGCGCCGGCTGCTCGGCGCATCCGCACTGATGGCTGTCGCCATTGCAGGTCCGGCTTTCGCGCAAGGGCCCGAAGTCCGTCTTTCGGCGTCACACGCATACGCCATCCCGGCCGGCGATCTCGGCGCCGCGTTGTCCGCCTTTTCCCGCACCTCCGACGTGCAGATCGTCGCTCCGCCCAAGCTGGTGAAAGGGCTGACGACGCGCGGCGTTTCCGGAACGCGCAGCGACCAGGACGCGCTGTCTTCGCTTCTGGCTGGCACCGGCCTCAAGGCGACGGTCAAAGGCAATGTCGTTGCGATCGTAAAGGGCGCCGAAGCCGACGGCGCCGTCAGGCCGATCAGCAGTTCGGCGGCGAACCCAGAGCTCCGAGACGCTGCTCGGCAATCGGATGCGGGGACGGCGGCCGAAATCACCGTGACCGGCACGCGAATCGTGAAGGCCGGATATAGCGCTCCTGTTCCGCTGACGGTGATCGATCAGGCTCAGGTCGTCACGGCCGGCTCGCCCAATATCGGCGACGTCTTGCTCAAGACGCCCTCGATCGGAGCTGGACTGAATTCGTTCAATGCTTCCGGCGCGGTCGCCAATATGGATGCCGGCGCCGCATTCGTCGATCTGCGCGGACTGGGCGCGAACCGGAGCCTGACCCTTGTCAACGGGCGCCGGCGCGTCTCCGGATCGCGCACCTCCTCTGCGGTCGACCTGAACGTCATTCCCGCCGCGATGATCGACCGCGTCGAGATCATAACCGGCGGCTCGTCGGCGATCTACGGCGCGGACGCGGTGAGCGGCGTCGTCAACATCATTACGAAAACGAACTACAACGGATTCGAAATCGCTGCGTCGGGCGGTATCAGCGAAGAAGGGGACGCTGAAAACCGATCCGTCAACTTCTTCGGTGGTACGAAGTTCGCCGAAGACCGCGGGTATATCAATTTTTCGGCGAGCTATAACAAAGAAGAGGCCCTGTTCGCGCGGGACCGCTCGTATACGTTCCGCGGGCCGCTCTCTCTTGCCAACCCAGCCAACACCAATGCCCATGACGGCGTTCCCGACGCCATAACCTATCCTCAGGAGCAGGCTCGGGAATACAGCAGCATCACGAACCTTGCTTATCCGAACTTCTATCTGAACAAGAACACCTGGGCCTATACGGAAAACGGCCTGGTCAGCGCAAATCCGAAGCAGTTCGTTTCCCAGTCCGGGGATTTCGTCAACGGATTCGGCTATCCGGGACCGGTCAATTTCGGCGAAGACACGATGCGCACGCCTTTGGAGGTCACCTCCATGCGCAGCGATCTATCCTATCAACTGACGGACGGGGTGAAGTTCTTCGCGGAAGGCGAGTTTTCGCGCACAAAGTCGCGGGCAGCCACGCAATATCTTAGGTTCGACACACGGTCGTTGTGGTTCAGCGGGCGCGGCGGCCCGCAGATCCAACTCGACAACTACTACCTTCCGGCCGAGGTAAGGGCGCTGATGCAAAGCGCAGGGGCGACCACGATCGGCATACGCGACAAGCTGGTCAATCAACTCGGCACCGTAGACGACATCCACGATCGCAAGATCTACTCCATCGTTGCGGGGCTCGAAGGCGAGTTGTTTGACAATTGGAAGTGGGATGCTTCCTATCAATATGGCCGGACCAGCGACGACATCGAAACCACCAATCTGCTGCACAACGAGAACTTCCTGAACGCGGTCGATGTCGTCGCCGATCCAGTCACTGGTTCGCCCGTCTGCCGCAATGTAACGGCGCGTGCGGCCGGGTGCGTTCCCTTGAACATCTTCTCGGTCGCCCCGTTCACGCAGGCGCAAAGGGACTATTTCGTCCGCAACCGCAGGGAATATGCCGCCAATATACAGGAGGTCTACAGCGCGCATCTGAGCGGCGAGCTCTTCAATCTGCCGGCCGGCGCCCTGACGGTCGCGGCCGGCGCGGAGCATCGCAAGGAGAGGTTGGTCACCTGGGACGACGGCCTGATCCTGACCGGGCAGATCCAGGCGGTGAGCGCCTCGGCGCATCCGCCCTTGGACAAGCAGTTGGAGGTCACTGAAGGCTACGGCGAAATCCTTGCCCCGCTGATCCGCGGGGTGCGGTTCGTCGATGCCCTGAGCCTGGATTCGGCCGTCCGCGTTTCGGACTACACCACCATCGGACGCACCTTGGCGTGGCAGGCCGGCGTCAATTGGACGGTGAGCGACGACATGAGATTGCGCTTCACCCGGTCGCGCAGCGTGCGTGCTCCGAACCTGGTGGAGTTGTTCGCGCCGACGACCGTGACTGAATCCAGTTACTTCAATCCGTGCGCCGCGCAGACCATCGACGCCAATGCGAACAGGCGACGCAACTGTCTGGCGCTGGGAACCCCGGCGAGCGGAGGAACCTATCAGGTCCAGCAGGCGCGCTTCATTTCGGGCGGGAATCCCGATGCGAAGGAGGAAACGTCCAACAGCTTGACCGTCGGGGCCGTCGTGACACCGCGCGCGATCCCGAACCTGCGGCTGTCGGTCGACTACTATCGCATCAATATCAAGGACGCGCTTTCTTCGTTCAGCGCGGGCGACACCTTACAACGGTGCGTCGACGCCAACTCGATCGAAGACAATGTGTTCTGCAATCAGATCGTATTCAATTCCGTCGGCGAGGCGCAGATCACCTATACGAATCTCGTCAATGCGAGCTCGTTCTCCAGTTCCGGCATCGATTTTTCCGCCGACTATCGCTTTCCGATCGGGGCGTCAGGGCGCGCCGGGCTGAGGCTGGCGGGAACTTACCTGATGAAGAAGGAATACGTCGGCGTCCCTGGAGACAAGAATACGCTGGTCATCTACGACGGCGAATATACCGATCCCAAGCTCCGGGTGAACCTGACGGTGAGTTACGACAGGCGCAACTGGGGCGTCAGCGTTACGAACCGGTTCATCGGCAAGTCCGTTCTGGATGCGCAAGGACTTCCGGAAGCCCGAGATCTTCCTGATGTGCCGGCCAAGATCTACACCGACGCCGTGGTCAATTTCGACCTCAACAAGGAATGGTCGGGCTTCATCGGGATCAACAACGTTCTGGATGTGCGGCCGCCGCAGAGGCCAGAGACTTACCGGTACGGGGCGTATTACGACCTTGTCGGGCGCTTCTTCCATGCAGGGATCAAGGCGAAATTCTAGACGACGCCGCTACTGCATAGGAGAGGTGATCCGATGGCTGAACGCGGCCGGCGTCAATTCATCAAGTCTATAGGCATGCTTGGCGCGGCCGCCGCCGCACCCGCGGGCATGGCCCGAGCGCTTGCCGTTCCGGCCAGCGGCCCTGGCGGCGCCCGGCTGGCCGAACTGGAGCATCTCCCAAGGCATCCCGCCTTGGGAGGGGCTCCCGTTGACGACCCCTATGCCGATGTGGACTGGGACGCGGCGCTGCATGTGGCGTCGACCACCCATGTGCATGTCCAGACGGGACCGTCGACGGTCCCGTATGGCGGCGACGACCAGAGACGGCTGGATATCATCTATAACCAGATGCAGCTCCGGCATCTGCCTATATCCAACTACCGGCCGTCGGCCCCGCTGTATCCAATCGGCAGCATCAGGACCAACAACTTCGCCCGGCAGGAGTTCGGCGTCTTCCGTAATGGTCGCTACGAAGAAGGTCCGATCGACTGGAACCAGGTCGTCATGGACCCGAAAAGCGGCTGGTATCGCGACCTGGCGCCGGAGGCGCAGCGCCAGCTTCCGATGAAGCTCGGGCCGAAGCTGTTCGAACACGTTCCCGACGACCTGATCGTGTCGCCGAACGCCGAGCACTGGGATTTCACCGACGCCCCGCAGTTGCACGCCTGTGCTCCGGGTTCGCTTTGGAGCAGCGGCGCGCCCGATCATATGAAGCTCGGCATCCAGCTTCAGGAGCACGGCTACAGGGCCGGGACGAGCTTGCCGTGGAGAGAGGCTTTCCGCCGGATGCTGGGACAGATGCTCTTTCCCGACGGCGGGGGCGTCACGATCAACCATCCGGTCTGGTCAGGGCTCACCGACGACCAGATCTTCCAGTTCCTGGACTTCGATCCCCGGGTCCTGGGGATAGAAGTCTTCAACCATCCCAGCTTCCCCGATCCTTCGCTGGGGTGGGCAGTGCCGACGTGGGACCGTATTCTGGCGAGCGGACGCCGCTGCCTGGGCTTCTTCGTTCCCGATCACGGCGTCAACGGCAGGTGCATGCTGCTCGTGCCGCGTTTCACCGAAGAGGAGTGCCTCAGAGCGTATCGCAAGGGAGCCTTCTATGGATCTCCGGCAGGCTCCAAGCTCACCATCAGCTTCAAGAGCATTCGCCTTTCCGGACGAAAGCTGTCGATCGTCGCCACGGGCGTCCCGAAGGACGAGTGGCTGATCGCCTATGTCACGACAGATCGGGAAAAGCGCTGGATCAACGGCAGCCCCGACAAGCCGTTCGAGTTCGAAATCCCGCTGACGGACAAGGGCGTACCGGCGATTTCCTATGTGCGGGTCGAGGTGATCCGCAACTTGACCATGGAGCACATCTTCTCGCAGCCGATCCGCTTTCCCAGGACGTGATCCGAACACCGTGCGCACGTTCAGGCGGCCAGGCCACGCGCGCCGCCCGGTCGACTGGGCTCTGGGCGCGAGCTCGCCATGAGTCCGCGCCCAGGTCCGCGACGTTCTCTACGGGTTGAAGCCCAGGATCGACTTCACCTCCAGGAACTCGTCGAAGGCGTAGTCGCTGAACTCGCGCCCGTTGCCCGAGCGCTTGTAGCCGCCGAAGGGGACGTGGATGTCGAGCGGGGCGTTGTTCAGGCTGACGTAGCCGGCCCGGATCTTGGACGCGACCGCCCGCGCATGCTCCAGGTCCTTGCCCTGGACATAGCCGCCGAGCCCGTATTCGGTGTCGTTGGCGATGGCGAGCGCTTCGTCCTCGCTGTCGTAGCCCAGGAT
>Ga0164243_10005839_pt1 | contig 18732 bp, 6 predicted proteins | sample OricompcompostOP_FD_108781 | JGI IMG/M metagenome (GOLD analysis project Ga0164243, IMG submission 108781) | Organic Plus compost microbial communities from Emeryville, California, USA - Original compost - Organic plus compost (OP) | ecosystem: Engineered > Solid waste > Mixed feedstock >... | reverse complement strand
GATGGGTGATCGGCCGCAGGCAGCGTCCCATCGGTCGAACACCGATGCGTGTGCGATGTGCGGTGATACTGCGAAGAAGATGTGAACACCGTGCTGCCGTGGTCCGGCCAACGGCCTTGCGGCTACGGGGAGTTGGGCCGAGGACGGCCCGGCGAAGGTCCGCTGGGCGGTCAAGTGTCCGGCGCAGGACGGGACATGGACGGGCGTGGGGCAGGCGGCGGACGGTGGCGGTGGAAGCTGCGAAGGCGGCCTCGGGCCGGCCGGCCCGAGGAGCGCGGTCACGGGAACTCCGCGCCCCCGCCGGGGAGTTGAGGGTCCCGAGCGGTTCGGGCCGCCGCCGCTGCGTGCGCCAGCGGAGCACTAGGGTGCGCTGACCACCACCGAGTCCGGAGCCAGCCCGGAGGCCGCCTCACGCATCTCCTCGTACGGGAAGTCCTTGCCCCGCACCTTGAGCGTGACGTGCCGGTGCGGCGCGCTGACGGCCAGCCAGGGCCGCTGCCGCGGAAGGTTCGCACCGCTGCGCACGAACAGCCGCAGCGGGGACGAACCGTCCAAACGCCGCTGCGGGAACTCCAGTTGGGAGACGTCCGTCCAGGGATAGTCGACTCTCGTACCGCCGTGCTTGCAGCGCACCCCGCGCCGGTCGAAGGCGACCTCGAACGGGCGGATCGCCAGCAGGAACAGCGCCGCACACGCCAGCTCCAGCAGCACCCCGAAGAAGGCCGACTGCGACATCAGCAGCGACGGCACCACGGTGAGCAGCACCCACGGAGCCCCGCGCAACAGCCGCGCCTTCCAGCTCCGTCTGAACGTCGTCGGCTCTCCGGACTGTCCTGGCTGAGCTGCCGCCGCGCCGCCCGAGGCCCGCGAGGCCGCCGACTCCCGCCCGGCGCCGGGGAGTTCGTCCGCTCCCGGGGGCCGGCCGGCGGAGCCTGTGACCCCGCTTCCGGCCGCGGGGCTCTCACTGCCTACCGGTGCTCCTTCGCCCGCCGACGGCACGTCCGGCCGCCCCCCGGGCCGCTGCTGCGGCGGTACGGGCGGCACGGTGGGCGGCGGCGAAGCCGACACCCGCGGATCGTCCGCCGCCGGCTCCGGCCAACCGCCGGCCTCCGGCCAACGGCTGGGCTCCGGCCGACCACTCGGCACCGGACCCGGCACCGGACCCGGCCCGGGAGCCGGTCTCGGCCGGCCCCCAACTCCCGGCCCAGCAGCGGACGGTGCGGCCGGTAGCCCCGTACTCGTCCAGCCCGTCGCCGTCGCGAGCAGCGAGATCAGCTGGTCCGGAGTCGGGCGCCGCGCGGGATCCTTCGCCAGACACGACGCGACCAGCGGCTGCAGCGTCCCGGGAACCGCCGAAAGGTCCGGCTCCTCGTGCAGCGCGCGGTACATCAGAGCCATCGAGTCGCCCTCGCCGAAGGCGCTGCCGCCCGCCGCGAACACCAACACCGCCCCCAGCGCGAACACGTCCGCGGGCGGGCCTACATGCCGGTTCATCACCTGCTCCGGCGCCCAGAAACCCGGAGTACCCACCGACACCCGGGTGTTGGTGACCCCCGAGGACTGAAGCGCCCGCGCCACCCCGAAGTCGAGCACCCGCGGACCGTCCTCCGCCAGAATGATGTTGGCCGGCTTCAGGTCGCGGTGGATCAACTCATGGGCGTGGATGGCGTGCAGAGCCTCCGCGAGCGCCGCACCGAGCGCGCGCAGCCGCGGCTCCGGCATCGGCCCGTCCTCCATCACCGCCTTGCCCAGCGTCGGCCCGGGAATGAACGCGGTGACCATCCACGGCGGACTCCCGTCCGGATCCGCGTCGATGACCTGCGCGGTATGGAAGCCGCCGACGCGCTGCGCCGCCTCGATCTCCGTACGGAACCGCAGCCGGAACTCCGGGCTCTCCGCCAACTCCGGCTTCGCCAGCTTCACCGCCACCGAACGCCCGCCCCGCGAACGGCCCTTGTAGACGGTGCCCATGCCGCCCTCGCCGAGCTTGCTGACGATCTCGTAGTTCCCGACGACCCGCGGATCGCCGGTACCGAGCTGCGGCAAAGTTCCCCCAAGATGAACGCATGGCGGTCAGTTGAGCGGTCGTGTGTACGCACGGAAGTCTATGAGCAGACGGCCAGGAGCCACACGACGGTTGCCCACCCCGCCCACAGTTCAGCTGTCTACACCCCACCCCCCCGCTCTCCTCCTCCTGTCCTCCCTTTCTCTCGGCTCCCCTTCCTACTCTTCCTCCCCTTCCTCCCCTTCCTCCCCTTCCTCCCGTTCCTGCGTTCCCTCCCGGCGCAGCCTCCGCAGCCTTCGCGGGGCTCGCTCCTCGCCGGCCCTGCGGGCCCGCCCGCGTCCCTCCGCCGCTCCGCCCCCGCTCCCCGGAATCGGGTTCCAGTCCACCCCGGGCAAGCTGGTACTCTTCTAGCTGTCGACGCCGAGAGCGCCGACAAGCCCCCGTAGCTCAGGGGATAGAGCAACGGCCTCCGGAGCCGTGTGCGCAGGTTCGAATCCTGCCGGGGGTACCAGCGATAAGGTGCCGAAACGCCCCGTGGCCAGGGAAACCCTTGATCACGGGGCGTTGTTGTGTGCGCAGGCGGATGCAGCGCTGAGTGGCCGTTTGTCGGGGCGCGGCGTATCTGTGGGATGGCCCGGAGGTTGGAGGGGGGCTGCCGAGCGCCCAGGTACTTCGCGTAACGGCCCAGTCGCGCCTCGGAACCGTCAGTGGTCTGCTCTGGCTGTCGGCGGAGTAGGGCTTACTCGCTCGGCTTCTTGCGGACCAAAGTGATGCCGTCGGCCATCGGCAGCAGCGACATTTCCACGCGGGGGTCGTCGCGCAGGAACGCGTTGAGTTCGCGGATGGCGACGGTGTCCGCGTCCTGGGCGGACTCGTCGATCACTCGGCCGAAGAAAAGGGTGTTGTCCACGACGATGAGCCCGCCGGGGCGGACGAGGTGGAGCGAAGTCTCGTAGTACGCGCGGTAATTGGCCTTGTCCGCGTCGATGAAGGAGAAGTCGAAGGAATCGGGGCCGTGTGTGGAGGCGAGTTCGCTGAGTGTTTCGCCGGCGTCGCCGATGCGTACGTCGATACGGTCGGCGACTCCTGCTTTGCTCCAGTATTCGGCTGCGATGCCCGGCCACTTGTCGCTCACGTCGCAGGTGATCACCCGGCCCCCGGGCGGCAGTCGGCGCGCCATGCACAAGGTGCTGTATCCGGTGAAGGTGCCGATCTCCAGTACGTTCCGGGCTCCGGTGAGTCCGATCAGGAGGCCGAGGAACTGTCCTTCCTCGGCCATCACCTGCATCGCTTCTCCCATGGGGAGCGAGGTGGTCATCTCGCGGAGGTCTCGCGCGACGTCGTCTTCCCGCAGGGAAACCTCGCGTACGTACGACAACAATTCGGGGGAGAAGGAGAGTTGGCTCGCCATGTCCGGAGACTAGCATCGGGGCTTGTGGCACACAGGCGGAGTTTCGCGTTCCGCAAATTCGTCGGGCCGAGTGCCGGTCAACTGGGCGTCAGGGCCGCTGAGTTGCATCTCGTGGGCTTCTCCGTGGATTCCGTCCGTTCCGTACCAGTGTGGGCGTATGCGCCGGGCCGACTTTCGAGGAGTCAGCAGCCACCGAACCAAACCAATTCCCCGTCTTGGCGGACTTTTTGATTCCGTTTTCTCGATTCTCGTTTCCGCTTGAGACCTGGCACGTCGGTATCTACAGTCTGGGGCGTCGTCCAGGCCGCATCACGCATTTTTGCGCTATCGAACGGAGACCGGAACCGCATGTCCTTCCCTCCGCTCCTGCGCCGGGTGCTCACTGTGACGACACTCGGGTCATTCCTCGCATTTCTCGACTCCAGCGTCGTCAACGTCGCCCTGCGCCCTCTCTCCGAGGGGTTCGACACCTCGCTGACGACCATTCAATGGGTGATCACCGCCTACCTGTTGGCGCTCGCCGCCGTGCTGCCCGTGTCCGGGTGGGCTGCTGCGCGGTTCGGCGCCGGGCGCATGTACGCGCTGTCCATCGGCGCGTTCACGCTGAGTTCGCTGGCTTGCGGATTGAGCACGTCCGTCTGGGAGTTGATCGCCTTCCGTGCCGTGCAGGGCGCGGCCGCCGCGGTGGCCACGCCGGTGGCGCAGATGCTGGCCGTACGCGCCGCCGGCCCCGAACGGCTGGCGAAGGCGATGAGCATCACCGGCGTACCGACCGTCCTCGCCCCCATCCTCGGGCCGGCCGTCGGCGGACTGCTGCTCGCCCACGTCGGCTGGCGCTGGATCTTCCTGATCAACGTGCCGATCGGTGTGCTCATCGTCGTGCTCGCGATGGGGCTGCCGCGCGAGGAGGCGGAGGAGACCACGCGGTTCGATCTGCCGGGGTTCGCGCTGCTCGCGCTCGGCAGCCTGGGGCTCACCTACGCGCTGACCGCGCTGGGCAACACCGGAAACGTCACCACGTCCTTCGCGTTGCCGGGTGTGGCCGGGCTGGTCTTGCTGGCCGTCTTCGTGGGGCACGCGCTGCGCGTCCGTAGGCCCCTGCTCGATCTGCGGCTCTACCGCAACGGGCGGTACGCCGCGGCGTCGCTGGCCAACTTCTGCCTGGGCGCCGTGCTGTTCGGCTCGATCATCATCCTCCCGCTGTACTTCCAGATCGTGCGGCACAGGGATCCGGTCGAGACCGGGCTGTTGTGCATTCCGCAGAGCATCGGCGTCGCCGTCGCGGTCGGCCTGGGCTCCAAGATCATCGGCGCTGTCGGCAGCGCATGGGCCGCGTTCCTCGGCGGACTGCTCAACGTGGCCGCCACCGTGCCGTTCGTCTTCCTCGGGGACCGTACGTCGTTCTGGCAACTGGGCGCCGCCATGGTCGTACGGGGCTTCGCGGTCGGCGGCACCATCGTGCCCACCACCACGGCGGCGTACCAGTCGCTGCCGCAGGCGGCGGTGGGGGACGCCACGGTGCAGCTCAACGTCCTGCAGCGGCTGGGCGGTTCACTCAGCACCGCGCTGTTCGCGGTGATCCTCCAGAGCGAACTCGCTTCCGCGCGGACTCCGGTGGCGCAAGCGGCGGCGTTCGGTACGGCCTTCTGGTGGGTGGTGGCCGTCGCCGTCTGCGCGACCGCTCCGTCCGTGCTCCTCATCGTCGCTCAGCGCGCCCAACGGGCGGAAGGAGAGCGGCGATCCAGCGAGGAGACGGAGAGCGCCGTGGCCGGTTGAGGCACGCGCGGGTGCAGGCCAGCGCAAGGACACCCGCTGCCCCGACGGGCTCTTCCATCCGTCTCCGGCAGCGGCCGCACCGCTATTCCGCCTACTTCGGGGCCGTTTCACGAATCGGCGGTCTTCGGCCGAGTCGACTAGGAGGCAGCAGCAATGCGTTGGGAAGACGTCTACATCGATGCGACGGGGGTCCGGCTCGGCCGGCTTGAGGACGTACGGGAAGCGGTGGACGAAGGCCGCTACGACGCCGAGGAATGCAAGACCGACGACTTCGTCAGCGTCAGCGTCGTGGAGGACGCGAGCTACGCCGACATGGCCGTCGACGCGGCGCAGGTCGCGCTGAGCCGCACTCACGCTGCGCACGAGGACTTCTGCCTCGTCGCGCACGCCACCAGCTTCGCGTTCCAGGGCCTGGACCACTGGATCTCGGCTCCGTACATCCAGGCCCGCACGGTCGGAGGCCGGGCCTCCGCAGTGCAGTTGGAGCAGGCGTCCAACGGCAGCATGGCGGCCATGGATCTCGCCGCTTCGTATGTCGCGGCACGCCCCGCGCCCAGCGCCGCGCTCATCACCACCAGTGAGAAGTACCAGTTGCCGATGTTCGACCGCTATCGCTCGGACAAGAACGGGCCGAAGGGCGACGGGGCCACCGCGATGGTGCTGACCCGCGGTTCGGGCGTGGCCCGGCTGCTGGCCACCGCGGTGTTCTCCGACACCACTCACGAGGGCGTCTACCGCGGCACCCGGCCGTGGACCGACAGTTGGGGCGAGTACGGCTGGCCGGTCAGTATGCGGAAGCGTCTGAAGGAGTATCTGAGCACCGGCGTGAACGTGCAGGACGTGGCCCAGTCCATCGGAGCCGGCCGGGAGGGGGCGATGCTGCAGGCGATGGACGAGGCGGGCGTCGGCCTGCAGGACATCGCCCGGTTCGTGTTCCCCTTCTCCGGGCGGTCCATGGTCGACTGGGAGGCGGCGAAGGAGAAGGCGGGGCTCGACATCACGGACACGACGTGGGAGTACGGCCGCCGGCTCGGGCACTTGGGCCCCGGTGACCAAATAGCCGGGCTCAGCCACCTGTTGGAGACCGGCGCCGTGGTCCCGGGCGACAAGGTCATGCTCGTCGGGGTGGGGGCGGGGTTCTCCTTCGGCTGTGCGGTCGTGGAGGTCGTGGCCCAACCGCAGTGGACGTAGGGGCAGTCGGCGGTGTCACCGGGGCGCCATCCTGATGGCGCCGTCGAGCCGGATCGTCTCGCCGTTCATCATCGGGTTCTCGACGACGTGGGCGGCGAGCGAGGCGAACTCCTCGGGGCGGCCCAGCCGGGCCGGGTGCGGCACCTGCTTGCCGAGGGCCTCCACGGCCGACTCCGGCATCGTGTCGAAGAGCGGAGTGCGGAACAGTCCCGGGGCGATCGTGACCATCCGGATCGCGAGCTGCGCCAGGTCGCGGGCGATCGGGAGGGTCATGCCGACGATGCCGCCCTTGGAGGCGGAGTAGGCGGCTTGGCCGATCTGTCCGTCGAAGGCCGCCGCCGAAGCGGTGTTGACGATCACTCCGCGCTCTTCGCCGTCGAGTTCGGCCTCGGCCATGCGCGCGGCGGCGAGCCGGGTCACGTTGAACGTGCCGATCAGGTTGACCTGGACGATGCGCGTGAACGCCGCAAGCGGGAAGGGGCCGTTCTTGCCGACGGTCTTGGCGGCGTTGCCGATTCCGGCGCAGTTCACCGCGATCCGCAACGTACCGAGCTGCGAGGCCAGGTCGAGCGCGGCCGTGACGTCTTCTTCGCTGGTGACGTCGCCGGGTGAGAAGGCGGCCCTGTCGCCCAGTCCCGCCGCGACCTTTTCGCCGTCGGTGGAGGGCAGGTCGATGATGACCACCGAGGCGCCTCGGCTCACGAGTTCGCGGGCCGTGGCCAGGCCGAGGCCGGATGCTCCGCCGGTGATCAAAGCGACGTTTCCTTCCGTCTGCACGGATAACTCCCCCTGCTCGTCGTTTTTTCGGTGTCCGTTCCGCGCCCACAAATATAGACACGGGCTGTGACACGTTCTCGTACGGACGAGGGGAGCGGGGAAAACCGGAGAAAACGGCGCGGTGCGGAACGATGTCGCCATGCTCGGAACACCTATCCGGAATTGTTTATTCCGAAATAGTCGTGCTGCCGGAGGACCACGCGATCGAGGGGCTTGTGCCGAAATGGCCAACAGGTGTAAGGCCGGGGGTTGTGACGGCCGTCACTGTGCCGGTGGAGCGGGTGAAAGTCGTCCCAACTCCTCGCCGTTACCGGCGAGTTGGGCGGTGTGAGCTGCGCCGTCGCCGTCCGGCCCGGTGCGATCGGCTCATTCATGGAATCGGTTGCCACCCCTGCTGGGCTTAGCTAACGTGGCCGCAGCCGTAGCCGGTGAGAATCCGCAACAGCCGTTTGGCAGCGGTGCTTTGGCGGTCATGGTTACGGGTCGGTGACCAACGGGGGAATGTAGCGAGATGACACGTGTCTTCTGTGGGCTGCGGCAAGCGCGCGGCCTGACTTCCATCGGTAGACGCCGGCTTGTCCGCATCTGTTCGTTCAAGGTGCACAGAGGTCCCTGGCCGCCCTCATCTTTCCTTTAACGGACTCTCGACGTCCGTTTGACGAGATTCCACTTTCGCGCCACCCCCTTTCTTCCGACACACAGCAAGCAGCACTGAACCGCCGTGTCCCCGCCCGGTCCGGAGTTCCGGCGGGCTCCCGCTGATCGTGCGCACTGCCGGGTCCCTCGCCGTTCGGTGACGGATACCGATCTCCTTGGACGGACGCCGATGACCGATTCGCTGACCTTCGACGAGACCTTCACCGTCACCGCCGACAACCCCTTGCTGAGCGGCCATGTCGTCCATGGGCGCCACCTGCTGCCGGGGGTCGCGTACGTGGATCTGGTGTTGCAGGTCCTCGCCCGGCACGGCCATCCCATGCCCGAGGTGGAACTGCGCAACCTCACCATCCTCGCCCCGCTCGTAGCCGCCCCCGGGGAGCGCGTGACGACCGTCGTCCGGGGCCGGCCGGCGCCCTCGGGAGGCTGCAGGGTCGAGGTCCTCAGCCGGGGCGGCCGGGGCACCGGCGACGTGGTGCACGTGACGGTGACCGCGCACCGGCACGCTCTCCCGCCCTTCCGGGGGCGGCTGGCGCTGCCGGTCGGCGGCGCCCACCGGCACACCCCGCTGGACGACCTGTACGCGTGGCTGCGGGGCCAACAGCTCGTCCACTCGGGGCTGATGAGGAGCGGCGGCCGGGTGCACCACCGTTCCGAGGACTGGGTGGCGGAGGTGGAGCTCGGCCACGGGCAGCGGGGCACCGCGGACGACTTCCTCTTCCATCCCGCCCTGTTCGAGGCCGGACTCCTTGGCGGCGGGGTCGGCCTGCACATGCTTTACGAGGGCGACGCGGGCGACGGGCTCTATCTGCCGTTGGTCTTCGAGTCGTTCCGCGCCTCCGGAGCGCTCGGACGGCGCTGCTTCGCGCGGGTGCCCGCCGAGTCCGCGCACCGCGACGACGAACTCTTCCGGCTGGCCGTGGAGTTCTACGACGAAACCGGGGCGCAGGTCGCCGAGTTGAGCCGGATCGTCGCCAAGCGGGTGCGGTCCGCCGCCACCCTCGACGTACGAACCGAGCCGGACGCGGGGGCCCCGCGGCCGTTCGACGGCAGGGCGCAGCGGGCCGAGACGGCCGAGCAGGGAAGGGCCGAGGACGAGGCGGGAGCGCACTCCGCAGCGGGGGCTTCCCCCGCTTCCTCTACTCTCTCCGGTTCGCCTGCTTCATCTGCTTCGTCTGCTTCACCTGTTACGCCTGTCGCGAGCCGTGACGGTCGCGGCGCCTCCCGTATGCCGGAGGCCGAAGTCACGTACGCACTGCGGGAGTTGGTCGCGGAGCGCCTGGAGGTGCCGCCGGAGCGGGTCGACGTGGCCGGAAGCTTCTACGAACTCGGCCTGGCCTCCGCGGACCTGGTGTCGCTGGTTCCGCGGCTGGAGGACCGGCTGTCCCTGCCGCTGTCGCCCACGGTCATGTTCGAGCACAAGTCGATCGCGGACCTGGCGGCCTGGCTCGGGGAACAGCTCGCCGAGCGCCGGCGTCCAGCAGAGCCGGCTGAGCGGCTTGAACCGCCTGAGCCGCCGGAGCCCTCCCGGAGCGGGCCGTCCGGCGAAGCGGAGCCCGCTGCTGCCACCGCAGCCGTGATCGACGAGATGGCCGCCCTGCTGGAGGTGCCGCGCCACGAAGTCGCCCCGGAGCGGGAGTTGGGAGAGTACGGACTCGATCTCGTCGCTCGGGCCCGGCTCGCCGCCCGGCTCAGCGAGCGGCTGGGATCGGCGCTCACCGCGGTGTCGCTGGCCGACCACCTCACCGTAGGCGCGATCGCCGAGCGGTTCGGCGGCACCTCGGAGGAGGCCCCTCCCTCCGCGGGCGCGCGCTCACGCCCGGTGCTGCACCGCACCGTTCGCGAGGACGGCGGCGTTGTGGTGCACGAGAGCCGTTTCGACGGCGGCGAGCCCTTTCTGCGCGACCACCAGGTGCGCGGACGTGGCGTGCTTCCTGCCGTGGTCCAGCTGGAGATGGCGCGCTCCGCGGTGGAGAGCGCCCTCGGGAGCGCCCTCGATGGTGCGAACGCCGCCCGGCGGGTGCGGCTCGACGACGTCGTCTGGCTCCGTCCTGCGGTGTGCGGACCGGGCGGGCTGGACGTGCGGGTCACCGTGCACGATCTGCCGGGCGGCGGTGCGGAGTTCACCCTGGAGACCGCCGACGACGAAGGCGGCCTCAGCCGGTGCAGCCGCGGCCGTGCGAGCCTCGTGGACGGCGACGTCCCGGCTCCGCCGTCTCTGGACGAGCTGCGTGCGGCCTGCTCCGAGCGCACCGTGCCCGCCGCCGGCGTCTACGACCTGTACGCCCGCGCCGGTATGGCCTACGGCCCCGCTCACCGGTCCGTGGCCGAACTGACGGCGGGCACGGACCGGTCCGGGCGGCCGCAGGCTCTGGCGAGGCTGCAACTGCCGCCGGAGGCGGGGGAGTTGGACGGCTGCCGGCTGCACCCGAGCATCGTCGACGGTGCGATGCAGGCGGTGATCGGCCTACAGCCGGAGGCAGCGGAGGCAGCGGAGGCCGGGGAGGCCGGGGCGGTCGGCGGGGACGGCCGGGCGCGTACCGCGCTGCCGTTCGCCGTGCAGCGCGTGGACGCGGTCGCCGCCACACCTCCGGGCGCGTACGCCTGGATCAGGCACCAGCCGGAGGGAGACGCCGGGGCCGTCGAAGCGCGTGCGGGGAAGCGGCTGGACATCACCGTGCTCGACGAAGTGGGCCGGGTGTGCGCCGAGTTGACCGGGCTGAGCATCCGGGCTCTGGCCGACGCCCCGGACGGTCCGGACGCACCGGAAGTCCCGGACACGCAGGAGGCCCCGGAAGCCCGGCGCCCACGGCCTGCGCCCCTCCCCGCCGCCGCTCCGGTGCGGTCGCGCCCGCCCGCCGGCGCGGGCTCCGACATCGCGATCGTCGGCCTCAGCGGAAGGTATCCGGAAGCGGCCGACCTGGAGCAGTTCTGGCGGAACCTCCGGGACGGGCGCGACTGCATCCGGGAGGTGCCCGCGGAGCGCTGGGACCACCGGCGGTACTCCGACATCGGCGGCTCCTCCAGCGGCAGTTGGGGCGGTTTCATCGACGGCATCGACGGGTTCGATCCGCTGTTCTTCCAAATCTCCCTGCACGAGGCGGAGTTGCTGGACCCGCAGGAGCGGCTGTTCCTCCAGTGCGCCCACCACGCGCTGGAGGACGCGGGGTACACGGGAGAGCTGCTGGCCCGCGCGTCGGCCGACCCGGACGGCCCCGCCGCGGCCGTCGCCCCGCCGGGCCGCGTCGGTGTCTTCGCCGGAGTGATGTACGAGGAGTACCAGCTCTACGGCGCACAGGCGCAGGACCGGAACAGGCCCGTCGCCCTCTCCGGCAGCGCGTCCAGCATCGCCAACCGGGTCTCGTACTTCTACGACTTCCACGGCCCGAGCATGACCGTGGACACCATGTGCTCGTCCTCGCTGACCGCCCTCCACCTCGCCTGCGAGGCCATTCGGAACGGCCAGTGCGAGACGGCCCTCGCGGGCGGCGTGAACCTGCACTCCCATCCGAACAAGTTCGTGCTGCTGAGCCAGCGCCGCTTCCTCTCCAGCGACGGCCGCTGCCGCAGCTTCGGCGAGGGCGGCGACGGCTACGTCCCCGGCGAGGGCGTCGGCGTACTCGTACTGAAGCCCCTGGAGCGCGCCGTCGCCGACGGCGACCACATCCACGGCGTGATCAAGGGCACGGCCCTCAACCACGGCGGGCGCACCTCGGGCTACTCGGTACCGTCCCCGGCGGCGCAGGGCGAGGTCATCGCCGACGCGTTCGCCGCGGCCGGCGTCGACCCCCGCGACATCGGATACCTGGAGGCGCACGGCACGGGTACGGCGCTGGGCGATCCGCTCGAAGTCACCGGCGTCACCCGGGCGTTCGAGGCACGGGGAAGCGCGCCCGCGAGGTGTGCGATCGGCTCCGTCAAGTCGAACATCGGGCACTGCGAGGGCGCTGCCGGAGTCGCCGGCGTCACCAAGGTGCTGCTTCAGATGCGCTATGGCGAGCTGGTGCCGAGCCTGCACTCCACCGCGCTGAACCCGCACATCGACTTCGACCGCACCCCGCTGCGGGTGCAGCAGCGCCTGGAGCCCTGGCACCGGCCGACCGCCGGGGACTCGGCCGGCGGCGAGACCCGCACTCTGCCGCGGATCGCGGGTGTGTCCGGCTTCGGCGCGGGCGGCTCGAACGTCCACGTCGTGCTGTCCGAGTACGTGCCCGACGAGCCGGAGGTTCCGCACGGCGCGCACGGCGCGGACGGCGTTGACGTGTACGGGCGGCCCGCGCTGCTCGTGCTCTCCGCACAGAGCGAGGCTCAACTCCTGGAGCAGGCCCGCCGGTTGTCCGCCAGGCTGGCCGAACTGGAGGAGGACGCGCTCGCGGACGTCGCGTGGACCCTTCAGGTGGGCCGTGTGGCGCTGGACGAGCGGCTGGCGTTCGCCGCGACCTCGCTGGAGGACGCCAGGGCGCGGCTGGAGTCGTTCCTCGCCGGTGCGGACGGTACGGCCGGTACAGCCGGTGCGGATGGTGTGCGGGGCGTTGCGGACGCCGATGGGACGGCGGACGCGGGCGCCTGGGTGCGCGGCACCGTCGATCCCGCCCGGAAGGCGCCGCCCGCAGCGGACGCCGAAGAGCTGCGGGACGCCATGGCTGCGTGGACCGAGCGCGGCGAGTACGGCCAACTGCTGCGCCTGTGGGCGGCGGGAGCGACCGTGCACTGGGAGACCCTGCGCCCCGAGGGCGTTCGGCTCCGGCGCGTCGGCCTGCCCGGCTATCCCTTCGCCGAGGACCGCTGCTGGTTCGACCTCGATCCGGCGACGGCCGACGAGCCGGGGCCGCCGTCCGCGGGGTCACCCGCTCAACCGGCGGCGTCCCGGCGGCCGTTGACGTCCTCGCCGGACGGAGCGACCGAAGCGGGCGTGACCGGGGACGGCCGCGGGGGCGAGCAGGGCGAGCTGGTGCTGCTGCGGCCCGTGTGGACCGCCCGGGAGCTGCCGGAGCCCGCAGGCGGCGAGGGCGCCGTTGAGGGCGCCGCGGCCGGGCCCGCGCAGCGCGCCCGTGCACCTTTCTCGGAGCACCATGTCGTGGTGCTCGGCCGGTTGAGCGCCGGTGAGCGTGACGACCTCCGTGCCGCCCTTCCCGCCGGCGCCGAATGCCGGTTCGCCGCGCCCGTGGACGTGCTCTGGGACGCGCCCGCGGACGGGCCCGACGGCGCTGCGGTCGCCGGGGCGTACGCCGAAGCGGTGCAACTGGTGTTCTCCGTCGTCCGGGAGGCCCTGGAGGGCGGGGTGCGGCAGCCGGTGCTGCTTCAGGTGGTACTGACCGGCGGCCTGACTTCGGGCGAGGGTCCGGGGCGCGAACTCGCCGCGTGTTTCGGCGGGTTGACCGGCCTGTTGAAGACGGCGACCGCGGAGCAGCCGCTGCTGCGCACCCAGTATGTGGAGTGTCTGGACGGCGTGGCCGCCGCCACCGTGGCCGGCCGTCTGGCGGCCGAAGCGGTGGCCGGACCCGAACCGGAGGTGCGTTACCGGGACGGGCGGCGGTTCGTCGGACGGTTCGCGGAGTCCTCCGGGCCCGCCCTCCCCGGCCGCACACCGTGGCGTACCGGCGGCGTCTACCTGATCACCGGTGGTGCCGGCGGGCTGGGCCTGATCGTCGCCGAGGACCTCGCGGCATCGGTCGACCACGCGACGGTGGTGCTCACCGGCAGGTCGCCGCTGAGCGAGGAGCGGCGCCGCCGGCTGGACGCGCTGCGTACGTCCGGGCTGACGGTCGACTATCAGCGTGCCGACGTGGCCGATCGCGACGCCGTGACCCGGCTGGTCGCCCGAGTGACCGACGAGCACGGGCCGTTGACGGGCGTTGTGCACAGCGCGGGGGCGACGGCCGACGGCCTTCTGCTGCGCAAGACCGCCGGGGAGGTGGCGGGCGTGCTGGCGCCCAAGGTCGCCGGCCCGGCCAACCTCGACGAGGCGACCCGGGACCAGCCGCTGGAGTTCTTCTGCTGCTTCTCGTCCACGGCCGGCGCGTTCGGCAACGCAGGGCAGGGCGACTACGCGGCCGGCAACGCGTTCATGGACGCCTACGCCGAGTACCGGAACCGGCTGGCCGCGGAGGGCCGGCGCGCCGGCAGGACGGTGTCGGTCGGCTGGCCGCTGTGGGACGAGGGCGGCATGGGCGGTGACGCCGTACGCGAAAACCTCCGCCGGGCCGGCCTCGCGCCGATGGACACCGGCCGCGGCCTGGCGGTACTGCGCCACGCTCTGGCGGCGGGTGACGGTCCGCCGGAGGGCCGGCTGGTCGCGGTGGTCGGTGAGCGGGAGCGCGTGCTCACCGGGCTCGCCGCGTCCGCCGGCTCCGACGCGGCCGACGCGTCGGGCACCTCCGGCGCCGCCCCTGCCGGGGCGAGCGCTCCGTCCGATGACGCGTTCGCCCGTGTCCTGGAGGACCGGGCGGTGAGCTATCTGCGCGGTGTGCTGGCCTCGGCGCTCAAGCTCCGGCCCGAACGCCTCGCGCCGGACGCCCCGTTGGAGCGGTACGGCATGGACTCCGTGATCGCCGTGGACGTCGTCTCCAGGCTGGAAGAGTCCTTCGGCAGCCTGTCGCGGACCCTGCTGTTCGAGTTCGAGACCGTACGGGAGCTGGCCCGGCACTTCGCCGCCGACCGTCCCGAGGAGCTGCGTGCCCTGCTCGGGGTGCCGGCCGCACCGGAGCAGCCCGCGCAGGACCGGTCCGCGCCGGGCACCTCCGCGCCGGACGGGCCCGTGCCGGGCGCCTCGGCGCCGGAGCACGACCCGGGGCTCTCCCCAACGCCCGTACGCAGCCCGGTGGTTGAGCCGGGGGGACGTGCGGCCCGGAGCGGCGGCATCGCGGTCGTCGGCGTCACCGGACGGTATCCGCAGGCCGACGATCTCGCGGCGCTGTGGGCCAACCTCAAAGCGGCCAAGGACTGCGTCACCGAGATCCCCGCCGACCGCTGGGACCACGAGGCGCTGCCGGGCGGCGCCGGAGGCGACGGCTCACGGCCCGGCAAGTGGGGCGGATTCCTGGACGGCATCGACCGGTTCGACCCGCTGTTCTTCGGGATCTCGCCGCGGGAGGCGGCGGCGATGGACCCGCAGCAGCGGCTCTTCCTGGAGACCGTGTGGCACCTACTGGAACAGTCCGGCGTCACCCAGGACGTGCTTCAGCGGCGCTACGGACGGCGCGTCGGCGTCTACGTGGGGGCGGCGTACCAGCTCTACCGCGCGGACGATGCGGACCCCGCCCTCGCCGCGGTGACCTCCTCGGCCTCGTACAACATGATCGCCAACCGCGTCTCGCACTTCTTCGGGCTGGAGGGCCCGAGCCTGGCCGTGGACAGCATGTGCACCTCCTCGGCCATGGCGATCCACCTCGCGTGTGCCGATCTGCAGCGGGGAGAGACCGAGCTGGCCGTCGCCGGAGGCGTCAACCTCACGGTCCACCCGGACAAGTATCTGGCCCTGGCCGAGCTGCAGTTGCTCGGCAGCCACCCCGGCAGCCGCAGCTTCCGGGACGGTGACGGCTACCTGCCGGCCGAAGCAGTCGGAGCGGTGCTGCTGAAGCCGCTGGACGCGGCCCTGCGTGACGGCGACCCGGTGCACGCCGTGATCAAGGGGACCGCCTCGATGCACGGCGGCCGCTCGGCGGGCTTCATGATGCCCAGCCACCGGACGCAAGTGAGCGTCATGCGGCGCGCGTTGGAGCAGGCCGGCGTGCCGGCCGACTCCATCGGCTACGTCGAGGCGGCGGCGAACGGTACGACGCTCTCGGACGAAGTCGAACTGCGCGCGCTGCGGGACGTCTTCGACGGCGTCGCCGAACCGGTGGCGGTCGGCTCGGTGAAGTCGAACCTCGGCCACCCCGAAGCGGCCTCCGGCATCGCCCAGTTGACCAAGGTGCTGCTCCAGCTGCGGCACGGGGAGCTGGCGCCGCTCGCGGAGACCGGGACCCCCAACCCGAACCTCGCTCTGGACGGCACCGCCCTGGCGCTGTGCGAGGAAGCCGCGCCGTGGACGCCCCGCGGCACCGGCGGCACCCGCGGCGCCGAAACGGCGGACGGGGCGGACGGCAGCCGGAGCGACCCGGCACCGCGCCGCGCGCTCGTCAACTCCGTTGCGGCGGGCGGCAGTCACGTCAGCCTGGTGGTCGAGGCGCCGCCACGGAACGCGGGCGCACCGGAGAGTTCCGGCCACGACTCCCGTCCGCAGCTGGTGGTGGTGTCCGCACAGTCCCGCGAGCGGCTGCGTACCGCGGTGCGGAGGCTGGCCGCGTTCCTGGAGGGCGACGCCGTCCAGGGCGATGCCCTCCGGGAGGGCGACGCCGCCCCGGAGCGCGCCGGGGCCGAAGCGCCGGTGAGCCTGGCCGACATCGCCTACACCTGCCAGCTCGGCCGCGAAGCGCAGCCCGAACGGCTCGCCGTGGTGGCCGGATCGCTGGACGAACTCCGCCGGGCCCTCGCCGGATATCTGGCGGACGGCACCCCGGACGCGCCGGCCGGCGCCGCTCCGGCCGACGTCCCCGTCCCCGTGTACACCGGCAACGCCGAGGACGGCGCCGGGCCGCTGGGCGCGATGCTCTCCGGCGCCCGCGGCGAGGCGTTCCTGGCCGGCCTCGTCGAGGACCGGGACCTGGGCCGGCTCGCCGAGCTGTGGGTGTGCGGAATCGACGTGCCCTGGCGGGGACTTCACCCTCGCCCGCGTCCGTGGGCGCCGCTGCCGCCGACCGCCTTCGAGGGCGACCGCTACTGGGCCGGCCGTAAGCCCGTCAGGCCGTACCGGTACGGCGAGCGTGACGAGGTCAGCGGGGCCGGCGAGGCCAGCGGGGCCGGCGAGGCCAGCAGGGCCGGCGAGACCGCCGAGACCGACGAGACCGGCGAAACCGGGCAGATCGGCCACTCCCACCCCCACTCGCTCAGCGACACCGAACGGCTGCTGGTGGACATCTGGTCGGAGCTGCTGGGCATCGGCGCGGACCGGCTGGACGCGACGAGCAACTTCCTCTCGCTGGGCGGCAATTCGCTGCTGGCGACCCGGCTGACGAACGAGCTGAAGCTGCGGACCGGGGTCGAGCTGCCCGCCAAGACGGTCTTCGCCGCTCCGCGGCTCGGCGAACTGGCGGCCACCTTGGAGCAGCACCGGCCCCACGAGCGAGCCGAGTCGCCCGAGCGGCCCGAGTCGCCAGAGCGGCCGGAGAAGGACGAGTCACGCAGTACGGAGCAGAAGATCCTCGACGCCCTCGCTCTCGTCGAGAGCATGAGCGACGAGGAACTGGACGCGCTGAACGGCCGGAACTGAGTAGGCAGGACGAACATGACCACCGATCGGGCAGTCAGCGCGCAGGACTTGATGCAGCGGCTCAGGGCCCTTACGGGCAAGCGTCGGCGCGCGGTGCTGGCGCTGCTGGAGCAGCAGGGCGTCGACGTCTCCGCGCTCGACGTCATTCCCACGGCACACCGGACCACCGGCGAACTCGTCCCGCTGTCGTCCACCCAGCAGCGCCTCTGGTTCCTCGCCCAGCTCGACGGGGCCGGCGCGGCGTCGGCCTACAACCTCCCGGGCGCGACCCGGCTCGTGGGCCCGCTGGACCGGCGGGCCCTGGTGCGCGCGCTGGAGGAGCTGGTACGGCGGCACGAAGTGCTGCGCACCCGGTTCGTGGACCGCGACGGCGTCCCGTACCAACGCATCGGCGACGGCGGGGAGTTCAAGGTCGGCGAGGAGGAACCGGCCGACGCGGACGCGCTCCCCGCGCTGTGCGAGCGGGAGGCCAACACCCCCTTCGACCTGGAGCGGGACTCACCGATCCGGGCCCGGCTGCTGCGGCTGTCGGACGAGGAGCACATGCTGCTGGTGACGATGCACCACATCGTCTCCGACGGCTGGTCCTTCGGCGTCCTCCAGCGCGAACTCGCCGCTCTCTACGAGGCGTTCCACGAGGGGCGCCCCTCGCCGCTGGAGCCGCTGCCCGTCCAGTACGCCGACTACGCCCAGTGGCACCGCCGTTGGCTCGCGGACGGCGTGCAGTCCCGCCAACTCGACTACTGGCGGAAGCAGCTCGCCGGCGTCGACCCGACGGTGTCGCTGCCCCCGGACCGGGAGCGCCCGGCGGTCAAGACCCACGAGGGCGCCCGGGAGAGCTTCCACTGCCCGCCCGAGCTGCTGGCCAGGCTGCGCGAGGTCGGCACCCGGCACGGGGCCACCTTGTATATGACGCTGCTGGCGGCCTACAACGTGGCGCTGTACCGCTACACGGGCCGCACCGACATCGCCGTGGGCACGGTCGTGGCCAACCGCGGCCGCTCCGAACTCGAAGGGCTCATCGGCTACTTCGCCAACACCCTGGTGATGCGTACGGACCTGTCCGGCGACCCGGCCTTCTCCGAACTGCTGGCACGGGTGCGGCGCACGGCCCTGGACGCGTACGACCACCAGGACGTGCCGTTCGGATCCGTGGTGGAGGCGCTCCAGCTCGAACGGGACCTCAGCCGCCACTCGCCCGCCTTCCAGACCATGTTCGTGCTCCAGGAGGCGCAGGCCGAAACGGCGCCCACGATGGGCGAGTTGGAGCTGCGGCCCGTCGGGCTCGACGTCGGCGTCACCAAGTTCGAGCTGACCCTCGAACTTCAGGAGACGCCGGCCGGGCTCACCGGAAGCATCGAGTACAACACCGACCTGTTCGACGCGGAGACGATCCGCCGGTTCGCCGGCCACTACACCACCCTTCTCGAATCCGCCGCCGGCGCCCCGCAGGAGCCGATTTCCCGGCTCGACCTGCTTCCGGAGGTGGAGCGGCGGCGGGTGTTGGTGGAGTGGAATGAGGTGCCGGTGGGTGTGGGGGTGTCGGGGTGGTGTGTGCATGAGTGGTTTGAGTCGGTGGTGGGGGAGCGGTCGGATGGGGTGGCG
>Ga0164243_10005838_pt1 | contig 18736 bp, 9 predicted proteins | sample OricompcompostOP_FD_108781 | JGI IMG/M metagenome (GOLD analysis project Ga0164243, IMG submission 108781) | Organic Plus compost microbial communities from Emeryville, California, USA - Original compost - Organic plus compost (OP) | ecosystem: Engineered > Solid waste > Mixed feedstock >... | reverse complement strand
GTTCGAGGTCGAGTCCCACCTGCTCGCCTGCGCGCGGTGCCGGGCCGAGGCCGACGCAGCCAGCGAGGTCGCGGTTGCCGTGGCTACGCTCTCGGCCGCCGACGTCCGCGCGATCGAGCAGGCTCCCGAGCCTCACAAACGGGCTGGCGCACCCGGCGGGGACGGCACGGCCCCGGCGGCGGCAGCCGACGCGGCCGGCGACGCTGGGCGGAGCCCGACGCAAGCCGGCGCCGTGCCGAGCCAGGCGATGTCGGACGCGGTGACCTCGAGCGCGGCGAACGGGCAGCGGCCGCGGATCAACGCCACCGCCCGGCCGCCCGACAACCGGGTGGACGCCTCTCGACCGCCTGACGGACGGCCCGGTCGTTCGCGCCGGTCGAGCCGGCGCTTCGCCGCGCTGCATCTTGCCAGCGTCGTCTTGGGCGCGGTGCTCGGGGTCGTCGCCGGGATCGGCGTGTACGCCTGGATCGCGCCCGGCGGCGGTGACAGGGTGCCGGCCGGCAGCAGCACGTCCACCGACACGACGTCCCGCCGGATGTCCGTCACCGTCGCCGAGACGGCCACGGGGCTCGAGGTCCGCGCCACCATGGTGGGCCTCGAACCTGGTGAGGCCTTCGACCTGGTCGCGGTCGCGCGCGACGGCCGCAACTACCCGGTCGTACGCGGCGCGGCGGCGGGCGGTCCGCAGACGCTCCAGGGCAGCGTCGCGCTGACCGCCGACCGCATCCTATTCTTCGCGGTCGTCCAGGGCGAGATCGTCATCGTCGCGCCGGTGTCGTGACATCGCGCCAGCCGGCTCACACCGTACGAGCGAGCCGGTCGGAGACGAGCCGGGCGTAGCGGGCCGGGTCCGGGCGCTCGCCGCCCTCGGCGAGCAGGGCGGTGCCGCAGAACAGCTCGGCGGCCTCCGCCAGGTCACCCGTCCTCGCCCCATGTAGTGGGCCAGGCTTGTGGGCTCCTCGGTCATCTTCTCGTCCTCCTCCGATTGGGACCTCGAACCGTCAACAGGTACGACGCGGTGTGTGGACCGGCGTCGCCGGAGGCGTTCACGCCGCCGATCCACACCCACGCGCCCCGCGGTGGTCGTGGTGCGACGTTCCCCTTGCTGGGTACGTCGACGCCGAACCGCGGACCGTGACGCATCGCTGCATCGCGCACCGCTCTGGGCGGGGAGTAGGACCCAGGATGCGGTGACTGGGACGACGATGCGTACGGCAGTCGGGTTCACCGCGTCGTTGCGATGAGATTCATGCCGTGAGCCGGTAGCCCCGGCGTACGACAGTTTGGACGAGGTCGACCCCGGCCAGGGGAGTGCCGTCGAAGGCCCGCCGCAGCCGCGAGACGGCCATCTCGACCGCGTGGTCGTCGACACCGGACCACGCCGCGGAGTCGCCGCGGATCTCCGCGGAGGTGACCACGCGACCCGGGGAGCGGGCGAGTGTACGCAGCACCGTGATCGGACCGTGCTGCACGGGCACGACGATCCCGTCGACCGCGATCGACTGGCTGCGGATCTCCACCCGATGACCGTTGACGTCGACGGTCGGTCCTCGCGCCGGTAGCTGGTCCACGAGGCCGTCGGCCAGGTCGGCGAGGTCGGGCGTCTCGGCGACGTACGGCGTCAGGCCGTACGCGCGCAGCGGGCCAGCGGCCAGCGGGCCCAGGCACGCCGCCATCACCTCGCCGGCCAGCGCGTTGAGGACCGCGTCACGCATCCCGTCGGCCTCGGCCTGTCGCAGCAGGTTGACCGTGGTGGTCGGTCCCGTCAGCACGACCGCGTCGACCTGGCCGCGGACCATGACCGTGCCCAGCCGGCGTAGCTCGTCGGTGCGCAACGGCGGCAGGAACCGGCTGGTCACCACCTCGACCACGAGCGCGCCCCGGTCGCGCAGCGCGGCGCAGAGCTCCCGGTGCAGCTCGGACTCCACGAGCGCCACCACGCGGCGGCCGGTCATCGGCTGGGCGAGCAGGTAACGGTAGAGGTCCTCGGTGGTGCCTGAGGCGGTCGCCCAGATCTGGCTCAGGCCCAGCTGGCGCAGGGTGTCGGCGGCGTGCGCGTCACGGGCCAGCAGCCGCGCCTCCCGGAAACGTGACACGAGCGCGTCGAGGTCGCCGTGCTCGCGCGCGATCCTCAGCCAGGCACGCAGGCCGAACGCCGACGGTATGACCACCTCGTGCACGGGCTGCCCGACGCAGCGTCGGGTGGACTCGGCCACCGCGGCGGGCTCGGCCTGCGCCACCACCCGCGCGGCCTGGACGTTCACGGTGCGCGCCCGCATCGTCTCGAGAAGCGTCGCCACTTCGTGTCGGCGACGCTGAGACGCCACCGCAACCGTGAACCCGGCCAGGTCCCGCACCATGACCTCCCAACCACAATGGACCTCTCGAGCAGCGGATGCCGGTAGCGTCGTGTCGCGTCCATCGCGGACAGTGACGCCTGGCAAGAGTGTGGGGGTTACCAGCCGGAAACCTCATCGTTGTCGGCATCTCAAGTCCATGACGTTCTCCTCACCGACCCGACATCCGGTTCGGGTCGCTGTGGCGGCCGTCCTGCCTGGTCTTCGCAGGTGGGCGGCGCTTACCGGGTCGCATCGCGCAGAGCCTCGCTTGTCGATCTTGTGAAGTCCTCGTCGGTTGGATTACGTAGCGCGTTCGACGCTGGTTCGAAACGTGATTGCTGTCCAACACTGAGGCAGGCTCCCAATCGGTGGGCCGGGCGCCTCCGTCTCCGCGGCGCCTCGATGCAATGCCAATCCATTCGTTCCCATTCAGGAGTGTCGTGGCGGATATCGCGTTTCACGATGTGGGCAAGGTGTACGACGACGGGACGCGCGCCGTTGACGCGCTGACGTTGGAGGTGAGCGACGGCGAGTTCCTCGTCCTGGTCGGGCCGTCCGGCTGCGGCAAGACCACGGCGTTGCGGATGGCGGCCGGGCTCGAGGACGTGAGCGAGGGCGCGATCCGGATCGGGCCGCGGGTCGTCAACGACGTACCGGCACGGGACCGCGACGTCGCGATGGTGTTCCAGAGCTACGCGCTCTACCCGCATCTAGACGTGTTCGACAACATCGCGTTCGGACTGCGGCTGCGCAAGGTCCGGGGTGACGAGATCACCGCCCGGGTCGACCGGACTGCCCGCACTCTCGGCCTCGCCGAGCACCTGCGGCGGCGACCCGGCAAGCTCTCCGGCGGCCAGCGGCAGCGGGTGGCGATGGGGCGGGCGATGGTTCGCGAGCCGGCCGCGTTCCTGATGGACGAGCCGCTGTCCAACCTGGACGCGAAGCTGCGCGTCCAGATGCGCGCCGAGCTGGCACGCAACAGCCGCCGGCTCGGTGTCACCACGCTGTACGTGACCCACGACCAGACCGAGGCGATGACGCTCGGGCACCGGGTGGCCGTGCTCAAGAAGGGCGTCCTGCAACAGGTCGCCGCGCCCCAGGTCCTCTACGACGAGCCCGCCAACATCTTCGTCGCCGGGTTCATCGGCTCACCGGCGATGAACCTCGTCCGCGCCCGGCTCATGGTGCAGGGCGGCGAACCGGTCCTGGCGGTGGGCAGCCAGACGATCAAGCCGCACGAGCGGTGGCTGGCCAGCCGTCCCGCTCTCGCCAGTTACATCAGCCAGGAGATCGCGTTGGGCATCCGGCCCGAAGAGCTGACCGAGCCGCGTCCCGGCTCCGTGGCCGGCAGCGCGCTCCTGCACGCCCGCGTCGAGCTCACCGAAGGGCTCGGCTCCGACCTGATGGTCCACGCGGCGGTCGACGCCACCCGGGTCGACACCGACGACACCCGCGAGCTGGCCCGCGACAGCGGCGCCGACACCGCCGAGCAGGCCGCCGGCAACCCCGACGCGCCTGGCTCGGCGCCGACGATCCTCATCGGACGGTTCAATCCGCGCACCCAGGTCCGCGAGGGCGACATGGTCGCGATGGCCGTGGAGACAGAGCGGCTGCACGCTTTCGACCTGGGCTCCGGCAAGGCGATCAGATAACAGAGCAGCGACTCGAAGAAGGAGCTTCCAGATGGCACGAAAGGCCGCGCTCGCCGCTGCCGCCGTGGTGGCGCTCGCCACCGCGACGGCCTGCGGCGGCGAGTCCAGCCCACCGGCCGGCCAGAACCGCGATCTCGCCGGCAAGACCGTCGAGGTCGCGGCGACCTGGTCCGGTACGGAGCAGGAGAACTTCCAGGCGGTGCTCGACGCGTTCGCCGCCAAGACCGGCGCCACGGTCAAGTACACGGCCGGCGGCAACGACCTGCCGGTCCTACTCAACAGCCGTATCGCCGGCGGTTCGCCGCCCGACATCGCGCTGATCCCGCAGCCTGGTGTGGTCGCGGAGCTCGCCGGCCGCGGCGCGCTCACACCGCTGGCAGGCGAGGCCGCCGCGGCGGTCAAGGCCAACTACAGCGAGGCATGGCAGCAGCTCGGCACCATCGACGGCAACGTGTACGGCGTCTACTTCAAGGTCGCCAACAAATCCGTGATCTGGTATCGCACCGAGGCGTTCGACGACGCGGGCGTCATGCCGCCCAACACGTGGGAGGACCTGGCCTCGGTCTCCCGTACCTTGGCCGACTCCGGCACCACGCCGATGGTCGCCGCCGGCGGTGACGGCTGGGTGCTCACCGACTGGTTCGAGAACACCTACCTGCGGGTCGCTGGCGCTGACAACTACGACAAGCTGACCAAGCACGAAATCCCGTGGACGGACCCGACCGTAGTGGCGACGCTGAAGCTACTCGGTGACTACTGGCGTACCCCGGGGACGATCCTCGGCGGACCGAGCGGCGCGACGCAGGTCTCGTTCACCCAGTCGATCGCGGACGTGTTCGGCACCTCGCCGAAGGCGGCGATGCTCTTCGAGGGCGACTTCGTCGCCGCCGAGATCAACAAGCTCGGCCAGTTCAAGGTAGGGGAGACCGTGAAGTTCTTCGCCTGGCCGTCGGTCGAGGGGTCGGCACCGGCGGTGGTAACGGCGGGGGACCAGGCGGTTCAGCTGAAGAACACCCCTGAGGCCAGCGCGCTGATGGCATACCTCGCCTCGCCCGAGGCGGCCGGGATCATGGCGGCCAAGGGCGGGTTCATCTCCGCGAACGGCAAGCTCGACCCGTCGATCTACCGCGACCCGACCACGCGCCAGCTGGCCGACGCCGTGGTCAACGCCGAACTGCTGCGCTTCGACCTGTCCGACCTGACGCCGCAGGCGTTCGGCGGCGGCAGCAACGCGGCGTTCTGGGTGCTTCTCCAGGACTTCATCGGCAAGGGTGGCAGCCCCGAGTCCGTAGCAGAGCGGCTCGAGGAAGCGGCCAAGAAGGAGTTCGGGAGCGACTGATGGCACTCACGTCCGAATCGGCCGGCGCGCACGCCGCCCGCGCCGGCAGCGATCGCGCCGGCCGGTCGGGCGTGAGCACGTCCGGGCACAGCCGCGGGGCGCGCAACCCGCGCCGCGAAGCCCGCGTCGTCGCGGTGATCTTCCTCGCGCCGACGATCCTGCTACTGGTCGCGTTGGTCTGCTACCCGATCGTCTACACGATCTGGCTGAGCCTGCGCAGCGGTGACGGCACGCGCTTTGTCGGGCTCGACAACTACATCGAGATGTTCACCTCGACGCAGACCCGGCGAGCGATCCTCAACAACGTCGTCTGGATGGTGGTCGCCCCGACGGTGGTCACCATCCTGGGCCTGATGTTCGCGGTACTCACCGAGCGGGTCCGCCGGGCGACTGTGCTCAAGACGATCCTGTTCATGCCGATGGCGATCTCGTTCCTGGCCGCCGGAGTCACCTTCCGGCTCGTCTACGACGAGAACCCCGAGCGCGGCCTGCTCAACGCGATCATCGTCTCGGCGCACGACACCTTCTCGCCCTCCTCGCCGTACCACGGCGCCGGCGTACGCGACGGGGGAGCGGTCACCGCGACCGGCGGCGGGTTCCAGACGGCGCCGGTCGCGGTCGGCGAGGTCGTCCAGTTCGGCATGGTCGGCCTGCCGCCCGACCGGGTCCCGGCCGAGGCGACGGCCGCGGCCGCGCCACCGGCGGGCGAAGGGCTGCGCGGTGTCGTGTGGCTCGACTTCACCCGCGGTGGCGGCGGCGAGGCCGGCGTCATCGACTCCACCGAGCGCGGCCTGCCCGGCATGACGGTCGAGGCAATCGCCGACGGGCACGTCGTCGCGACCACCGAGACCGACGCCACCGGCCGGTTCGCCTTTACCGACCTCGGGTTCGGCGAGTACGTCGTACGCCTGCCCGAAGCCAACTTCGCCGAGCCGTTCAACGGCCTCACCTGGCTCGGGCCGTCGTTGATCACCCCAGCGCTGATCGTCTCGTACATCTGGATCTGGGCCGGGTTTGCGATGGTTCTGATCACCGCCGGGCTCGCCGCGCTACCGCGTGAGGCGCTGGAGGCGGCACGGGTCGACGGCGCCACGGAGTGGCAGACCTTCCGCCGGGTCACCGTGCCGCTGGTACGCCCGGTGCTGGTCGTCGTTTTCGTCACGCTCACCATCAACGTGTTGAAGATCTTCGACCTGGTGTACGTGCTGGCGCCCGAGGCGTCGCAGGACGAGGCGAACGTCGTCGCCCTGGAGATGTACCGCGTCTCGTTCGGCGGCGGCCTCGACTACGGCCTCGGCAGCGCGCTCGCCGTGCTTCTGTTCGCGCTGGTGCTGCCCGCGATGCTGTACAACATCAGGCGCCTCCGGAGGGATGAGCGATGAGCGTCGGCCAGGTTACCCGTGTTCCGGAGCTTCTCCCGGCCGGCACGGCCGTGGGCGGCCCGCCGCCGCGGCACCCGCTCGTCCGCCTGCTGTCGCGCGTCGGCGGCATCGCGGCGCGCGTCGTGGTCGTCGCGATCGGACTCTTCTGGCTGCTGCCTACCGTGGGGTTGGCCGTGGCCAGCCTGCGCGACCCGGCCGCGAACAGCGCGACCGGCTGGTGGCACGCCGTGCTCGCCCCGAGGGAGCTCACGCTCGACAACTACACGCGGATCCTCCAGAACGACCGGATCGTCGGCTCGCTGTGGAACACCGTGCTCATCACCGTGCCGTCGACGCTGCTGGTCGTCGTGCTCGGCGCGCTGGCCGCGTACGCATTGGCGTGGATCGACTTCCCCGGCCGGGACTGGCTGTTCGTGCTCGTGGTCGCGCTCATTGTCGTACCCGTGCAGGTCGCGATCATCCCCGACGCGCGGATCTTCGGCTGGATGGGCATCTACGGCACCATCCCGGCGGTCGTCGCGTTCCACGTCGCGTTCGGACTGCCGTTCGCGATCTTCCTGCTCCGCAACTTCTTCATCGGCATACCGCGCGACCTGCTCGAAGCCGCCCGCATGGACGGCGCCCGGGAATGGCGGATCTTCCGCGAGGTCGTGCTGCCGATCGGCTGGCCGGCCATCGCCTCGCTGGCGATCTTCCAGTTCCTGTGGGTCTGGAATGACCTGCTCGTCGCGCTGGTCTTCGCGACCTCCGAGAACGCCCCGATCACGTACGCGCTGCGCGAGCAGATGCGCGCGTTCTCCTCCAACATCGACACCATCGGGCCCGGCTCGTTCCTGTCGATGCTCGTACCGCTGATCGTGTTCTTCAGCTTCCAGCGCTACTTCGTCCAAGGCGTCCTCGCGGGATCGGTGAAGTGATGTCCGACGTCGTCCACCGACTGGGCGCGACGACCCGCCGAGCCCGCGAGCTACCGGTCGAGCCGGAGTGGTTCAAGCGGGCGGTCTTCTACGAGGTGCTCGTCCAGGCTTGCTACGACGCCGACGGCGACGGCTGCGGCGACCTGCCTGGACTCGTGTCCAAACTGGACTATCTGAAGTGGCTCGGCGTCGACTGCGTCTGGCTGCCGCCGTTCTACGACTCGCCCGGCCGCGACAGCGGGTACGACATCCGCGATTACTTCGCGGTCGCGCCGCCTTACGGTTCCCTCGACGACTTCGTCACGCTCGTCGACCAGGCGCACGCCCGGGGCATTCGGGTCATTACCGACCTCGTGCTCAACCACACCTCGGACACCCACGACTGGTTCCAGCAGTCCCGCCAGGACCCGTCCGGCCCGTACGGCGACTTCTACGTCTGGCGCGACGACGACACCGGGTACGCGCAGGTGCCGGTCATTTTCTGCGACACGGAGACCTCCAACTGGAGCTTCGACCCGGTGCGGCAGCAGTTCTACTGGCACCGGTTCTTCTCGCACCAGCCCGACCTCAACTACGACAACCCCGTGGTGCAGGACACGATGCTCGACGTGGTCCGCTTCTGGCTGGAGCTGGGTATCGACGGATTCCGTCTCGACGCGATCCCCTACCTGTACGAACGGGAGGGCACCGACTGCGCCAACCTCTACGAGACGCACGCCTACCTGAAACGGCTCCGAAAGGTCGTCGACGACGAGTACCCGGGGCGCGTGCTGCTCGCCGAGGCGAACCTCTGGCCCAGCGAGCTGGTCGACTACTTCGGCGACGCGACGACCGGCGGCGACGAGTGCCACATGGCGTTCCACTTCCCGGTCATGCCGCGCATCTTCATGGCCGTACGCCGGGAGTCACGCTTCCCGATCTCGGAGATCATGGCACAGACACCCGACATCCCGGCCGGCTGCCAGTGGGGCACCTTCCTGCGCAACCACGACGAGCTGACCCTCGAGATGGTCACCGACGAGGAGCGCGACTACCTCTACAACGAGTACGCCAAAGACCCGCGCATGCGGGTCAACATGGGCATCCGCCGAAGGCTGGCGCCCCTGGTCGACAACGACCGTAACCAGATCGAGCTGTTCACCTCGCTGTTGCTGTCGCTACCCGGCTCGCCGGTGCTCTACTACGGTGACGAGATCGGCATGGGCGACAACGTCTGGCTCGGCGACCGCAACACCGTCCGCACACCGATGCAGTGGTCCGCGGATCGCAACGCGGGCTTCTCTGCGGCCGACCCGGCGGCGCTCTACCTGCCGGTCAACATGGGACCGGTGTACGGCTACCAGGCCGTCAACGTCGAGCGCCAACTCGGCCAGCCGGCGTCGCTGCTCCAGTGGACCCGGCGGATGATCGAGGTGCGCAAGCGGCATCCCGCGCTCGCGCACGGCTCGTTCCACGACCTGGGCGGCAACAACCCGGCGATGCTGGCGTTCCTGCGGGCGTACGAGGAGGACGTGATCCTCTGCGTGCACAACCTGTCCCGGCATCCACAGCCGGCCCTGATCGAGCTGCCGGAACGGTTCGTCGGCAACGTACCCACCGAGCTCACCGGTCGCACCAGCTTCCCGCCGATCGGTCCCGAGCCCTACCAGATCACCCTGCCCGGGTACGGCTCCTTCTGGCTCCAGATCAGCCCGACGGCCGCGATACCGGACCCTACCGAGGTGGCCCTCGCCGAGGCTGCCGTACTCGGCGAGGGCTGACGCCGTGTCGGTGCGGGTCTCGACGGTCGCGACGCCCTCGCTCGACGTCTACGGCTACCTCGCCGACGACGGATGTGTCGCGCTGGCGGTCGACCCGCCGCGCGACGTCGACCGGGTCTTGGCGCTGGCGGGCCAGCTCGGTGTCAAGATCACTCACGTGGCGGAGACCCACGTGCACGAGAGCCACGTCTCCGGCGGGCTGGCCCTGGCCCGGCTCACCGGTGCCGAGTATCTGGTGGCCGCGGACGACGAGGTCTGCTTCGACAGGCTGCCGGTGTCCGACGGCGACCAGGTAAGCGTCTCCGACGCGATGCGCGTGCGCGTGGTTTCGACCCCGGGTCATTCGCTCCACCACGTCTCGTACCTCCTGGATGGGCCCGGTGGACCGGTGGGCGTGTTCACCGGCGGATCGTTGCTGTTCGGTTCCGCGGGACGCGTCGACCTGCCCGGCGCGGGGCAGGTGCCCGCGATGGCCGCGCTGCAGCGCCGATCGGCACAGCGGCTGGCCGAGCTTCTACCCGACACCGCGCGGGTCTGGCCGGGCCATGGGCGCGGGGGCCGGTCCGTCGGCTCGGCATCATCGGTCACGGAGTCGACCATCGGCCGGGAGCGGCACGTCAATCCCGCGCTGCGGTTCGACGAGGACGCGTTCGCCGAGACCCTGGCCGGACTCGACGTGCACCCCGCCTTTCACGCCGACCTGATCGCACGCAACGTCGAGGGTGCCGAACCGATTGACCTCACACCGACGCCCCGGGCCACGGCGAGGGACGTGTCCGCGTGGCTGGCAGCCGGCGCCTGGGTGGTCGACCTGCGTCCTCGCAAAGCGTTCGCCCACCGGCACCTCAACGGCACACTCAGCCTCGGCCTCGACGGTCCGATGTCGACGTGGCTGGGCCGGCTGGCCCCGCTGGGAATGCCGATCTCACTGTTGGGCGACCACGAGCGGCAGGTCGCAGACGCGCAGCGTGAGCTCGCGCGGATCGGCATCGAGCGGCCCGCCGCCGTAGCCGTCGGTGACCCGGACGAGTGGGCCGGTGGGGACCCGCACCGCATCGACGAGCTGACCACCGCCACGTTCGCCGACCTGCAGGCCGCGCGCGACCGTGGCCCGTTGCGCGGCCTGCCGGCGCCCGACGTCGTCCTGGATGTGCGGACGGTCGACGAATGGCACACCGGCCATATCGCCGGCGCCACCCACATCCCGTTGCCGCGGCTACCTGCCCGCCTCGACGAGGTGCCGCGCGGCGTCGTGTGGGTGCACTGCTCGTCCGGCTACCGCGCCGCGTTCGCCAGCAGCCTGCTGCGGCGGGCCGGACGCCAGGTGGTCTGCGTCGACGACGACGTCGCCGTCGTGCCGAGGTCGGCGTAGCGGATCCGTGGCCGCGCCGACACCGACGCTGACCGGCTCCGTCCGTGATGTACCGAAGAGCAGTGATATAGCTAACAATGTCTATCCCGTGATCAGTCGAACTATGCGCCACAGCCCGCCGTCGACTCCGTGAGCTCGGCGGCTGTCAAGGGAGGGGCAACGTGGAACCTGTGCGCGACGTACCGACGTTGCTGGCCCGGCGGGCCGCGGATCAGCCGGACCGCTCAGCGCTCGTCGTGCTCGACGCGGAGACCACCGACGTCCGATCGCAGCTGACCTTTCGTGACTGGGACCGCCGGTCCGACCGTGTCGCCGGAGCGTTGGTGCGGCGGGGCGTCCGACAAGGCGACGCCGTGGGCCTGGCGTTCCCGGCCAGCGACTGGCCCGGGTTCGCGGTCGCCTACCTGGGCGTACAGAAGGCCGGTGGGGTGGCAGTGCCGCTCGGCCCGCACCAGGGCGAGAACACTGCCGGGCGGCTGCTCGAACACTGTCGTGCCGTCGGGGTCATCCGAGGCGGCCAGCGGCAGGTGCCCACGCCGGGCTGGCTCGCAGACGCCGACGAGCTCCTCGATGGGCTTCCCGGACCGGTGTGGCAGCGTCCGTACCCTGACGCTCCGGCCCAGATCCTTTGCACCTCGGGTACGACCGGCGAGCCGAAGGCCGTGGTCGCTAGCCACGCCAACCTCACGTACGGGCTGCGGTCGCGTCCACGGCCGATGGCACACTCCAACCTCTGCCTGCACGCCTTCGCCATGGGGACCAATGCCGCCCAGCGCATGCTCGTCGGCGGGCTGACGGCAGCACCGACCATGATGATCGCGTCGAGCTTCGACCCGGCGACGTTCGCCGAGTCGATCCAGGCGCACCGGGTCGGTAGCGTGTTCGTGGTACCCACGATGGCCGTAGCCCTGGTCAAGGCGGACGTCGGCCGAGAACACGACCTGTCGAGCGTGGTGCTGTTCGGATCGACCGCCGCGGCGCTGCCCCCGGACACTGCGACGGCGCTGGCCGGATGGATGCCGACCGCGACGATCGTCAACACCTACACGTCGACCGAGGCGTCACCGGCAGAGCTGACCATGGTGTTCGACGCGGCCCGGCCGACGGCCGTGGGCCGCCCGGACCGGCCTGACCGGCTGCGGGTCACCGATGCCCGCCGACGCTGCGTCCCGCCGGGTACGCCCGGGGACATCTGGCTGCGGTCGGACGGGCCACCGCGCTCCTATCTGGACACGCCCGCGCCGGCCGACGGCTGGATACCGATGGGCGACGTCGGGCACCTCGACGAGTACGGCTACCTGCACCTGCTCGACCGCGCCGATGATCTGATCAAGTGCGGTGGGTTGCCGGTGTCCACGATCCGGGTCGAGGCGGCTTTGAAGGCACACCCGTCGGTGACCGACGCCGGCGTGGTCGGACGCGAGCACGCGACACTGGGTCAGGTGCCGGTCGCCGCGGTGGTGCTGACCGGCCGTGCGGACCGCGAGTCGGCGGACCTGTGGGCGTTCCTCGGCGAGCGCCTGGACCGGCACGAGCTGCCGGCGTCGATCCGCGTGGTCACGTCGCTGCCCCGCACGGCCAGCGGGAAGGTCGTCAAGCCGGCCCTCCGGTCGCTGCTCGCCGCCACCGCCGACAGCCCGGCGACCACGCCCGGGTCGGCGACGACGACCGTCCTGGCCGGACTCTGGTCCCGCGTGCTGGCCGGTGTGGATCCTCACGAGAACGACGACTTCTTCGGCCTCGGCGGCGACTCGTTGTCAGCGACCCACCTGGCCCGGCTGGTCGGCGAACGGTTCGATGTTGAGGTCCCGGCCGGCCTGGCCTTCGCCCATCGGACCCTGGGCGAACAATCCGACTGGCTCGATCGGGATGCGCGGCAGACCGGAGCGGCGACCGCGATCGCACCCGGCATCGCCGGCACGTCGCCGAGCGGGCTGCAGGAGCATCTGCTGACCTGGATGCACCAGACGGATCCGCCGCGTGACGTGGGACCGATCTGCGTCGGCCTGCGCGTCAACGACGACCTCGATGTCGAGCTGCTCGAGCGCTGCCTGGCCGAGCTGGTCGCTCGACACGACGCGCTGCGGACCCGCTACCACCGCGGCGGTCTGCCGTGGACCGCTTCGGTGCGGGCCGACCTCGCCGCCGAGACGACCTTCCTGCGTGCCGAGCCTGCCACGGCGCGTGGCCTGCTCCTGGGAGAGATCAGCCGCCCCTTCGACTGGCGCGAGGGACCGCTCGTCCGCCTGGTGGTGGTGAGCATCGACAAGCAGGAGCACCTGCTCGCCCTGGTCATCCATCACCTGGCCGTCGACGGATGGTCGTTCGGGGTCCTCCTGCGCGAGTTGGGCGAAATCTACTCCGCCCGGCGGTGCGGTGCGGAGCCGGCGCTGGCTCCGGCCGTACCGGCGGCGGTCGTGGCCGCGCACGAGCGCGCGCAGTCGGAGGCTCAGCGAGGCTGGTGGAAGGCGTACCTCGACGGCGCGCCGGCCGCGGTCGCGCACCTGCCCGGGCGCCGGCACGCGAACCGGTACGACGCCGCCGCCCTCGACGTCCCGCTCGGCGACGGAGCGGACGCCGCCGCCACAGCCTGCCGTACCAGTGCGTTCGTCGTCGCCGGGGCCGCGTGGCTCGCTGTGCTCGCCGCCCACAGCGGAGCCCACGAGGTGGTCGTCCTGACCCCGGTGCCGGGCCGTGACCGCCCCGAGTTCGACGGCGCCGTCGGCTGCCTGGCGCGGAGCCTGCTCGTGCGAGTCGACCTCTCTGGCGACCCGACCGTGAGAACCGTCGTCGAACGTTTCCGCGACGGCCTGGGCAACGTCTCCGGCCATCAGCCCTACCCGTTCGCCGAGTTCGCCTCGGCCGTCCCCTATCCCGTGGAGATCCCGTTCAGCCGGTGGTCGGCGCAGACCCACTTTCCAGGGCTCGTCTCCGAGCCGTACGAGCTGCCGCACGGGCTCGTCTGGCACTGGACACTACCTGGGCCGGACGGGGGAGTGCCCAAGCTTGACCTGGTGGCCGGCCGCTCCGACGGCCAGCTGCTGGGGCGGCTCACCTACAACCGGAACGCCTTCGACGTGGCCTCGGCCCGGAGCTTGGGTGAGCGGTTGCGCACCGTGCTCGCACCCAGGGTGGACCTGGACTGCAGGCCGTCGACCATCAAACCGTAGGAGATGCGATGCAGCCGTTGACGCCCGAACAAGCCGGCATCTGGTTCACCGAAGAGCTGGGTCAGGCGGCCACCGTCTACCACCTTCCCCTGACCGTCGACTTCAGCGGCCCCCTCGACACCGACCGGCTGGCCGCGGCATGGGCCAGGGTCGTCGTCCGGCACCCGGTGCTGGCCCAGGCCGTGCGGGTCGAGGACGGCGTGCCCTTCCTGGTGCCCGCGCCCGCTCCGCTGCTGCGAGTGGTCGACACGGCCGGCGGGTCGGACACGATCCTGGCGCGGATCACGACGGACGAGATGTGCCGTCCCTTCGACCGCGCGGCTGGTCCGTTGGCGCGCGCCGCCGTGGTCCGGGCCGGACCCGAGCTTCACCGCCTGGTGGTCGTGGTCCACCACCTGGTGTTCGACGGTTCTTCCAAGGACATCCTGCTGGCCGACCTGGCCCACGCCTATGCCGGCGGGACCGAACCGGTCGAGCCACCTGCCGACCCCGCTCCCCTGGTCGAGAACGACGACGCCGCCCGCCGCTACTGGGCTGACCGCTGGAGACCGCCGGAGCCGGTCCAGCTTCCCGGCGATCGGCCGCGGGCGGGTGCGAACGGCGCGGACGACGCGGCCGGGGCCTTCGTGCCGGTCGACCTCGGCGACCTGGGAGAGCAGCCGAACCTCGGCGCCACGCGGTTCGAGCTCATCCTGACGGCGCTGCGGTGCCTGCTGCTGCGTTACGGCAACGACCGGGCCACGGTCGCCGTCGACGTCAGTACCCGCACTCCCGCGCAGCGCGACCGCATCGGCATGTACGTCAACCAGCTTCCCCTGATCGGCGCAGTGGATACGGCGGGCTCTTTCCGGTCGGCCGTCGTTGCCACCCGCGGCGACCTCCGCGAGCTGTACCGTCACCGGTGGACGCCGGTGAGCCGCGTCGTCGATCGCGTTCCGGCGGGGTCGTCGCTGGCTCCGGTGTCGGTCAGCTACCGTCGCCGGTCCGCGGCCCCGACGTGGCCGGACGGGCTCGTGACGACGGTGGACTGGGCACCGTTCAACCTCGCCGCCCCGGCTCCGCTGCACCTGCAGATCGTCGACGGACCCGACGGCGTCGCGGCCAGCCTGCGCTACCGGACACGTAGCCTGTCCGGCCCCGATGCCGAAAGGGTCTCCAGCCATCTGACCACACTGCTGGCCTCGGGACTGTCCACGCCGGACGCCGCCATCGGCGACCTGGGCCTGCTCGGTGCCGACGAGCGGGACGCACTCGTCCAGACGGCGCGTGGCGCGGAGGTGCCGGCTCCCCAGACCACGCTCGACCGTCTGCTGTCCGAGCAAGTCCGCCGTACGCCCGACGCCGTCGCTGTCGTCTCGGACGGTGAGGGCCGCCAGCTCACGTACGCCGAACTGGACCAGCGCGCCGAACGGCTGGCCCGCCAGCTGTGGGCCGACGGGGTCGTGCCGGGCGTGCCGGTCGGGGTGTTCGTCCGCCGCGGCATCGACCTGGTCTGCGCCGCCGTCGCCGTCGTCAAGGCCGGTGGTGTCTACGTACCGCTGGATCCGGACCAGCCCGATGCGCGCCTGGCGTTCCTCGTCGGGGACGCCGGCGCCACCGTCGTCCTGGCCTCCGGCCGGCTCGCCGCGCGGCTGCCGGACACCGTCCGCGTCAGACCGCTCGAGTACGACCCGGAGCAGCCCCCGGCAGCCCAGCCGGTGACCTCGGCCGCCCCCGGCGACCCGGCCTACCTCATCTACACCTCCGGGTCGACCGGGGAACCGAAGGGTGTACGCAACACCCACCGTGGGCTGGTCAACAGGCTCGACTGGATGCAGCGCGAGTACCGCCTGACGGCCGACGACGTGGTCCTGCACAAGACCCCGATCGGCTTCGACGTCTCGCTCTGGGAACTGTTCTGGCCGCTGCTGACCGGCGCCCGGTTGGTGGTGGCCCGCCCGGACGGCCATCGCGATCCGCGCTACCTGCGCCAGGTCATCACCGCGCACGCCGTCACGACTGTCCATTTCGTACCATCGATGCTGGCAGCCTTCCTCGACGAGCCGGACGGTGGCGGGTGCGCGGACCTGCGCCGGACCATCTGTAGCGGCGAGGCCCTGGGACCCGACCTGGCCCGCCGGTTCCTCGCCAGCATGCCCGGCGAGTTGCACAATCTCTACGGCCCGACCGAGGCCGCCATCGACGTGAGCGCCTGGTTCTGCACGCCGGATGCGCTGCACCACCAGGAGCGGTTGCCCATCGGCCGGCCCATCCAGAACATGCGCCTGGACGTCGTGGACCGGTGGGGCAACCTGCTTCCCGCCGGGCTGCCTGGCGAGCTGACCATCGCCGGCCCCGGGGTGGCGCTGGGCTACCTCAACCAGCCCGAGCTGACGGCGCTACGGTTCCCGGCCGACCCGGTGGCGGCCGACGGCTCGGCGCGTTACCGCACCGGCGACCTGGCCCGCTACCGGGCAGATGGGCAACTGGAGTACCTCGGCCGGATGGACCGGCAGATCAAGCTCCGGGGCAACCGGATCGAGCCCGGTGAGATAGAGGCCGTGCTGCACCGTCACCCGGCGGTCGGCGCGGCCGCCGTGGTCGTTGACGACAGCACCGGCGAGCGCCGGCTGGTGGCCGCGATCACGACGACCGACCCGCAGCGGGCGACGCTGCCGGCCCGGCTGCGCGAGCACCTCGCCGCGCGGCTTCCTGACTACCTGGTGCCGGCCGCCTTCGCCGTCCTCGACCAGCTCCCGGTCACCGTGCACGGCAAGCTCGACGAGAACTCGATCGTGGAGAACGCCCGCCGCGGATCGGACCACACCCCGGCCCCGCCGCCGGCCGACCCGGTGACGGACGGGATCGCCGACGAGATCGCCGCCATCTGGCGGGAGGTCCTCAGCGCCGACCGCATCGGGCCGGACGACGACCTGTTCGACCTCGGCGGTCACTCGCTGACGGTGACCCAGATCGCGGCCCGGATGCGCCAGCGCCTGGGCATCGACCTGCCGTTGCACGTCTTCTACGACAGACCGACCATCACCGGCCTGGTCGCCGCCGCCGACCATCGGGGCGGACAGCCATGACCGACACCGTCATCGCCGAGGCCGCCCTCAGCCTCGGCCAGGAACGGCTGTGGTTCTTGCAGCAGCTACAACCGGACGACGCGGCCTACCACATCGTCGTCGCGCGGCGGCTGCGCGGCATCCTCGACGTGGTCGCCCTGACCGCTGCCGCCACGGGCCTCGTGGCCCGGCAGGAGAGCTTGCGCACGCGGTTCCCGACCCGCGACGGTCAACCGTTCCAGCAGGTCGTCGCAGCCGAACCGGTCCGGCTGGAGCACTTCGACGCCACCGCCACCGGCGATCCGGAGCGGGCGGTGCGTGACTGGATCGTCGGGCGGGTCGAAGCACCGTTCGACCTGGCCGAAGGGCCGTGCGTGCGTTGGCTGCTCGGTCGCGTCGGCCCGGACGAGCACGTGCTCGGGCTGGTCCTGCATCACATCGTCGCCGACGGTTGGTCGCTCGACCTGATCTGCGCGGAGCTCGGCGCCCGGTACCGAGGCGAAGGGGTGAGCGACGGCCTCGACCGCCACTACCTGGACTTCGCCCGGGGCCAGCGGGCGGAGCAGCCGCGATGGGGGGACCAGGTCGCTTACTGGCGCGGCCAGCTGGCGGGCGCCGCCCCGCTGTCCCTCGCCGGCGCCCGACCCCGCCCGCCGGTTCGGACCAGCAACGGGGCGGTGGTGCGGCACCGCCTCGACGCGTCACTCTGCCGCCGGATCAGCCGGTGCGCCCGTACCCACCGGGTGACGCTGTTCATGACGGTCCTGGCGGCCTTCCAGGCCGTGCTGGCCCGGCACAGCGGATCGCCCGACATCTGCGTCGGTGCCCCGGTGGCCCAGCGTGACCGGGAGGAGTGGGAGCCGGTCGTCGGGTTCTTCGTCAACACGCTGGCCCTGCGTGCCGACCTGTCCGGCGACCCGACGTTCGCCGAGCTGCTGAGCCGGACCCGGGCGACGGCCTTGGCCGCGTACCAGCACGCCGACCTGCCCTTCGACTACCTGGTCAGCCAGCTCGGCGTGGCCCGTGACACCAGTCGGACCCCGGTGTTCCAGGCGATGTTCCGGCTCGACCCGGCCGGTGAGCTCGCGCTCGACCTGGGCGACCTCGAGGTGACGCCGTTCGAGCTGGACCACCGCGCGGCCCAGGTCGACCTTGCTCTGGAGGTCACCTTGGGCGACGACGGAGGCTGGGCCGACCTGGTCTACAACACCGACCTCTACGACGCGTCGACCGTGGCCGCCGTCGGCCGCGACCTGCTCGCGTTGCTGTCCGCCGCGACTGACCGACCGGCGGACCGCCTTTCCCTGCTGGGCGGCCCGCCGCCGCTGGACCGGCCCGCTCCGGTGCCCGCGGGGCCGCCGCGGCAGCCTGTCAGGCCCGCGGCCGTGGAGGTCGAGCCGGCACCGGACGCGGTCGAGTCCGCGCTGGCGGAGGTCTGGGCCGAGCTTCTCGGGGTCGCCGCCGTCGACCCGGACGACGACTTCTTCGACCTCGGCGGTCATTCGCTGCTCGCCGCACGCGCGGTCGCCCTGCTGCGCTCCAGGCTGCCCCGGCCGATCAGCGTGATGGACGTCTTCCGTTACCGCACCGTGCGCCGGCTGGCCCGGCTCGTCGACGGTGGCCGGCCCGCCGGTGAGGTCGGACTCTTGCACGAGCTGACCCCGCCGGCGCCGCCCGGACAGCAGCGGCTGAACCTGGTCTGCCTGCCCTACGGCGGCGGCAGCGCCGTCGTCTACCAGCCGCTGGCCGACGCACTCG
>Ga0164243_10005837_pt1 | contig 18736 bp, 24 predicted proteins | sample OricompcompostOP_FD_108781 | JGI IMG/M metagenome (GOLD analysis project Ga0164243, IMG submission 108781) | Organic Plus compost microbial communities from Emeryville, California, USA - Original compost - Organic plus compost (OP) | ecosystem: Engineered > Solid waste > Mixed feedstock >... | reverse complement strand
TCCAAGTCGGACGCAGCCGATCAGGCCGAACGCACAGGCTTGCAACTGGACACGGTCCCGATCGCGCCGATCTTCGACGCCTACCAGGAGGCACTGCATCTGGAGGGTCTGGCCGAGGAGAACCTGCAGGCCCGCATTCGTGCCGTGATCTGGATGGGCCTGTCCAATCAGGACGGCCATCTGGTGCTGGCCTGCGGCAACAAGTCCGAGCTGGCGACCGGCTACTCCACCATCTATGGCGATGCGGTCGGCGGCTACGCCCCGATCAAGGATCTGCCCAAGACGCTGGTGTGGGAGCTGGCCAGGTGGCGCAATGCCTACGCCGAGTCGCGCGGTGAGACCCCACCGATCCCCGAGAACACGATCAGCAAGCCACCATCGGCCGAGCTGCGACCCGGACAGCTGGACACCGACTCCCTGCCCCCGTACGAGGTGCTGGACGCCGTCCTGGACGCCTATGTCGAGCGCGATCTCGGCTCGGCCGAGGTGATCTCCGAGGGCTTCGACCCCGAACTCGTCGAACGCGTCATCACCCTGGTCGACCGCGCCGAGTACAAGCGACGTCAGTATCCGCCGGGACCCAAGCTGAGCCGACGCAACTTCGGCCGCGACCGCCGCGTCCCCATCACCAACGGCTGGCGCGAGCATCTCTGATCGGCGTGATCACCGTCACGGTTCCCCCTCGCGCGGTTTGTGACACGCTGGACGTGTCCGTGGACTCCATCAGGGAGCTGCGAGATTCGATTCAGGAGTGATTGACGATGGCTGAAGAAGTCGCGCCCTACGGGAACTCGCCCCAGATCAAGAAGGTCCGCACCCATCACCTCCAGCAGTGGAAGGCGGAGGGCAAGAAGTGGGTCATGCTGACCACGTACGACCAGTACTCGGCGGCAACGTTCGACGAAGCGGGCATCCCCGTGCTGTTCATCGGCGATTCGGCCGCCAACAACGTCTTCGGCTACAAGACGTCGCTGCCGGTGACGGTCGACGAGCTGTTGCCCCTGGTCAAGGCCGTGAACCGCTCCACCAGCCGTGCCCTGGTGGTCGCAGATCTGCCGTTCGGCTCCTATCAGCGCTCCCCTGAACAGGCCTACGACACCGCCGTCCGTTTCATGAAGGAGGGCGAGGCCGAGGTCATCAAACTCGAGGGCGGGGCCGAGATGGCGCCCCAGATCGAGTTGCTGACCAAGGGTGCCGTCCCGGTCATGGCTCACATCGGCTTCACTCCTCAGTCCGAGCACAGCCTGGGCGGTTACCGCATCCAGGGCCGCGGCGATGCTGCGAAGAAGCTTCTGGACGATGCCATCGCCGTACAGGAGGCCGGGGCCATGTCGGTCGTCATGGAGATGGTTCCGGCGCCGATCGCCGCCGAGATCACCCAGACGCTGCGCATCCCGACCATTGGCATCGGCGCAGGGCCTGACACGGACGCCCAGGTCCTGGTGTGGCAGGACATGCTGGGTCTGCGCACCGGCAAAGCACCTCGCTTCGTCAAGCGTTACGCCGATCTGCACGGCATCATGCTCGACGCGGCGCAGCAGTTCGCCAGCGAGGTCGAAGGCGGCGTGTTCCCCGGTCCGGAGCACTCCTTCGACTCCTGATTCACAGGTGCCAGCCCCACCACTGAGCACCGATGAAGACGGTGAGCGCCCAGGCGGCCGCGCCGACCAGCGGTACCCACAGACACCACACGGGACGCGCGGTCGCCCAGCGCTTCACCAGCAGCACCTGCGGCACCAGGTAGATCAGCAGCAGCACCATGCCCCACCAGGGGGCGTACAGGACGCTGGAGATCGTCAGCCACAGATTGACCAGCAGGCCGACAACACCGATCCACGGTCCGGACCGGTGCAGGTTCAGGTGACGTTTCCCCCGCCGACGCCGGTCACGGGCACTGCTCACTCGCCATGATCCGACGAGCCAGGGTCCGCCGGAGCGTCGTCGTTCCAGTCCGGGTCGTTGTCCCACGCCTTGGTGCGTTCGGCCGCGATCTCCAGGGCACGGGCGGCCTCTTCGGGGGTGTCATAGGGACCGAGGCGATCGACTCCACGCCCGCCTTCTTCGCCTTCGACCTGTCCGGTCTTGGTGTTGAAGTACCACTTGCCGTCACTCATCGAAATCCCCGTTCTCCGTAGTGGCCGGTCGTCCCAACAGGTAGCCGATCAGTATGCCGACGGCCACGCCGACCGCGGCACCGTTCTTGAACCCGACCTCGAGCCAGACCGCGACGAATCCGGCAAGCAGCAACCCGAGTAGCATCGTCGTCCCGTACCGCAGGATCGGATCGACACCGTCCCGCTGCTCATCCGTCGTGTCACTCATGTAGCCAGCGTATCGAGCGCCCCCGATCAAAGGCCTTCAACCGATAGATTCGGCCCATGGCCGAGTCGTTGCAGGTCGACGTGGGGCGCTTGCGCGAAGTGTGCGAGCGCTACGGCGTGCTCCATCTGGAGGTCTTCGGGTCGGTGGCCCGGGGCGATGCCGAGCCGGACAGCGACGTCGACTTGCTCTATGTCCTTTCCTCCGAGTCTCATCTCGGCTTCGGGATTCTTGACCTGGAGGGCGAGCTCTCTGAAGTCTTCGGACGTCGAGTCGACCTGGTGTCACGCAAGTACTTGCACCCGCTTCTTCGCGATCGAGTGCTCGCAGAAGCGCGAGAACTCTATGCCGCGTGATCGCCTGTTCCTCCAAGAGGCGCTGGTCTCCACGGAACGCATCGTCGCGCTTGCCGAGCGTCAGACTGCCGTAACGTTGACGGCCCTGCTTAAGCCCGCGGGATCCAGTTGAAGGTCTCAGGGTCCGGGCCGGTGCGGTGACCGCGTTCGAGCGCTGTGATCTGACCCATCTGTGCCTCGTCGAGCTCGAAGTCGAACAGCGCGAAGTTCTCCTCGACACGTTCGCGGGTCACCGACTTGGGGAACACGATGTCGCCGCGCTGGAGGTGCCAGCGCAGCACGACCTGGGCCGGCGTGCGACCGACCTCGGCGGCCACGGCCGTGACGGTGGGATCGTCCAGCACCTGGCCCTGGGCGATGGGCGACCACGCCTCGACCGCGACGCCCAGCTCGGCGCTGGCCTGTCGAGCCTCTTGCTGCTGCAGGTACGGATGCCCCTCGATCTGATTGACGGCCGGAACGACATCAGTCTCCTGGGCCAGACGACGCAGATGATGCGCCAAGAAGTTGGAGACGCCGATCGACCGGGCGCGGCCCGATGCGTAGATCTCCTCCAGCGCCTTCCAGGTCTCAACGAAGTCGATATCGATGCCCGGGAGCGGCCAGTGGATCAGGAACAGGTCGATCTGGTCGATGCCCAGCTTCTCCAGCGAACGATCGAATGCCCCCAACGCGTCGTCGTGGGCGTGATAGCCGTTGTTGAGCTTGCTGGTGATGAAGACGTCATCGCGCGCCAGTCCGGACGCCGCGAGCGCCTCGCCGACGCCCTGCTCGTTGCGATACATCTGCGCGGTATCGATGTGCCGGTAGCCGACCTCGAACGCGGCCAGCACCGCGTCCTTGGTCTCGGCCGGCGGCACCTGGTAGACGCCGAACCCCAACTGCGGGATCTCGACACCATTGTTCAACGTGATCGTGGGAACCGAAGTCATACCCCGAACCTAGCGCGAGGGCGATGAGTCGGCCTGTAAGCCGGATACCGCAGCCCACGATTCGCTGACCTGCGCAAACGCTGAAACTGCTGGAATTTCAATCTTTGTTGCTTTAGTGGTGTTTGGTTCAATTCGGACGTTTTCGGGTGTTTTGCGGACTGTTTGCGGACCGCTCAGCCCTGATTCGATCCCCACGTCGTAGGTGACCGAGGCGACGGGCCGGGAGGCAGAAGAATTACCTCCCGACCCGACGTCCCCAGCGTCCCACGCGCCACCGACACGCGACGGTGACACTCGACCGCATCAGTTCGCCGACCTCGACGCTCGTCCGCGGATATCGTGTGCGTGACTCCGCTGCGGAAGGAACACCATGCACGTGCTGACTGAGGTTCTGGGGACGTTGGTCTCACTCGGCTTCGTCGTTTGCTTCATCGGCTCATTGATTTCCGATGAGAAGAAGCGCCCGATATCATCGGGCCACCGACGATTCCGCAGGGTGATGATCGCGGCATGGTTCGTCGGGCTCGCCTTCTCGGCTCTTGAAAGCTTCGGCGACTTCTATTTGCCCGTGTGGGTAGCCAGGACGTTTGCGGTCTTCCTCACTGTTGGAGTGATCGCATGGGCACGAATGGAACTGCAACGCCGCACGGCTCCTGCCACGATTGAGTGAACGCCGCTCCCGTGCTCGCCAACACCATGATCGAGGTCTGAGACACGGTGCCCCGCACCTAGCTTGCGATCGACGTCACCGATCTCGCCACCTTCCGCCCTTGGACAGGCGCGTGACCTGCAGGTTGACTTCCTTCATCGCCTCGCGGGCTTCGGCGCGGCTGTTGGCCTGCACAACCAGGTCGCCGGCGATCAGCGGCGCCTCGTGGCGGTTGATGACCGTCGTTCCGCCGCTGACGCGTTCGCGCCCTCGAGGTGACAGGTCGTAGCCGAAGATCGCTGCCGTGTCGGCGAGGATCTTCGTGGACTTGCCACGCCGGTCCATCGCATGCGGGATGTACGACTCGCCGACCAGATCGACTTCCTGCGACGGACAGTCCGCATCGACCGGCAGGTCCAAGCAACCGAGGGCGGCGGCTGGGAGTTCCGGCCGCTCAAGACGACATCCAGCGAGCGGACGATCCCGATCCCCCGCACAACGATGGACGTGCTGAGTCTGCACCTGACCAGGTACCCGTCGGGCGAGCACGGCTTCATCTTCTCCAACGCTGACGGCGAGCCGCTGCGGAAGTCGTCGTTCGGTCAGACGACCTGGCACCCGGCCCGCAAGCGCGCAGGAATCACCGAGGGCGTCACGTTCCACGACCTGCGACACCTGTACGCCTCGCTGCTGATCCGCCACGGCGAATCGGTGAAGGTCGTCCAGGCCCGCCTCGGGCACGCGAGCGCGAGCGAGACGCTCGATACTTACAGCCACCTGTGGCCCGACTCTGACGACACCACGCGTGCCGCGGTCGATGCCGCACTCGGGGATCTGGCGATCGGAGGTGAGGCGACTGCGTGACTCTATGGGCTGCGGACTATTTGCGGACTGATCGCACCGATACCGACTGTTCCTGCAGGTCAGAGGCTTGGGGCGAATGAGTCGGCCTGTAAGCCGGATTCTGTCCTCTCGGAAGAGGGGCGACCATCCATCTGGGACGCCTATTGCTGGACGCCTCGTGCAACCTACCCGCTGACATCGGACGAGCAGCCCGTCAACTGTCTGGTCTTGCTCCCGGTGGGGTTTACCGAGCCACGACGGTCACCCGCCGTGCTGGTGAGCTCTTACCTCACCGTTTCACCCTTACCCGCACCTCCCGAAAGAGGCCGCTGGCGGTCTGTTCTCTGTGGCACTGTCCCGCACGTCGCCGTGGGTGGCTGTTGGCCACCACCGTGCTCTGTGGAGTCCGGACTTTCCTCGACCCAGCAGGCTGGGCCGCGGCCGCCCGGCCGACTCATTCGCGCTCCCAGGGTACCGGTGAGGGCTTCCTCACGTCGCGTTCGGTCGCAACCGTCCGTGCAGTAGGATGAAGTCATCGAAAGGGAGTAGTCCCCAACGGTTGCATCGACACACTGATGCTCTTCGGAGCATCCGGTGCAGCAGGCCAGAGAAATCTGGCGGACGAGACTTTCGACCAGACACGTTACGCACGTGCCTGGTCGAACAGGCTCGTCGCAGAACCGAGGCTCTTCGTCCAGGCGGACGAGGAGCCTTACTCATGACCGAAGCCCTGCTGCTCAGCACGGTGGTCATCTTCGTCGCCGAACTCGGCGACAAGAGCCAACTCATGGCGATGACGTTCGCCACCCGGTACCGGGCCCGCGATGTCCTGCTCGGCATCACGCTGGCCACGGCGATCGTGCACCTGGCCTCGGTGGCCATCGGCTACTTCGTCGGCAGTGCGTTCGAGGACTACCAGGCATGGATCTCGATCACCGCCGGCATCGCCTTCATCGTGTTCGGCCTGTGGACCCTGCGCGGCGACGAGCTGACCGACGAGGAGGCCGAGAAGGCCAAGCACGCGAAGGGGTTCTCGATCTTCGCCGTCGGCCTCGCGTTCTTCCTGGCCGAACTGGGTGACAAGACGATGCTCGCCACCATCACCCTCGCGGTGAAGGAGGACTGGTTCGGCACCTGGATCGGTAGCACCATCGGCATGGTCGCCGCCGACGCCCTGGCCATCGGCGTCGGCGCGATCCTGGGCAAACATCTTCCGGAGAAGGCCATCAAGTACGGCGCATCGGCCGCGTTCTTCGTCTTCGCCGTGGTGCTGATCATCGAGGGCGCCCGGCACCTATAGGGTCGCAGCGTGTTGATCGTGCTTCCCCCGTCCGAGGGCAAGACCCGTCCCGCATCCGGGCCGGTCCTCGACCTGAAGTCGCTGTCGTTCCCACAGTTGACCAAGACCCGTGAGCTCCTGCTGCGCACGCTGATCAAGGTGTCGTCCGGCAATCCGAAGCGCGCCGCCGACGTCCTGGGGTTGGGGCCCACCCAGGCCGCATCGCTGGACATCAACACGAACCTGGCCGAAGAGCCCTGTGCCCGCGCTGACGCCGTCTTCACCGGAGTGCTGTTCGAGGCTGCCGACCTACCGACACTCGATGCGGACGCGCGTCGTCCAGCCGACGCCACGATCGCCATCGCCAGTGGCCTGTTCGGGCTGGTCCGCCCCAGCGATGCGATCCCGGCATACCGGCTGGCGGGCAATGTGACGCTCCCGCGGCTCGGCACCGTCGCCTCACGCTGGAAACCGACCATGCCCCGCGTGCTGGACGAGGCGTCCGGCGGCGGCCTGATCGTCGATCTGCGGTCCGGCACCTATGCGGCATTCGGTGCCGCGCCGGCCGACCGCACCGCGTCGATCCGGGTCTTGCAGGAACGCGACGGCAAACGCTCCGTGGTCAGCCACTTCAACAAGGCCACCAAGGGCCGCATCGTGCGCGAACTCCTGACATCGGGTGCGGATCCGGCGACGCCGTCCGAACTCGCGGCCACATTGAAGGACCTGGGCTGGGCGGTCGAGCAGGACGGCGGCAAGCTCGACGTCATCGTCACCGAGGTCTGACCCGCTCAGTCGGGGACCAGGGAGAAGTTGCGCAAGGACGGGGTGCCGTCGGGCCACCACTGGATCGTCGTGATGGACGCGGGCGCCAGTTCCATCCGATAGATGACCGACATCGGTGCGTCGAGGGCCTGACGGACCAACAGCTTGATCGGCGTCACATGACTCGTGACCACGACGGTCCGGCCCGCGTACTGCTCGACCAGCCGATCGCGCGCCTCACTGACCCGTGCATCGACCGCATCGAACGCCTCGCCGGCAGGTGGAGCAACGGCGGTGGAGCCGAGCCAGGCCTGCATCTCGTCGGGCCACTTCTCCATGATCTCGGCGAACGAATGCCCGTCCCAGTCGCCGAACGAGGCCTCCGCGACCCCGGGCTCGAGGGCCACGTCGAGACCCACGACGTCGGCGACGTGCCGCGCCGTCTCCTGGGTTCGGCGCAGAGGTGACGACACGACCGCATCGACTTGGTGGTGCGCCACGATCCAGGCGGCCGCGCGGGCCGCCTGCTGGTGCCCCTCGTCGACCAGCTCGGGGTCGGTGCCGCCGCTGCCGCAGAAGACCTTGCTCACGGTCGACGTCGTGACGCCGTGGCGTAGCAGGATCAGCGTGGTCGGCTCTCCGTGCAGCGCACCACGCCAGCCGATCGGTCGGGTCACAGTCCTGACTCAGCAGTGCGGACCAGGATCCGGCCACACTCGGGGCACCGCACGACATCGTCGTCGGCCGCGGCTGCGATCTCCCGCAGATCGGCACCGTTGATCTCCAGACGGCAGCCTTCACAGGACCGGGCGCGCAGTGCTGCGGCTCCGACACCACCCTTGCTCTCGCGCAGCTTCTCGTACAGCGTGAACAGGTCGTCAGGCACGTTCGGCAGGACCAATTCGCGATCGGCTCGGGCCGCCGCGAGCTTGTCGTCGATCTCGGCGTAGGCGGCGTCACGAGCCGCCTCGTGCTGGCCGATCTCGGCGTCGACCGAGGCGATGTCAGCGGTCACCTTCTCCAACCGCTGCTGAGCCTCCTCGAGCTTCTCCATGACCTCGAGCTCCTCGTCCTCGAGCGTCGAGATGCGGCGTTCGAGAGCGCCCAACTCGTGCTGCAACGACTCCAGATCCTTGGGGTTGGTGATCGCCCCGGAGTTCATCCGTTCCTCATCGCGGACGCGACGGGCCTTCACGTTCTCGACCTCGGCATCGGCCTTGCGCTGTTCCGCGGACAGGTCGCTGACCTCGGTGTCGGCCTCGACGCGACTGCTGTCCAGTTCGGCGCGGCCCCGCTGCAGTTCCGCGATGCGCTCGAGCTCCGGCAACGTGCCCCGCCGATGGGTGAGCTGGGCGATGACCGAGTCCTGGGCCTGGACGTCGAGCAGGGCGTTCTGAGCAGCGGGATCGGACTTCACAACGACACCGTACCCGGCACCGCCGCCGACCACGGATCGGTGATCCGCTCGGACACCCGTACCTCGATTCCCGCAACCCGTTCGGTCAGTGCAGTGGCGGCAACCGGGAGCCAGGTCCATTCAGCGGCCCAGTGCGGAACGTCGATCACCGCGCATCCTCCGGCCTCGAGGTGTTCGCTGACCGGATGGTGCCGCAGATCCGATGTCACATAGACATCAGCCCCTGCCGCACCAGCCGCATCGAGCAGGAAGTCGCCCGATCCCCCGCACACGGCAACGGTGCGCACGTCGCGATCCAGGACGCCGGCGACGCGATCCGCGCTGTGATGGTCGGGCAAGGCGTCGCGAACTGTGGCCGCGAACTCGCGCAGCGTCGTCGATGTGGCCAGCGTTCCGATGCGACCGCTTCCCCGGTCGTCGGGTCGCGCGGCGAGCTCGACGACGCCGTGCGCGACCTCCTCGTACGGATGTGCAGCGATCATCGCCTCGCGGATACATTCGCGCGACGACCGTGGCGCCACCAACTCGAGCCTGGTCTCGACCACCTGCTCGATCTCGCCCAGCGCCCCGATCGCGGGATCGGCTCCTTCGAGCGGGCGGAACTGACCGATGCCGTCGGAACGGAACGCGGCGCGGTCGTAATCGCCCACCTGGCCTGCTCCCGCATCGTGCATCGCCGCCAGCACCAGGTCCGCGCTCTCTCGGGGCACGAACACGGTCCACGCGTCCAATGCCGGTTCGGGGTCGGGATCGAGCGGACGCAGGTCGGTGAGTCCCAGTGCCAGCGCCATCGACTCCGAGACGCCAAGCGCCGGGCTGTCCGCATTGGTGTGACACGTGTGCAGGGCGATGCCGTGAGAGACCAGAGTGTGCGCGACGCGGCCCTTCGGCGTGGTCGCGGCGAACGACGTGACGCCCTTCAGCCACAGGGGATGATGGACGACGACCAGATTGGCGCCCCACTCAACCGCCTCATCGGCGACCGCCTGGACCGGATCGACGGCGAACAGCACGCGCTCGACAAGCGCGTCCGGGTCGCCCAGCACCGTACCGACAGCATCCCAGTCGTGTGCGCGGCTCGGGTCATACAGCGAGTCCAGTACCCCGACGACGTCCCGCAGTCTCGTCTGTTCCCCGCCTCCGGCCTGATTCTGCGCTGCCATGCCGCCCAGACTAGTCCGCCCTCTCGACCTGGTCCTCGGCGTCCAGGCGCCTGCGCCTCGTCACGAACCACACCGACACCACGACAGCGAACGACACCGGCCACCACGGGAAGCCCGGCCCGGAGTCCTGGTCCTCATCTGGCATCGACACGGTCGTCGACGACGGCATCGCGGATGGGGAGGGAGACGGTGTCAACTCCGTGCCGAGATCGGCCCCGCCCTCCTCCACCTGCTGCTCCACGTCATCGCGCAGGTCGTCCTCCTCGGCCTCCGCGAGGGCATCGGAGCGACCCTTGGACTCGCCCTCGGACAGGCCGGCCCGGTGCCCGTCCTCGTAGCCCTCGTCCCGGCCGTCGCGGTAGCCCGCGTCGGTACCGCGGTAGAAGCCGCTCTCGTACGCACGCTGCAGCTCCGGATCGTCCGGATAGGCGACGTCAGGTGTCGGATCGGCTGCTGCGGGTCCCGCGATACCGATCAGGAACACCGCCACCAGCGCAGCGGACCGTCGTCGGCTCCAAGAGGTGGTCACGCCCTGCACAACGACTTTCATCGGTCCAGGTGACGTCGGCCGCCGGGCATCGTGAGACGATGCGAACAGGGGCACGATGACAGACGAAACACGATCACCGTCAGTGTGGCGGAGGGTCCGGGACGCCGTCGCGCGCGAGTTCACCGCACCACCCATGCCTCGTCCCCGACCGAACACCGACGACCTCGCCGAGGGCACACTCACGATCGGCGTGATCAACGATGCGATCGAGGACGGACCCGGCGGCGATGTGCAGGGTGCCGACACGTTGGTCATCAGCGCCGATGTACCCAGACACGGGACACTGCACCGCACTGTCATATGCCCGCTGTCGATGCCGGGCAGCGGACGAGATGTCCTCGGACAATCGATCAGTTTCCGGCACACGACCTTCGATACGGACTTCGTCAACGACATCCTGGTCGTCCGATGGCCGCCGAAGATCCACGACGCCCTGCAGCCTTCCCGGTCGACCGAACGGCGCACACTGCGCTCGCACGCTTGGCGCATCCTGGGCGCCCTGAGCTTCGTGGTGATGTGGATCGGGATCGTGCTGACCCCGATCGCGCTGTGCGAACTGATCTTCCGCAGCGGCATGTACGACGACCTGGCAGCCGGAGTACATCCAGGTCACGCACTCGCGGTCAGCATCTGCGCCATTCCTGGCGGACTTGTCGCAGCCGGCTTCTGCTTTCATCACGCAGAGGGTGGGCGAAGAGGGGCTCGAACCCCCGACCTTCCGGGTGTAAACCGGACGCTCTGACCAACTGAGCTATTCGCCCTGGGCATCCAGTATCGCAGGGTGTGAGCACAGGTGCGGCCGCCAGGGTCTCGGGTCCCTGGCGGCCGCTGAGGACATCGAACCAGACCGGGGGTGCATCGGCAGCAGAATCGGAGAATCCTCAGGCAAATATTCGACTCACCCGTCGCAGTGACGCTCAGGCCAAGCGTGGCAGTGCATCCAAATGATCTTGAACGCTGCGCCGCTCAGCCATCCCACGGTGCAGACTCCAGCACACCTCTCCGTCGGGACGGACGAGGAAAGAGCTGCGTTGCGCCGCACCAGTCGTGTCGTCGAAGCAGCCGTACGTACGCGCCACCTCACCGTGCGGCCAGAAGTCGCTGACCAGCGAGAACGTCAGATCGTCGGCGTCAGCCATCGCACGCAACGCATAGACCGGATCGCACGAAATGGCGACGACGTGAACGTCCGCAGCCTTGAACGCACCGTGGTACTGCTCCAGATCGAGCAGCTCGGCCGAGCAGATGCTGCTGAACGCGAACGGGAAGAACACCAAGAGCGCCGGGCGACCCGCAGCGATCGGCGCGACATCCTCGCCGTGTTGCGATCGCAGCGTGAACCGAGGCGCATGCGATCCCTCGGCGACAGGGGGCACTGTCAGCGCTTGTAGGTCGACAACTTGGTCGATGCCCACTCCGCCGACGCCGATGACGTGGTGGTGGTGGACAGACCCGCGATGGGCGCCGCCTCGGCGATATCGGCTCCCTCGACATATCCCGGCCGACCGACCTTCGGCGTGAACAGCCACACAGGACCGCCCTCGACCAGATCACGCAGAGTATCAACGAGCGCGTCGACCAGATCCCCATCGTCCTCGCGCCACCACAAAATGACGCCGTCGGCGACATCGCCGTAGTCGCCGTCGACCAGGGCGTTTCCGGTCAGGTCCTCGATCGCGACCCTCAACGCCTCGTCGACGTCGTCGTCCCAGCCGAGTTCCTGGATGACGGTGTCGGGGGCGAAGCCCAGCTTGGCCGCGTCCACGGACCCCTCCTTCTTGGTGTTGGTGCGTATACGGAGACCGGCAAACCTACTCGTCCGTAGGGTGAACAGCCCGGTTCCTGCTCTCACCCTAGCGAACCCGGAGTGGAAGGATGGGGGTTGTCCACAAGACATTCTGAGGAGTCCCCCATGCCGCAATCCGGCTCAACCGGCCAGAACCGTCCCGCTGTCATCCACGAGGGACTGCCGACACAACTGCCCGACATCGATCCCGACGAGACATCGGAGTGGGTCGGCTCCCTCGACGAGATGGTCGAGAACCGCGGCCGGGCCCGCGCCCGCTACGTCATGCTGCGGCTCCTGGAACGCGCCCGCGAACAGAACGTCGGCGTTCCCGCGCTGCGGAGCACGGACTTCATCAACTCCATCCCGCCAGAGCGCGAACCATGGTTCCCCGGCAACGAGGACATCGAACGCCGTATCCGCAGCATCATCCGCTGGAACGCGGCCGTCATGGTGTCACGCGCCAACCGTCCCGGCCTGGGCGTCGGCGGGCACATCGCCACGTATCAGTCCGCGGCCAGCCTGTACGAGGTCGGTTTCAACCACTTCTTCCGCGGCCGCAAGCACCCCGGCGGCGGCGATCAGATCTACTTCCAGGGCCATGCCTCCCCCGGTATCTATGCGCGCAGCTTCCTCGAGGGACGACTCACCGAACAGCAGCTGGACCGCTTCCGCCAAGAGCATTCGCACGGCGCCGGCAACGGCTTGTCGTCGTATCCGCACCCACGCTTGATGCCGGACTACTGGGAGTTCCCCACCGTGTCGATGGGCCTGGGCGCCATCAACGCGATCTATCAGGCCCGCTTCAACCGCTATCTGGACAACCGTGGCATCGTCGACACCAGCCAGCAACGCGTGTGGGCGTTCCTCGGCGACGGCGAGATGGGCGAGCCCGAGTCCCTCGGCGCCATCGGCCTGGCGGCGCGTGAAGAACTGGACAACCTCACCTTCGTCATCAACTGCAATCTGCAGCAGCTCGACGGCCCCGTACGCGGCAACGGCAAGATCATCCAGGAACTGGAGGCCTACTTCCGCGGCGCCGGCTGGAACGTCATCAAGGTGGTCTGGGGCCGTGAATGGGACGACCTGCTGGCCCGCGACACCGACGGCGTCCTGGTCAACCAGATGAACCGCGTCCCGGACGGCGAGTTCCAGACCCTCTCGGTCGAGTCAGGTGCCTACAACCGCGAGCACTTCTTCGGCCCGGACCCGAGGCTGCAGAAGATCGTCGAGCACCTCTCCGATGAGCAGATCGAACGGCTGCCCCGCGGCGGTCACGACTATCGCAAGGTCTACGCAGCCTTCGATGCCGCGACCAAACACACGGGTCAGCCCACCGTGATCCTGGCTCACACCATCAAGGGTTGGCTGCTGGATTCCTTCAAGGGCCGCAATGCGACCCATCAGATGAAGAAGCTCACGAAGGACGATCTCAAGGGCTTCCGCGACCGCCTCAACATCCCCATCTCCGACGCCCAGATCGACGGCGACGACCTCGCGCCGTTCTATCATCCCGGCGCCGACAGCGACGAGATCCAGTACATGATCGCCCGACGCGACGCGCTCGGCGGCGGACTGCCCCAGCGCGTGGTGTCGCCCACCACGGTCAAGCTGCCCGAACCGGACCTGTACGACGAGCTCAAGAAGGGCTCCGGCAAACAACAGGTCGCCACCACGATGGCGTTCGTCCGTCTGCTGCGCGATCTGATGAAGGACCCGGAGATGGGACCGCGGCTCGTGCCCATCGCCCCCGACGAGTACCGCACGTTCGGTATGGATTCGATGTTCCCGTCGGCCAAGATCTACAACCCGGCCGGTCAGAGCTACGACTCGGTCGACCGCAAGCTCCTACTCGCCTACAAGGAGTCGCCGCAGGGCCAGTTGCTGCACGAAGGCATCAGCGAGGCCGGAGCCATGGCGTCGGCCATCGCAGCCGGCAGCGCCTACTCCACGCACGGCGAGCCGATGATCCCGGTCTACATGTTCTATTCGATGTTCGGGTTCCAGCGCACGGCCGACTCGATCTGGGCCATGGCCGACCAGTTGGCCCGCGGCTTCCTGATCGGCGCCACAGCTGGTCGCACCACGCTGACCGGCGAGGGCCTGCAGCACGCCGACGGACATTCGCCCCTGATCGCGCAGACCAACCCGGCCGTCGTGCACTACGACCCGGCCTACGGCTACGAGGTCGCCCACATCGTGCAGGACGGCATCCGGCGGATGTACGGCACCAGCGACGACCATCCGCACGGCGAGGACGTCATCTACTACGTCACGGTCTACAACGAGCCGTACCAGCAGCCGGCCGAGCCCGAGGGTGTCGACACCGAGGGCATCCTGCGCGGCGCCTACCTGCTGAATCCAGCCTCCGGCGCCGCCACCGCCCGCATCATGGCCTCCGGCGTCTCGGTCCCCTGGGCTCTTGAAGCGCAGCAGATCCTCGCCGAGAAATACCATGTGAACGCCGACGTGTGGTCGGTGACGTCGTGGAACGAGATCGCCCGGGACGCCGTCGAGACCGAGAAGTGGAACCTGAACCACGCTGCCGAGGAACCGCGCACTGCGTGGATCACCCGCCGGCTCGCCGACCAGCCGATCGCCAGCATCGCGGTCAGCGACTTCATGCGCGCGGTTCCCGATCAGATCGCCCGCTGGATCCCCGGACCCTGGCAGTCCCTGGGAGCCGACGGCTTCGGTTTCGCCGACACCCGGGCCGCCGCCCGCCGCTACTTCCAGATCGACGCCCAGTCGATCGTGGTGGCCGTTCTCAACGAGCTGGCCCGCACGGGTCAGGTCGAGCGGCGAGTCGCGGCGCAGGCCTACGCCGACCTGCGCATCGACGACCCGACGGCAGTCGCCGGGGTCGCCCAGGAAGGGGCCGACGCCTGATCCGGACCTCCCCTTCAGCGATCTCTCAGGCGCCTGGCCCTAGGATTTGGGCCATGCGTCGCGCGTTGGGGGCCCTTCAGACCTGGCCATACACGTTCGCCGTCGCGCTGTCCCTGGTCGTCGGTGCCACCGCGATCATCGCATCGCAGAAGTTGGGCATCGGTCTGAAGGACCCCGAGGGGTTCCTCGGGCCGGCCTATGTCCGGCTGCCGCTGATCGGGTTGTTGTTCTTCGCTGCCGGCGTGATCCCGCAGGCGTTGATGCGTACCGGCGTCTGGCCGGTCAATCGGCTGTTCAAGCTCCCCCAGGCGGTCCGCGGCATCATTCGTGACGACTGGACGTGGTCCCGCGTCGGCAATATCGCCACGGGTCTGCTGGCGTTCTACGTCTGCTACGTCAGTTACCGGAATCTGAAGAGCTACCTGCCCGAGATCCGCACCAAGGACGGGCACCAGATCCTGTACGACAGCGACATGCTGCGGTTCGACCACTGGCTGATGTTCGGCCACAATCCTGGGCCATTGCTGCACGACCTGCTCGGCACCAATGTCGCCGCCCAAGTGCTCGCCGCCTCGTACGTGTTCTACCTTCCGCTGATCCCGCTGACTCTGGGTGCGCTGCTGGTGTGGAACCGTGATGTCTCGCTCGGCGCCTGGTATGCCACCGCGCTGAGCCTGAACTGGATCCTCGGGACCGTCAGCTACTACATGATCCCGACCCTGGGCCCGGGCTTCGCCCAGCCGTCGATGTTCGCCGACCTACCGGAGAATCCGGCATCGACGTTGCAGAACGCCTTGTTCAGAGGCGGCTCGCAGTTCAAAGAGGATCCGAGCGGCGATCACATCTACGGCATCGCCGGTTTCGCTTCGCTGCACGTCTCGGTCGTCGTGACGGCCTGTCTGTTCTTCGAGCGCACCGGACAGAAGCTGGTCGTGCGCATCTGCGCCTGGGCCTTCCTGTGCACCACGATCCTGGCCACCGTCTACTTCGGCTGGCACTACATCGCCGACGACGTCGCGGGCGCCCTGATCGGCTGGCTCGCGGTCTCGATCGGCGCATGGGTCACCGGCAACCGAGGCCGACGACGGCGAAAGAACGCCGAACCCCTGACAGAGCCTGAAGCTGCTGAGGCGACGGTCGGCGCCTGACGAGCCAGTCAGAGCCCGATGGCGTCGTCTGCCTGATCCACCGCCGCCACGATCGCCGGCACCTGCGTGGGATGTGCCTGATCACCTCGCCGAAGCAGCGCACGCCATCGCCCGCGGTGATAGCTCGCAGCCGGGTGGGTGTCGACGAACTCGCTGATGAGCCGCACCACCTCGTAGGGGTGGTCCTTGTGCGGGAAGTGTCCGGAGTTCTCAAGGATGTGCACATCCGGGACCTCGGCCGGAGCAGACTCGGCGTGCTTGGCGGGCAGCACACGGTCGTGCCGCCCCCAGATCACCAGGATCGGCATCAGACGAGCCAGGTATCCGCGATCGCGGATCGTGACGTACTGGCCGCGCCAGTCCAGCACATGACTGGTCACCCGCTGGACCGCTGTGCGTGTGGCGGCGTCGGCAAACGACTCGTAGACCCGCGCGATCTCGTCGAGGTCGCGCGTCGCCGACCACGGAAGACGCGAGGCTGCTTCAAGGGATCGCGTGACGACCGGACGCCACGGCCGGAATGTTGCGAACCGGAGCGCAAGACTGCTGCCTGGCAAGGTCAGAAATCGGATGACGGGCGTGACCTCTCGTCCCAGACCACCGGCCGCCACCAGGACGACGCGCTCGGTCCGCTCGGGGAACTGGTACGCGAACTGCATCGCGACACCGCCGCCGAAGCTGTGGCCGACCACCGTCACCTTGTCGATGCCGAGGATCGTCAGCAGATCACGCATACCGTTGGCGTAGCCGCCTAGCGAGTAGTCTCCGTCCGGCTTGTCGGACTCGCCGTGGCCCAGCAGGTCCGGCGCGATGACGGTGAACCTCTTGGCCAGCTCAGGGATGACCGGCAGCCAGGTCGACGAGTCGCATCCCAGTCCGTGCAGGAGCAGTAACGCCGGCCCTTCGCCCTGGATCCTGAAAGTGCGGCGGTAGCCGTGGACCACGACGTACTGGATGTCCTCAGCAACCTGCATTGTCACATCGTAGGGACGGTTCGGGATCATCTATATGGCGCGAAAGCAGATGTGACCCGGCTCTCATGTCGGAGAGCCTGTCCCGATCTCGTAGACTCGGACGGTGCAGCCGACCGACACCTCTGATCACCTGGTCACCGATCAACTCGCCGACATCGTTGTCCGCGTGCTCGGCTGCGACCCCGGCGACGTCGTCCCTACGGCGAATCTGAAGACAGACCTGGGTGCGGACTCGCTGACGATCGTCGAGATCGGCGAGGAGCTGGGCCGCCGGTTCGACCTGTACTTGTCCGATGACACGATCAATGCTCTGACAACCGTTCAGGACGCGATCAGGGCGGTCACCCGCCACGACGGTTCGGGTCCCGGTCGACGCGATCATCGGCCCGTCCCCAAGAACTTCGTCGCCGCACCGTTCCGCGGTGCGACCGAGTACGACGACGAGGCCGACGAAGACGGGCAGTTGGTCGGCGCCACGTCAGACACCCATCTGCTGACGGGTCCGGTCGCTCCGGCCGAGGCTGAGCGCAAGGCATGGTCGGCGATCAAGTGGCTCGCCGTCGTGGGTCTGCTGGTCGGCGCCCTGGTGGCTTTCGGGTTCTCCGCACTGGTCGGCGCAAGCGGCATCGATGATGTGAGCCTGCCGCCACTACCCACGGCTCCGACATCGGCCACTCCGACCGAGGAGACTCCCACCCCTACGCCGACGCCCACGCCGACCGAGGACCCGACGCCGGAGCCGACGTTGACCACCGCGAACTCGCGGGTCTCACCCGGAGAGCGGTTCGTGCTTGAGGGTCAGCTGCCCGAGGTCGGCGAGGGTGCCAAGCTTCAGGTGCAGGTGCGCGAGCCCGGAACCGGCTGGGACGATTTCCCGGTCACCGTCACGACGCGCAAGGACGGGACGTTCAAGACCGAGCTCTACACGTCGCGCACCGGCGAACGCGAGTTCCGGTTGATGCACGAGGACACCGGCAAGACCACGCCGACCGTCAAGGTCACGATCGGCTAAGTGTCGGCCCGGGCCGCTCAGACCACCTGATGCAGCCAGCGGACCGGGGCTCCTTCGCCGGCGTACCGGAACGGCTCTAGCTCGGCGTCCCAGCGCACGCCCAGGAGCGCGTCCAGTGCCGTGTCGATGTCGACCTCGCCGGTCGCAGCCTTGGCTCGGATCGCCTTGATCCGGTCCTCGGGGATCATGATGTCGCCGTGCAGCCCGACGGTCGCGTGCAGCAGGCCCAGGGACGGCGTGTAGGAGTACCGGGCGCCCTCGGTGGTCGCGGTGGGCTCCTCAGTGACCTCGAAGCGCAACTGGTCCCAACCGCGCAGGGACGACGCCAGGGCCGCCGCGGTACCGGCTGACGCCTGCCAGGACACTTCGCCGCGGTACGTGCCCTGTTCGGCGGGCTGCTTGACCCAGGCCAGATCCGCGCGATCGCCCAGTATGTTGGCCGCCGCCCACTCGATGTGGGGCAGCAGCGCGGACGGTGCTGAGTGCACGAAAAGGACACCCCGGGTACGGGGCTGTGGCGTTGTGCTCTTCATCGGTGCCTCCCTGATTCGCCTTCCCCAGCGTCAGCGGATGCACTCTCTGTGGTTCCATTGTGGCCGAAACCGCAGGTCAAGGCAATCCCCGAGGGATTCAGCCGACCAGATGCACCTCGGC
>Ga0164243_10005835_pt1 | contig 18740 bp, 24 predicted proteins | sample OricompcompostOP_FD_108781 | JGI IMG/M metagenome (GOLD analysis project Ga0164243, IMG submission 108781) | Organic Plus compost microbial communities from Emeryville, California, USA - Original compost - Organic plus compost (OP) | ecosystem: Engineered > Solid waste > Mixed feedstock >... | reverse complement strand
CGCTTGCCGCGCGACGCCGCACGAGGCACGTAAGATACCGCCATTATGGCCCCCGTCCCTGACCGTAAGCCCATCCGCCCAATCCGGCCCCGGCGAGGCCGAAGGCACCGCCGATCAGCGCATTACGCGCGCCCATGCGCTGGTTGTAGGCGTTCAGATCGCCCGCGTAGCTGTTGTAAACCGCGCCTTGGTAATCCGTGGGCGCCACGCCAACCTGCGGAACCGCGCTGAATTGCGGCGGGGCAACCTGTTCCGCTCCCAACAGGGCGACGGTTTCGTTGATGGGGCGATCGCGAAGGTAAGCCCGCTCCTGAATGGCCCGCTCGCGCGCGGCGGATTCAAGAGCGAACAGACGGGATTGCTCCTGACCACCCGCAAGGACGGCCTGCATCCGGGCGTCGTTCACGCTCTCCCCGAGTCGGCCCATCTCCCGGTTCCATGCCTCGGTTCCTTCCTGGATGCCCTGGTTCTTCAATCGCGTTTCCAGGGCCATCCGATCCCGGTCCATCTGGGGATTGAGGCGCGAGAATATGGCCTCCTCAACCCGGCGCCGCGCTTCTTCATTCGCCTCCGGTGCCGCGGGCAGTCCGTCATAGCTGAAGGGCTGCGAAACGGCCTCACGGATACGGCCGAACTGTTCCCCGCCCAACTCGTTCAGCAAGCGGTCAAGGCGCATCTGCGCTTCCACAGCCGCTTGTGCATCTGGGGGCAGCGTGACGGTCTGCGTCCAGCCCTCGTCATAGTTGGGAACGATGGAGTTGGGCCCGCCGGGCGTCGCAGTTGACGCGGCCTCCTTCTTGCCCATGATCTGTGCGAGCATGCCCATGTCGAAGAAGCCCCCCAGCGCATCTTTCTGCTGCGGTGTGAAGCTGGGCGCGGATGGCGCCGCAGGCGCGGGCAGCGTCGTCATCTGCTCACCGGCACCTGGCGTGCGCGACCATGTCGAGGTGCCCCACGGCGTGACCTGATTGACGCGGTTCAGCGCCGCCTCGACCCGCGCCGTATCAATGTTGGCCTGCGCCTGCGCCTTCGCGGTGACGACGGGATCAGGCGGCTTTGGTGCTTTGGGCTTGCCCATGGGTCAACCTCTCGACGAGACGCAGATAATCTTTCCGCAACATTCCGCAGATGACGGCGTGTTCGCCGGGGCCGAACTGGTGGCGCAGTACGCCCTCCTGAACGAACCCGACGCCCTTGTTGAACTTCAGCGCCCGCGTGTTGGTATGCGGCGTGGCGGTCCAAACCTTGTTCAATCCCAACTCCTCGAAGGGATAGAACAGCAGGAGGCGGATCACCTGTTTCGTGGCCCACCGGGGCGAATCCGCCGCCATTGAAAGCTGGATCGTCCGCGCCCGTGGCTGGTAGTCGTGATAGACCAAGCCAGCGGCGAGCACGCCGCTCGCGCCCACGACGCCGATTGCCTTACACGCCCCGAACCCCAAGTCCCCGACATGCGGGATTCGCGCCGCCACCCAACCGGCAACAGCGTCGTCTTGCCCGAAGAGAAGGCGCATCACAGCGGCCCTCCGGGCTCCATGAGCCAGTCCGTCGCGTTCCAGTAGACGTCAAGAGCGTTCGTCGCCACGCGCATCCGAAGCGAGGCGCAATACCCGACCCCGTTGACCGATTGCCAGTCGCTGAGAATCTGTTCGCTCAGGGTCCAAGGAGTCGTGTCCCACGGGCTGGCATCCCACGCAAACCCGCCGCTGCCGCTGAAGGTCGGCGTGGATTGCGGGGCGCGATCCTGAAAATCCACATTGAGCGCAACGGCCGGCGCGACGTTGCCGTTGCTGACCAGCATGGGCCGAACCATGGTGAAGCGCTTCTGGCGGCCGCGGGCGCCGAAATAGTTGAATGCCGGCTTCGCGTCCCCAACGATATTGGCCCCGTTGTCCGACGCACCCGTATCGGCTTTGTAGACCTTGCCGTCATTGCCGCCGAAATACAGATCCCCGTTGAACACCTCCCAGCAGTTCGCATTCATGCCGACGAACCGGCACCATGCCTTCGTGTTGGTGTTGGCGACAAACTGAACCGCCTTGCTGTTCTCCGCCGTGGGGATGTTGAACAGCAGCATATTTCCGCGGGGATAGAGGATCGGCTGCCAGCCGAACTTGGCCCCGTGCGTGCGCGCCGCTTCCGTGACCGCGCCGACGATCTTGTCCGAGATTGCGCCTTTGTCGTTGAACCGTGCGTTCTGGATCGCGACGGAGAGGGGGTAAAACCCGTCTTCCGTGATGACAACCAGATCCGCCCCGATCTTGACCATGCACCGCCGCCCAATGGGGCGGCCGATATGAAACACGCCCACGAGCGCCCATGCCGCAGCGTCGGCCGGATCGGTCCCTTGATAGATCGCCACCTCGCCTTCGGAGGTGACGAAGACGGCGAGATCATCCACCCCGTCCCCAGCGTCCCGCGTCCAGGTCCCCATCGCCACGAGGTACCCGCCACGAGGAAAGACGGAGGCGAGATTGAAGTCCGCGATTTCCCCGGCAATGGTCGTGATGGGGAAGTACCAGAAGCGCAGCGTCCCATCCTCGATGAAGAACAGGCGCCGCTTGAACACGTTGACATGGATCAGGTTCGCAGGCGCCAAGCCCGTCCCCGTGATCGTGGGAGTCGTCCAGGTCGAACCGTCGAAATATCGCGGGTCGTCCTCGCCGTTCACGATGTAGAGGAAGTGTCCACCTGATGTGCCAAAGTTGACGTACTGCCAGCGCGCGTTCATCAGGCCCGAGAGGGTCGCAGCTCCTACAGCACCCGAGGCCGAGGCGTCGTAGATCGCCGTCCCCGCCGCCGCGAACATCTTCTGCGCCGTCGGGCTCGCATACGTCATCAGGCTTTCGATCGGGCCGGACATGCCCGTAGCGTGAGAAACATGGCCACGACGAAGGCGAACGCGTCCCGTCTCCGGGAACCAGTTGTCCAAAAGGACCGCGTCCGCCGGGTCCATCGCCGCGATATTGTCGCGCCGGTTCCATCCGCCTGTCGGTGCCGGTGTGGATCGACCGACAGCGACAGGGCCTCGGGCCCGGTTGGCGCGGAGCGGCTGCAGCATCATGACAGCGGCCAACTCCCCTCGGGTGCCCGCACGTGAGGCCGGTACTCGTCCGTTCCCTGGTCGAAATAAAGCACGGGCTTGCCTCCATCCCGCGCCAGGCAGTCGTTCACCTGAATTTCGTAATCGCGGAACGCCTCGCCGTAATCCATGCCCTTGGCCTGGAGGAACCGCCAGCGCACGCCAAGGGTCATCAGATCCTCGGGCAGAATCCCCGTATCCGAATCGGCCGCCCATGCCTCGCGCGTGGTGCTTCCGTCCGCCGACTGGCACCAATGCTTGGACACGTACTCGAGCGCCGCCGTTTCCCCTGCCGGGGGCGTGGGGATCATCAGGAGCCGCCCGCCCCGAATGCGGAAATCATAGTACGGGCCCGTAGCCGCACTGGCCTTGAGGAGCTGCCACTGTTGGGGACTCAAGGGCCCATTGATCGGGTCCTGTTGCGTGCGGTTCCAGAGCGTCCCGTTGATGAGGTGGCTGAACCCCGGGGCAATCGTGGCAACGGCCCCCTGGTCCTCTTGGGCCAAGGTGGTGTGCGTCACTTCCTTGACCAGAACCTGCCACTGGCCCCGCTTGGCCAGGGCTTTGCCCTCGATGTTCGCGAGGGCGAGAAGCTGCCGAACCTGCGTGTCCGCCGACGAAATGACGGTATTCGGGCGAGGAATCCCGATCAGGTCCGCGGCAGTCTGGATCAGGGTAAGGAGGCTCAAGGCAATCTCCGTTAAGCGGCCTCGTCTTCGGCCTTCCGACGACGACGCGGGCGATCCTCTTCCGGCAACTGCGCCTTCAGGGCGGCAATGTCCGCGTCTTTCTGTGCCAGCGTCTCGGTGAGCTGCTGGACCTGCACGCTGAGCGCCGCGATCTGTTCGGCCAGCTTGCCCTGGTCGTTGGCGGACTGAAGCCACGCCTGCGTCTTCTGCTGAAGCGCGCGCGCCCCCATGCCAAGACGGGCCAGCCCCGCTTCGTTCAGCGCCGCCAGATCCTCGGCCGTGCGGATGTTGTTCTGCAGGAGCATCTTGATCTGCGCCGGGCTGAGGAACGGCAGCATCTTGACCGAGAGGCCGTTGACGGGCTCCTCCTGCCCCTGCTTCCACGCCTGATAGGCGCGCTCGTAGATCGGATAATGTTGGTCGTGCTGTTTCGAGCGCAGCCACTCGGCCGCGCGTTTCTCGACCGTCAGAGATCCGCCCGGCGGCGTGATGATGGCGTACTCAACGTCCTTCGCGACGTACCGCCCTTCCCGGATGGATGCCTCACGGTCCTCTTCGGCCCGCATCTCGAACTGAACGAACGCCGGACGCTCCGGCATCTGCGCGATCATGCAATCTCCTGAAATGAAGAAGGGCGGCCCCGGAATGGAGCCGCCCCAGTGGGTTAGACGGCCACCGCGGTCTTGCGGATGAAGCCGTATTCGTTCGCCGCGAACGCCGTGTCGGCGGTGTAGTTGCCCGCCCCCGAGGTTGCATTGAACGAGGCGTCTACGGCCGCAGCCGCAGCGGCGGCAATCGCGCCGTTGGCCTGGACGTAGACATAGCCCTTGTTGCTGTCGGCAAGAACCGTGGTGCCGAGAGCATGCTCGGGCGCGGTCGTGCGCTTCTCCAGCGAGATGCCGACCTTTCCATCAATCGCGAATGCCATTGCTCCGCCCTCCTTAAGCCTTGAGGACGCCCTGCAGCGAGCGATTGCTCGTCACAAGGTTGCCCTGCCAGATGATGGGGATGACGACGGCGTCCTGGTTGATGGCGCGCTGCTCCGGGATCTCCGTCATGTTCGCGTCCCGATGCACGACCATCCGCAGGAAGTCCGTGTTCAGGAAGTACATGTGGGCATCCGCGATGCCGCCGCCCTTGGTGCCGCCATCGTGGAACACGTCGGCCGACTTGTACTTCAGCGAGAGCATGCCGCCCTGCGCCGGGTCGTTGTCGGACTGCGTGTAGCGCTTCAGATCGGTCAGCGACTCCTCGTAGAACGTGAAGTAGTCGTTCGAGGAGACGACGATGTCCGGCTTGTCGCCGCCGCGGGTCAGCTCCAGCCAGAGCGGCAGCATGAGGCTCTGGATGGTGTCCTTGCTCGGCGTGATCGCGGAACCGCCCTGGAGGGGCGCCGCCGCCGACTGCACGACGTTCCGCCAGAAGGGGAACGTGGACGAGTTGATGCCGCCCACGGTGCCCGTCCCGGCATCCGCCACGAGGGCCTGGAGGCCGCCGATCTGATTTGCCGCCGTGCCGTCCGAGTACACGTCCGCCGACAGGTTGTTCTTGAACGTGCGGATGGCGTTGTTCAGCCGGGCCTTCGCCAGCTTGATGAGCTGGTTCTTGCCCGCGTTCTGGCGCAGCTCGAGGCCCGACGCCGTGACGTGGACCGCGGCCTGTTTCCAGTCGAACTTCGCCGCCGACAGAACGTCGGACTGGCTGACGTTCAGCACCTGATAGCCGGAGTAGCGCTGATAGGTGCCGTTCTCGGCGTAATCCAGCGGCTCGACGATCTCGTAGCCGCCATCGACAGTCTCCATCCGGCCCTTCTTCATGAGCCGGGCGAGGAGCGCATTGTGGTTGGACACGTTGTCCGCCAGCTCCTTGCGGTGCTGACGGAGGGACGTGGTCACCATTTCGGTGAACACGCTGTTGGGGGAAGCCATCGGCTTTCACTCCTTCAACAAGGGGTTAGGCCGCGCCAACAGCTCGGTCGTAAGCCTCGGACATGGTCTCGTCGATCGTGCGCGTCACGCGGGAACCGGGGAGAGAGCCCTTCGATTGAAGGTTCGTCCCGGCGGCCTTTCGCGCTTTCTCGGCGGCAGCTTTCGCTTCTTCCATGCGCTTGGCCTCTTCAGCCGCGCGCTGATCGGCCAGGACCTTTGCCCGGACCGTGGGGTTGGCGTAAACGGCCTGCTCGTAGGCGTCGGACATATCCTTCGCGAGGCCCTGTCGCATCAGTGCGGCCATGTGAACCCGCACGTCCTCGAAATAGGGGCGCTTCAGATTGCCTTTCTCGTCCGTCTCGGACTTGAACGCCTCGACACGGGCCCGCTGCTCGTTCGCAATGCGCTCGTCTTCGGCGCGTTTTCGATCGACTTCGGACTGTTCGAGCTTCTGGAGTCGCTGTTGTAGCGGCGTCAAAGCCGGGTCCTCATAGGACTCGGCCGGTTTGGTCGCTTGAGCGAGGTCGATGCCCCTCTGCTGGGCGAACCACTTGATAAATCCCGGAGGGTCACGGTCGGCGAAGTCGGAGACGGCAAACAGATGACCGAGGAACTGGTCATCCGAGCCGTACCCGGCCAACGCCCACTGTTGACGACGGGGGGCGATCAAGCGTTCGACGCCTTCGAAGCGGCGCGACTGCTCGGAAATCTCCTGGGACTTCTGGGTCAGGTACTTTTGCACATCGCTCTCGCGCTTCAGCACAAGCTCCTGTGCCTCGCGAGGGAGAGCCGCAAAAGACGCCTTGTCCTCAGCCGACCACCGTTCGGGAGGGGCAAGAGGCTGCGATGCAGGCTTGCGCTCCGTCTCGGTTCCCTGGTCGGTCTTCTCCGGGGCCTTGGCCTCGGAAACCTGTTCGGCGGTCGCGCCTTCGGCTGCGGGTTCCGCCTTGATGAACTTGCCATCGGGGCCGCGCGTCTGTGCGCGCGTCTCGGCCTGGCCCTCCGTTTCGCCCGATGGGTTGGCCGCTGCTTCCGGGGGGCCAGGCGTTCCATTCTCTTCGTTCGTGTCGGCCGCTTCCATCTTGTCGAAGACGGCGGCCATCGTGTCGTCAATGCTCAACTGGTTCTCTTCGGACATAATCATCCCTTGAACATGCGATCCACGAGGGATCGAGTGCTGTCCTCGATCGCGCGGTCGCGGTTGCGGACGAACGCCTCGCGCTCGCCCCTTTCGAGAACCCGGCAGCCATGCTGCTTCAGGTTCTCCCGGTGCGCCGCCCGCCCCTCCACGGGTTTCCCGGTGATCGGGCACTCATAGGCGGCGTAGTCGGAGACAACAAAAAACCCCGCTTTCGGCGGGGCTTCGGATTTCGGGACCAGCTTGCCGTCCCGGAAGACGTAGATTTCTCGGCTCATCTCGGAACCAGGGCGCTCCCGCGAAAACCAGCATTGAACAGGAGTCGTGCGGCCTCGTGCGCCGTCATCAGTCCGAGCTTGAACGACTCGACGACGAAGACGCGGTAGAAGCCGGGACCAACTTGGATCAGATCATTCATGCCACGCTCGCCCCGTTGCGGCGGTCCATCTCGGCGGCAATGGCGGTCTTCATGATGGCGGCCAGCTCGCGCCCCTCACGCGGCGCGGCGAGCGAACCGAACATGGACCGAAACAACGCGTCGTTCTGACCCTTCGCCGTCGCCAGCTCGTCATCGCGCAGCGCGGACAGCGGGCGCCCGCACCAACGCACGTCGTCACGCTCTGGCGCGGTCTTCGTCCAATCAATCACGCCCGCGCTCCCTGCTGCGGTTTCGGCCGCACCCTCGCCGTTACCCTTGCGGCCATCTCGGCGAGACGCATCTGATGCTCTTCGCGCTTGGCCTGACGGTTCAGTTCGATTTCTTCCAGGCGCGCGGCGTGCTCTGCCGCAGCAATCTGGGCTTCCATGGCCATGCGGCGCTCCTCGGCCTGAGCCTTGAGCGCTTCGGCCTGCGCTTTCTGGGCCAACTCCTGCTGCTTGGCCTGGATCTCCATCTGCGTGCGCTGGTTCTCGATCTGGGCCCGCTGCGCTTCGGCCTGCGCCTTGATCTCCTCCGCAGAGGGCGGTTTCTGCGCGCCCTGCGTCTGCTCGTCGTCCGCCATATGATCCAGAACGTCCTCAACCTGACGCCCGAACTTGAAGCGCCGCACGATTGTCTGCAGGAGGCCCACGGCCGCAGAGGCGGGCATCATGCCTTGTTGGACGATCGGACCGACCCCGCTCACATAGCGGGTGATCGCATCCATGGCCTCCACGATCTGTTCGCGGTCGTACTGCTGATCCGCGGCGATGGTGCTGTCCGTCTCGATGTCGATGCGGAACTCGCGCATGGCATCCGAGCGGAGAACCTGCATCACCTCTTCCCAAGACGGCTTGGCGACGACCGCCTTTGCCTCCTTGAGCTTGGCCTGCACCTCCGGCGGGATCGGGGCGGGCTGGCCATCCGGCCCGGTCTGCCCTTTCTGGGCCAACGCGAGCATTTGCTGCGCGGCCTCCTTCTGTTGAGCGAACGGGAGGGGGACCCCCGTCATCATCGCCAACATCTCGGGCGTGAAATTCTGCGCAACGATCTCGGCCTTGATGCGGATCAAGTCGCGGATATAGCGCTGCACGTCCCGCTGCCGGCGCTGGAGGCGAAGCGATCCGGTGTGCGCCTTGAGCTTCTGCGCCCCAAGGGTCTCTCCGGGGTCCGTCGAACCACGGAGAATGTCCGAAAGCCCCGTGATCTCGTAAATGGTCTGCTTGATCTGCTCCCGGTTCTGATAGAGCTGCAGCAGGACCTTCGCCGCCTGCTCGATCGGGAGCATCCAGACGGCATTGTTCAGCCCACCAGCTTGCCCCGTCACGAACGTCGTGGCCTTCTCCGCCGGAATCATGGCGTTGTCGTCGGCCGAGAAAAGTTGCTCGAACTCCTTGACCGTCGAATCGTAGATCCCGCGGAGCTTCAGTCCGGAAATGATCCGATTGATCCGCGCCGTGATCCGGTCCAGCTCCTCGGCCTGGTCCTTGTAGACCCGGTATTCCTCGATCGGAACGAGGGTGTCCGTGCTCTCGACCGCATACAGCGGGCGGGGGATCGGGAAGAAGTCCTTCAGCTCGAGCGGATCGTCTTCGACCTTCAGCGGCTCATCCGCGTACGAGGGCGCGATGAACAGGACCTTGCGCGTCTCCTTGTCCCAAATCTCGCGAACGACGGTGCGCGACCAAAGGTCCTTCTCTTGCTCGTCCTTGCACTCGGGGGCGTCGTCGGGCGTGAAATCGCGCGAGACCTTGCCCTCGAAACCGGGGAACTTCTCCTTGATCTGCTCGCGCGTCAGGTGGTGCTCGAACCCGACCCACGTCACTTCCGTCCACGTCCGCCCCGGGCCGCGACGGAAGTATTTCCAATCAACGTGCTCGCACTTGATTTCGGCATACGCCAAGGCGTCGTAGGCCTCGCCCTGCGCCGGGGTCTTCTTCTCGAAACTCGGCTCGAAGCGAACCCGTGTGACGGCCCGACCCGGCAGGAGATAATCGAGGATGGCGAGCTGCGCGACCGCATCGAAGTCGTAGCAATCCAGCTGAAACGACAGGACGCGCTCCAGGATCTCCGCGGCCTCTTTCCCAACCGGGTCCTTGTCCCTGAAGCGACGGCGGATGTCCGGCTTGGGCGTCGAGTTGTACAGCGACGGCCGCATGATCTCGGTGTTCGCATACAGGACGTTGAACTTTGAGCCGCTGCGCTCCTTCTCGTCCCGATACCGATCAACCGCCTTCTGGGCACGGTCGCGCCACGTCTTCTCGACCTTCCCCGCAAGGTCCCATTCCATGTTCCAGCGCGCGACGACGCCGGCCGAACCCTTCCCCGCATCGGACGGCTTCTCAAGGGCGCCGACGTTTTCGGTTGATTCGGTCATCAATATTCCTGCTCTCTGCGCCGGCGGGCGGCGAGTTCCCGTAGCTCATCAAAGGTGTGGTGCACCCGAAGCGCCTCCGGCGGTGGCGGCTCGGGTTTCATTTCGCGATAGACCATCGCCAGATAGCGCTTTGCGTCCGCTCCATGGCTGGCCCAATCGTGCCGCGGCGTGTCTCTCCAGACGCCCCGCTCCTCGTCCCATTCCTTGCGATAGTTCCTGAGAGCCTTCAGGCCCTCGGCGGTCTCGGCCTCGTCGAACCAACACCGCCCGAAGATTTCGCGTACGGCGTTGATGCCGTCGTCAACGAAATGGGCCGGCACGAGGCGAGGATTCAGTTTCGCCGCGGTCAACTGCTCGATACGGGTCCGGCCCGTGCCCCACTCCTTGACCTTCACGTCCTGCGGGAACCAATGATTCCCGTATGTCCAGCCCTTGCGGGCCTTCATCTCGTCAAGCACCTTGACGTAGTGCGGAATGCCCTCGCCGCTGTTCTGGTAGTAGCCGACAAGCCCGATCTTCGAACCCACCGCCTGCCAGAACCATATGGCCGTGTAGTCGCCTGTCCCGATGTCCCAGACCGTATGGACCGGAACGTTGGGGATGAACCCATGCGCCCCGATCCGGCCGTCAAGCTCCGCCTTCGCGATCTGCTCGGCGTAGTACGCGCCCTCGATGGACGCCTCGAACGCCTCTTCGGGAGTCGATGGGTACTCCCGCTTCATGTCGCCGCCCTGCGTCTCGGCCTTCTTGACGTACCAGGCCATCTGGCCCGCCGTCAGGGTGACGCCGTGCGAATCGCGGAGCGTTGCGAAGTAGCGTTGATACGGTTCGGGGATCGGCACCCCGTCCGGGTCGATGCTGTAGCCCGGATTCTTCCACCACGGGAAGAACGCGAACTTGAAATCCAGGGGCGAGAGCTTCGCGCGCTGGCGCTGCATGCCCTGCGCCGTCTGGCAGATGTCGTAGAAATGCCCCTCTTGGCCCTCGGCCGTGCTCTCGATGAACACAACCTGCCCCGCCTCAACCGTGTTCAGCGCGCCGGTTCGGACCTCCCGGGCCTTCTCCGGGTACTTGGCGCAGATCTTCCCGTATTCCGAGATATGCAGGTATTGCAGCGTGCCCGAGCGAAGCGACGTGCCGACGCGGATGCTGGAGTTATTGCCCAGCAGCAGTTCGTTCGCTGTGTCCTTCGAGGCGGGAACGACCGCCCTCAGCCCCTCGGGCAGGTTGTCATACGGGTACTTGATCTTGTCCCGGAAGATGATCTTCGCATCGTCCAGGGTGTGCGCGATCGTGCCGGCGCGGACGTTCGAGTTGAACACGCACGCATCCAGCATGAAGATCTGGATGAATGTGGTGAACCCGAGCTGCCGGGCCTTCAGGATCACGTTGAGGTAGTGCATTCCACCGAACAGGCTCTCTTGAGCCCAGTTCATCTGGAACTTGACGCGCCTACCCGCCTTGTCCGTGATCCAGTAGAGGTTATTGAGCCGCCAGCGCCAATCCGAAAACTGGTCAACCGCCCGTTGGAAGTCCGCGTGTGCGGCCATCGATCGCCTTCAAAAGCTCTGCCAGCGAATCACCGGCCTCATGAACATGGTCCTGCCGATCCCGCCACTGCTGCGGCGCCCGGTTCTTCAGCCAGAAGATCGCCGCCGTCGTGTCGGGCGGATAGTGCTCGGTGTACGGCACCTGGACCACGTCGCCCGTGGTCGCGTTCGCCACGATCTTGACCGCCGCGTGGCTGTAGCCCGTCGCCCGCTGATACAGGCGCTCGGCCACGTTCGCGTCCGCTTCCTGCTTTCCCCTTTTTAGGGACTCAAGAAACTCGGGATGGGCCTTCTTCCAAGCGTTGATCGTCTGCTCGGTGGTTTCGAAGAAGTCGGCCATTTCCTTATCCGTCGCCCCGAGCTTGCACAGCTTCTCGGCCTGCTCGGCGTATTCCGGTTTGTAGGACGACGGGCGGCCCATCTATCTGCACTTTCCGTTCGTATAAAGGGTCTGTCTTGTGTGGCACTTCCGGGCCTTCTTCCGCGCCCGTCCCGAGTGCTTGCGGGTGTTCAGGACCACCTTGGAGCGAGCCTGACCCTTAGATCGCGGAGCCGCCATCGCCTTCTGGTACCAGCTTGTAGCGCGTGCCGTTGATCGTGACGCCGTGGAGCAGCATCGCGGCCTCCTGGGCGCGCTTGCCACGCATGGCGCACGGGCACAGAAGCTCGCCATCCTGCGGGCCGATGCAGTTGCAGACTTCCGTCTTGATGCTCGGCATGGACTGCTGGCGCAGATTCGCCAAGCTATCGAACCCCTGTCCCATCAATCCCTCTGTCGTGATAAGTCCGCCGCCCGATCCCCCTAGGATGGGAAGCGATAAGGTCACGGGCCGCCAGCAAGCCAACGGCCCGCGATTCGTCAGGACGTCAGGCCGCGAATGGCCCACATCACCGCCTCTTCGAGCTTGGTCTTCGCCAGAGCCCGGCTGCGTGCGGTGTCGTTGTCGCCAGTACGCAGCGATTCGTAAGCGGCGTTGATCTTCGCCAGCAGGTCTTCCGCCGTGTCCTTGATCGCGTCGTGATGCGCGATGTCCTCGGGCGAGAGCTGGCGATAGCGCTTGCGGAACGTGCCGACAGGGCGCGCTCCCTCACCTTGGCGAGCGTCAGCGACGCCCCCAGCGTAGACGTTACCCATGACTGAAATGGCCTCCTTGGGCCGCGTGCCGGTCCCTGCCGGCTCAGACACCCGCCTCAGTGGCGGTGTTCGTCATAAGTGCGCCGCCCGATCCCGGCCTTTGTGGATAGGACTGTGCCCTGGTCAGTGTGTCCGGTGGGCGGCGATAGGTGTCTGCGGGCCGGTTTCGATCCGGCGTCCCGTTACCAACGGGACCACTTCGCCGGGGCTCAACGTCCCCGGTTCATCGCGGGTGTCTTCCAAACCACCCGCCGCAGAATCAGAAGGGCCGCGCACCCGTGAGAGTGGCGGCCCTGAAAACGATGCGCTCGGCGATCAACCCGAGCGGCCCCCAAGGAGGTCTTGAGCTTTGGCGCGGGCGCCTTGGCGTTCTCCCGCGTTGCACCGATCTGGCCCGAAGGCGCGATCGGAGGGCATAGTGTAAGGCGCCGCTTGACACATGTAAGGCGATGCCTTACAGTGCCCCCATGATCGTGAGTTTCAGAAACAAGGGCTTGCGCGACTTCTTCGAGACTGGCAAGTCGGCCAAGATCGCCCCCGCCCTGCAAAAACGCATCATGGTCCGCCTAAGCGCCTTGGACGCAGCCCGGAGCCTCGATGCGCTGAACCAGCCGGGGTTTGATTTCCACCCCTTGCACGGCAAACCCCAACGCTACACGATCCATGTAAACGGCCCGTGGTGCATTACCTTCGAGTGGGAAGACGGTAACGCCGTTCGGGTAGATTTGGAGCAGTATCACTAACGCCCCTAATTCTTGTTATTGATCCCCCGATTCTTTGTATTCAAATATATATATGGGGTATTTGCTTATGACTGATTATCCTGTGTCCCGCCCCCTCAAGCGGCCGCCCTCGCATCCGGGCGAGCTTATGCGCGAGATCCTGGACGAGCATGTCCGGTTGCCGATCGCCCAGGCCGCGCGCCGCATGAAGGTCAGCCGGCCGTCGCTCTATGCCGTCTTGAAGGGCGAGGGCTCCGTTACTGCGGATATGGCCCTGCGCTTCGCTCGCCTGACCGGCGGCCAGCCCGAGCTTTATCTGAGCATGCAGGAGAACTACGACCTGTGGCACGCGCGCCGGAAGCTGGCCGATACCCTCAAGACGATTGAGCCGGTCCAGCAGACCGCCGCCTGACGCTGCGACCAGAAAGCAAAAGGCCCGCTCGGGTTCGTTCCCGGCGGGCCTCAGGTCGCGGTGCGACACACTACCACGCATTCTGGCAAGTCAGCCCCGCTGTGTCAACCCTCGGCTGTTGAGTCGCTGCACGATCACAGCCATGGCCGCTTTGTAACGCTGGCGGACGCGCTCATGGCTCAGGCCCACTACTCGGCCGATCGCGCGCAAATTAAGGCGCATGGCGACGCCCGCAACGATCTTCCTATCGATGGGCTCGCTTAGGAACATCAGCCACGCCGGCATGCAGATGTCATAGCGGGAAATCTCGTCCGCGGTCGGGCGCTCGCGCGTCTTCGGCGCCTTGTCGTTTTCGTACGCTTCCCAAATCGACCGCACCACGTCCGGATGCGCGCTCCCCAGGCCCTTCGGGAAGATGCCAGTACTGCTCATCTTGGTAAGCGTCACCATCGCCTCCGCCAGCCAGGCCAAGACGATCTCCTCTGTCCACCATTCGGGGATGCGCAAGGACACGCCGCCGACCACCTCGATACGATCATCTGGCACGCTTGGCCTCCAGGGCTCGACTACTGCGGTTCTTGTCCAGACGCGCCGCGCGCGTTGTCCGTCGCCGATCATGTAGATTGGCCAGGAGCACATGACAGGCTCGCCGATCGGGCACGCATAGAAATTTTCCGGGCCCGGGATGATGCCGTACTCGTCCGGGGCGCGATGGCCTACGGTCGAGAGTTCCCGCGAATAACGCGCCAGGATTTCGCGCGTTGATTCTCGCTGCGTCTGTTCAGCGTATGCTCTTGCGCCCATCTTCACGCCTCGTTCCATGTCGTTTGGTGGCTTCGTTCACGAGTCCCTGACGCAACCATTCGTCCGTGATCTCGCCCGGGGCCAGCACGATCAACCCAAATTCCAGCCATGCGCGCTTCTTCAGCTCCGCGACGCGAAATTCCGCCAGGGTCAGCGGCTTCCGGATGTCAGGAACGTCGCTCATTGGCGTCCCCGATCCGTGATGCGAGAACGACCGGGAAGCCGTAGGCCACGCCGAAGCAGTAGCGCACGGCGAGCTGGTCCGCTTCGCCCTCGCTCTCAACTTCGGCCAAGAGCTGCTGCACGCCGCCCGCGAACTCGGCGTGTACGGCCCATCCGTTCCCCCTTGGCTGTACCGATGCCCCGACCGGATCGCTCATACGGCCGGCCCCTTCTCGCCGTCGTGGCGTCGCATGTTCTCGACGATGCCCAGCCGCACCGTCCGCACATCCTTGAGCGCACTGGGGCCCGCTTCCGGGTCCGGTTCCTCCTCGTCATCGACGGGCGCGCCCAGCTCGCGAAGCAGATAGTTCGCCCAGACGTCTTGCCCCTCGATGCGCGCAAATTCCCGCAGCGCTTCCATCTTCACCCGTTCGTCTACGAACCCATAGGCGACGGCCATCATGAGGAAGATGCCCATGGGCGTTGAGCGCGGGTCTCCTTGCATCCAATCCGCGTCGCAGGCGCCACGGCTCGACGAAAGCCGACGCGCCCAGTGCGGCTGATTTCTGATGTCGAACACACGAACCTCGGTCACGCGCCGGCCGTGTCGCGGCATCCGATCTTCCGTGATTTCCTTGTTCCAAAGGATGATTGCCCGGGGTGCGGGGACGTTCTCGGTCATGCGGCATTCTCCTGTATGCAGCTGAAATTCACATAACGTTTGCCGTGCTCGTCATCTCTCGACGATCGGTACTGATAGGTCTGGAGATTGAACCAGAGGCCGCATTTCCCCTCCCAATCGCCATTACGCTGCTTGGCGATGTTCATAATCACGGATGGGATGGCCAACTTCTCTTTGAGTTCCGTCGCGGCGACCAAATCACCCCGCTCGGCTTTCTCGGTGAGGTCCTTGATCTCGTCTGCTAGCTTCCGATTGCGCCAGACGGCGACGATGTTGAAGGCATTCGCGCCGATCTCCTGCGTGCCCTTGATGTCTTCGATCTCCGGAACGCCGTTGAACTTCGCATCGGTCTTGCGCGCATGGGCGACCAAATGGAGATGCACACCCTTCGACACCGCCCAATCAACCATCTCGTAGACTGCCCGCTCTTGCCCTTCGTAGTCGTCGGGGCCGATGCCAAGGCGCATCAAGCTATCGATAACAAACGTGTCGCAGCCGTAGCGACAGCGCGCGTATTCGAAGATTTCGAGCACCTCGGCGATCTTCACTTTGCCGGTACGGTCAAACAGCCAAACGCCTTCGTTGAGCCAACGCATGACGGCGTGGATGAACTCCTCGGTCGGCCGATCGACGTTCGCAGCCTGTTTGACCATTCGCTTGAGGAGACGCTTTGCCTGCATCTCAAGGGAGGCGATGCACACTTTGGCGCCTTGCTCCACGAAATCGACGCTCGCAAAGGAAAGGAGCTGCGACTTGCCGGCGCCCGAAGGCCCGGTCCAGATCGACATTTCAGCGGGCCGGAAAACGACCTTGTCCCGGAGGCGTTCAAACGGCAGTTGATAGCCTTGCTCTTGGCCATCCTTCGGCCAGAACAGGTCAACGACCTCGTTGGCAAATTCACCGGCGCGGCGCAAATCGGCCGGGTCCAGCGTGCTCGCAGCCTCGAAGCATTTGCGGATGTCTTCGGCGGGCACGCCTCGCTTGCGGCACTCGTTCAGGTCCTTGTGCGGCAGTTTCACCCGCCGGCAGCGATGCCTGCCGAGCCGGCCCGCGATCTCGAGCACCGCTGCTTCGCCTTCCTCGTCCATGTCCAGGGCGAGATAGATCGTTTCAAAGCGCTGCAGGCGATCGAACTCGGCCTCGATCCACCGCTGTTTGTTGCCCTTCCCGCCGCCAAACGGAACCGACAAAGCCGGAAACCCGTAGTCGTGGCTGGTCATGGCGTCGATCTCGCCTTCGGTGATCGTTACCTCTCGCGCGTTGTCGTCGATGGCCTGCCAGCCGAAAAGGACAGGCTCGCACTCCGGCTCCACGCGGACGATCTTTTTTCCGTCCGGCGCGCGATCGACGGACAGATACTTGATGAACCGCGGCTGGCCTTCGACCAGCGAGACGAACACGATGTCGCGCCCCCTCTCCCCGATGCGATAGAGGGCCAGCGTCTCGGGCGAAATCATGCGCTGGCGCGTCAGGTAGTCGCGCACGGCCGCCGCTGGCTTGCCGCTGCCGGCTGGGATTTGCGGGCGCCGATAGGTCCGCTCGTGGCGCTCGAACCGGGGCCGCTCGATGCCGAGCCATGCGCGGATCTCGTCAAGCGCCTGAGGCAGACGCAGCCCCTTCACCGCGCACCACAGGTCGATCAGGTCCCCGCCCTCGCCACCAGGAGCGAAGTCGCTCCACATGCCGGCCTTGTTGCCGCGCACGCAGACCTTGAGCGATTCCCCGGCCTCGCCGCGCACGCTGCCAACCGTCCACTCGTGGCCCTGCAGCCGGCCCTTGGGAAGCAGGTGTTCCGCCACGTTCTGCGCCCGATCGTGCAGCCCGCGTTTGATCGCGGTGATGTCGTTCATATCATCACCCCCCGATAAATGTCCTCATGCTGCCGCGCGGCTTCGCTCGCCCGCGCAAGCTCGTTCCGTACGGCCTTGGTCACGTAGGCGATGGGTTCGGCGGCGTCCTGTTCTCGCGCTGAAACCAGAAGCCCCATCAGCTTCACGTCATCCTTCAAATCCTTGCGCCACTTGCCGATCATGTCCCGCGCCGATTTCTCGGTCTGGCCGGCGCTCGTCAGAAGAGCGATGCCGAAATCAATCACCGCCTTCGTCGTGCTGATTTTGGGTTTGCCCTCTTCCGAAGGTGGACGCGACGCGCCAGCGTCAGAACCTTTAGGTTCTGAACTAGGAGAGGGAAGGGAAGGGAATGGCTGCACGTTACGTTCGACGTTACGTCCAACGTCACGTTCCTCGTTACGTGGCTCGTCGCGTTGGTCGTCACGTTCCTCGTCACGTGGCACGTTACGTCCGACGTTACGTTGTGCGTCGGCCTGCTTGCGACGTTTCTCGTTGGCGGCTTCAGTCCGCTTGTGGTTCTTAAGCCGCGCTGCGTGGGCGCGGTTCGCATCCTCGGCCAGAATCGAATGGTAGAGGCGCCCGTCCGAGCACTTGACCCAGCCCCGCAGCGCCATTGGCCGGAGCTTTTTCCATTTGGCAATGGACACGCCGACGAACTTTGCCAGGACGTCGTCCTTGTCCGGCAGGCTCGCGTGCGGCTTCTGCAGCCAGGCCCGGCACCACAGCAGCACGGCTGCCTTGAACTCTTCGCCGCTGGACAGCGCCGCCAGCTCCGAACCAAGCAGCCGAACGGCGTTGAGCAGGAACCCCTCCATATTGGAAAGGTCCACGTCCGGATGGACCAAAGGCGGCGGGAGGTTGTTGTCTGTCACGTTTCTATGCTCCAGAGGGCGCTGGCTCATCCTGCCTCGCGGCGTTGCCGTAGAACTTGCCGAGCACAGTCTTGGCGGCGTAGATCCCGGCCTCGGTGTTCTGCCGCTGCCATGCGCCGTTGCTCGGGCTCCATTTCCAACCGGACCCGCGCAGCGCTTCGCGGACCTCGCGCGGCGGGATGTCATCGAAGAAGATCCGGACCCGCTCGTCGCCGAAGCAGTTGACGGCCTTGACGCCCAGGAGCTCCAGAATCGTCTCGTCGTCCCGCCCCGCCGTCTCAGCGATCCGGGCCGCTGCTTTCTCCGCGACGGAAACCGCGTTCCAGACGGAATGCCGCGCCGCGAAGATCGGCTTCGGCATGTCCTTTTGGCCTTCACGGACCAAATCCAGCGCGCGGCGGACAAGATCCACCTGGCCGTTTGCGGCTAGGCGCTCGATCCGTCCCGCCGCAGACGTGACGAAGGCGCGGCGCTCGTATCCCTGCTGCAGCCCGGAGTCGATGGCGCGAACCATGCTGATGCAGCCGGCGACGTCCTTCTTGACCATCCGCCACTCGTCTTCAAACACCTGTTCCGGCGTACGCGCTTCTTGCACCGCGCGAAACGCTGCTGCCTGCGCGCGTCCTCGCCATTCGCGGAACTCGGCGAATCGGCGATCATAGGTGTTCAACCGCTTCTCGTTCCGGGCGACCGGGAAGTTTGCCGGCCCCGTGATGAAGGACGACATGACGCGGGAATGGGCCGCCCAGAGCGTGTTCTGATGCTCGACGTAGCCCCGCCGGTATCGCTCGACCTGTTCGGCCGCAATGGCGCGTTGTGCGTCCGTCTTGGCGATCTTCGCCAGCTCCTCGGCGAGGCCGTGAACGTCGGCGACATAGGCGTCTATGTCGGTTTGCGCGCGGCGCTCCGGATGGAAGCT
>Ga0164243_10005834_pt1 | contig 18741 bp, 18 predicted proteins | sample OricompcompostOP_FD_108781 | JGI IMG/M metagenome (GOLD analysis project Ga0164243, IMG submission 108781) | Organic Plus compost microbial communities from Emeryville, California, USA - Original compost - Organic plus compost (OP) | ecosystem: Engineered > Solid waste > Mixed feedstock >... | reverse complement strand
ACGCCCATCGCCCAGGCGACGACGACCAGCAGCAGGGCGAGCCCGATGCCGGCGATGGTCAGCGCGTTCGTGGCCACGCCGCCGGGGTAGACGAGGACGGTCCACACCAACGTCGAGATGATCACCAGTCCGCGGGTGCGGGCGGTGGCGGCCGCGGCGGCGAGCGGCACCGTGGCCCAGAGCGTGTACCAGGGGTGCAGCACCGGGCTGAGCAGGACGACGGCGGCCAGCCCCAGGCCGATGCCGACGGCGGGGTTGGTCCGGTAGCGGCGCAGCATGAGCACGCAGAAGACCCCGGCCACGCCCAGGCCCGCGTAGCGCCAGAGGGCGAGCATCTGGCTTTCGGTGACCAGGTCCAGCCCTTCGCCGATCCAACCGGTGATGCGGCCCAGGTCGGTGGTGATGGAGGTCCAGGTCAGCGCCTTGCCGGGACTGCGCAGCGCCTGGACCCAGCCGTACCCGGTGCCCGCGGCCTCGGTGACGAGGTAGACGGTGACCGCGGCCAGCGCACTGACCGCCAGCCCCGCCCGCAGGTAGCGGGTGCGTCCCTGCAGTCGGCTGGCCCACATGGTCACGACGAACGCCAGCCCGAGTCCCGCCGGGATCTTGACCAGGGCGGCCAGCGTGATCAGTACGGTCGCGGCGACCGGGCGCCGTTCGAGCATGAGCGCGATCCCGGCGAGCATGAGGCCGACCATCAGCGAGTCGTTGTGCGAGTCGCCGACGAGGTGCACGATCACCACCGGGTTGACCACCCCGAGCCACAGCGCGTAGGTGGGGTCGACGCCGGCGATGCGGGCGATGCGCGGCACGGCCACGCACATGAGCGCGATGCCGAGCAGTGCGATCAGCCGCATGCCGAGGATGCCGGGCACCGAGTGCTGGCCGGTCACGGCGGTCACGTCCGAGGCGAGGCTGAGGAAGACGGGCCCGTAGGGAGCCGGAGCCGTCTGCCAGATCTGGGGCACGTCGAAGGTGAGCGGGCCGCCGATGATCTGCGGGCCGTAGTAGTACGCGTCGACCCCGATGCCGGTCATCAGCCCCTGGGCGATGTAGCTGTAGACGTCCTGGCTGAAGATCGGCATGCTGACCAGCAGGGGTGCTCCCCACCAGGCGCCGGTGGCCAGGATCTCGCGGACGGTCAGCCCGGGGCCGGAGCGCAGGAGCCGTCCCAGCCGCCACCAGGCGAGGATGAGCAGCCCGAGACCGAGGTAGGTGAGCGCGACCGCGGGCGTGGAGAACGTCCGCAGCGCGTTGATGACGGGATTGCGCAGCAGGGGGTCACTCAGCGGGGGGATGCCGGTGAAGACCCCGCCGGCCGCGATCGCGATGGTGGCGCCAAAACCGAGCCGGCGGACGTGTGCCAGCCGGCCCGTGTCGAAGCTGCTGTCCGAGATGTCGGATTGCGCGGTCGAGGCCATTCGTGGTCAAGCTCCCGTGCCTGCTCGGCTTAGGTCCGGCCGCAGCCATCGTAAGGTGCCGGCGGGGTCGGTCGCGTCCCCGAGGTCCGGCCGAGATCCCACCCTTCGGGTGAACGAGCAAGGGGTGATAAACGACGATCACCGGTACCTGTGGGGCAGGGGTTCACGCTGTCGATCCCCGATGTCAGGATATGTGTATGCGTATTCACCCTCGTTGGGGTTCTCCAACGTCGCTGCCGCGCTCCCTGGTCGGTCTCGTCGCTGTCGCGGCTCTGTCGACGGCCTTGGCCGGCTGCGACGACGACTTCGGAGTCGTCTCGGGGGAGGGCACGCTGACGTCGCGCGGTGGCAAGGTCCACGTGCAGTGCATCGACCACACCCAGGTCAAGATCGTGAGCGCGGACCCGGCCGGGGGCTACACGGTACGCATGCTCGTGCAGGGCCCGGCGGCCCAGGCCAGCCTGATCTTCGAGAACCCCAAGGCCAACGACTTCCGGGTCGCGGTCAACTGCGACAACTACGAACCCGCGATGCAGGAGTTCGAGATCGAGGACACCACGATCAACAAGGGCTGACCGGGTGTGCCGGGCTCAGGCGGCGTGCTCGGTCTTGGGTGGCAACTGATAGTTGGCGCGAGCCACCAGGGCCAGCACCCGCTCGACCTCGGCACCGTTGCCGGACAGGTAGGCCCGGGCCAGCCGCGCCTGCAGGTCAGCCGGTACGGTCTCCCGCTCCCGCGGGGCGCCGGTGCTCTCGTTCCAGTCTTGAGCCATGTCCGGCACGTTAGCCGCTGCGGCACCCGGGACCGCGCCGTACGACCGGCGTGTCGCGGACGCGTCGCGTGACGCACACCTCACCGCCCGTCGGTGCGGTGCCCCGCGTACCGTGTGCGGCGTGCTGGTGGAGGAGGCGACGTTCTCCGGCGAGGACTGGTACGGCGAGGAGCTGGTCGACCGCGGCTATCTGCGCTGCCGGTTCGTCGACGTGGACCTGACCGAGGCGGTCGTGCGAGGCTCACAGTTCGAGGAATGTCAGTTCCTCAACGTACGGTTCAATGCCAGCCGGCACGCGGACGCCGCCTACCTGCGTTGTGCGTTTCGGCACTGCAACCTCTTCGAGGCCGCCTTCGACGGCTGCAAGCTGGTGGGGTCGAGCTTCCACGAGTGTGATCTGCGCCCGTTGACGGTGACCGGCGGTGACTGGTCCTTCGTCAACCTGGCTGGCGCCGACCTGCGCTCGGCGGTGTTGCGTGGGGTGCGGATGCGGGAGGCCGATCTCGGCGGCGCCAACCTCGCCGACGCCACACTGTCCACTGTGGATTTGTCCGGGGCGCAGTGGGCGAAGGCGAAGCTGACCAAGGCCGACCTGCGCGGCAGTGATCTCACGTCGCTCGATCCCCGGACGTGTGAGATCGCCGGGGCGGTCATCGACGGCGATCAGGCGGTCGTCCTCGCGTTGGCGCTGGGCTTCACCGTGCGCTGAGCCCGCGACATCCCAGCAATCCCAACGGTCACAGCCGTACCGTCGCGGGCCCCTGGCGGTGCGGACAGGCCTGGTGGGCTGGGTAGAGTGGCGCAGCCCTCGGGTGCAGTCCCCTGGACGGAGGAACATGATCGACTTTATTCCCGCGCTCATCGCCGGTGCCTTCATCGGAGCCTTCGCGGTGGCCCTGCCCGACATCGTGTCCGACCTGCTGCGCATCGCCCGCCTGCGCCGCGCCGAACGAGCCGTTGTCCGTACGGCCGAGCAGTTCCTGCGCGTCGGCCCCCACCAGCCGGCTTAACCCGTTGCGGGACGCCCCTCACCGCGGCCACCATGGTCGGCATGGCTGAGCACCGGAAGGGCGGCGACGCCCTGGCGCGATGAGCGCCCCCGAGCGGCGCGGGCACGCCGCCACCGTACCGTCCCTTGTGGACATTCCCCGCGCGACGTTGACCCGTGAGCGTGAGCTGTGGCGGCAGGCCGAGGCCATCCGCCAGGAATGGCTCGACGTGGGGCTCGACACCAAACCCGCCGATCGCGTCCTCGCCGAGGCGAGCCTGAGCGATCTCTACGCGCGCGTCGGCCGGCCACGACCCACCTTCGTCTGGGTCGACTCCCCGCGGGCAGCGTTGCCGCTGCTCGCCGGCCTGCCGGATCTCGCGCAGCTCTATCAGTGGGTCTACGGTCCCCGGCCCCCGGGCCGACCGCCGCTCGCCAGTGACCTGGCGACCCTCGTCTCCGGCCTGCGCGGCGCGTGGGACGAGGCGGTCGACACCGGCCACCCGGACCTGCGGCCGGCCCGTGCGGAGAAGCGCAGGAAGGACGAACCGTGGCCGGACCTGCCGGCGGCCGAGGCGCTCGCGGCCGGCGTCCCGTTCGGCGTCGTCCTGCGCCGCGGCGTGCGCGACGCGCTGCTGCGCAGCCTGGCCCAGGGGTGTTACCTGCCGATCCGCGCGGCCGCCGCCCGGGAGTTCGGTGACGGCCGGCCACTGCCGGTCTGCTGGTACGGCCAGCAGGACGTCTCCTGGCTGGCCTACGCGCAGGTGCTGGAACGGCTGGGATTCGCACGGGTCCGCGCCGGCCTGAGCATCCACTATGGACAGTGGCAGGCGTTGGCCCGCTCCTGCGGCTGGTGGTGGCCCGGCGAGGAGGTCTGCGTGGTGGTGGAGCGTCCGGCCGAGGTGAGCGTCGAGCCGGTGCCCGACGCCGTGCACGGCGAGGTACGGCTGCGGCCCGACGGCGTCCGGTTCCGCGACGGCTGGCGCCCCCTGCGGTGAGCGCCCGGCCCGGCGGCGGTGACCGGCGTCGCGGGCCGGGTCAGGCGGCCGCGCCGGCGAGTTCGCGGGTGCGGCCCGCCTGGCCCGCCAGGATCGACTCGTCGAGCAGGGCGTCGTAGAGCGTCTCGCCCGAGAGCTTGTCCACGACGGTGCGGCCGCCGGTGCCCCGGTGCCAGATCTTCGTCACCACGGCCTTGTTCAGGTCGGCCTCGGGCAGCAGCAGGTCCAGCCCGATGAAGTCGTGCATCCGCCCGACGATGTTCAGGCCGGCGAGGGTGTCCAGGGTGGCCGGCACGTCGACGGCCCGCCGCCGCCGGACCCGGACCTCCAGCAGCCGGTACCCCTCCTCCATCGCCGGCTTGGTGCGCGACAGTGCCACGAAGCCGTTGTGCAGCACGGACAGGCTCATGCCCGGCTCCTCGGGCAGCAGCAGGTAGGACGGTGCGTCGGCCCGGCTGCCCTTGTCGGGCCAGTGCACGACCTCGTTGGGCAGGCCGGGCACGCCGTGCTCGGCGCCCTCGAACCGGATCGCGAGTGCGCCCGCGCCGACGTCGCCCCGGGCCCGGACACCACCCTGGCCGTCCAGATCGAACCGGGCGGTGACCCGCAGGTCCTTGAGCCAGGCCAGCGGCAGCAGATGCGTGTTGCCGGTGTCGACCAGCCGCTGCTGCACGGCGGTGGGGGCGTGCCGGGTGTGCTCGTGCAGGTCGACCGCCGCGTGCTCCGGCACGCGCACTCGCAGCAGGTAGCCGCTCGGGCGCCGGTCGGCCAGCCGCAGCGGGTCCTGCCCGGCGAGCAGGAACAGGTCGGCCGACGGCAGTCCCCAGCTCTCCACCTGGTCGGTGGCCAGCGGCGTCCAGATGTAGAGGTCCAGCGCCCGCGCGTTGACGACGGGGGACTCGGGCAGCCACGGCACGCCGTGCGGTGCCTTGGTGCCGAGCGCACGCCCCAGCGCGCCGGCGGGCCACCGGGCCGTGCCGTCCACCAGGGACAGCGGCGCGACCCCGGTGGAGAGACCGGCCGGAGCCGGCTCTCGGGCGGGTTCGAGCACGGGGGCCGGGTCGTCGGGGATGCGGACGGTCAGGTCGCCGTACGGCTCGTTGCTCAAGCCGTACGGGTCGCTGCTCAAGCCGTACGGCTCGGTCAGGGAGAGCCCGGCCACGACGGCGGCCGAGGCGCCGGCAGACGCCTGCGCGCCCACCTCGGCCAGGCCATCCAGGAAGTCCGGCACCGTGACGTCCCACGGCAGCGGCGCGGCCGGCGAGACCGTGGTGGCGGCGGCGGAGATGGCGTCCACCGCGGCGGCCAGCGCCGGGCGGGACACGATGCGCCCGTCGTCGGCGAGCCGCGGCACGGCCAGCGCGGCCGGCAGCGTCACGTTGGCGGCCGTGTGCCCGTAGGCCACGCAGCACCAGGCCAGGTCGGTGCCGTCGGGCCCGTCGGCGGCGAGCGTGCCGTCGGCCTGCACCCAGACCTCGGCACCGAGGGTGGCCAGCCACAGGTCCGTGCGCAGGCCGTCCACCAGGGCCCGGGCGTGGTCGATCGTGGTGTTCCAGACCCCCGCGTCGGGCTGCGCGAGCAGCAGCAGCTCCTCGCCGCGCCAGCCCGCCTCCCGGAGCATGACCTGCAACTCGCGCGGGCCGGCGACCGCCGTCGTGCCGTCGGACTGCGCGACCGCGAGCCGCCCGTCGGCGAGCACCGCCAGGTCGACGGGGAACAGCCCCGGCTGCGGTGCGATCGCCGCGTACCAGTCGCGCAGGTTCTCCAGTTGCGCGGCCGGTACGGAGACGAACGGCACGCCGGGGAACCGGGCGGCGCTCACGGTGCCCGCCGGCACGAGCCGGCCGTCCCGGTCGGTCTCGTAGTTCGGCGTCCAGTTCTCGGCGAGCCGGGGTGGGTAGGCGCGCCACTTCGACGGGGCACCCACCTCGTCGACGGCGACGAACTCCCCGAGCCCGGGCAGCACGAACGCCGCGCCGTGCGGCTCGGGCACCCAGACCGTGCGGCCCAACGCGTCGGCGAGGCGGATCAACTCGTCGTGCAGGTTGGTCCCGGCCGTCGCGTCGCGCGGCCAGGTCATCGCGAGCTGCACGTCAGGATGGACGACGTCCAGGCTCGCCAGGACCAGGGTGGCCAGCTCGACGCCGTCCAGCAGGGAGCCGGCGTCGTCGAACCGGGCGATCTCGAACATGCCGAGGTCCGCGTTGACCGCCACCGTGGTGAGCCGGTGGCGGCAGGGCATCAGCCGGGTGGCGAGCGAGGCGGTGTCGCGGTAGGTGGTCTTGGTGGCGAAGGCGATGCCGTCGGGCAGCGTGACCGTGACCAGGCCGTGGCTGGGCAGCAGCCGCCCGTGGGTACTGGTGAACCAGGTCGCCACGGTGTCGGGCAGGCCGAGCGGCCGGACCACGAGCCACTGCACGGGTGCGCCGGTCACCTCGTCGACGGCGACGGCCTCCCAGAGATCGCCCGAGGCGTGCGTGTACTGGTGCAGGTAGATGACCTTGCTGCCGTGCGGGGTGAGGTAGACGTCGCAGCGCAGCTGGTTGGCCAGATCGTGCGCGAGCATCAGGTAGCGCTCGCCGTCGTCCACGAGGAGCCGGACGTCGGTCTCCCGCTCGCCGCGGGCGCGCACGATCGACGGCAACGACCCGGTGCCGAGGTCGGGCTCGTCGGTGGCCGCGCTGGGTTCGTCGGGCTGCTCGGGCGCCAGCGCACGGGCGGCGAACACCGCCGGGTCCATGTCGGGGGTGATCTCGAACAGGTGCGCCATGGGGCGGTGGCCGGCGAGGTAGCGCGCGGCGGTCACCTCTTCGGTGTACTCACGCACCTCGGGAGCCGTCCGCTTACGAGCCACGGTCGGCGACGGTACTCATGCGGCGCGGTGAATGCGAGCCGACACGCCAGCGACGCCGCACGCGCGAGATATCCGGACGGCGATCACGAGCCGGGCTCGATACCGTGCCGGGCGCGGATCGGCACGCGGGAGCCGTTCATGAGCGCCTGCCGGCCGTGGCTGGCGATCGTCGTCCCGGCGATGACGTAGACTTTCGGGGATTTGCCTGACGACTCGCTGTGCACGTCGTGCGAAGGCCCGGTGACCACCGGAGCGCGCAGCTGCCGGCGGCCGGTCGGCGGACAGCACCCGAGACGAAAGTGACGACGAGCCAGCATGGCCACCACCAACGACCTCAAGACCGGTCTGGTCCTCAACCTCGACGGCGACCTGTGGACCGTCGTGGACTTTCAGCACGTCAAGCCCGGTAAGGGTGGCGCGTTCGTGCGCACCACGCTGAAGAACGTGCTCTCCGGCAAGGTGGTGGACCGGACCTTCAACGCGGGGACGAAGGTCGAGACCGCCAGCGTCGACAAGCGCCCGATGCAGTACCTCTACCTCGACGGCGAGGACTACGTCTTCATGGATCTGGCCAGCTACGACCAGATCACCGTGCCCGGCGCCACCGTCGGCGACGCCGCCAACTACCTGCTGCCCGAGGCCGAGGTCATCGTGGCCATGCACGAGGGCGTGCCGCTCTACGTGGACATGCCGACCAGCGTGGTGCTCGAGGTCACCTACACCGAGCCCGGCCTGCAGGGCGACCGTTCGACCGGTGGCAACAAGCCGGCGACGGTGGAGACCGGCGCGACCGTGATGGTGCCGCTGTTCATCACCACCGGCGAGAAGATCAAGGTCGACACCCGCGACGGCCGTTACCTCGGCCGCGCCTGACCGTGCCCGCGGTGACCGACAACCCGACGCTCAACCCTTCGAGGCGCAAGTCGCGGCGCCGGGCACTCGACGCGCTCTACGCCGCCGACCTGCGCGGCTCGTCGGCCAGCGAGATCCTCGGTGACACGCTGCGCCGGATGGGTAAGGACGCGCCGCCGCACATGGCCTACGCGGAGCAGCTCGTCGAGGGCGTTGTCACGCATGCCGAACGCATCGACGAGCTGCTCTCGACCTACGCCGAGGGCTGGACGCTGGACCGGATGCCGGCGGTGGACCGCAACCTGGCGCGGATCGCGGTCTACGAGATCGTCTACCGCGACGACATCGACGACGCCGTGGCCATCAGCGAGGCGGTGACGCTGGCGACGGAACTCTCCACCGACTCCTCGCCGACGTTCCTCAACGGACTCCTCGCCCGCATCGCCGAGCACGCTTCCCGTTGATCTAGGGATTCGCATGGTGGTTTGATCTTCAACCACCCCGCGAACCCCTAGATCAACTCGATCTTCAGAGCAGGGTGCGGAGGGCGGTGCCGGCCCAGATGGCGCCGGCCACGGCGGCGGCGAGCAGCATCACGAAGACGATGATCCCCGCGATGGCGGTCCGGGACGGTCGCCGTGACCGGGGCCGGCCGATGACGTAGGTGCCGGGCAGCTCGTAGAAGTCGTCCTCAGCCTCCAGACGCATGCCGTTACTGTAGCGACGCACCTTCGGTACCAGAATGTCCGGGTTCGCCTACGGGCGGATCGGTCCGCAGCGCGGCGGGCAGCGGTTCGCGGTGGAGCACGGTCAGGCGCGCGACCGCGCGGGTGAGGACCACGTACAGGCGGCGGTAGCCCCGTGGCTCGGCAGCGACGATCGCGGCCGGCTCGACGACGATCACGTGGTCGTACTCGAGCCCCTTCACCAGGCTCGCCGGGACCAGCGCGACGCCGGGCCGGTCGATCAGGGGTGCGAGGTTGTCGATCGCGTGGTCGGCGGCGATGACGGCGACGGTCACGTCGGGTGGGGCGTCCCGTAGGGCGGCCCGGAGCGCGGCGGGCAGGTCGCGAACCCGCTGCACGCGCAGCGTCCCCCCGGCCCGGTAGGAGTGGGTCGCCGTGACGGTGGGGGAGAGGAAGCGCGTGGCGAAGTCGGAGATGACGCGCGGGACACGGTACCCCGTCCGCAGTTCGAGGACGCGGGCGTCCCGCCGGTCGAGGCGCTCCAGCAGTTCGGGCCAGGTGTCGGCGGCGAGCGGGTGGGTGGCCTGACCGAGGTCGCCCACGATCGTCATGGAGGCGTAGGCGGCGCGGCGGGCGATCATCCGGCACTCCATGGGTGACAGGTCCTGCGCCTCGTCGAGGATGACGTGCGCGTAGTCGTCGTCGGCCGGCGTGGGTTCCTCGGCCTCGGGCACCGGCAGGGGCTCGGCGAGGACCGGCACGTAGGCATCCTCGCCGTACGGGTCGTACCCGTCGCTCCAGCCGACCACCCGGTGTCCCTCGCGGAGGATGACGGCCTCCGCCCACCGTTGCGCCGCGACGACGGCGTCGTTGTCGATCGCCGGCCCGGCGGAGGCCATCGGCGTGGCCAGGCCGGGGGCGTAGAGGTTCCACCCGTCGTGCAGCCCGACGCTGAGGGCGAAGGTGTCGATCAATCGGGGGCCGGTGGTGAGTTCCCGCAACCGCGCGGCCGACGCGGGCACGGGGGCGGGCGTCGGCGGCTGCCCCAGCAGGCCGTCCAACTCGTCGAGCAGGGGCACGTCGTCCACCGACCAACCCATCGGGTGCCCGTACGCCTGCGCCAGCGTCCGAGCGTCCTCCTCGCTCAGGCCCCGTACACGCTCGGGATCCGCGAGCCACGAGAGCACCCGGGCGGGCGTGAGCCGGGGCCACCACGCCGTCACGAACCGGGCCAGTTCGGGGCGCTCGCGAACCTCGTCGACGAAGAGTTCGTGGTCGAGGTCGCGTTTGTCCACTATGGACCACAGTGACTGGACGAGGACGGACACGGCGATGGGTCGCGCCGCGTTGGGCCGCGTGCCGAGGGCCTGTGCCTGGGCTCGGACACGCTGGCGAGCCTGGGCCAGGTCGGGTGCGCGCAGGGTCAGCACCTGCCCGGCGTAGACCAGCCGCAACCGGTCGGGCGCGTCCGGTGGGGTCTGCCAGACCAGCTCCCCGAGCACGTCGAGCATCCGCGCGCTGCCTTTGATCGCCGCGACCGGCGCCGGGTCCCGACGGGTCGCGGTGACGCCGGCGACGAGTTCGCCGACGGAGCGCAGGTGCACGCTCTCCTCGCCGAGCGCGGGCAGCACCCGGCTGATGTAGGTGGTGAAGACGGTGGATGGGCCGACGACGAGGATGCGACCGTCGGTGAACCGGCCGCGGTCGGTGTAGAGCAGGTACGCCGCGCGGTGCAGCGCGACCTGGGTCTTGCCGGTGCCGGGTCCGCCGGTGATGAGCGTGACGCCTCGCGCGGGCGCCCGGATGGCCTCGTCCTGCTCGCGCTGGATCGTGGTCACGATGTCGCGCATGTGTGGGCCGCGCGATCGGCGCAGGGCGGCGAGCAGCGCACCCTCACCGAGCACGGCCAGGTCCCCGGCACGGTCGGGGTCGAGCACGTCGTCGTCGAGGTCGACGACCCGCTGCCCACGACAGATGATCACCCGGCGCCGGACCACGCCCATCGGCTCGCTCGGTGTCGCCCGGTAGAACGCCGAGGCGGCCGGTGCGCGCCAGTCGATGAGCAGCGGTTCACGGTCGTCACCGCGGACGCCTAACCGTCCAATGTGGTACGTCTCCCCGTCGTCGTAGTCCAGTCGCCCGAAGACGAGGCCCTCCGCCTCGGCATCGAGTGCCCGCAACTGTCCGGCGGCCCGGTGGACCATCGCGTCCTGCTCGACCAGGCCACTCGCCGGTCCCGCGGCCGCCCGGCCATGGCCCTCGCGCGCGAGTTCCCTCGACTCCAGGCGCATCGACTCCACTCGTTGATAGACCCGATCGACGAACTGCTGCTCGCTCGCGATCTCTTGCGTGCGCGCCTGCGGCACAGCGCCTCCCAATGCCCTGAGTTGTGGCCTCGGCGAGCCTACGTGCGTGGCGCGGCAAAGAAATCACCATTTGAGCCGATTTGGAAAGGCTCCCGCCGCTTATAGAATGAGGATGGCCAAGCGAACCAATGCTGTTGGCGATCCACTGTGCGAGTCCGGGGCGGGCCGGCGGCCCGGACCCCGCGGTACGCCTGAGTTCCCCTGTGGCGCCCGGTCGTGCAGGATGCGGCCATGAACCTCGTGACCCAGACCTTCGCGATCCTGGCCGGCATCGTCCACATGGGAGCCTGGCTCCTGGAGAGCGTGCTCTGGCGACGGCCCGCGACGCAACGGCTCATGACGGGGCGGGTGGACGAGTCCCGCACCCTGTGGCTGTTCGCCTTCAATCAGGGCTTCTACAACCTGTTCCTGGCGGCGGGTGCCATCGGCGGTGTGGTGGCCGGCAACCGATCGGTCACCCTGTTCGCCTGCGCCTGCATGGCCGGCGCCGGGCTGGTCCTCGTCGTCTCGGCCCGACGGCTCTGGCGCGGCGCCCTCGGCCAGGCCGTCCCGCCGCTGGTCGCGTTGCTCGCGGCGCTCGCCTGACGGGTCGCCGTCGTACGGGTCGCCCGGGCCGAGCGTCGCAAGCGTACGGCCCATGGTCTCTCGACGAGGTGACATCGCCAGACGTGAATCGTCACCCGGCTGGTCACCTGGCGGTCGCGGAGGATGGACGCCGGTGGCGTCTGTGGCGTGTCGACGCCAACGATGACGAGGTCCCCTACAGCAACGACTGTGTGAAGGACGGGTACGCCGACCCGTTCGACGCGATGGGTCACGGTAGCGGCGGCCTCTGCGCCGTCCAGCTGGACCAGCTCGGCTGGCTCGCCGTACGCAAGATCGACGTTCCGGGCGCGCTGGGTGGCCCTCCTCTGGGGCAGGTGGTGTGAGCTGGGGCTTGGCGCGGATGCCCGCCGTCGCCCGTTCGGGTCGTAGGCTCGATGGCGGTATCAGTCGATCCAGGTCAGGAGCTGACGCGATGACTGCGAACACCGAGACGGCGATCCTCGCCGGTGGCTGCTTCTGGGGCATGCAGGACCTCATCCGCAAGCGCCCCGGTGTGATCAGCACCCGGGTGGGGTATTCGGGCGGCGACGTCCCCAACGCGACCTATCGCAACCACGGTACGCACGCCGAGGCGGTCGAGGTCGTCTTCGACCCGAGTGTGCTGTCGTTCCGTGACCTGTTGGAGTTCTTCTTCCAGGTGCACGACCCGACCACGCTCAACCGGCAGGGCAACGACGTGGGCACCAGCTATCGCTCGGCCATCTTCTACACCAGCGACGAGCAGAAGCGCGTCGCCGAGGAGACGATCGCCGACGTCGATGCCTCGGGGTTGTGGCCCGGCAGGGTGGTGACCGAGGTGACAGCGGCCGGGCCGTTCTGGGAGGCGGAGCCGGAGCATCAGGACTATCTGCAGAAGTTCCCGAACGGGTACACCTGCCACTACCCGCGGCCCAACTGGAAGCTGCCCAAGCGTTCCGAATCCGGCCGCTGACCCGGTTCACGTTCACCCCGCCAGGGATGCCTGGCGGGGTGGCCTCGCCTCAGTACCCGACGCCTCCGTACCTGACGCCTCGGTACCCGACGCCTCAGTCCTCGACGGGCTTGACGCCGTTCATCAGGGCGTGCGGGTCGTCGACGAGGACGCCGTACTCGTTGAGGCGCTCCACCAGACCGCTGGGCGAGTCGTCGTAGACGATCGCGAGCGCGCGCAGGTCGTCGGCGCGGATGGACAGCACCCGGCCGTTGTAGTCGCCGCGGGAGAGCTGGATGGCCCGGGCGTACTTGGCGACGTAGGCGAGCTCGTCGTTGGTGTGGTCGTAGAGCTTGGCCAGGTCCAGGACGATCTTGCCGGCGGTGCCCAAAGGCTCGACGCCGCCCTCCGGCAGCAGTTCCGAGACGGGCACCCGGTAGAAGTCGGCCAGTTCGGCCAGCCGGGAAACGGTGACCGCGCGGTCACCCCGCTCGTAGGAGCCGACCACGACCGCCTTCCAGCGGCCGGCCGACTTCTCCTCGACACCCTGCAACGACAGGCCCTGCTGCTGACGGATCGAGCGCAGGCGGGCCCCGAGCGATTTGGCGTAGTCGGATGGCATGTGGTCTCTCCTGCAGATACGTGCCGGGGTCGCCCCGTTTTCGCCGTTACGGAGCGTGACGATACGTACCCGAGGACGCCTTGGTCAAGTGACTGCCCGTGCGCCGTTGGTTACATCACGGTCATCGGCGGACGAACAGCGCAGCATCGTGGTGATCTCGGCCCCGCCTGCGCCCTGCGGCGCACGCCCGCTGCTAGGCTGCGTGAGGTCTCCGCGGCGATCGCTTCGGCGGCCACCCCCCGACGTCCTTTAACGACCCGTCCCGTGAGGCGGGGAAGGAGGTCCTGCTGTGGCACGCCCACAGCCGGTCGCGCCCGTGGCCGCGGCCGGTGGTGATCCGGCAGCCGCCGGCAAGGTCATCATCGACGGCACAGACCTGGGTCGCATCGTCGACCGGATGGCCCACCAGATCCTGGAGAAGACCGACGGAGCCGTCGACACGGTGATCCTCGGCATCCCGACCCGAGGCATCCCGCTCGCCCGGCGGTTGGCCGCCCGCATCCACGCCTTCGAAGGCGTCGAGGTGCCCGCCGGCGTGCTGGACATCACCCTCTACCGCGACGACCTGCGGCTGCGCGGCGCCCGGGCGGTCGGCCGTACGGAACTTCCCTCCGCTGGCATCGACGCGCGCCGGGTGATCCTCGTCGACGACGTGCTCTTCTCCGGCCGCACGATCCGGGCAGCGCTCAACGCCCTGGCCGATCTGGGGCGGCCGCGCCTGGTGCAGCTCGCCGTGCTCGTCGACCGCGGCCATCGCGAGCTGCCGATCCGCGCCGACTACGTCGGCAAGAACATCCCGACCTCGCTGGTCGAGAAGGTCCTCGTGCGGTTGCACGAGACCGACGGCGTCGATGAGGTGCGCATCACCGGTGGTGCCGAGAGGGAGGACGCATGATCCGCTGCAGCGCGGGCAGGCACGAGCGACGGCGGTGGTGGTCGTGAAGATCGGACACCTGCTCTCGGCGGCCGACCTGAGCCGCGACGAGGCCCTCGCCGTGCTCGACACGGCGACGGAGATGGCGGCGATGGCGGGCCGCGAGGTGAAGAAGCTGCCGACCCTGCGGGGACGTACGGTGGTGAACCTCTTCTACGAGGACTCCACCCGCACCCGCATCTCCTTCGAGGCCGCGGCCAAGCGTCTCTCCGCCGACGTCATCAACTTCTCCGCGAAGGGATCGAGCGTCTCCAAGGGCGAGAGCCTCAAGGACACGGCGCTGACCCTGCAGGCGATGGGGGCCGACGCGGTGGTCATCCGGCACCCGGCCTCGGGCGCGCCGCACCGCCTCGCGGGCTGGATCGACGGCATCGTGGTCAACGCCGGCGACGGCACGCACGAGCACCCGACGCAGGCACTGCTGGACGCCTACACCATGCGCAGTCGCCACGGCCGCGTCGACGGGCTGAAGGTCGCGATCGTCGGCGACGTGCTGCACAGCCGTGTCGCCCGCTCCAACGTGCACCTGCTGCACACCCTCGGCGCCCACGTCACGCTGGTCGCGCCCCCGACCCTGCTGCCGGTCGGCGCCTCGGGATGGCCCGCCGACGTGAGCTACGACCTCGACGCGGTGCTGCCGCATGCCGACGTCGTGATGATGCTGCGCGTGCAGCGGGAGCGGATGACCGATTCCTTCTTCCCCTCCGAGCGCGAATACTCCCGCCGGTACGGCTTGGACCTCGACCGGATGCGTGCCCTGCCCGGCCACGCCATCGTCATGCACCCCGGCCCGATGAACCGGGGCATGGAGATCTCCCCCGAGGTGGCCGACTCCGTGCGGTCCACGATCACCGAGCAGGTCGCCAACGGCGTGAGCGTGCGGATGGCCGTGCTCTACCTGATGCTGGGCGGTGCCTGATGACCGGATGGCTGATCAAGGGCGTACGGGTGCTGGGCGGCGAGCCCGCTGACCTGCTGCTGCGCGATGGGGTGGTGGCGGCGGCCGGCAAGGTGGGAACCGCCGCGGCCAAGGGTGCCGAGGTGATCGACGGGGACGGCCTGGTGGCCCTGCCCGGTCTGGTCGACCTGCACACCCACCTGCGCGAACCTGGCCGCGAGGACGCCGAGACGGTCGAGTCGGGCTCGCGGGCCGCGGCGTTGGGGGGCTACACCGCGGTCTGTGCCATGGCGAACACCGCTCCGGTCGCGGACACCGCCGGCGTGGTGGAGCAGGTGTGGCGGCTGGGGCACGAGGCGGGCCTGGTCGACGTGCAGCCGGTGGGCGCGGTGACGGTCGGCCTCGGCGGCGAACGCCTCGCCGAACTCGGCGCGATGGCCGACTCCGCGGCCCGGGTCCGGATGTTCTCCGACGACGGCCACTGCGTGCACGACCCGCGGCTGATGCGCCGCGCGCTGGAGTACGTGAAGGCCTTCGACGGCGTGATCGCCCAGCACGCGGAGGAGCCGCGGCTGACCGTCGACGCCCAGATGCACGAGGGCCGGGTGTCGGCCGAACTGGGGCTGCCGGGCTGGCCGGCCGTGGCCGAGGAGGCGATCATCGCCCGCGACGTGCTGCTGGCCGAGCATGTCGGCGCACGGCTGCACGTCTGCCACGTCTCCACCGCCGGCAGCGTGGAGATCCTGCGGTGGGCCAAGCGGCGCGGCATCCGGGTCACCGCCGAGGTCACCCCGCACCACCTGCTGCTCACCGACGAGCGGGCGCGTGGCTACGACCCGGTCTTCAAGGTGAACCCGCCGCTGCGCACCCAGTCCGATGTGGACGCGCTGCGGGCCGCGCTGGTGGAGGGCGTCATCGACGCGATCGCCACCGACCACGCGCCGCACGCCGTGCAGGACAAGGAGTGCGAGTGGGACTACGCCCGGCCGGGCATGCTCGGGCTGGAGACCGCACTGTCCATTGTGGTCAGCACCATGCTCGACGCCCTGGGCTGGGACGGCATCGCGGAGCGGATGTCGCGCACACCGGCGCGCATCGCGGGCCTGGCCGACCACGGTCACGACCCGGTCAAGGGCGCCCCGGCGAACCTGACCCTGGTGGACCCGGCCGCGCGCTGGACGGTGGAGCCGGCGCTGCTGGCCAGCCGCAGCCGCAACACGCCCTATGCCGGGCAGTCGTTCACCGGCAAGGTGGTGGCGACCTTCCTGCGGGGCGTACCGACGGTACTTGATGGAAAGGCGGTCCGTTGACCAGCGCGGCGAGGGCGGAGCAGACATGACGAAGCGGGCTGAGGCATTGCTGGTGCTGGAGGACGGCACCACGTTCCGGGGCGAGGCGTTCGGCGCGGTGGGGGAGACCTTCGGTGAGGCGGTCTTCACCACCGCGATGACCGGCTACCAGGAGACGCTCACCGACCCGTCCTATCACCGCCAGGTCGTGGTGCAGACCGCCCCGCACATCGGCAACACCGGGGTCAACGGCGAGGACGACGAGTCGGGGCGGATCTGGGTCGCCGGCTACGTGGTGCGCGACCCCTCCCCGCACCGCTCCAACTGGCGGTCGAGCGGGGAGCTGGAGGACCGGCTGGCCACCGACGGCGTGGTCGGCATCTGCGGGGTCGACACCCGGGCGTTGACGCGGCACCTGCGCGAGCGGGGGGCGATGCGCGTCGGGGTGTCGAGCGTCGGCACGCCCCGCGAGGAGTTGCTGGAACGGGTGCTCGCCTCACCGCAGATGGTCGGCGCCGATCTCTCCGGTGACGTCAGCACCCCGCGACCGTACACGGTGGAACCGGTCGGTGAGCACCGGTACACGGTGGCGGCGGTCGATCTGGGCATCAAGCGCAACGTGGCCCGTCGACTGGCCGCGCGCGGCGTGCGCACCCACATCATGCCCATGACGTCCACAGTGGACGATCTGCTGGCGGTCTCCCCGGACGCGGTCTTCTTCTCGCCCGGGCCGGGCGACCCGGCCACCGCCGACCATCCGGTGGCGCTGGCGCGGGAGGTGATGCGCCGCCGGCTGCCGCTGTTCGGCATCTGCTTCGGCAGCCAGATCCTGGGCCGGGCGCTGGGTTTCGACACGTACAAGTTGATCTATGGTCACCGGGGCATCAACCAGCCGGTGCTGGACCGGGCGACCGGCAAGGTGGAGATCACCTCCCACAACCACGGGTTCGCCGTCGACGCCCCGCGCGAGGGCCGGGTGGCGACCGACTTCGGTGAGGTCGAGGTCAGCCACGTCTGCCTCAACGACAACGTGGTGGAGGGGCTGCGCTGCTTCGACGTCCCGGCCTTCACCGTGCAGTACCACCCGGAGGCCGCGGCCGGCACGCACGACGCGGACTACCTCTTCGACCGTTTCGCCGAGCTGGTCGAGGGGAACCGGTGAGCCCTGTTCGCGAGCTGATCGAGGGAGTTCCTGCTCATGCCTAAGCGCACGGACCTGCACCACGTGCTCGTCATCGGGTCCGGGCCGATCGTGATCGGGCAGGCCTGCGAGTTCGACTACTCGGGCACCCAGGCGTGCCGCGTGCTGCGAGCCGAGGGCCTGCGGGTCAGCCTGGTCAACTCCAACCCGGCCACCATCATGACCGACCCGGGCTTCGCCGACGCCACCTACGTGGAGCCGGTGACCGCCGAGTTCATCGAGAAGGTCATCGAGCGGGAGAAGCCCGATGCCCTGCTGCCGACGCTGGGTGGACAGACGGCGCTGAACGCGGCGGTCGCCCTGCACGAGGCGGGCGTGCTCGACAAGCACGGCGTCGAGCTGATCGGCGCCGACATCAACGCGATCCGGCGCGGCGAGGACCGGCAGCTGTTCAAGGAGATCGTGGCCGCCGCGGCGCTGCGTGCGGGGCTCGCGGGCTCGCCGGAGGAGGCGGCCGCACTGGTGCCCCGCTCGCGGGTCTGCCACGACATGGACGAGGTGCGCGCCACGGTCGCCGAGCTGGGGTTACCGGTGGTGATCCGGCCGTCGTTCACCATGGGCGGCCTCGGTTCCGGCATGGCGCACACCCCCGAGCAGCTCGACCGGCTGGCCGGGGCGGGGCTGGCCGCCAGCCCGGTGCACGAGGTGCTCGTCGAGGAGAGCGTGCTGGGCTGGAAGGAGTTCGAGCTCGAGCTGATGCGCGACCGCAAGGACAACGTGGTCGTGGTCTGCTCGATCGAGAACGTGGACCCGATGGGCGTGCACACCGGCGACTCCGTCACGGTGGCGCCGGCCATGACGCTGACCGACCGGGAGTACCAGCGGATGCGCGACGTCGGCATCGCGGTGCTGCGCGAGGTCGGGGTGGACACCGGCGGGTGCAACATCCAGTTCGCCGTGCACCCCGAGACCGGGCGGCTCGTCGTCATCGAGATGAACCCGCGGGTCTCCCGGTCGAGCGCACTGGCCAGCAAGGCCACGGGCTTCCCGATCGCCAAGATCGCCGCGAAGCTCGCCATCGGCTACACCCTCGACGAGATCCCCAACGACATCACCGGGGTCACGCCGGCCGCGTTCGAGCCGACGCTGGACTACGTGGTGGTGAAGATCCCGCGGTTCGCCTTCGAGAAGTTCCCGGGGGCGGACGCCGAGCTGACCACGACCATGAAGTCGGTCGGCGAGGCGATGGCGCTGGGGCGCAGCTTTACCGAGGCCCTGAACAAGGCGATGCGCTCGCTCGAGACGCCCCGGTCCGGCTTCTGGACCCGGCCCGACGAGCTGTCCACAGTGGAGGAGGCGCTGGCGGCGCTGCGCACGCCGCACGACGGGCGGCTCTACACGGT
>Ga0164243_10005833_pt1 | contig 18744 bp, 16 predicted proteins | sample OricompcompostOP_FD_108781 | JGI IMG/M metagenome (GOLD analysis project Ga0164243, IMG submission 108781) | Organic Plus compost microbial communities from Emeryville, California, USA - Original compost - Organic plus compost (OP) | ecosystem: Engineered > Solid waste > Mixed feedstock >... | reverse complement strand
TGACAAAACATAAACACTATGATAATGTTGAATTATGACACGCAAAACAAACAAAACCATCGAAACCGAAGCTGAAGCAGTAAATACACTGCCACAAATTCGCCAAGACACCATGCTGGCGATTCTGATCGTATCACTGACAGTTAATCTGTTTGTCCTGGTAGGTTGGGTCACACTGCAGGTAACTAGCGCGTATGATGCGCAGGTTGCCGCTTTCCTGTTTGTAAGGTAAAAAGGGGCTTGCCCATCCGCTCTCCTGTCAGAATGAATCCGGTAGGAGAGCCCACCTCTAATGGCATTGCTCTCGCTCGCTTTTGATTGGACAGAGACAAAATGGCACTTTATCCACAGTTTTGTGGATAAAGTGCCATTTTTATAAGAAAAGTCAAAAATGGGGGTTGTAGTGGGTAAAAGTGGGTAGTATCATAAGGTCAGTGGCAATCAAAAACACAAAAACCACCACTTAAAAATCAATCAATTCAACACCTCTGGAAGGGAACCAAGTGTCTAGCGTAGACTATTTTGAACGCAAGCTCGATGACAAACGTCGCTTGACGATGCCATCCGAATTGCGCGATGAATTCGCTAGCGGTGTGGTTCTGACCCGAGGCTTTGGTGCATACCTTCATATGTACCCACAGCATACGTGGGACAACGAGGTAGAGCCCGAGCTAACAGGAAGCATCCTCGATGAACGAGTTGCTGACGTTAACGTTCGGTTTCGTCGTGGCAAAACCAGTGCCTCGCTTGATATCAAGCAGGGAAGGGTTACCATCGAACAGCATCTGTTGGATTATGCCGGTATTGACCGCGAATTAGTCGCAGTCCGAGCAGGAGCCTACTGGCGCGTTATGCGTCCAGATCTCCCTGATTGATTTCTAAGGAGCCGAGTTCTTTGACAATTTGAAAACTCTCGAGATCAGCTATCTGGTAACAGTGCGTGGAAAAATTCCGGAACCACAATTTAGTGAAAAAAGACCGGGCGCACCTTCCTCAACACACACCTCCCAAAAACTCCACCTCACAACACATAAGTCTCTCAATCGATGTCACCTATGAGTTACACAGTAACGCATGACATCGATAACTTATAAATCAAAAACAAACACACTACAAAAACAAATAGCGCTGTTATCAGGTAGGTGATCTCGATAACTCTTTCGTCAGCCAAATGGTATGATGATAGGGAATGAGTATAAAAGCACATCCACCACATGATCTGCACATCCCCGTTTTACTGGATGCGACGCTTGAACTGCTAAAACCGCAAAAAGGCGAGAGCTATCTCGACCTAACTGCTGGTTATGGCGGTCACGCAGAAGCATTTCTGGCAAAAACGGAAGCGCAGACGAGTGCTACGTTAGTTGACCGTGACGAATATGCCATTGGCAAATTGTCTCGGTTTGCCGACAATGGCGTCAAGCTATTACACACTGACTTTGTCAGCGCCGCAACGGAGCTGATAGAGCAAGGTAAAACGTTTGATATCGTTATGATCGATTTGGGGGTGTCGTCACCACAGCTCGATCAGAGCGAACGAGGGTTTTCTTTCAAAAACAGCGGTCCACTGGATATGCGCATGGATCGTCGGCAAGAATTGTCGGCAGAAAAACTAGTCAATACCGCAAAAGCGGATGAGCTAGCGCGCATTATTCGGGAATACGGCGAGGAATCGCCAGGGCAGGCAAAACGTATTGCTCAGGCAATCGTAAAAGGCCGTCCGCTGAAGACGACAGGAGAGCTCGCAGATCTGATCGCGCACGAAGTTCGTGGCAAGTGGGGTAAAATCCATCCAGCTACACGCACATTTCAAGCGCTCCGCATTGCGGTCAACCAAGAGCTACAGCAAGTTGAAACGATCTTGCCGCTACTGCCAAAACTTTTGAAAAAAGGCGGCAGGGTAGGGATTATCAGCTTTCATAGTCTGGAAGACCGATTAGTCAAACGGTATTTCGCCGAACAGAAAGCTGCAGGATTTGAAGCCGAACTGCGCATTCTGACAAAAAAACCGCTTGATGGAGCAACGCATGATGTTCACAATCCGCGTGCCCGTAGCGCCAAGTTACGCGCCGCAGTGAAAATTTAAAACAAAAACAAAAGGAAGGGGTACTCACCACATGCCAATTCACATTCCTGTTCGCAACGAATCAGTCGATGCGAAAATTACCGTCCGCGTAAAGTAGAAAGCGACCGTAAGCAGGCGAGTCAATGATTCGCCGGCTTACGCGGCCGATGCTCCGAAACAAAGAATCTGCCGCGCAAGCCTGAAAGCACAAAAAATAAACAGAGAAACCACCACATGTCATACCAAACAACTTCACAATTCTACTCGTCCCGGCGCCAGACGAACTGGAACCGGAATCAAAATACCGTTGCCTTTGTTTCCAGCGTCAAGCTAGGACCTGTTGCACACACCGTCCTTATAGCACTGATGATCACGGTGCTTGGTCTGGTCTATTTGACACAGGCGACCCGAGCAACTGGCTATGACTACGAGGCGCAAAAAATCGATAGTCAAATCGCCGAGCTCTCAACCAAAAAAGGCGATCTGGAAGTTGAAAATGCTCGTTTGACGGCACTTGAAAATGTCCAGAACTCAAACGTAGCTAAAGCGATGACCACACCAGCAGCGACTGATTACGTTCGATAGGAGATGCACCATATGCAGCTATCATTTCAAAAAGGCAGCCGCTCGCTCATACTGGGCGGGCTGTTGCTTGTTATGATGGCAATATTTGTTGCACGATTGTTTTATCTGCAAATCATCAAACACGACGACTATGTCGCGCAAGCCGCAGCAGAGCAAGTGAAACCACTCACTATTCCCGCGAAACGCGGGTTGATCTATGCTATGGATGGCGAGCAGCCGGTTCAACTTGTGATGAACCAGACTGTTTATACCATGTTTGTTGATCCGCAAACGGTTACTAATCCAACGAAGGTGATGGATGTTGTGCGCAGAGTTGCGGGTGGTAATTTACGTCCCAACATCGACAAACTGATTGCTAAAAAAGATACCAGATATCAAATTATTGGAACCAAACTAACACGTCAACAGGCGGAATTGATCAAAAAAGAGGAATTAAAAGGCGTGGGCTTCCAGGAAATGTCCCAACGTGTGTATCCAGAAGGCGGATTGGCAGCACAAACGCTCGGATTCGTGAATGCTGAGGGAAACGGGCAGTATGGCATCGAGGAAGCGCTCAACGATCGATTGGTGGGCCATGATGGGCTATTGAAATCAGTGACAGATATTAGCGGTGTTCCATTGACGATCGGTAATCAAAATATCAATAAACCTGCCAAGAATGGTGAAAACATTGCACTGACGATTGACCGCAACGTTCAGGCATATGCAGAAAAAGCACTCGCAGCTGGTCTGCAACGTTCACATGCCACGCATGGCAGTGTTATCGTTATGGATCCTCAGAGCGGTAAAGTCATGGCAATGGCCAATCTTCCATCATATAATCCAGCGGAATATACCAAGGTTGAAGACGCCTCCGCATTCAATAATCCTGTCATTACCAAACCATACGAACCAGGGTCCGACATCAAAACATTCACTGTTGCGACTGGCCTGGACCGGGGAGCAATTCAACCCGATTCAACGTATGTGAATACTGATTCGATCAAGGTTGAAGATCGAACTATCACCAATGCCACAAAGGGGCAGACAGGAACAATTACCATGCAAACGGCACTCAATTATTCATTGAATACCGGTATGGTAACAGTTGCGCAGCGGTTAGGTGATGGCAAAAATATTACGTTGGATGCACGACGCACGATTTACGACTATTTCCATAATCGTTTCGCCTTTGGTCAAAAGACGGGTATTGAGCTCGCAGGTGAACAACCCGGTATTATTATTTCGCCCGATGACCAAGAAGGAAATGCAGTGCGGTACTCGAACATGACATTTGGTCAGGGTATGGACCTCACGATGATCCAAGTAGCGTCCGCGTTCGGGGCGTTGATCAATGGTGGCACATACTATTCACCAACGGTTGTGGCTGGAACGGTTGATACAAATGGTACACTCAAGCCAGCATCGCCAAAACCAAGCAGGAGCGGCGTTATTTCAGCCGAAAGTTCGGCAAAACTCCATGAAATGGTTCATACAGCTCGTGCGACATTTTATGCCAAAAACGATAAACCTGGTTATGACGTTGGCGGTAAAACTGGTACCTCACAGACGATCGAAAATGGCAAATATGTCGACAATCAGACAATTGGTACATATCTCGGGTATGGGGGTGACTCTGCGCCTCGGTATGTCATAATGGTGGAGGTATCTGGCAAAGGATTGAACTTGCAAGGAAATAAAGATGCAATGCCGATTTTTACCGATATTTCTAACTGGATGATTGATTATCTAAAACTACAACCGAGGGGTTAATTGCAATATGGTACTCACAATAGACAGATTGACGGATGAATTGACAGTAACATTGTTGCTTTCAGGTACTGCCTTTATTTTGGCAATGTTGCTTACCCCTGTGTATACCACATTGGCATATCGCTACAAATTTTGGAAAAAGCAGCGAGTGACCAGCACAACGGGCGAGAAGTTGCTGGTATTTACGAAACTACACGAGAATAAATTCAAGCGGAATATCCCGACTATGGCTGGTATCATCGCGGTGATAGCGATTACCGTCGTAACTTTACTGTTCAACCTTGACCGCGCGCAGACGTACTTGCCACTAGCTGCCTTGGTGGGCGGTGGGGCAGTGGGATTATTGGACGATATTATCAACATTCGCGGACAGGGTGGGGGAGTCGCTGGACTGCGTTCGAGCGTGAAGTTTCTGATGATCACCGCGCTTGGACTTGCGCTTGGTTGGTATTTTAGCGTCAAACTAGGGTATGACGCAGTTCATTTGCCCTATGTTGGTGATATTGCACTGGGTTGGCTGATGATTCCACTTTTTGCATTTGCAGTTGTCGCAACAGGTAATGCGGTCAATATCAGCGATGGATTGGATGGACTTGCTGGCGGCCTGCTGTCGATTGCGTATGGTGCTTTTGGTGTCATCGCGATGCTGCAGGGGCAGTTTATTCTCACAGGGTTCTGTTTTACCGTTCTTGGTAGTCTGTTGGCATATCTGTGGTTCAATATCTATCCAGCACGATTTTTCATGGGGGATGTCGGTAGTTTTGCGCTTGGCACCAGCCTGGGTGTTGTCGCGATGCTGACGAATTCATTCTTCCTGCTGCCAGTTGTCGGTATTGTATTTGTCATGGAAGCGGGTTCAAGCTTGTTGCAGATTATGAGCAAGCGCCTTTTCAAGCATAAAATTTTCATCTCAGCGCCAGTGCATCATCACCTTGAAGCAATTGGCTGGCCTGAAACAAAAGTGACGATGCGTTTTTGGGTGATCGCTGCAGTTGCTGCGTTTGCTGGTATTTTGGTTGCGCTGACAGGGGGCCACGTCTAATGCAGTCGACACGCCGTCGAGTATCTGAGGCCAGAAATACTGCTATCTCAGTTGTTCGTCGGCATAAACCCGATTACCAGATTGTCCTGTATATGGGCCTTCTGATGCTGCTTGGGTTGATTATTATGTATGCGATTGGCCCGCAACGGGCAAATGTGCTCAATAATGCCTATGGCACCGATTACTATGGTTCAACATACTTCTTTATCAAGCAGACAATCAGTTTGTTCCTGGCGCTTGTCGCGTTTGCGGTAGCTGCCATGCTGCCATATCAGCTATTGCAAAAACATGCAGGCAAAATACTGGCGACTGGATTTATTGCATGTGTCATATTGTTTTTATTTGGGAATGTTGTCCATGTCGATGCAATTGCTCAGTGCTCCTTGGGTGCCTGTCGATGGTTTAACCTTGGGCCGCTTGGCAGCTTGCAGCCAGCTGAATTTTTGAAATTCGGTTTATTACTCTTTGCAGCCGGATTTTTGGGTGCACGAGCCCAACAGGGATTAATTAATGACCGGTCGCAAACTTTGATTCCATTTGGCATTGTTGTGGGCGTTGCACTCGTATTCATCATCGTTATTCAAAAAGATATGGGCACCGGTATCGCTTTGGCGTTAATACTGGCTGCCATGCTACTGATGGCTGGTATTAAATTGAAGATTTGGCTGGCACTGGGTGCGCTGATGTTTGTTGTGGGTATTTTGTTTATTTTAATTGCGCCACACCGACTCGAGCGTGTTGCGACATTCTTTTCGGGCGATAGTGGTAGTGTTGACGATGCCGGTGCGTATCATATTGCGCATGCCAAAATTGCCATTGGATCGGGCGGCCTGACGGGTGTAGGTATTGGGAATAGTGTCCAGGCAACAGGTTATTTGCCTGAGGCGATCAACGACTCTGTGTTCGCGATCATGGGTGAAACGTTTGGATTTGTTGGGTTAGTGGCAATTTTGGCACTGTTTACGGCACTCCTGCTGCGACTACTCAAAGTAGCGGATCATTTGGTTGATATCAGATTAAAATTGATTGTTGCGGGCGTATTTGGTTGGTTGGGCGCGCATGTTATTTTGAACGTCGGAGCAATGATTGGCATTATTCCACTCACTGGTATTACGCTGCCGCTTCTGAGCTTTGGCGGTACCAGTATGGTGTTTATTGCTGCGGCACTTGGACTTAGTTTTCAACTGTCGCGTTATACAGCATTTGGTAGTAAACTAAAGGGTAATGAGTATGAAAGTCCTAACGGTAGGCGGGGGGTCTGGCGGGCACGTCACACCAGTCGTCGCGGTATTAGCTGAACTTCAAAAACAGCGCAAAGATGTTGAGGTGCGATTTTGGTGCGATCGCCATTTTGCACCGCAGGCAAAGAGTATATTGGAAGAATATGACCCGACGATCCCGGTTCAGACAGTGTTGTCAGGTAAATTTCGCCGATATAGTCACCTGACAAAATTGCAACACCTTACGATCCCCTCAGTGATTTTTCCAAATATTCGCGATGCATTTTTGGTGCTCGGTGGGGTAGTGCAGAGCTTCTTTCGGCTTATTGTGTGGCGACCGGATGTTGTTTTTGCAAAGGGCGGTTATGTATGTCTACCAGTGGGTTGGGCAGCGTGGTTGCTTCGGATCCCTTTGGTGATTCATGATAGCGATGCACATCCCGGGTTGACGAATCGTCTGCTCGCGCCCGTTGCAAAGCGTATTGCGACAGGGGTACCACTCGAAAATTACAATTATCCTGCTTCTAAATCAGCCTATGTCGGTGTGCCAATTAGTAGCGAATATGTCCCCCTCAGCGATAGTGAGCGTCAGCACGTCAAAAAGGCTATGGGCTTTGATCCGAAGCGCCCACTACTCGTATGCGTCGGGGGTGGGTTAGGGTCAAAGAAGTTAAATAACGCGGTCGCCTTACATCTGAATAAACTGCTCGAAATGACAAACGTGGTTCTGGTATCAGGTACGGCGCAATACGATGAACTGTTCAGCCTAACGCCACAAAATGACAAACGATTCCAGTTGAAAGCTTTTGTCTCGCAGGGAATGCCTGATCTTTTAGGTGCTGCCGATGTGGTTATTTCGCGGGCAGGCGCGACGTTCTTGCTGGAACTGGCAGCGGTTGGTGTGCCAACGATTTTGGTGCCAGGCAAACAAATGGTGTGGCAAATCAAACACGCCAAGGTATTTGCCGATGCGCAGGCGGTGCTCCTTCTCGATGAAGACAGGTTTGAAGATACCAATGACACCACCCTTGTTGCTGCCGTGCGTAAAGTACTGAAAGACGACGAGCTGCGTAAAAGACTGGCAATTAATCTTCACAAACAAGCTCGACCGCATGCTGCACGCGATGTAGCGGCAATGATTGTTCGAGCAAGCGGAAAGCGAAGATAAACCAATGGTGCGGTGGAAAAAGCGAAAAGCCGAACTTCCGCGTCGTCGCCAGCTAAGCGACGAGCGAATAGCGGAAGAAACGCGTCAGGCTGCTGCTGGTCGGGCACTGTTTAAACGCAACCGCACGCTAACAGGCAGTTTGTCTTCGTCGGTTAGTAGCGCAACCGAACTGAGCGGCGATTTGCGATCTCCTCGAGCACATGTCCATCACTTGGTCGCTCATCGTCGGCGTTTGGGGAGCATTCTTACAATGACTCTCTTTGTTATCGTATTCCTGACGTGGCTATTGTACGAGTTTACTGCGGGCATTCAAGTGACTCCTGTTGATAGTAGCGTTGTTTTGCAGCAAGACCGTTACAAAAAAATACTCGATGATTATTTTTCAATTCATCCGATCGAACGATTACGACCATTATTAAATGAAAACCAGCTCAACGGATACGTGAGCAAGGTAGCTCCAGAAGTTGCGTCACTCCACGCCGCTGGAGCTGCTGGTTTTGCGACAAGTCAGTTCGATATTAACCTCAGGAAGCCTGTGGCCGGCTGGTTGATCGGTGCGACACAATATTACGTGGACGATAAGGGCATTGCATTTCAGTTGAATTATTTTGATCAACCAGCTGTTAAAATCTCCGATCAAAGTGGCGTTCCACAGACGGTTGGCACCGCTGTAGCCAGCAGTCGTTTCCTGAGTTTTGTGGGCCGGGCTGTGGTGATCGCTCATGATTATGGCATGACGGTCGAACAAGCTGTTATACCAGCGGGTACCACGCGCCAGGTGGAGCTAAGGATTGCGGGGCATAGCTATCCCGCTAAATTATCGCTTGATCGGCCGGTAGGGGAGCAAATCGAAGATATGCAGCGGGCAGTAGCTTACTTGGATAGCAAAAAGGTAAACCCCCGTTATATTGATGTTCGTATATCAGGCAAAGCGTACTATCAATAAATAGGTGCAGCCACCCTCCTCCTCCCTCTCGTTAGTTCTATTTTTGTTCTATATTTTTATAGAAATAGTATTTTGCAAAAAACTATATAAAAATATCAAATCAACCAAAAAGCAAATAATAGGGTAAAAGTAGGGCAAGTAAGGGGAGGAAGAGTGTACTGGAAATAACTCGTGAAAAGTATATTAAGACTGTGGAAAAACATAAAAGTCAAATCAATTTTAAGAAAAGTCAAATGATAGTGAATGAAGTCAGCGGTTGGATTGTTGTGAAGAATGTTACAATTACGGCATATGGCCAGGGACCCCACTGGCTATTCGGAGTACACTGGCAGTCATACATAGTGAGTGCATATAGTGTTGGAAAAGTATGACACGTAACGTGATCGTAAAACGATAATTGAGGATATATCCCCCTATCATGAGCATATATAAACGTATAACGAATCATCTGCTTATTTAATATTCAATGTCGTAAAAGATATATTGTGCGACGTTAAATCTATATTCTCATCATGAATACTTATTCATCTCTGCTGCTGGTATTTTTGACTGTTTTGCTCTACTGGTTCTGCATTCACTATTCTCACCCATTGTGGGATGCATATTTTGTACGCGCTCATCGTTATTTATATTTACCCGTATAATGTCGGCTTATTTACTATATATGCCTAACTGCTATTTTACAGAGGTCAACAGGGGTGAAATCTCTTATGAGGCGTACGCATAACAGAGATCAGCCCCTAGGGAGACTCTCATACGTGTTCTATTTTTGTTCCATACCTCTACAGTATGAAAATCTACTACTCTGCGACAGGGTCTGCCTCTGCTTGTTTTTTGGATTTCTCTGCAGGTAACTGCGCGTCGACAAGCCGTTGGAGATTTTTGTCGATACGCAGGATGGCTTTGTGGGTTTGCTGTTTCTGGACAAGGTTAATAATGAAGAAAACGACGAGGACGACTGTCACAACAATGCTGATAATAAAAAACAGCGAAAGCATGGGCAGGAGGGGCTCGATCAATTGATTGATGGGGCTGCTCTCTTGTCCGTCGGTATAGTTATTGAGTAGCTGTTGAAGGTCAGAATTGTTCATTGATTTCTATCATACCATGACCATAAACGAAAAGTCCCTGCGTCAGTAGACAACAGGGACTCGTTGGAGTGATGTTCTATCGAATTTTGAGCAGACCTTCGGGTTCGGTCGACTTTGGTTTTGCAAGAGCGGGTGGTGCCGCTTGATGGCTCACACGTAGTTTTGTTGGATCTTGTGCAGGTACTGCAGGGGCCTCTTTTCCGCTTTCACTACCCTGAGGAGTCTGTGTGGCTTCTCCCCCTTCGCTATTGGCTGTGCCTGACTTTTTGCGGCGAGAGCGACTACGTTTCTTTTTAGGCGGAGCAAATTCTTCACCTTGCTGGGGTGGTGACTGTGGTTTTTCTGGTTCTTGTTCTTTCACCTCTGTTGCAACAGGGGTCTGACCGAGGGCAGCCTGCCCCTCTGGTGTGTCTATAATGATTTTGGGCCGATTGGGCTCAGTTGGCGTAACTGGCTGGGCGCCGGCATCGATAGGCCACTGTTTGGCCTGCGCTGGCGATTGAGGCGCGGGCTTTTTCTTTTGGAATTGTTCGGGCGGTTGAATAATATCATTGATTGCCTGCTCCACCGCTTCGCGAGGCTGACTATAGGTCATACGAGTATGTTCGATAATGGCCGCGGTGTTGTCGGCTTGTGCTGGAGGTAGCTGCAACGTACGGGCGCTAAATGCCGGTGCTTTTTCGCCATTAATAACCATGTTGATCACAAAATTGCGGTTGTGCATCTGCAACAGATCGTTTGGCTCGAACTGGGGTTCGAACTGTTTGGCTAGGATTGGTGCATCGTCAGCGGACACACGGAAGCTAATCATCGTACCAACGTTGCCGAATACAGCTCCACGGACTGTCTCGCTCATCTGTGAAATGTACTGGTTGGCGACGGTCAAGTTCAAGCCATATTTACGGGCCTCGGATAGGATGGTCGCAAACGAATCGGTTGCGAAGTTTTGGAACTCGTCGACGTACAGATAGAATGGTCGACGGTCTTCGATATTCGGAATATCGCTACGGGACATAGCAGCCAGCTGGATTTTTGTGACCAGGAACGAACCGAGGATACTTGAATTGTCTTCACCCAGAAGTCCCTTAGACAGGTTGACGATCAAAATCTTGCCCTCGTCCATAATCTGACGAATGTTAAACGTTGATTTTGGCTGACCAATGATATTACGGATGATTGGGTTGGCGGTGAAGGCACCGACCTTGTTGAGCACCGGTGCGATGGCTTCGGCCTGGAATTTATCTGTCCAGCTATTAAATTCGACGTTCCAGAATTGCAACACGACGGTGTCTTTACAGTAACTCAACGTTTCTTTGCGGAATTTTTTGTCGGTCAGCATACGGGTGATGTCGAGCATCGTTGTTTCTGGGCGATCAAGCAGCGCCAATATGGTATAGCGCAAAATGTATTCCAAACGCGGTCCCCATGATTCACCAAACATACGCTTGAGCACACCGATCACTTCAGAGCTAATATTGCTTTTCATCGATGGGTCGGTGACCTCAAGCGGGTTGAACCCGAGCGGATATGCCGTATCGGCCGGGTTAAAATACACGACGTCTTGAATACGCGCCGCAGGGATAAATTTCATATTGTCAGTGGCAAAGTCACCGTGTGGGTCGATGATCGCATAACCTTGGTTGTGATAGATATCACTGAGGGCCAACAGCGCCAATGTCCCGGACTTACCTGCTCCGGTTTGGCCGATGATATACATATGACGCGAACGGTCGTAGCGTAGCATACCAAACTGGTGATTGATGCCACGGAAATTCGTCAGGCCAAAGGCACTGATGTTTTCGTCGATTGCATCGTTGCCCGTCAGAATTGGTAGCTTGGCCGGTGGTTCGGCGGTTTTAGATGATGCCCAGACAATATTCGGTGTTTCCACGTTGGTGTGTGGCAAGTGGAAGACGCTGGCGAGCTCTTCGATATTGAGGATAAAACCTTTGTCGATAAACAAACGGGCACGGTATTTTTCCAGGTCTTCTTTGCGGAAACTCGCTCCACTCATCTTAAACCCATTCAAATTGGTACTGTTGAACTGTTTGAACGTACCCACGATCGCCTGCATTTGCAGCTTGGCGTTCGTTTGGTTTTCACCCAGATATGCCAAACGAATCTTGACCTGGTAGCCAAGTTTCGTTGCTTTCTTCTCTGCCTCCGAAATACGTGTTTTGCTGCGCTCGGACAGTTCTGGCGTGGCTGGTTTCCCCCCTGCCCCCTGCTCTGGTGGTTTCCAAAGGGCTTCAAGGGCGGTGACGAACCATTTGAAATTAAATCCCCCGCCAGAGAACATACTCAGTCCGTTTTTGCCGGCTTTGATAGCACTCACCCACCGTTCGGCAGATTTGTGCCAGTCATCAGCAATTGGGCGCGCCAGCACTTGCACCCACAGTTCCTCCCCTGTTGTTTCGAGTTTGGCTAATGTGCCAGTAATACCTGCCAGAGGGTCGACCTCAAAGCTTTGGAATGATTTGATTGGGAGGAATTCACTGTCAGTGAGCGTGATCTCGCTGGTATAAACAATACTGTGATTGCGTTCATGGGCTACGTAATCCTCATCTGCCTCGTGAATTTGTACAGTAGGATATTGAGCGTATATTTGTCCTTCAACAAAGCTCTGTAACGCTTTTGGTACCCATACATAAAATCGGATCTGGCCGTTTACCGAGGCAATTTCAAAGCTCAGATGCTCTTGAATACCACCGTTGAGGCGAAGTTCTTGTTTGTCGCGTAAAATACCATGCAAACTAGCAAATAGCTGTTCGGCTGCCAGTTCTTTTTTGTCATTGGCTTTTGGGATCTCAAGGATTAACAGAGTACTTTCAACTGCTCGGACGGCGTCGATACGTTGGTAGTTACGCCAGGTAAGATACCCCAAAATGAGCACCACTGGTAACCAGACGTACCATGATAAAAGTACTCCTATGATCCATGAGATTACTTCCATATATACAACTCTATTGTCCCACCAGTCGTATGACTATGCAACTAGTGTTATTTGCTCTCTTCAACGAGGGCGTAGGTTGCTTTAGCGACGCGTTTGAACTGAGGCTTGCTCTGCAGGTTCAAGAGGATGGTTGTTTCTTTTACCTGGCGGTTTTTCAGCACGCGTTTAACGATTTCGTCGCGGTGCAGTGGCTCTGGTGATTTACGCAGGATATCAGCGATTGTATCGGCAACAGTACCCTTGCTATAACCCCAGCTGTCCAGTGCGTAGATGCCGCGGCCAATCAGCACGAAACGGCTGTCTTTGATCAGTTCGTTGTGAATCGCCTGAGTGGTAACGTTTTTACGGCTGAAATTGCTGTCCTTAATCGCACCTGCGATTTCAGAAAAGTGCATTGGTTTGCCATTTTCGGCCAAAATAACATAGATTTTGTCGCGAATATTCTTTGGATTTACCGTTGGCCATTTGTTAAGACCCCACATATCTTTGAGGTTTGACAGGTGTTTGCTGACACTTGCGAGTGCACGTACGTGAGATGGATGTTCGTAATTAAGTTTGTCATGAAGTTGATCGATAGTCAGTGGTTCGCCGTGTGTCTTTACTGCTTTGACTACTTCATCAACCTGGCTGCGGATTTTTTTCTCGTCGCCGTATTCAGCAATGCCAACTGCAGCCTTATAGTTGTCGTTTTCATCCACAGTCGTGAGGCGTGGCGCCAATGTTGCGGCAAATGCGACGCGAGCGCGTGCAAGTGGCGTTGCTTTGCCTGGAAGTAGTGCTTCGGTCAAGTCGGCAACGGTTGCGAGGCGGCCCATTTCGCTGAGTTCGCGAACAATCACCTTCTCCACTTCTTGAATAGCAGGGATTTTACCCTCTTCGCCGGCAATTTTGAGGCGGATCAGGATAGCTTTTTCTAGTTGGCGGACGCGTTCGCGGGTAATGCCGAGGAGTTCACCAATTTGTTCAAGTGTTTCTTTGCGGTCGTACAGACCAAAACGGCGAGTAACGATCTCGCGTTCACGTTCTTGGTCAATTGCGCCCAGGATGGCGTCAATGGCTCCGTCAATATCAACAGTTGCTTTTTCAGTCGTCGTGTTGGTTGGAGCTTGGCTCATCTGGTTTTTCCTCTCTGCCACACCTCAGTTATTTAGGATTATTATCTATAACTTATGTCCATTATAAAACATATCTTTTATAATGTCAAACACTTTTTCTTGTTCTGCTTTTGTTGATTATAGCATGAAATAGACGTGGTTCGTAAACAGTGTTTTTGGACTTTTTTTATTTATCAGATATTTTACAACCCTCTATACAGCGTTTGCCATATATTATAACGCTAGTGATTGAGCTTATGATTTTTTCGTTTATAGCTATTTTTTGCGACGTGTGAAGCGTTTTTTGGCGGCTGGCGCTTCGCCGAGAAGCTTTTTGGCTTCTTCATGAGTGATCTTTTTTGGATCTTGGTCTTTTGGAATTTTGGCGTTCTTTTTGCCATCCGTAATATAAGGGCCAAAGCGGCCGTTTAATACTTTGATGCCATCGCCAAAATCGGCAATATTCTTCTCTGCCTCGGCTTTGAGTTTGGCATCATAGAGTTCGAGTGCCTTCTCGAGCGTAATAGTGTGTGGATCCTCGGGTTTAATACTGACAAATAGTTTGCCAACCTGAATATAAGGGCCAAAGCGGCCGATGTTGGCTTTGATATCTTGGCCATCGGAGGTCTGTCCAACCAGACGCGGCAATTGGAACGCATGGAGTGCTTCCTCGAGGGTGATCGTCTCGATTTTTGCACCGACTGGCATGGGGGCGAACTGGGGCTTTTCGTCGCTATCAGTATCACCAAGCTGCAACATGGGCCCAAATCGGCCAAAACGCGCGGTGATGAGTTTGCCGGTTTTGGGATCGGTGCCTACTGTACGGGATGCTCCAACCTTGCTCCGATCAATGCCACCGGATTTTTCAATCAGTTTATGAAATGGTGTGTAGAATTCGTTTAGCATGTCGTTGCGCGCCATTTTGTTGCTGGCAATACGATCGAATTTTTCCTCAACATCAGCGGTAAAGTCATAGTCGACGACTTGCTCAAAGTGGTCACCCAAGAAATCGGCAATCAATTCGCCGGCTGGTGTGGGGACTAATTTACCACGGTCGGCACCGGTTTTTTCCTGAACAACTTCCCTATTCACTTGATTTTTGTTCAATGACAACACGATCACATCACGTTCGCGACCCTCGCCTTCACCACGGATGACGTAGCCGCGGGTCTGAATCGTATCGATAATGGTGGCATAGGTTGACGGACGGCCGATACCCAGTTCCTCAAGCTTCTTAACCAGTGAACCTTCGGTGTAGCGGGCTGGTGGACGAGCAAAGGTTTGGCGAGCAGTGACCTCATTTAGCCGCAATTCATCGCCGCTCGCCATTGCAGGCAAAATAGCATCTTCTTTTTTGTTGGTACCGTAAACCTTCAAAAATCCATCAAACAGAATCACCTCGCCTTTGGCTTCGAACACCTCTTTGGCGGTACTGATACTAATGCTAATCGTCGTTTTCTCCAGCTTGGCAGGTGCCATCTGACTGGCCAACGTACGACGGCGAATCAGATCATACAATTTTTGATCGTATTCGTTGTTACTGCCCTTTTCGAGCGCCATATCGGTTGGACGGATGGCTTCGTGGGCTTCCTGGGCGCTGGCAGATTTTGTCTTGAAGTTCCTGACTTGGCTGTACTGTTCGCCGAATTTACTGATGATAAAGTCTTTTGCGGCAGCGATTGCCTGGCCCGACAGATTAACGCTATCGGTACGCATGTAGGTGATCTTACCTTCCTGGTAGAGTTTTTGAGCACTTGCCATGGTGGCTTTGCTACCAAACCCAAGCCGTGAATTGGCGGTTTGCTGCAACGTACTGGTGGTAAATGGCGCAGCTGGGTTGCGAGTACTAGGAGTTTTTTCAATATTAGTAACAGCGAATGTCGCACCCGCGAGGCTTTCGAGGAATTTCTGGGCCTCTTCCTCTGTTTTGAACTGTTTTGGTAGCTCCGCCTTTACTTCTTCACCATCATGCATAAATAGTGCGACGACTTTAAACGTCGAGCTGCCTTCAAACGCGGCGATTTCGCGTTCACGCTCAACCAGCAGACGGACGGCTGGTGATTGTACGCGGCCAGCGGATTTGCCGCCAGGGACTTTTTGCCATACCACAGGGCTGAGCTCAAATCCAACGATACGATCCAGAATCTGTCGGGCTTGTTGCGCCTGCACCAAATGCATATCGACGGTCCGTGGGTTTTTGACCGCCTCTTCAATAGCACTCTTTGTGATTTCGTGGAACACGATCCGTTTGGTTGTTTTTGGATCGAGCTTCAGGACCTCACAAAGATGCCAGGCAATCGCCTCCCCCTCGCGGTCCTCATCGGTTGCGAGCCAGACTTGGTCAGCTTCTTTAACTGCCTTTTTCAGTTCGGTGATGACTTTCTTTTTCTCGGGATCAACTTCGTATTGGGTGACGAAACCATTTTTAACGTCAATCGGTGGCGTGCCGTCTTTGGTCTTTTTGACAATGCTGCGAATGTGGCCCACCGACGACATAACACGAAAATCAGCACCGAGGTATTTCTCGATGGTTTTCGCCTTGGCCGGACTCTCTACGATAACCAAATTCTTTGCCATAATATACTTCTTATGCCTGTTATTCCACAATGGCACAATGGCTGATTGTATGCAAATTACAGAACTTGTCAATAGAAACAAAAAACCAGCCGACGGTTGTTGCTGGTATAGTGTATGCGAAGTTGGTCGTGGCGGACCGGTGACGAGGGGTGTCACCGGTCCGCCGGGGTTGGATCAGCTGATCAGGCGTAGCCGAGGTGTCGGCCGCGGCTCTGATAGCGACTGCATGGGACGCCGACGTGGCGGGAGAAGCCTGGCGAGTTCTTCGCCGATTTTCGATAACGTATCGAACGCTATCGGCTTTGCGACTTCGAACTGCAGATTCCCTGTGACGGCGTCCAATCCAATGAACCGTATCCGCGCATCGGAGGGTACGCCGGCGCTGGCAATTGCTTCGGGTATGTACTCATGAATGTGGTTGGAGTACCCCGCTGCGCAGTTGGCCAGTTTCGGTGCAGGAATTATTTGACGCATGTGAATCCTTTTCTCGTATCCCCTGCGCCGTCGGTATGACGGCACTTTTTTATCATACAACCAAACCGCTAAAATGCAAATATTAAAATCATGTTAAATATAAAAAATCTGTGAAATATATTACAAAACTTATTTGGTTGCCCAAATATGAAAGCCGCCGCTCACGTTCCGAAGAACGGGCGGCGGGTTCACCTTTCAGAAGAGGCAGGCTGCCTCAGAGGAGAGCGGGATCCGGTGTGTGCCGGACGAGTTCCTCGCGGAACTTCAGCATCACCAGGGACAACTGCGTTTGTGCGCGAGCCGTCGGCAGGGTGGTGTCCAGCTCCAGGCGGGGTCGACCGTCGTGCTCGCGCATGAGTCTGACGTTTCTGGCGAACAGTGCTCGCTCTTGAACGGACTCGGCAATGACGGCGTCGTCGATCCTGCCGCCACTATGCTCGATCGCGCGATCGATAGCCGTTGCGGTTTCCTCGTCGATGAGAAATCGCATTGAATCTCCTTTGTTAAGGTGGCTTCCGGGTTGAAGCTATATCATTATATCATATTTTGTCAAATACTACAATGAGCATTACCGTAATGTCCACTGGTTAGCACCCAGGCTACGAACGACACCGTTGATTTCAAGCATGGTCAACTCGGTCGCAAATTCCCGCGCATCGGCCGTGACTCCAGCTTGCAGCTCGTCACCATCACGTATTCCAGCTTGGAGGTGTTGGATGATCGCTGCTTGTAATGCATTATCTCCTAATGCGAGTTGGGACTGAGGTTCTAGTAACTGTGGCGCAATGGCTTCGATGATATCTTCGGCACTTGTGACTGGCGTGGCGCCTTGCCGTAATAGTTGATTACAGCCAGCAGAGAGTGGACTCGTGATATTGCCAGGTACAACGAATACTTCTTTGCCTTGTTCGAGTGCATGACTGGCGGTGTTGAGCGTGCCACTACGGGCAGCCGCCTCCGTGATCAGTACGGCGTCTGATAGTGCGCTAACAATACGGTTACGTTCCAAAAACTGATTGGGGTAGCTCGGGGTGCCTGCTTCGTACTCGCTCATAATCGCTCCCCCGCTTTTGACAATATCTTCGCCGAGTTGTCGGTGACTTGTGGGATACAAGTTATCAAGCCCATTTGCTTGAACGGCGATTGTGATGCCGTTTGCATCGAGTGCTGCTCGGTGTGCTAACCCATCAACCCCGAGTGCCATGCCGCTGACAATCACGATACCCCGGCGAGCGAGATCAGTTGCGATACGAGTGGTCACTTCTTTGCCATAGGCTGTTGGCTTGCGCGTTCCGACAATCGCCACGGTGGGCAGGCGCTTTTCGGGCAAAGTTCCTATGTAATACAACTTTTCAGGCACAAGCGCAATAGATGTGATAATCTGGGTGAATTTGTTCTCATCTGGTGAAATTTTGTTGATTTTCATGGAATTTATGTCAAAAAGTATTGACGGAATGTCAAATCCGTGCTAATATGAAGCATGGTTGTTGGCCAATTTGGCCTACAAACGCACCTTATACCCCCTATTCTAACTTATGTTAGGTGCTGTGCAATGTTTCTTTAAAGTATCTACCCTCCACTTTTTAGAATTAACTCTTAGGAGTTTGACATCGCATTGCATGGCTACTAACCCCTTTAACCAGCGGACCTCCATATGTTGTGAGGTGGGTCACGCTTCGAGATCTCTTCAAGAGTCTCCCCCGGATTCGGGTGGGTTGAAGGGCCAAGTGGCGCTAGGTGATGCCCACCCTTACCTAGTGCCTCTTGGTTAGAAGAT
>Ga0164243_10005831_pt1 | contig 18746 bp, 14 predicted proteins | sample OricompcompostOP_FD_108781 | JGI IMG/M metagenome (GOLD analysis project Ga0164243, IMG submission 108781) | Organic Plus compost microbial communities from Emeryville, California, USA - Original compost - Organic plus compost (OP) | ecosystem: Engineered > Solid waste > Mixed feedstock >... | reverse complement strand
TCGGGCGCGAACCTGCCCTCATCAAGCAGCCGCCCGACGCGCAGGCTGGCCTGCAGGCCCAGCGCGATCTCGGTCTGCATATCGGCCAGCTTTTTCTGGTAAAGCTGCGTCGCGGCCAGCGGGCGGTTGAACTGGTGGCGGTCGAGGCCGTATGCCCTTGCCCGGAACCAGCAATCCTCGGCCGCGCCCATGGCGCCCCAGGAAATGCCGTAGCGCGCGCGGTTCAGACAGCCGAAGGGGCCGCCCATGCCTTGGGTATTGGGCAGGATCGCGTCCTCTCCGACCTCGACATCCTGCATCACGATCTCGCCGGTGATCGAGGCGCGCAGGGACAGCTTGCCCTCGACCTTGGGCGCCGAAAGGCCCTTTGTGCCCTTGTCCAGGACAAACCCGCGCACCTTGCCGCCATGCGCCTCGGATTTCGCCCAGACCACGAAGACATCGGCGATGGGGGCGTTGGAAATCCACATCTTGGACCCGTTCAGCACATAGCCGCCATCGGTCTTGCGCGCTACGGTGCGCATCCCGGCGGGGTCCGAGCCTGCGTCCGGCTCGGTCAGGCCGAAGCAGCCGATGAAGGCGCCCGAGGCCAGTTTCGGCAGGTATTTCCGCCTATGTTCCTCGCTGCCATAGGCTTCGATCGGGAACATCACCAGCGAGCTTTGCACCGAGGCCATGGAACGATAGCCCGAATCGATGCGCTCGATCTCGCGCGCCACCAGCCCATAGGCGACGTAAGAGGCGCCGACGCCGCCATAGGCTTCGTCCACGGTGACGCCCAGCAGGCCCGCGGCACCCATTTCGCGGAATATCTCGGGATCGGTTTCCTCGTTCAGATAGGCGGCCTCGATACGCGGCGCCAGCCGGTCGGCGGCGAAGGCCGCGGCGCTGTCGCGGATCATCCGCTCTTCCCCGGTCAGTTGGTCGTCAAGCAGGAAGGGATCGGACCACGAGAAGGGGCCGCCCTTGTGCGATTGGGTCGTCACGGTGATGCCTCTTGCGCTGATGCTGTCGGGTTCATTCATTACCGCTTTCAAACCGGGGCAGAAAATGGATAATCCTCATTACTTCATGCGTGGGGTGAATGTTCTTGCGGCAAAGGCGCCTTCTTCCCAATCTCAGCCTGCTGCTGGCCTTTGACGCGGTGATGCGCACGGGTTCGGTCACTGCGGCGGCGCAGGACCTGGGGCTGACGCAAAGCACGGTCAGCCGGCTGCTGCAAAGCCTGGAGGCGCAGCTGGGCCGGGATCTTTTCATCCGCCACCGGAAACGCCTGACCCCGACCGAGGCGGCCGGGCATTATTTCCGCGACATCGCCGCGGCGCTGGACCTGATCCAGCGCGCCGGCATGTCGCTGATCGCCAATCCCGACGGCGGCAGCCTGGACCTGGCGGTGCTGCCCACCTTTGCCACCCGCTGGCTGGCGCCGCGGCTGCCGGATTTCCTGTCGGCGCATCCGGGCGTGTCGATCAACCTGACCACGCGCTTTCGCCGCTTCAGCTTCGACGAGGAACCCTTTGACGCGATGATCTTCTACGGCCGGGACGACTGGCCGGGGGCCGAGCATCTGAAACTGTTCGACGAAAGGCTGACCGCCTGTGCCGCCCCCGATCTGCTGGCGCGGCGGCCCGTGACGGCGCCCGCCGACCTGGCGGGAATGGTGCTGCTGCAACTGCCGACCCGTCCCGATGCCTGGGCCGCATGGTTCCGCGGCCAGGGCACCGAACCGCCCGCGCCGCTGGAGGGCATGATGATGGACCAGTTCTCGATGATGATCCAGGCAGCGATCTCGGGACTGGGGATCGCGCTTCTGCCCGATTACCTGGCCCAGGTCGAAATCGCCGAAGGGCGCCTGGCCCCGGTGCTGCGCCAGGGCGTGCCGGGCAGCGGCGCCTATTGGCTGGCCTGGCCGGCGCGCAAGGCCGGGCTGAAGCCGCTTGCGGCCTTTCGCGACTGGATCGCCGCGCGCATGGCACAGGACGGCATCGGATAGGGACAGCGGCTTGCGGGACGCCCCCGGAACGCCCCGACGCGCCGGGGCCGGGCGGCAGATGCCGCGTCGCGCATGCCCGCCGGGCGGGCGGCGGCGGGCCGCGGAGGCCGTCCTCAGCTATCCATCTTCAGCGCCTGGATGAAGGCGGTCTGCGGGATTTCGACCTTGCCGAACTGGCGCATCTTCTTCTTGCCGGCCTTTTGCTTTTCCAGAAGCTTCTTCTTGCGCGTGGCATCCCCGCCATAGCATTTCGCCGTCACGTCCTTGCGCAGCGCCGCCAAGGTCTCGCGCGCGATGACGCGCCCGCCGATGGCCGCCTGGATCGGGATCTTGAACATGTGACGCGGGATCAGGTCCTTGAGCTTTTCCACCATCGCCCGGCCGCGGCTTTCGGCGCGGTCGCGATGGACCATGATCGCCAGCGCGTCCACCGGCTCGTCATTCACCAGAATCGACATCTTGACCAGATGATCCTCGCGGTATTCGCTGATCTGGTAGTCGAAGCTGGCATAGCCCTTGGTCACGGATTTCAGCCGGTCGTAGAAATCGAACACCACCTCGGCCAGCGGCAGGTCATAGACCACCATGGCGCGGCTGCCGGCATAGGTCAGGTCCAGCTGGATGCCGCGCCGGTCCTGGCAAAGCTTGAGCACGTCGCCCAGATATTCGTCGGGCACCATGATCGTGGCCTTGATGCGCGGCTCCTCGATATGGTCGATCAGCGTCAGGTCCGGCATGTCGGCGGGGTTGTGCAGCTCGCGCACCTCGCCGTCGCGCATATGCAGGCGGAACACCACCGAAGGCGCGGTGGTGATCAGGTCCAGGTCGTATTCGCGCTCCAGCCGGTCGCGGATCACCTCCAGGTGCAAAAGCCCCAGGAAGCCGCAGCGGAAGCCGAAGCCAAGCGCGGCCGAGGTCTCCATCTCATAGCTGAAGCTGGCATCGTTCAGCGCCAGCTTTTCGATGGCGTCGCGCAGCGCCTCGAAGTCATTGGCATCGACCGGAAAGAGGCCGCAGAACACCACCGGCTGCGCCGGCTTGAAGCCCGGCAGCGGCTTGTCGGTGCCCTTGCGCTCATGGGTGACGGTGTCGCCGACGCGGGTATCGCGGACCTGCTTGATCGAAGCGGTCAGGACGCCGATCTCGCCCGGCCCCAGCTCGGCGATGTCCTGCATCTGCGGGCGCAGCACGGCAAGCTTGTCGATGCCATAGACGGCGCCGGTCTGCATCATGCGGATGCGGTCGCCCTTGCGGATCACCCCGTCCATGACCCGGATCATCACCACGACACCCAAATAGGCGTCATACCAGCTGTCCACCAGCATCGCCTTCAACGGCGCATCGCGGTCGCCTTTCGGCGCCGGCAGGCGCGTCACGATGGCCTCCAGCACCTCGGGGATGCCAAGGCCGGTCTTGGCCGAGATCTCGATGGCGTCCTGGGCGTCAATGCCGATCACATCCTCGATCTGTTCCTTGACGCGGTCGGGCTCGGCGGCGGGCAGGTCGATCTTGTTCAGCACCGGCACGATCTCATGCCCGGCGTCGATGGCCTGATAGACATTGGCCAGCGTCTGCGCCTCGACCCCCTGCGTCGCATCCACGACCAGAAGCGAGCCTTCGACCGCGCGCATGCTGCGGCTGACCTCATAGGCGAAATCCACATGGCCGGGCGTGTCGATCAGGTTCAGCACATAGGTCCGCCCGTCGCGCGCCGGATATTCGATGCGCACGGTATTGGCCTTGATGGTGATGCCCCGCTCGCGCTCGATATCCATGCTGTCCAGCAGCTGGGCCTTCATGTCGCGTTCGGCGACCGTGCCCGTCAGCTGGATCAGCCGGTCGGCCAGGGTGGATTTGCCGTGGTCGATATGGGCCACGATCGAGAAATTGCGGATGAGGTCAAGGTCGGTCATGGCCGGGCTATACAAGGGCTTTGGCGTTGCGGAAAGGGGGTTCAGCACGGGGCGGCGAAACCGGCCTCGCGCAGCAGGCGGCGACGCAGCACCGCCTCGCGCCACATGGCATAGCAGCCCGAGGCCACGATCAGCGCCCCGCCCAGAAGCGTGGGCAGATCGGGCCGTTCCTCGAAGACCGTGAATGCCAGGATCAGCGCAAAGACCAGCCGCGAATAGCGATAGGGCGCGATGGCCGCAGCCTCGCCGACGCGGGTCGCGGCGACCAGCAGCACATAGCCGCCCGTTCCGACGATCATGCAGCCGGCCAGCTGGGCCAGTTGGACCATGCCCGGCCGAACCACCGGCTGGCCCATCACCGCCCAGGTGGCCAGACCGCCGGCCAGGATGGCAAGAAAAGCCGAGCCGGCGATCTGCTCGGACCGGATGCCGTCGGGAATGCGGCGCGTCACCAGGTCGCGCAGCGCCAGCGCCACCACGGCCAGCAGCGCCATCAGCGAGACCGGCTGGAACCCCGCCAGCCCCGGCCGCACGATCAGCAACACCCCCGCAAAGCCCAGGGCGATGGCCGAACAGCGCCGCCAGCCCACCGGCTCGCCCAGAAACAGCGCCGCGCCCAGCACGATGAACAGCGGCAGGGCCTGCAGGATGGCCGAGGTCGAGGACAGGTCGCTCAGCGCCAGCGCCACGGTGAAGCCGACGGCGCCGACGATCTCGCCCAGGTTGCGCAGCAACAGCAGCGGATGCAGCAGCGCCCGGGTCCAGAACCGCCGGCGGCGCAGCAGCATCGAGGCCCAGAAGGCCAGAAAGCCCGCCCCGCCCACCATCGCCAGCACTTGCGCATAGGGCAGGCCGGTCGTCATCAGCTTCACGAACATGTCCTCGAGCGCGAAAAGCGCCATGGACAGGACCATCAGGATCGCGCCACGGAAATTTTCGGTGACCATCAGCCGCAGCCTCGTTGGCGAGAGTTGCGCCCGCGGCGCCTTGGCGCGATCATAGGCCGGTTCCCAGGCAGGCGAAAGATCCCGCCGGGCGAAAGGATGCGCCGATGAAATTCCACGTCAAGGACATGAGCTGCGGCCATTGCACGGCCGCGATCGAAAGCGCGCTGGCCAGGGCCGGCAGCAGCGCCCGGGCCGATCTCGCAACCCGCAGCGTCATCGTCGAGGGGCTGGACCCCGCCCGCGCGGCCGAGGTGATTCGCCAGGCCGGCTACGATCCCGAACCCGCCTGAGCGCATATCTTGCGGTCGGGCCTGCCCCCGCCGCCACTCCTTGCCCCTTCCCCCCATTCGCGCTGGAATTGAGCGGCCGGCCGGCTTCTGCTAACCTTTCGGCCAAGACCGATGCGGCCGAAAGAGGGCGCCCAGCCCCATTGCCGCGGCACGAGCCGAGGAGACAGGAATGTTCAACCGATTGATGATCGCCGCCGCGGCGGTGGTGCTGACCACGCCGCTCGCCGTCGCGGGCCCGATAGATTCGGCCTGCATGCGTTCGGAACGCGGCGCGCGCAGCGGCCAGGCCTGCCGCTGCATCCAGCAGGTCGCCGACCAGACCCTGTCGCGCGCCGACCAGCGCCGTGCCGCGCGCTTCTTCCGCGACGCCGATGCCGCGCAAGAGGTGCGCATGTCGAAAAGCGATGCCGACAACGCCTTCTGGGCGCGCTACAAGCGTTTCGCCGCCGCAGCCGAGGCTTATTGCGCGCGCTAGGGCGGACCATGCGCATCACCGTGCTGACCGGGGCCGGTATCTCGGCCGAAAGCGGCATCCGCACCTTCCGCGCTGCCGACGGCCTGTGGGAAGAACACCGCATCGAGGATATCGCCACGCCCGAAGGCTTCCGCCGCAACCCTGCGCTGGTGCACCGCTTCTACAACCAGCGCCGCGCCGATGCCGCCCGCGCCCAGCCCAATGCCGCGCATCGGGCGCTGGCGCGGCTGGCCCGGCATCACGACCTGACCCTGATCACGCAGAACGTGGACGACCTGCATGAACGCGGCGGCTCGCCCGAGGTGATCCACATGCATGGCAACCTGCTCGGCGCGCTTTGCGCCGGCTGCGGGCATCGCTGGCCGGCGGCGCTGGTGATGCGCCCGCCCGACCCCTGCCCGGCCTGCGGCCGGCCGCTGACACGGCCCGACATCGTCTGGTTCGGCGAAATCCCCCATCTGATGGAACGGATCTGGCAGGCGGTCGAAAGCGCCGAACTCTTTGCCGCCATCGGCACTTCGGGCCAGGTCTATCCGGCAGCGGGCCTGGCGCAACATGCCCGGCGCAACGGCGCCGAAACCGTCGAGCTGAACCTGGCCGCCTCGGCCGCGGCCCGCGATTTCAGCCAGCGCCGCATCGGCCCCGCCACCCAGGTGGTGCCGCAATGGGTCCAGGGGCTCTGCTCCTAGGGGTCGCGTGTCGGCTTCTTTCGTGGCCAAATATCCTGGGGGAACGCCGGCCCTGCCGGCGTGGGGGCAAAGCCCCCGGCCAACGGCGCCGGCGCGACCGGCCTTGACCATCGGGCGGCGATCCGCCACCCCTTGGGCTCGCCCGAACCCAAGGCCCGCCATGACCTGCACCATCCTCGCCAATGCCCGGCTGATCCTGCCCGAAACCGTGACCCAAGGCGCGCTGGTGCTAAAGGACGGGCTGATCGCCGCGATCCAGCCGGGCGACGGCCTGCCCGATGGCGCATGGGACATGGGCGGCGATTACCTGGCCCCCGGCATGGTCGAATTGCATACCGACAACCTGGAACGCCACCTGCGCCCCCGCCCCGGCGTGACCTGGCCCCATGCCGCGGCCATCCTGGCCCATGACGCCGAACTGGCGGGCTGCGGCATCACCACGGTCTTCGACGCCATGCGCGTCGGCTCGATCCCGAACGAGGGGACGGATGGCGATTACGACAAATACGCCCGCGAACTGGCGCATGAACTGGCCGCCCTGCGCGCCCGCGGCGTGCTGCGCATCAGCCATTTCCTGCACCTGCGCGCCGAGATCTGCTCGCAGACCCTGCTGGCCGAGCTGGACGAGTTCGGCCCCCAGGACCGGGTCGGCATCATCAGCCTGATGGACCACACCCCCGGCCAGCGCCAGTTCCGCGACATCGGCAAGCTCGCGCAATACGTGCAGGGGAAATACAAGCTTTCGGACGCGGAATTTGCCGAACACGTCGCCCGGCTCAAAGCATTGCGCGACCGCTTCGGCGACCGCCACGAGGCGGCGGCGGTCGAGGTCGCGCACCGTCTGGGCGCGGTGCTGGCCAGCCATGACGACACCACCGCCGAACATGTCGCCGCCTCGGCCGGCCATGGCGTGCGGCTGGCCGAATTTCCCACCACGCCCGAGGCGGCGGCCGCCTGCCGCGACCACGGCATCATGGTGATGATGGGCGCGCCGAACCTGATCCGCGGCGGCAGCCATTCGGGCAATGTCTCGGCCGCGGAACTGGCTCGGGCCGGGCATCTGGACATCCTGTCCTCGGATTACGTGCCCGCGGCGCTTCTGGCCGGGGCGCTGATCCTGGCGCGGATCTGGGACGACCTGCCGCGCGCCATGGCGACGGTCGGCGCCAATCCCGCGCGGGCGGCCGGGCTTGCGGATCGCGGCCGGATCGCGCCGGGGCTGCGCGCCGACCTGATGCGCTTTTCGCTGTGCGACGGCCTGCCGGTGCTGCGCGAAACCTGGGTGCGCGGCCGCCGCGTCTAAGCCCAGGCAATTCCCGATCCCGTTGATCTGGATCAAGCCGCGGCCCGGTCCACCGGGCTAGCCATGCCGCAGCAAAGGAGTGCGAGCATGAGCTACAAGGCAAAGATCGACGAGATGCGCGGCGAATTGCGGGTGATGAACCGCGCCATTCCAGACGCCACCAAGGGCTTTGGCGCGCTGGCCAAGGCCGTGCATGACAGCGGCGTGCTGGACGGCAAGACAAAGGAATTCATCGCGCTTGGCATGGCCATGGTCCAGCGTTGCGAGCCCTGCATCCTGTTCCATGTCGAGGCGCTGATGAAGGCCGGCGCCACGCGCGAGGAACTGGGGGACGTGCTGTCCATGGCCATCCAGATGAGCGGCGGGCCCGGCCTGATGTATGCCGGCCGGGCGCTGGCCTGCTGGGACGAGCTGGCGGCGGGCTGATCCCGCCGCCGCAAGGCGCGTTCAGGTGATGACGTCGGGCGCGGCGCGGCCGGTGCGGGCGCGGATGCCGGCGATTTCCTCGGCGGCGGCGATCACCGCCGCCAGCGCCTGTTGCGGATCGTCCTGCATCCGGGCCGGATCGGTCTCGACCCGTTCCAGATAGACGCGCAGGGTGGCGCCCTCGGTGCCGGTGCCGGACAGGCGCAGCACGATGCGGCCGCCGCCCTCGGTCATGATGCGCAGCCCCTGCCCCTCGCTGCGCGAGCCGTCCACCGGGTCGTCATAGGCGAATTCGTCCGCCGCCTCGATGCGCAGCCCGGCCACGGTCCGGCCGGGCAGATCGGCCAGCCTGCCGCGTAGCGCCGCCATCAGCTCGGCCGCGGCCGCCGCATCCACCGCCTCGTAATCGTGGCGGGAATAATAGTTGCGGCCGTATTTCGCCCAATGGTCGGCCATGATCCCGGCCACCGGCTGCCGGCGCTCGGCCAGCAGGTTCAGCCAGAACAGCACCGCCCAAAGCCCGTCCTTTTCCCGCACATGGTCCGAGCCGGTGCCGGCGCTTTCCTCGCCGCACAGCGTGGCGCGCCCGGCATCGAGCAGGTTGCCGAAGAATTTCCAGCCGGTCGGCGTCTCGTAGCAGGCGATGCCCAGGCGTTCCGCCACCCGGTCCAGCGCGCGCGAGGTCGGCATGGACCGCGCCACGCCCTTCAGCCCGCGGGCATAGGCCGGCACCAGCGCGGCATTGGCCGCCAGCACCGCCAGACTGTCCGAAGGCGTGACATAGCAGCCCCGCCCGACGATCATGTTGCGGTCCCCGTCCCCGTCCGAGGCGGCGCCGAAATCGGGCGCGTCGGGACCGAACATCGCCTGCATCAGGTCCCTGGCCCAGATCGGGTTGGGGTCCGGGTGGCCGCCGCCGAAATCGGGGCTCGGGACGGCATTGACCACCGAACCCGCCGGCGCCCCCAGCGCGCCTTCCAGGATCGCGCGGGCATAGGGGCCGGTCACGGCGTTCATGGCGTCGAAGCGGATACGGAACCCGTCCGCGAACAGCGCGCGGATCCCGGCGAAATCGAAGATCTGCTCCATCAGCGCCTGGTAATCGGCGACGGGATCGACGACCTCGATCTCCATGCCGCCCAGGGTCGTGGTGCCCGGCCGGGACAGGTCCACGTCCTGCGCGTCAAGGATGCGGTATTCGGTCAGCGCCTGGGTCGCGGCAAAGATCGCCTCGGTCACGGGCTCGGGCGCCGGGCCGCCATTGGCGGTGTTGTATTTGACGCCGAAATCCTCGGTCGGGCCGCCGGGATTGTGGCTGGCGGACATGATGATGCCGCCATCCGCCCCGCGCAGCCGGATCAGATGCGAGGCGGCGGGGGTGGAAAGCAGCGCGTTCTGCCCGACGATCACCTTTTTCGCCCCGCTGGCCGCCGCCATGCGCAGGATGACCTGCGCCGCCCTGTCGCTGAAATAGCGCCCGTCGCCGCCCAGCACATAGGTCTTGCCCGCCGCGCCCCCGGTGCCGTTCCAGATCGCCTGCACGAAGTTTTCCAGGTAATGCGGCTGCATGAAGACCGGGGTCTTCTTGCGCAGGCCCGAAGTGCCGGGTTTCTGGCCCGCGATGGGCTGGGTCGGGACGGTGTGAACGGTCATGGACCTCTCCTTAGCGATCATTGTCGCGCATGATGCTGGCAGTCCGCGCGACCAAGGGCAATGCCGGGAAATCCGCGGCCGCCACCGGCAGGCGCAGCTGCCAATTGGGATATTCGCCGACCGTGCCGGGCAGGTTCGGCTGTTCGGCCATGTCAAGCAGCAGTTCCGCCTGCACCGCCACCAGCAGCGACGGCGTGCGGGCCAGGAAACCGTGCAGCGCGTCGATGCCCGGATCGGGCAGCAGCCGGTCGAAGGCGGCGACCTCTTCGGCGCGTTCTTGCTGCCCGGCGGCGGTTTCCTGCCCGGCAAGGCGGGCGCGGGCAGCCATGTCGGCGCCCTGCCGCCAGCCGCGCCAGGTCGGCAGGTCATGGGTCGAAAAGCTGGCGACGGCGCCGCGATCATAGGATTCGGCCGGGCGGAAGGCGGGCGGATGCCAGCCCTCGCGCTCGAACATCGCCACGCGGCAACCGAGGATGCCGGACGCCGCCAGCGCCTCGCGCAGGCCGTCGGGGATATTGCCCAGATCCTCGCCGACGATGACCGCCCCGGCGCGCGCCGCCTCGATCCGGGCCACGGCCAGCATGGCGTCGCGCGGCATGGCGACATAGGCGCCGGGCGCTGCGTCCGGCACCCAATAGGCGCGCTCGAAACCCAGGATATGGTCGATGCGCAGCACGCCGGCGAATTGCAGCTGAAAGCGCAGGGTATCGGCCAGCGGCGCATAGGCACGCGCGCGCAGGCCCAGCGGATTCAGCGGCGCCAGCGACCAGTTCTGCCCCTGGGGCGCAAAGCCGTCGGGCGGCGCCCCCAGCGAGGCGCCGAAGGCAAAGCTTTCGCGATCCTCCCATGTCTCGGCGCCGAAGGGATGGGTGCCGACGGCGAGGTCGAGATAGAGACCATGCGCCATGCCGCCGTCGCGCGCCGCCTGCCCCGCCGCGGCCAGGGCCCGCTGGGCCCGCCATTGCAGCCAGGCGTGAAAGCGCATCTCTCCGGCCAGTTCCGCCCGCGCGGCAAGGGCGGCGGGGCCATCGGGCGAGGCGAGCCCGGCCGGCCAGTCGCCCCAAAAGGCGCCCAGCCGTGCCGACAGCGCCTGATGCAGGGCAAAGCGTTGCAGACCCTCGCCCTCACCCGCCTGCCAGGCGTCGAATCCCGGATCGCCGGGGAAGGCGTCATATTCCGCCCGCAGCGCCGCCATGCGGGCCGGGATGTCACGGGCATAGTCGATGCGCGGGCCGGGCGTGCCCGCACCGCCGGGCAGGTGGATCACGTTCAGCCGCCGGCGATGCGAAGGGGTATAGGGGCTGAAAAGCCGCGGCACGGTCGGGAAACCGGCATGGACCGGGTTGATGCCCAGGAATGCCGCGCCCTGCCCGGCCATGCCACGGGCCAGCACCGCAAGGTCGGCATAGCTGCCGATGCCGGTTTCCGAGATGCCGTAAAGCGGCGCGACCAGCCCCCAGCAACGCGCGGGCCGCGGCAGGCGCGGGGGGGCGGCCAGCAGCGTCAGGTCGCGCCCCCCGACCCGCAGCCGGTGGATGCCCAGCGGCAGTTCGGGCAAGGGGCCGTCGCCCTCGGCCTCGGCGCCATTCTCGAAGGTCAGTTGCCAGTCGCCCAGGGACAGGTCGGGGCGGGCGCCGGCGGCGCAGATCACGTCCTGCGGCAGGCGGTCGGCATGGTCGTCCAGCGCCGCCTGCGCCTCGGCCGCGGTGGGCACGGCCAGGCCCATGGCGGCAAGCAGCGCCACCGCCGTCTCGACCGGGGTTGCGCGCCATTGCCCGGCAAGGTCGTGAAACCCTGGCAGCACGCCCATGCGCTCTGCCAGGGCCAGGCGCGGGTCAGTCATGCTCGCGCTCCAGATCCAGGGCCAGGACGGATCGGCCGTCTACCGCGAGCCGCTCGGCCTCGACCACATGCGGGGCCAGGTCGGGACGGCCGGTGTCCAGGTGCAGCCGCCAGCGCCAGCCCGCGGGGCGCTCGGGCAGCACCACCTCCAGCGGATCGCCATTGTTGAAGACCAGAAAGATCGCCTCTTCGCGCTGCGCATATTCGGGGGTGCCGGCGGCCATGCGCAGCTCGGCGCAAAGTACGCGCAGCTCGGGATTGCCCCAATCGGCCGGGGTCATCTCGGCCCCGTCCGGGCGCAGCCAGAACAGGTCGGGCAGCCCGTCCGTCAGGCGTGTGCGCGAATGCAGGAAACGCTTCTGCCGCAGGATCGGATGGGCGCGGCGAAAGGCGATGAGCCGGCGGGTAAAGTCCAGAAAGGCCGGGTCGGCATCCTGCCATTGCACCCAGCCGATCTGGTTGTCCTGGCAATAGGCGTTGTTGTTGCCGGCCTGCGAATTGCCCAATTCGTCCCCGGCCAGCAGCATCGGCGTGCCCTGAGACAAAAGCAGCGTCGCCAGCAGGTTGCGCCGCCGCCGCGCCCGGGCGTCCAGGATCGCGGGGTCGTCGCTGGCCCCCTCGACGCCCATATTGTCCGAGAAATTCTCGGAATGGCCGTCGCGGTTCTCCTCGCCATTGGCGGCATTGCGCTTTTCGGAATAGCTGACCACGTCCATCAGCGTAAAGCCGTCATGCGCGGTCAGGAAATTCACCGACGAGGTGGCCGGCCGGCCGGAATGGTCGAACTGTCGGGCTGAACCCGCCATGCGGTCGGCAAGCTCGGGCACATGCCGCGCATCGCCGCGCCAGAAGCGGCGGATGCCGTCGCGATACTTGTCGTTCCATTCCAGGAAGGGCGGCGGAAAGCCGCCCAGCTGATAGCCGCCGGGGCCGATGTCCCAAGGCTCGGCGATCAGCTTGACGCGGGTCAGCACCGGGTCCTGCCGGATGGCGTCGAAGAACGAGGCGCTGCGGTCGAAGCCGCCGCGCACCCGCCGCCCCAGCGCGGTGCAAAGATCGAAGCGAAAGCCGTCCACATGCATCACCTCGACCCAATAGCGCAAGGAGTCCATGACCATGCGCAGCACCATCGGGTGGTTGACGTTCAGCGTGTTGCCGGTGCCGGTGTCGTTCACATAATGGCGCGGGTTTTCCTGCAAGCGGTAATAGCTGCGATTGTCCAGGCCGCGAAAGCTGAGCGTCGGGCCCATCTCGTTGCCCTCGCCGGTGTGGTTGTAGACCACATCCATGATGACCTCGATGCCGGCGGCATGCATCCGGGCGACCATATGCTGGAACTCGGCGATCTGGCCCTTGGCCAGATAGCGCGGGTCGGGGGCGAAAAAGCCCAGCGTCTGATAGCCCCAATAATTCACCAGCCCCTTTTCCAGCAGGAAGCGGTCGTTGAGGAACGCCTGCGCCGGCAGCAATTCCAGCGCGGTGATGCCCAGGGATTGCAGATGATCCAGCATCGGGTCCGAGGCCAGGCCCAGGAAGGTGCCGGGATGCGGGACATCGGGATGCAGCCGGGTCAGGCCCTTGACATGGGCCTCGTAGATCACCGTCTCGGCGATGTCGTGGCGCGGCGGACGGTCGCCCCCCCAGGCAAAGGACGGGTCCTCGACCACGCAACGCGGCATGAAGCGCGCGCTGTCGCGGCGGTCGAAGCTCAGATCCGCTTCGGGGGCACCGACGGCATAGCCCATCAGCGCGTCATGCCAGGCCGGATGGCCGGTCAGCCGCTTGGCATAGGGATCGAGAAGCAGCTTGTGATAGTTGAAGCGATGCCCCTCGGAGGGCGCATAGGGACCATCGGCGCGCAGCCCGTAAAGCTGGCCGGGGCGCAGGCCGGAAACATAGCCGTGCCAGACATCGCCGTCGCGTTCGGGCAGGTCCAGCCGGTGCGTCTCGGCCCGGCCGTCGGGGGAAAACAGGCACAGCGTCACCCGCCGCGCATGTTCGGAAAACACCGCGAAGTTCACGCCCTCGCCGTCGAAAGTCGCGCCCAGCGGTTCCGCCCGGCCTTCCAGGATGCGCAGCCGGGTCATCAGGCGATCATCGTCCCGAACAGCTGGGCATAGGCACGGGCCGAGGCGTCCCAGCCCACCGGATGGGCCATGGCGTTTTCCATCATGCGCCGCCAGACCGCCGGCTGGCGCCAAAGCGCGCAAAGCCGCGACAGCGCGCGGGACAGCGCCCGGGCATCGACGGGGTGGAACTGCACCCCGGTCGCCACCCCCGCGGCCAGCCCCGCCGCCGAGGCGTTGATGACGGTATCGGCCAGCCCGCCGGTCAGCGCCACCAGCGGCAGGGTGCCGAAGCGCAGCCCGTAAAGCTGGGTCAGCCCGCAAGGCTCGAAACGCGAGGGCACCAGGATGGCGTCGCCGCCGGCCATCATGCGGCGCGACAGCGGCTCGTCATAGCCCAGCCGCAAGGCCAGGCCGGGATGGCGGGCGGCGGCCTGGGAAAAGGCGGCCTCAAGCCCCGGGTCGCCCGAGCCCAGCACGGCAAGCTGGCCGCCGCCGTCGAGCAGCGTGGGCAGCGCCTCGACCAAGAGGTCCAGCCCCTTCTGCCCGGTCAGGCGCGAGACGACGACGCAAAGCGGGCCATCCGCATCCGGCAGGCCGAACTCGTCGCGCAGCGCGGCGCGGTGGGGGGCCTTGCCCTCGGGCGTGGCATAGGGCGGCTTCCAGGCGTCCAGGTCGATGCCGTTCAGGATGCCGATGAAATCGCCGGCGCGATCGGCCAGCACCCCCTCCATCCCCATGCCGTATTCGGGGGCCATCAGCTCTTCGGCATAGGTGGGGCTGACGGTCGAGACCTTGTCGGCAAAGACGATCCCCGCCTTCAGCGCCGAGATCCGGCCCCAATATTCAAAGCCGCGCGGGTTGAAGAGATGGGCGGGCAATTGCAGCTGCGCCAGCATATGCGCCGGGGCCAGGCCCTGAAAGGCGATGTTGTGGATGGTCAGCAGCGTCCCGACATCCCGCACGCCCGCCTGGCGCAGATAGACCGGGGTCAGCCCCGCCTGCCAGTCGTGCAGATGCAGAACCTGCGGCCGCCAGCCCTCGGCCCCCTCGGCGGCGATCAGGGCGGCGGCCTTGCACAGCGCCGCGAAACGCTGCGGATTGTCGGGCCAGTCGCGGCCGTCCGGGCCCAGGTAGATGCCGCCCTGCCGGTCGTAAAGATGCGGCGCGTCCAGGATGTAGAGCACCGCCTTTCCCAGCGCGCCGCGCCGGATGCGGGCCGGAGCGCCGAACAGCTCCGCGATCTCGCGCAAGACCGGCGCCTTGGCCTGCGCCCCCAGCACCGCCGGATAGCCGGGCAGCAGCACCCGCATCCCGACCCCCTGCCCGGCCAGCGCCGCCGGCAGCGCCCCCGCCACATCGGCGAGCCCGCCGGTCTTGACCAGCGGCACGCATTCCGAGGCGACGGACAGAACCCTCATATGGACGCTTCCCTTCGATCCAGCATGTCCTGCGTTATCAGCGTGACGCCCCCTTCCGAGACGCGGAACCATTTCGCATCCTCGGCCGGGTCCTCGCCGACCACCAGCCCTTCGGGGATTCGCGCGCCGCGGTCAATGACCACATTGGTCAGGCGCGCATGTCTGGCGACATTGACGTAAGGCAGCACCACCGCGCGTTCCAGGCTGGAATAGGAATTGGTGTGGACCTGGGTGAACAGCAGCGATTCGCGGATCTCGCTGCCCGAGATGATGCAGCCGCCCGAGATCAGCGAGCTGACGGCGCTGCCGCGGCGGTCGGGCTCGTCATGGATGAACTTGGCCGGCGGCACCAGCTCGGAATAGGTCCAGATCGGCCAGTCGCGGTCCCACAGGTTCAGCTCGGGGGTGAAATCGGTCAGGTCGATATTGGCCCGCCAGAAGGCATCGACCGTGCCGACGTCGCGCCAATAGGCCGGCGCCTCGGGACCCGAGCGCACGCAGCTGTCCTGGAAACGATGCGCCTGCGCCTTGCCGTTCCTGACGATCCGGGGGATCAGGTCGTGGCCGAAATCATGGCTGGAATTGCCGTCCTGCATGTCGCGGATCAGCAGATCGCGCAGAAAGTCCCAGCGGAACACATATATGCCCATCGAGGCCAGTGCCACCTCCGGGTCGGCGGGCGTGCCTGGCGGGTCGGCGGGCTTTTCCAGAAAGCTGGTGATGACATCGCGGCCGTCCACCGCCATGACGCCAAAGGCCGATGCCTCGGCCCGCGGCACGGTCAGGCAGCCGATGGTCACATCCGCCCCCGCCTCGACATGGTGGCGGATCATCAGCTCGTAATCCATCTTGTAGATATGGTCGCCGGCCAGGATCAGCACATAGTCCACGCCGTAGCTGTCGATGATGTCGATGTTCTGCGCCACCGCATCGGCGGTGCCGCGATACCACATCGATTCGTCGTAACGCTGGGATGCGGGCAGGATGTCCAGGAATTCGTTGCGCTCGGCCCGAAAGAAGTTCCAGCCGCGCTGGACATGGCGGATCAGGGAATGCGCCTTGTATTGCGTGGCCAGGGCCATCTTGCGGATGCCCGAGTTCAGCGCATTGGACAGCGCAAAGTCGATGATCCGCGACTTGCCGCCGAAATAGACCGCGGGCTTCACCCGCTTGTCGGTCAGTTCGCGCAGGCGCGAGCCACGGCCGCCGGCCAGGATGAAGGCCATGGATCTTCTGGAAAGTCTTTCCTCTCGCGGTGCCATCTCTATCCCCTCCCTCTTTACCCGGCGCCTGTGCGCGGGATGGTTACACCGTATCGTCCCTGACAAGGATCAGCGTCGAAAGCGGCGGCAGCAGCAGATCGGCATGGGCCGGCTGGCCGTGGCTTTCCCCGGGCCGCGAGACAATGCGGCCCAGATTGCCGCGCCCGCCCCCGCCATAGATGCCGGCATCGGTGTTCAGCACCTCGCGCCAGGGCCCCGGCTGCGGAAAACCCAGCCGATAGGCGGGACGCTCGACCGGGGTAAGGTTGCAGACCACCACCGCCTCGGCATCGCCCGGACCGCCGCGCCGCACCCAGGCAAAGACCGAATGGGCGGCGTCATCGGCCGCGATCCACTGGAAGCCGGCGGCGTCGCAATCCCGGGCGTAAAGCGCGGGTGTGGCGCGATAGACCGCGTTCAGGTCGCGCACCAGCGCCTGCATGCCGCGATGCAGCGGATTGCCGATGCAGGCCCAGTCGATCTGGGCATCGTGGTTCCATTCCGGTCCCTGGGCGAATTCCTGGCCCATGAACAACAGCTTCTTGCCCGGATGGCCCCACATGAAGCCGTAATAGGCGCGCAGATTGGCGAATTTCTCCCATTCGCCGCCGGGCATCTTGGCCAGCATCGAGCCCTTGCCGTGGACCACCTCGTCATGGCTGATCGGCAGGATGAAATTCTCGCTGAAGGCGTAATGCAGGCCGAAGGTCATCTGGTGGTGATGGTGCTTGCGGTGGATCGGCTCGCGCCGGATGTAGTCCAGCGTATCGTTCATCCAGCCCATGTTCCACTTGAAGCCGAAGCCCAGCCCCCCCTCATGCACCGGATGCGAAACCTTGGGATAAGAGGTCGATTCCTCGGCCACCGTCATGATCCCCGGTTCCTCGCCATAGGCCAGACGGTTCATGTGCTGGAGCATGGCGATGGCTTCGTAATTCTCGCGCCCGCCGTCCCGGTTGGGGATCCATTGCCCCTCGGCACGGGAATAGTCACGATAGAGCATCGAGGCCACCGCATCCACCCGCAACCCGTCCAGGTGATATTCCCTTAGCCAATACAAGGCGTTGGCGGTCAGGTAGTTCATCACCTCGGCCCGGCCGTAATTGTAGATCAGCGTGTTCCAGTCCTGATGAAACCCCTCGCGCGGGTCGGCATGTTCGTAAAGCGCGGTGCCGTCGAACCGCACCAGCCCATGCGGATCGGTCGGGAAATGGCCGGGCACCCAATCCAGGATCACCCCCAGCCCGGCCCGGTGCGCCGCGTTCACCAGGTCGCGGAATTCATGCGGCGGGCCGAAGCGGATCGTCGGCGCGAACAGCCCCACCGGCTGATAGCCCCAGGAACCGTCAAAGGGATATTCGCTGATCGGCAACAGCTCGATATGGGTAAAGCCCATGTCGCGGGCATAATCGACCAGTTCCACTGCCGCCTCGCGATAAGAGATCGGCCGGCCGCCCTCTTTCCGGCGCCAGCTGCCCAGATGCACCTCGTAGATCGAGATGGGGCGGTCGATGCGCTGCGCCCTGGCCCGGCTGCCCATCCAGCCGCCATCCGACCAGCCATAGCCCGAAATGTCGCGCACGACCGAGGCGGTGGCCGGCGGATGCTGGGCGCCGAAGCCGACCGGGTCGGCTTTTTGCGCCAGCCCGCCATAGGCGCCGAGGATCTCGTATTTATAGGCCGTGCCCTCGCCCAGATCCGGCATGAAGATTTCCCAGACGCCGGTCGCGCCCCGCCTGCGCATGACATGGCGCCGCCCGTCCCAGGCGTTGAAATCCCCGATCAGCGAGACGCGGCGGGCATTGGGCGCCCAGACCGCGAAATGCGTGCCCGGCATGCCCTCATGGGTGGTCACATGCGCGCCGAGCGCCTGCCAGAGCCGCTGGTGGCGGCCCTCGCCCAGCAGGTATTCGTCAAGCTCGCCCAGCACCGGGCCAAAGCGATAGGCGTCCCCGGCCAGCCATTCCTCGCCGTCGCGCCGCCCGCGCAAAAGATAGGGTTCCGCGCCCGGCACCTTGCCATGGAACAGGCCGGGATAGCCCTCGACCGGGTCCAGCACATGCGCCTTGCCGCCGACCATGGCCGCCATCTCTTGCGCGCCGGGATCGAAGGCGGTGACATGGCGCGTGCCGCCCCGCGGATGCGGACCCAGGATCGCAAAGGGATCGTCATGACGCCCCGCGACCAGCCGGGCCAGCACCGCGGGGTCGGCGACTTGCTTCGGGTCGATCTGCGCCATGGCCCTCCCCCGCGCGCGACGGCGTCACTCCTGCCCAAGCAGGCTTTTCGCGTTCCAGATATCCCGCATATAGCCGCGGATGGTGCGATCCGACGAAAACCAGCCCGAGCGCGCCAGGTTCAACGCCGCCATGCGCGCCCAGCCGGCGCGCTCACCATAAGCCAGATCGACCTGACGCTGGGCGCGCCAGTAATCCGAGAAATCCGAGGCGACGAGAAAGTAATCCG
>Ga0164243_10005829_pt1 | contig 18752 bp, 15 predicted proteins | sample OricompcompostOP_FD_108781 | JGI IMG/M metagenome (GOLD analysis project Ga0164243, IMG submission 108781) | Organic Plus compost microbial communities from Emeryville, California, USA - Original compost - Organic plus compost (OP) | ecosystem: Engineered > Solid waste > Mixed feedstock >... | reverse complement strand
GAGGTCGCCTCCTCGGGGGAGAGCACCCCGGAGCGGACCCGCTGCTCGAGGAGGTCGACCTCGAACGCCAGGGCGGCGTACCGCTCGGTGTAGAAGGTCATCGCCTCTTCGGGCGTCCCCGCGGGGTACTGACCGACCATCCGCTCGCCGTCGGCGGTCTTCACGTAGACGGTGCCGTCGTCGTCGACCCGACCCCACTCGGTGCTCGTCACAGGACTTCCTTCTCTTCTCAGCGACCGCGGTCAGGGAGGGTCCGGTGACCACGGGCATGCGCAGCGCAGTGGCCCAGGATAGTCGCGAACACCGCCGCCTCGTCCCGGAGTTCGCCTCGATAGGCTTGCCGGGTGCTGATCGCCGGATTCCCCGCAGGAGCCTGGGGCGCCAACTGCTTCGTGGCCGCCACCGGGCCGGGTGCGGAGTGCGTGGTGATCGATCCGGGCCAGGACTGCGCCGACGGCGTCGCCGAGGTCGTCCGCGAGCACCGGCTCAAGCCGATCGCGGTGCTCGCGACCCACGGCCACCTCGACCACGTCTGGTCGATCGCGCCGATCTCGGGCACCTACGACGCCACGGCCTGGATCCACCCGGAGGACCGGCACCTGCTCACCGACCCGCTGGCCGGGCTGTCCCGCGAGTCGCACACGATGCTGTCGCGGATGCTCGGGGCCGACCACGAGTGGTCCGAGCCCGACGACGTGCGCGAGCTCGCCGACGGCCAGGAGCTGGAGGTCGCCGGGCTGCGGTTCGTCGTCGACCACACCCCGGGCCACACCCGCGGGTCGGTGACGTTCCGGACGCCGTACGACGACGCCGACGACGTCAGCGAGGTGATGTTCAGCGGCGACCTGCTCTTCGCCGGCTCGATCGGGCGCACCGACCTGCCGGGCGGCGACCACCCGACGATGCTGCGCAGCCTGACCGAGAAGGTGCTGCCGCTGGCCGACGACATCGTCGTGCTGCCCGGCCACGGCGAGCAGACGACGATCGGGCGCGAGCGGGCGACCAACCCGTTCCTGCTCGAGCTCCAGGACTCCGGCGCCGCCGGTCGAGTGACGCGGGGACTGTAGCCACCGATGAGCAAAGTGACCCCGCTCAGCGGGTTTCCCGAGCTGCTTCCTGCCGCCCGCGTCGTCGAGCGCGAGCTGATCGCCTCCCTCTCGCGCACCTTCGAGCTGCACGGGTTCGCCAACATCGAGACCCGCGCCGTCGAGCCGCTGGACCGGCTGGCCAAGGGCGGCGAGATCGACAAGGAGATCTACGTCCTGCGCCGGCTCCAGGCCGCCGAGGACGAGGGCGACGCCGGCCTGGGCCTGCACTTCGACCTCACCGTGCCGTTCGCGCGCTACGTGCTGGAGCACGCCGGACACCTCGAGTTCCCGTTCCGGCGCTACCAGGTGCAGCCGGTCTGGCGCGGCGACCGGCCCCAGGAGGGCCGGTACCGGCAGTTCACCCAGGCGGACGTCGACATCGTGGGCCGCGACGAGCTGCCGTTCCACCACGACGTCGAGGTGATGCGGGTGATGGTCGACGCGCTCGCCGCGCTGCCGATCCCACCGGTCAGCTTCCAGTTCAACAACCGCAAGCTGATCCAGGGGTTCTACCGCGGTCTCGGGCTGCCCGACGTGACCGCGGCGATCCGCACCATCGACAAGCTGGACAAGCTGCCCGCCGACACCGTGGCCGAGCTGCTGGTGAGCGACGCCGGGGCGACGCCCGAGCAGGCGGCCCGGTGCCTCGAGCTGGCCACCATCCGGGTGCCCGACACCTCGTTCGTCGAGGCGGTGCGCGGCCTGGGCGTCGAGGACGATCTGCTCGACGAGGGCCTCACCGAGCTCGCCGCGGTCGTCGAGGGCTGCGCCCAGGCGGCGGGGGAGCGGGTGACCGTCGAGGCCAACCTGCGGATCGCCCGCGGGCTCGACTACTACACCGGCACCGTCGTCGAGATCTTCATGGCCGGCTACGAACGGCTGAAGTCCGTGGGCGGGGGCGGTCGGTACGACGCGCTCGCCTCCGACGGCCGGACGACGTACCCCGGCGTCGGGGTGTCGTTCGGCGTCTCGCGCACGCTGCTCCCGCTGCTCGCCGACGGCCGGCTCGCCGGCAGCCGCCCGGTCCCGAGCGCCGTCCTGGTGGCGCTCGTCCGGGAGGAGACCCGCGGCGAGAGCGAGGCCGTCGCCACCGCGCTGCGGGCCCGCGGGATCCCCTGCGAGGTCGCGGCCTCGGCCCAGAAGTTCGGCAAGCAGATCAGGTACGCCGAGCGCCGGGGCATCCCCTTCGTGTGGTTCCCGGGGGACCAGCACGAGGTCAAGGACATCCGTACCGGAGAGCAGGTGCCCGCCGACCCGGGTACCTGGACCCCACCCGAGGAGGACCTGCGACCGCGGGTCGTCGAGGAGGAACAGTGATCCGCACCCACGACGCCGGCGCCCTGCGCGCCGAGCACGTCGGCCAGACCGTCACCCTCGCCGGGTGGGTCGCCAAGCGCCGCGACCACGGAGGCGTCGCCTTCCTGGACCTGCGCGAGGCCAGCGGCGTGGTCCAGGTCGTGGTGCGGGACCCCGAGGTGGCCCACGGGCTCCGCTCGGAGTACTGCGTCAAGGTCACCGGCGAGGTGGTGGCCCGCAAGCCCGGCAACGAGAACCCCAACCTGGCCACCGGCGACATCGAGGTGGTCGCCGCCGAGCTCGAGGTGCTCAGCCCCGCCGAGCCGCTGCCGTTCCCGATCGACGAGCACGTCGACGTGGGGGAGGAGGCCCGGCTCCGCTACCGCTACCTGGACCTGCGCCGCACCGGCCCCAACGCCGCGCTCCGGCTGCGCAGCAAGGTCAACAAGGCCGCCCGCGACGTGCTCGACGCCCACGACTTCGTCGAGATCGAGACGCCGACGCTGACCCGCAGCACGCCCGAGGGCGCCCGCGACTTCCTCGTGCCCGCGCGGCTCAAGCCGGGCAGCTGGTACGCGCTCCCGCAGAGCCCGCAGCTGTTCAAGCAGCTGCTGATGGTCGCCGGGATGGAGCGCTACTACCAGATCGCGCGCTGCTACCGCGATGAGGACTTCCGCGCGGACCGGCAGCCGGAGTTCACCCAGCTCGACATCGAGATGAGCTTCGTCGAGCAGGACGACGTGATCGCGCTGTCCGAGGAGATCCTGGTCGCGCTGTGGCGCCTGGTCGGCCACGAGATCGAGACCCCGATCCCGCGGATGACCTACGCCGAGGCGATGGCGCGCTACGGGTCCGACAAGCCCGACCTGCGCCTCGACCTCGAGCTCGTCGACTGCACCGACTACTTCAAGGACACGCCGTTCCGGGTGTTCCAGGCGCCGTACGTCGGCGCGGTGGTGATGCCCGGCGGCGCGAGCCAGCCGCGCAAGCAGCTCGACGCCTGGCAGGAGTGGGCCAAGCAGCGCGGCGCCCGCGGCCTGGCCTACGTGCTGTTCCAGGAGGACGGCGGGTTCGGCGGCCCGGTCGCCAAGAACCTCTCCGAGGAGGAGCGGGCGGGGCTCGCGGCGCACGTCGGGGCGAAGCCGGGTGACTGTGTCTTCTTCTCCGCCGGCCCGGTGAAGTCGACCCGTGCCCTGCTCGGCGCCGCGCGGCTCGAGATCGGCCGCCGCTGCGGGCTGATCGACGAGAGCGCGTGGAGCTTCGTGTGGATCGTCGACGCGCCGCTGCTCGAGCCGGCCGACGAGGCCACCGCCGCCGGGGAGGTCACGGTCGGCGGGGGTGCCTGGACCGCCGTGCACCACGCGTTCACCGCGCCCAAGGACCCGGACACCTTCGACCAGGACCCCGGCAACGCGCTGGCCTGGGCCTACGACATCGTCTGCAACGGCAACGAGATCGGCGGCGGGTCGATCCGTATCCACCGCGGCGACCTGCAGCAGCGGGTCCTCGACCTGATGGGCATCGGCGAGGAGGAGGCGGTCACGAAGTTCGGCTTCCTGATCGACGCCTTCAAGTACGGCGCCCCGCCGCACGGCGGCATCGCGTTCGGCTGGGACCGGATCTGCGCGCTGCTGGCCGGCGCCGAGTCGATCCGCGACGTGATCGCGTTCCCGAAGTCCGGCGGCGGGCTCGACCCGCTCACCGGGGCGCCCGCTCCCATCACCCCGCAGCAGCGCAAGGAGGCGGGGGTCGACGCCGTTCCGGAGGACGAGGAGCCGTCGGCCGCGGGCAGCTGAGGCGCGGCCGGGCGCCCGGAGCACGGAGCCGTGCGCCCGATATCCGGACATCGCACCGTGACCGATGCGTGACTGGGTGTGTCCATATCGTTACTCGCTGATGATCGCGCGGGTGGTCCGGCTCACCTAGAGTCCTTCCCGGCGCGCGGCCACAAGCGGCGCGACCCGGACAGCGTCAACAACGGTGAGGTGGGCATGTCGACACCCGGCAGCGATCTGCAGAGCCATCTTCTGGCCAGCGAGCCGGAGCCTGCGGAGGCCGACCAGCCGACCGGCAAGGCCGTCGTCAGCAAGTCGCCGACCCAGCTGGCGATGCGTCGGTTCCGCAAGGACAAGCTGTCGATGATCTCGTTCTGCGTCGTCGCCTTCTACTTCCTCGCGGCGATCGCGGCCCCGATCCTGGTCAGCACCGGTGTCCTCGACCCGCACACGTACCACGACGACCTGCTCAACGAGAACACGCTGCCGGCCGGCAAGTGGGGCGGCATCAGCTCCGACCACCTGCTGGGCATCGAACCCGGCACGGGCCGCGACGTCCTGGCGCGGGTCTGGTACGGCATCACGTTCTCGCTGATGATCTCCATCGCGGCGACGATCATCGCGATCATCCTCGGCGTCGTGCTCGGCATCGTCTCCGGCGCCTCGGGCGGCTGGGTCGACGCCGTGATCGGCCGGATCATCGACCTCACCCTGGCCTTTCCGCAGACCCTGATGCTGCTGGCGCTCTCGTCGGTCGGCATCGCGTTCCTGCACGAGGTCGTGCACGTTCCGTCCGGTGATCCGGTGAACGCGCTCTACGTGATCATCGTGCTCGGCCTCTTCGGCTGGACCGGCGTGGCGCGCATCATCCGAGGACAGGTGCTGTCGCTGCGGGAGCGCGAGTTCGTCCAGGCGGCCCAGCTGCTCGGCGCCTCGAAGTTCCGGATCTACTTCAAGGAGATCCTGCCCAACCTCTGGGCGCCGATCCTGGTCTCGTTCACGCTGATCATGCCGGCGTTCGTCTCCGCCGAGGCGGCGCTGAGCTACCTCGGCATCAGCATCCACCCGCCGACGCCCACGCTCGGCAACATCCTGCGCGACTCCCTGAGCTACGCGCAGGCCGACTTCGTCTTCTTCTTCGTGCCGGCGTTCCTGATCGCCCTGATCGTCGTCACGTTCAACCTGCTCGGTGACGGACTGCGCGACGCGCTCGACCCGAAGGGACATCGGTGACCTTGCGCCTGGTCCCGGTCCGTCATCACCACAAGCTCGTCGACACCCTGTCGTCGAAGGTGCAGCCGTACCCGGCAATGCACAGCCAAGGAGGAAACAGATGGGTATGAAACTGAGGAGGAGCGTTGCGGCCGGCGCCGCGTCGTTCCTCGGGTTGACGCTCTTGGCCGCATGCGGCGGCGGGGACGACGACAACGGACCCGGGAGCAGCAGCGAGCCCGGTGAGGGCGCGAAGGGTGGCACCCTGACCGTCCTGCAGCACTTCCCGTACGAGAGCACGGACCCGCAGCGGATCTACTACGGCGTCGAGTTGTCGTGGTTCCGCCGGCTGCTGTACCGCGGTCTGGTCGCGTTCCCGATGTCGGAGGACCCCGAGGTGGCCAACACCCCGGTCCCGGACCTCGCGACCGACACCGGCACGCCCAACGAGGACAGCACGGAGTGGTCGTTCACGCTGAAGGACGGCGTGAAGTGGGAGGACGGCAAGCCGATCACGTGTGAGGACGTGCAGTACGGCACCTCGCGCGTCTTCGCCAACGACATCATCACCGGTGGTCCGAACTACACGCTCAGCTACATCGACGTGAAGGACTACCCGGGCCCCTACAAGGCCACCCCGCAGCAGCAGAAGGCCTTCGAGGAGGCCGTGAGCTGTGACGGCAACACCATCACGTTCCACTTCAACAAGCCGTGGGCGGACTTCCCGCAGGCCGCCGCCGGCATGATGATGACCGACCCGTACCGCAAGGACTTCGACGAGGGCGACAAGAGCCAGTGGAAGGTCCTCTCGAACGGCCCGTACAAGGTCGAGGGCGGTGTCTGGGACAAGAACAAGGGCGCGACCCTGGTTCGCAACGAGAACTACGACGAGTCGACCGACGACCCGGAGCAGCTCCGCCTGGCGCTGCCGGACAAGATCGACTACCAGATCGACCCGTCCGACACCGCGGGTGAGCTCTTCAACGACCGCCTGATCGCGGACGCCGGCCAGGACCAGTACGCCATCACCACGGCCCGCGTGGCCCCGGCGCAGTTCTCGCAGCTGGACAACCCGAACGTCGCCGACCGGTACCTGAACGTGCTGTCGCCGTACAACTCGTACCTGGTGCCGAACTTCAACTCCGACACCATGAAGGACGTCAAGGTTCGCAAGGCGCTGGCCGTCGCGCTGGACCTGAACGGCTACGTGAAGGCGCTCGGTGGCGAGAAGGCCGCGGCTCCGGCCGAGACCATCGTCAACCCGGGTGTCTCGGGTGCGGAGGACAACCCGGCGTTCGCCGAGGACAACAACAACGACGGTGACCCCGAGGCCGCGAAGGCGCTCCTCGAGGAGGCCGGCGTGAAGATGCCCGTCCCGATCAAGCTCGGCTACCAGTCGTCGCCGACCATGGACAAGGCCATGGGCGTCGTCAAGGAGAGCTGGGACGCTGCCGGGTTCAAGGTGTCGCTCGACCCGCTGGCGGACACGTACTACGACGTGATCTCGCTGCCGGACGACGACTACGACGTCACTTGGGCCGGTTGGGGTGCTGACTGGCCGTCGATGATGACGGTTCTGCCGCCGCTGTTCGACAGCCGGCCGAACTTCTCGCCGACGACCTGCGGTCAGGACTACGGCTGCTACCAGAGCGACGAGTTCGAGGCCAAGGTCGACGAGGCTGCGAACGCGTCGGACATCGACGAGCAGATCGCTGCTCTGCAGGAGGCGGACAAGATCCTCGGTGAGGACTACGCCTACATCCCGCTGGAGATCACCAGCTTCCCGTGGCTGCACGGGAGCAAGATCACCGGGTTCACGACGACCCCCGCGTCGTCCAGCTACCCGGAGATCGGTCTGATCGGCGTCGAGCAGTAACGCTCGGCTGATCCAGCACTCAACCCGAGGGCTGGGGTGGGCGCCGTACCGGCGCCCACCCCGGCCCCGCTCCGCCGGGCCGTGCCCGGCACCAAGTCTTGTGCGATGCGCTCGTCGGGGCGCATCCTCGGAGCCGAGGAGGCGACGAAACTATGTGGGCCTACATCGTGCGGCGTTGTGTGATGGGCCTGATCCTGGTCATGGCGGTCACACTGATCACCTTCGTCCTGTTCTTCGCCTCCCCGATCGATCCCGCGCGCTTCGCCTGCGGCAAGAACTGCAGCGAGGAGCAGCGCGACCAGGCCCGGAAGGCGCTCGGCTACGACAAGCCGGTCTACGAGCAGTGGACGCTGTTCATGGGCGGACTGGTCAAGGGCCGCGACTTCCCGGCCGACCCGGAGCTGCGGAAGGCGGCTCCCGAGCTGGTCACCCACTGCCCGGCGCCCTGCCTGGGCTACTCCCACCTGAACGCCAAGAGCGTCAACGACCTGGTCAAGGAGGCGGCGCCGGTCACCGTCTCCCTCGCGATCGTCGCGCTGGTCATGTGGCTGGTCGGTGGGATCCTCTTCGGCATCCTCGCCGCGATCACCAAGGGATCCTTCCTGGATCGCGGGATCGTGGGCCTGACCCTGATCGCCTACGCGTTCCCCACGTTCTTCATCGCGGTCTTCTTCCTGAAGTACCTGGCGGTCAAGTGGCAGATCATCGACTACCCCGCCTACACGACGATATCCGAGGGCGGGGTGTGGGCCTGGTTCACCAACCTCCTGGTGCCCGGGTTCACCCTGGCGCTGGTGTTCATGGCCAGCTACGTCCGCATGACCCGTGCGTTCGTGCTGGAGTCCATGAGTGAGGACTACATCCGCACCGCCAAGGCGAAGGGCCTGCCGCAGCGCAAGGTGCTGTTCAAGCACGGGCTGCGGGCCGCGCTGACCCCGCTGGTGACGATGGCCGGCCTCGACTTCGCCACGTTGCTGGGAGGCGCGATCATCACCGAGTCGGTCTTCACCTATCCCGGTCTGGGGTTGCTGACCGTGCAGGCGAACGCGGCGTCCGACCTGCCCACGATCATCGGCGTCGTCGTCCTGGCCGCAGCGGCCGTGGTGATCGCCAACATCGTGGTGGACATCTCGTACGCGTTCATCGATCCCCGGGTCCGGCTCGGGTAGGAAGAGCTGCGCACATGGACAAGTTCTTGGTCGTCGACGACCTGAAGGTGCACTTCCCGACCGTCGACGGGGTCGTCAAGGCGACCGACGGGCTGTCGTTCGAGCTCGAGCGCGGCAAGACCCTCGGCATCGTGGGCGAGTCGGGCTCGGGCAAGTCGGTCTCCAGCTCGGCCATCCTCGGCCTGCACCGGGGCACCAACGCCCAGGTGAGCGGGCGGATCCTGCTCGAGGACGTCGACCTGCTGACGCTGACCAACGAGGAGATGCGGCAACGGCGCGGTCGCGACGTGTCGATGATCTTCCAGGACCCGCTCTCGGCGCTGCACCCCTACTACACGGTGGGCAACCAGATCGCCGAGGCCTACCTGGTCCACCACAACGTCAGCAAGAAGGCGGCCCGCAAGCGGGTCGTCGAGATGCTCGACCTGGTGGGGATCCCGCAGCCGGACCGCCGGGTCGACGACTACCCGCACCAGTTCTCGGGCGGCATGCGGCAGCGCGCGATGATCGCGATGGCGCTGATCAACGACCCGACGCTGGTCATCGCCGACGAGCCCACGACCGCGCTCGACGTGACGGTGCAGGCGCAGATCCTCGACCTGCTGCAGACCCTGCAGCGGGAGTTCAACACCGCCGTCATCATCATCACCCACGACCTCGGGGTGGTCGCGGAGATGGCCGACGACGTGCTGGTGATGTACGCCGGCCGCGCGGTCGAGTACGGCGCCGCCAAGGAGATCCTCACGCACCCGGAGATGCCCTACACGTGGGGCCTGCTGTCCAGCGTGCCGGACCTGATGGCCGACCCGACCGAGAAGCTCGTGCCGATCCCGGGCGCGCCGCCCAGCCTCGTCAACCTGCCGCCCGGCTGCCCGTTCAGCCCGCGCTGCCGGCACAAGGACAAGGTGCCGGGCGACCTGTGCACGACCGCGCTGCCCGAGCTGACCCCGGGCACCCGCGGCGAGGGCCACCTGAAGCGGTGCCACCTGGCCAATCCTGACGAGATCTACCACGAGGAGGTGGCCTCGTGACCGCGACGGAGCCGGTCATCAGCGACGACAAGCCGGCGCAGGGCACCGAGCCGCTGCTCGACGTCCGGGACCTGAAGATGTACTTCCCGGTGAAGTCCGCCGGGGTGATCCGTCGGACCGTGGGCCACGTGCAGGCCGTCGACGGCATCAACTTCCAGGTCGCCCCGGGCGGGGCCCTGGGCCTGGTCGGCGAGTCCGGCTGCGGCAAGTCCACGACCGGGCGGCTGATCACCCGCCTGTACAAGCCCACCGGCGGCTCGATCCACTTCGAGGGCCAGGACATCGCCAAGATCAGGGGCAGCAACCTCAAGCCGCTGCGCCGCGACGTGCAGATGATCTTCCAGGACCCGTACAGCTCGCTGAACCCGCGGCACACGGTCGGGTCGATCATCGGGGCACCGCTCGCGATCCACAACGTGGTCCCGAAGAAGCAGATCCTGCCGAGGGTGCAGGAGCTGCTCGAGATCGTGGGCCTCAACCCCGAGCACTACAACCGGTACCCGCACGAGTTCTCCGGCGGTCAGCGGCAGCGCATCGGCATCGCCCGCGCGCTCACGCTGCGCCCGAAGCTGCTCGTCGCCGACGAGCCGGTGTCCGCGCTGGACGTGTCCATCCAGGCGCAGGTGGTCAACCTGCTCCACGAGATCCAGGACGAGTTCAACGTCGCGTTCCTCTTCATCGCCCACGACCTCGCCGTGGTCCGGCACTTCTGCCCCGAGGTCGCGGTGATGTACCTCGGCAAGATCGTCGAGATCGGCGAGCGGGACCGCATCTACGAGCACGCCCACCACCCCTACACACAGGCGCTGCTCTCGGCGGTGCCCGACGTGAAGCAGGCCCAGATCGGCGGCCGCCGCGAGCGGATCCGGCTGCAGGGCGACGTGCCCAGCCCCATCGACCCGCCGTCGGGCTGCCGGTTCCGCACCCGGTGCCCGATCGCCCAGGACATCTGCGCCGCGGTCGAGCCGCCGCTGCTGCAGATCGGCAAGCGGCACAAGGTGGCCTGCCACTTCGCCGGCGAGATCGGCCGGCACCCGGCCGAGCCGCTGACGCCGTCGCTGATGGGCGTCGACCACAAGGGCGAGCAGGTCGGCGGGGGTGCGCACCCCGAGCTCGACCTGGTCACCGGGTCCGGCTACGCCGACAAGTGGTACGACGTCGACAACCGCCGAATGGTGGACGGGGGCGGCTCCGTCTAGCGTCGTCCGGGTGGAAGGCCTGTTCGAAGCCGACGAGGCGGCTCCCCGCGGCGGTGGGTCGCTGGCGTCCGCGGACCACGCGTCCGCCCCGCTGGCGGTCCGGATGCGCCCCCGCACGCTCGACGAGCTGGTGGGCCAGGAGCAGCTGCGCGCCCCCGGGTCCCCGCTGCGCCAGCTGGTCGAGGGCGACCAGGCGATGTCGCTGCTGCTGTGGGGGCCGCCCGGCACCGGCAAGACCACGATCGCCTCGATCCTGAGCCGCAACACCGGCCGGCGGTTCGTCGAGGTCTCCGCCGTCTCCGCCGGGGTCAAGGAGGTCCGCGCCGCGATCGACGCGGCCCGCGCCGAGCTGGGCCGGGGCCGGGAGACGGTGCTCTTCGTCGACGAGGTGCACCGGTTCAGCAAGGCCCAGCAGGACGCGCTGCTCCCGGGCGTCGAGAACCGCTGGGTCACCCTGGTCGCGGCGACCACGGAGAACCCGTTCTTCAGCGTCATCTCGCCGCTGCTCTCGCGCAGCCTGCTGCTGCGCCTAGAGCCGCTCACCGACGACGACATCCGCGGGGTGGTCACCGCCGCGCTCACCGACGAGCGCGGCCTCGGTGGGGCGGTCGACATCGACGACGACGCGCTCGAGCACCTGGTCCGCCTGGCCGGCGGCGACGCGCGCCGCTCGCTCACCTACCTCGAGGCGGCCGCGGGGGCGGCCCAGTCGCGCGGCGCCGACCGGATCGACCTGGAGACCGCCGAGACCGCGGTCGACCAGGCCGCGGTGCGCTACGACCGGCAGGGCGACCAGCACTACGACGTGATCAGCGCGTTCATCAAGTCGATCCGGGGCTCCGACGCCGACGCCGCGCTCCACTACCTGGCCCGGATGATCGAGGCGGGGGAGGACCCGCGGTTCATCGCCCGCCGGCTGGTCATCCTCGCCAGCGAGGACATCGGGCTGGCCGACCCGACCGCGCTCACCACCGCGGTCGCCGCGGCCCAGGCCGTGCAGCTGATCGGACTGCCGGAGGCCCGGCTCAACCTGGCCCAGGCGGTGATCGCGCTGTCGGTCGCACCCAAGTCCAACGCGGTGATCAAGGCGATCGACGCGGCCACCGCCGACGTCCGGGCCGGCCGCATCGGCGCCGTCCCGGCCCACCTGCGCGACGCCCACTACGGCGGCGCGCAGCGGATCGGCCACGGCAGCGGCTACACCTACAGCCACGACGAGCCGTACGGCATCGCCGAGCAGCAGTACGCTCCCGACGAGGTGCTCGACCGTGAGTACTACGAGCCCACGTCGCTGGGCGCGGAGGCCGCGGTGAAGGAGCGCTGGGAGCGGATCCGGCGGATGATCCGCGGCCAGTGAGCGACGGGTAGGGTTTCGCGTTATGCAGGACGTCAGCGTGCCGGGCTGGGTCGTGGTCGCCGTCGCGGCCGGCCTGCTCGTGCTGCTCGCGCTCCTGGTCGGCCTGCTCGTGCGCACCCGGCGCCGGGTCGCGGCGCAGCTGGAGGGGGCGCGCACCGAGGCCGAGGCGCTGCGGGTGCAGATCGAGGAGATCCAGCGGCGGCTGAGCGCGCCGACGGTGCGCGACGAGCGGGAGTACGTGATCACCGGGGTCGGTGGTCTCGAGACGGGCGCCGGCGCTCCCTCCCCGGCCGGCACCGAGGTCGAGACGGTGCCCGCGCCGGTGTTCGCCGACATCCTGCTGCGCGAGACCGTGGTCCAGGCGGCGGCGCTCGCCGCGGGCCTGCGGCGGGCGCTCTCGCCCGAGGTGCGCAACCGGATCCGGTTCGAGATGAAGCGCGAGGTGAAGCGGGCGCGCAAGCAGCGCAAGGCCGACCTCCGCGCCGCCCGGCGGGAGTGGGAGGCGCGGCAGCGCGCCCGGGTCGATCTGGACGACTCCCCGGAGGGATCCGCCGCATGAGCCGGGGCCTCTGGTTCGTCGCCGGGGCCGGGGTGGGGATCTACGGGATGATCCGCGCCCGGCGCGCCGCGGAGAGCCTCACCGTCGACGGCTTGCGGGACCGGGTGGGCGCGGCCGTGGTCGGCGCCCGGATGTTCCGCGACGAGGTGGCGCAGGGTCGCGCGGACGCCGAGTCCGAGCTGCGCGAGCGGCTGGGGCTGGTGCCCCAGGGGAGGCCCGAGCTCGAGCGAGGTTCCGGGGAGGGGTTTCGAGACGGGCGCGGAGCGCCCTCCTCAACCACCACGGCCGCGCCCGCCTCGACCAGCACAGGCGCGCCCGCCTCGACCAGCACAGGCGCGCCCGCCTCGACCACCACGGCCGCGCCCGCCTCGGCCAGCACAGGCGCGCCCGCCTCGACCAGCACAAGAGAGGACAGCTGATGGACACCGCGGAGATCCGCCGCCGGTTCGTGGCTCACTTCGAGCACGACACGACCGTGGGCCCCCACCGAGCGGTGCCGTCGGCGTCCCTGCTCGTCGACGACCCGAACCTGCTGTTCGTCAACGCGGGCATGGTGCAGTTCAAGCCGTACTTCCTCGGCCAGGAGACCCCGCCCTACCCGCGCGCGGTCAGCGTCCAGAAGTGCGTGCGCACCCCCGACATCGACGACGTCGGCAAGACCACCCGGCACGGCACGTTCTTCGAGATGTGCGGCAACTTCTCGTTCGGCGACTACTTCAAGGAAGGCGCCATCCGGCTCGGCTGGGACCTGGTCACCAAGTCGATCAGCGACGGGGGGTTCGGGTTCGACGAGAGCCGGTTGTGGCCGTCGGTGCTCGCCGGTGACGACGAGGCGCTCCAGCTGTGGATGGAGGTCACCGGGCTGCCCTCCGAGCGGATCGTCAAGCTCGGGCCCAAGGAGAACTACTGGTCGATGGGCGTGCCCGGCCCGGGCGGCCCCTGCTCCGAGATCCTCTACGACCGCGGACCCGAGTACGGGCCCGACGGCGAGTTCGCGACCACCCAGCGGACCTCGATGCCCGAGAAGCTCGAGGACCGGTACCTGGAGATCTGGAACCTCGTCTTCATGCAGGACGAGCTGAGCGCGGTGCGGTCCAAGGAGGACTTCGACATCGCCGGGCCGCTGCCGAAGAAGAACATCGACACCGGGATGGGCCTGGAGCGGGTCGCCTTCCTGCTGCAGGGCAAGCAGAACATGTACGAGATCGACGTCATGTACCCGGTGATCGAGCGGGCCGAGGAGCTCACCGGTCGCAGGTACGGCGTCAACCCCGAGGACGACGTGCGGTTCCGGGTCGTCGCCGACCACGTGCGCAGCTCGATGATGCTGATCAGCGACGGGATCACGCCGGGCAACGAGGCGCGGGGGTACGTGCTGCGCCGGCTGCTGCGCCGCGTGGTGCGGGCGATGCGGCTGCTCGGCTGCGAGGACCGGGTGCTGCCCGAGCTGATGCCGGTGAGCCGGGACAAGATGGGGGAGACCTACACCGAGCTGCACCGCGACTGGGGACGGATCTCGGCGGTCGCGTACGCCGAGGAGGACGCCTTCCGGCAGACCCTGCGCGCCGGCACCCAGATCTTCGACATGGCCGCCAACGAGGCCAAGCAGAAGAACCTGACGCAGATCCCCGGCGACAAGGCGTTCGCGCTGCACGACACCTACGGCTTCCCGATCGACCTGACCCTGGAGATGGCCGCCGAGCGCGGGCTCGAGGTCGACCAGGTCGAGTTCCGCCGGCTGATGACCGAGCAGCGCGAGCGGGCCAAGGCCGACGCCCGCGCCAAGAAGGGCGCCCACCGCGACCTCACGGCGTACCGCTCGATCGCCGACACCCTCGGCAAGCCCGTGGAGTTCACCGGGTACGACGAGGTGGTCACCGAGGGCACGGTGCGCGGCATCGTGGGCGCGGACGGCACCGTCGAGGCGGCCCGCGAGGGCGACGAGGTCGAGCTGGTGCTCGACCGCACCCCGTTCTACGCCGAGGGCGGCGGTCAGCTCGCCGACGAGGGCGTCATCGAGCTCGACAACGGGGCCCGGGTCCGGGTGCGCGACGTGCAGTCGCCGATCACCGGGCTGATCGTGCACAAGGCCGAGGTGATCGCCGGCGAGGTGACCGTGGGCACCGCCGCGCGCTCGCTGGTCGACATCGAGCGGCGTCGCTCGATCTCGCGCTCGCACACCGCGACGCACATGGTGCACAAGGCGTTTCGCGAGGCGCTCGGGGAGACCGCGACCCAGGCCGGGTCGGAGAACGCGCCCGGCCGGTTCCGGTTCGACTTCTCCGCCACCGGCGCGGTGCCGCCGTCGGTGATGGCCGACGTCGAGGCGCGCGTCAACGACGTGGTGGTCGACGACCTCACCGTCCACGCCGAGGTGATGTCGCAGGAGGAGGCGATCAGGGCCGGCGCGATGGCGCTCTTCGGCGAGAAGTACGGCGACCAGGTGCGCGTGGTCTCCGTCGGGGACTGGGCCCGCGAGCTGTGCGGCGGCACCCATGCGGGGCGCTCGGGCCAGCTCGGGGTGGTCAAGCTGCTCGGCGAGTCCTCGATCGGCTCCGGCGTGCGCCGGGTCGAGGCGCTGGTCGGCGGCGACGCCTACCGGTTCCTCGCCCGCGAGCACGTGCTGGTCGCCCAGCTCTCCGAGACGCTCAAGGCGCGTCCGGAGGAGCTGCCCGAGCGGGTCGCGGACATCCTCGACCGGCTCCGCGCCGCCGAGAAGGAGATCGACCGGATCCGGGTCCAGCAGCTGCTCGCGGCCGGGGCCGAGCTGGCCGCCGGCGCGGCCGACGTGGCCGGGGTGAAGGTCGTGGCGCACCGGGTGGACGGGGCGTCGGGGGCCGACGTCCGCACGCTCGCGCTCGACGTCCGCGGCCGGCTGCCCGCCGACGCGCCGGGGGTGGTCGTCGTGATCGGCACCACCGACGGCAAGGTCTCCGTGGTGGCCGCGGTCAACGAGGAGGCCCAGAGCCGGGGCCAGAGCGCCAGCGAGCTGGTCCGGGCGATCGGGCCGCTCGTCGGCGGCAAGGGCGGCGGCAAGGCCGACGTCGCGCAGGGCGGCGGGAGCGACGCCTCCCGGATCGACGAGGCGCTCGCGCTGGTCTCGGCCGAGGTGGCGAGGGCGGCCTCATCCTGAGGACCGGGGTACGGCTCGGCGTCGACCCGGGTGATGCCCGGATCGGCGTGGCTCGCAGCGACCCGTCCGGGGTGCTGGCGACCCCGGTGGAGACGGTGCGGCGCGGCAAGGGCGACCTGCGCCGGATCGCCCGGCTGGTCGCGGAGTCGGAGGCGATCGAGGTCGTCGTCGGGCTGCCCCGGTCGCTGAGCGGGGGCGAGGGCCCGGCCGCGGCCAAGGTGCGCGAGTTCGCCCGCGCGCTGGCCGCGCGGGTGGCGCCGGTGCCGGTGCGGCTGTGCGACGAACGTCTCACGACGGTGTCCGCCGAGGCTATGCTGCGCGACCGTGGGCGGAAGGGCAGCGACCGGCGCGCCGTGGTGGACCAGGCGGCTGCGGTCCTGATCCTGCAGCACGCCCTGGACGCCGAGCGGGCCACGGGCACCCCGCCCGGTGAGATCGTGGAGGAGCCACATGAGTGAGAGCGGTGCCGAGACCGTGCCGCACGTCGACGAGCCCCTGCTCCCGCGGTCCCCGGGCGGGCACCGCAGGCGGCGCCACGCGTCCGGGTGCCTGCCCGTCCTGATCGTCCTGGCCGTGGTCGCGGGCCTGGCCTACGTCGGGCTGAGCTGGGGCAAGGGCGCCCTCGAGGACGTGTTCGGCGACCCCGAGGACTACCCCGGTCCCGGCACCGGCTCGGTCGTCTTCGAGGTCCACCCGGGCGACTCGGTCCGCGCGATGGGCCGGAACCTCGAGGAGGCCGGTGTGGTCGCGTCCGCGGAGGCGTTCACCGACGCGGCCGGGGACAACCCGGGATCCACGGGGATCCAGCCGGGCTTCTACGCCCTGAAGAAGGAGATGAAGGCCGCCGACGTCGTCGCGATCCTCGTCGACCCGAGCAACATCGTCACCACCCACATCACCTTCCCCGAAGGGCTGCGGGTGGTCGACATCGTCGACCTGCTGGTGAAGAACACCGACTTCTCCAAGGCGGCCTTCGAGAAGGCGCTGTCCAACCCGAAGAAGCTCGGGCTGCCGTCGTACGCGGGCGGCAACGCCGAGGGCTACCTCTTCCCGGCGACCTACGACTTCGGGCCGGACGCCAAGCCTGTGGACATGCTCCGCGCGATGGTCGACCGCTGGAAGCAGGCCGCGGCCGACGCGGACCTCGAGGCGGCGGCCAAGCGGCTCGGGTACACCCCGCAGGAGCTGATGACGGTGGCGAGCCTGGTCGAGGCCGAGGGCCGCGGCGACGACATGCCGAAGATCGCCCGGGTCATCTACAACCGGCTCGAGCACCCCGGGCAGAACGGCACGACCGGCCGGCTGCAGCTGGACGCGACGGTCAACTACGCCCACGGCCGCGCCCTCGGCGCCCGGACCACCTCCGAGGACCGCGAGATCGACTCGCCGTACAACACCTACCAGGTCCAGGGGCTGCCGCCGACGCCGATCGAGGCGCCCGGGGACGCCGCCATCGCGGCGGCCGCCAACCCCGCGGACGGCGACTGGTTCTACTACGTCACGGTCAACCTCAAGACCGGCGAGACCAAGTTCGCCGAGACCCCCGAGGAGCACAGCCGCAACGTCCAGGAGCTCAACAAGTACTGCGAGACGTCCGACGCGTGCTGAGGCCGGCGTCGCGATGAGATGTGCGGTCCTGGGTGACCCGATCGCCCACTCCCTGTCCCCGGCGCTGCACCGGGCCGGGTACGCGGCGGTCGGGCTGGACTGGACCTACGAGGCGGTGCGGGTGCCTGCCGGCGGCCTCGGCGAGCACCTGGCCGGTCTCGACGACAGCTGGCGCGGGCTGTCGCTGACGATGCCGCTCAAGCGGGAGGCGCTGCCGCTCGCCGACGTGGTGTCGGCGCGGGCCACGCTCGCCGGGGCGGCGAACACGCTCGTGCTGGTCGACGGCGAGGTGCACGCCGACAACACCGACCTGCCCGGGGCCGCCGCGGCGGTCCGGGAGCGGTACGACGGCCCGGTCACCGCGGCCACGGTGCTGGGTGCCGGGGCCACCGCGGCCTCGGTCGGGCTGGCGCTGTGCGACCTCGGTGCCCGCGAGGTGCACCTCCTGGCGCGGGACCCGGCGCGGGCGGCGGAGACGGTGACGGCGATCCGCCGGCACCCGGGTGCGCCGGCGGTCGACGTGGACACCCTGGTCGACGGGCGGCCGACCGGCGAGCTGCTGGTCTCCACGATCCCGGCCGCCGCCCAGACCGAGGAGCTCGTCGCCCGGTGTGGCGAGGCGCCGGTCGTGTTCGAGGTGGTCTACGACCCGTGGCCGACGCCGCTCGCCGCCTCCGCCGCGGGCCGGGTGCTGGTGAGCGGTCTCGACCTGCTCGTCCACCAGGCCGCCCTCCAGTTCGAGATCTTCACCGGGCTCCCGGCGCCGCTGGCGCAGATGCGGGCGGCCGGCGAGCGGGCGCTGGCGTGAGCGACGAGCTGTGGGGCGCCGTGCTCGGCGGCGCCGTCGGCCTGGTCACCGGTGCGGTGGTGCCCTGGGTGATCCGGAGGCTGCCCGAGCCCGACCCGGTGCCGGAGCCGGTCGAGGGCGAGGAGCTCACCCCGGCCCAGCGGGTCGTGCTCGAGGAGGGGCCCAAGGAGCCCTACGCCGAGCTCGGCGCCCGGCCCCGGCTGCCGCTCGTCACCGCCCCGGTCTCGGCGCTCGCCGGCGGCGTGGTCGGGTGGGCGGTCGGGCTCGGGTGGGTGCTCCTGCTCGTGCTCCCGCTCGCGCCGGTGGGCACGCTGCTGGGGGTGGTGGACCTGCGCACCCGGCTGCTGCCCCGGGTGGTGGTGGTCCCGGCGACCCTCGTCGCGCTCGCCTACGGCCTCGCGTCGTGGCCGGTCTCCGGTGACGCGGACCCGCTGGTGCGCGGCCTGGTCGGGATGGCGGCGGCGTTCGCGGTGTTCTTCGTGCTGTGGTTCGTGCACTCGGCGGGCATGGGGTACGGCGACGTCCGCCTCGCCGCCTGGCTCGGGTTCGTCCTCGCCTACCTCGGCTGGCCGGAGTACGCGGTCGGGCTGTACGCGGGCTTCCTCGTCCTCGGGCTGCCCGGGCTGCTGCTCGCGATCGTC
>Ga0164243_10005827_pt1 | contig 18753 bp, 17 predicted proteins | sample OricompcompostOP_FD_108781 | JGI IMG/M metagenome (GOLD analysis project Ga0164243, IMG submission 108781) | Organic Plus compost microbial communities from Emeryville, California, USA - Original compost - Organic plus compost (OP) | ecosystem: Engineered > Solid waste > Mixed feedstock >... | reverse complement strand
TTTGACTGTCGTGCCAACATCACCGCGAATTTTACTCACCGTATCGCTCACCGACCAGCCGTCAGTCGCTTCGTCATTCACACCAATGACCGTGTCGCCGGGGAGCAGTCCCGCTTTTTGCGCCGGCGTATCCGGTAATGTTCGAATCACTGTTGGGCGACTCCCACGATTACCGATTTCAGCGCCAATACCGCCCCCGATATCACCGTTCAAGTCCTTGTTAAACTCCTCTGCTTCCTTGCGGTCCATATAGACCGTATAGGTGTCACCTGCCGCCGCAACGAGTCCTCTGCTTGCACCATTTATCAGATCTTGGCCATTCAAATCGCCGTCAAAATTTGCCTTAAGTTGTCGGTAGGTTGCCTGCACACTCGCTAGATCAAGCGTGCCTGTTTCAACCCTTACCCCAAACTTTGGTCCAATGAACCCAACAATTTGATCATTACGAGTCCCGGCAATGTAGCCGACGATCAACACTAACCCCATAATGAGCACAAATGTGCTGGGGGTAAAACTCCACTTTTTTTGTCTGTTAGGTTGTGCCACTTCCACCCATTATACCGGATGAAAGCGTAAGGATAAATGGATTTTAGAAATATATATACGTATCGTATGTCGCAGCGCTGACACGCATCTTGCTGTAGTTACCCCAGCCTGGGCCACCAGCGTTGTAGTAGTTGTATTGGCTAACATCAACGGTACCATCACCATTGACAGCTTCAACCCATACAACGTGGCCATAGGCACCAGCCGAAATAACGCCGACTGAGTTAGCTCGCGGCGTACTGCCCGTCTGGTATCCAGTTGCACGAGCACTGGCTGGCCATTGGTTAGCATTGCCCCAATAGCGCGGGAAACTTCCCGTACGTTGACCAACTTTCCAAGCAGTGTAGCTGACACACTGGCGACAACCATAGCCAAGCGGATCACCACCCATACCATCAGCACCACCGTGCGAGTAAGCATTGGCATCAACCCAACAGCCAGCTTCCCAAGGATAGCCGCCTTTGTTAGGATCACCTGGCAATATATTAATTGGACCACCAGCACGGCGCAGCGCCGCTTCAATCGCAGCCTGCTGTTGTTTCTGAAGCGTTAGCTTTTGTGATTCACGCTCGCCCACCAATCGTTGATATGCGGCTTCCTGGCCACGAGTCTGAGCAACCAATTGGGCTTGCTGTGACTCTTTAGCCGCTAACTCGTCCCGTGCAAATTTCTGCTCAGCGAGCACACGGTCGACATCTTTTTTCTGGGCTTCCAGCTGTTTCTTAAGTTTTTTGATGCTCGCAATCGTATCCGTCAATGAATCACGAATACTATTTTGATAAGCTTCTTTGTCGACATAATCAGATATGCTTCTGCTGCTGGCGAGCATCTCCAGTGGTGAAATGTCGCTCGACACATAGAGGTCGGCGATTGTTTTACCAAGCGCATCTTGATTTTCGGCGATCTTTTTTTCATTATCGGCAATTTGAGCAACGAGTTTATCGTGCTCGGCTTGTTTGAGGTCGATCTGGCCCTGAATAACATTTTTCTGGGCTGTCAGTGAATTTAGTTCCTTTTGTAGCGAATCAGCTTGAGCCGCTAGTTTACCTGCCTGTGCCTGATAATCATCAATTTGGCGCTGTACTTCAGCAATCCTTTGGTCAAAGTCATCAGCACGAACATTTTTTGCTACCTGTAGCGTCGTCGTGAGCGCCAACAAAACCGCCACCGTGATCAAGATTGTTTTTTTCGCGGTGTTTTTGATGTTCGAAACTGGTGTGGTGGACCATCGTTTCATCTACTAGTGACTATAGCATAAACGGAATGATTTGTCCAGACTTAAATAGCGCCGACACAAACGGCGCTATTTTACCGACACTTAAATGAGTATTCTCTTATAAATCATCCTTATAAGTAGATTCCAGCGCGGTGCGGCCAAAAGCTTCCTGGACACTCCTAGCCAAAGCTTCTCGCTCTTCCTTGCCTTCTACCCCTTTAGTCTGTCGGGCAATGGCAAGCGCCATAATATCCTCAGAGACCTTATCGGCTGCGATAGTATCACCACTTGCTGCCCATGCCATCTTATCTGCTATGCTATACGCATCTTCTAATTGATCATCATCTAGTGACCGAAGTAACTCGTCGAACTTTTTTCTTGCCTCAACAAGCTCATGCACTCTCGCCTCTAGATCTCCTACATGCTCATGAGCATCTTGTGGTTCGGACGTATCATAAGACTCAACAGTGTTTGGCGTTGATGCATTTTCATTACTCATTTTTTTATTATAGCATGAGCATTATAATATGTCAATTTTCAAACTCTCTATGGGAAGCGCATCAGGATGACGCCAGAGTTTTTGACCCACATGGTTGAATACTGTCCGGTGCCGTAGAAATTGTACTGACTCACAAACATATCGCTACCACTGACTGATTCAACAATCATGACATGTCCGATCGGCGCAAAACCACCGCTAGCCGGCAGTACGACCACATCGCCAGGCTGCGGAGAACCAACACGATATGCCCCACTCCAGCGAGCCGCGCTTGATGGCCACTGATACGCATTGCCATCGCCGTGCCATGGTTGTACATCTTTGCCAAACCTATTGGCAAGTGCCCAAGCAACATAACTCACACACTCGCGGTTATATAAGTTCCATGGATCAATTGAGGTATCTTGCGGACCACAGTATGGATAACCGCCGCTACAACCGCGATTGCCGCTCCAACCCCAATACTGGAAGCTACCGACAGCGCCAGAATTACCACCACCTCGGGCAACCAGACTCGCGTAGTACGCCTGTTGTTGTGCTGCAATACTCTGCATCTGGCTTTTGGCGCTATTTACCATGTTTTGGTACGCCGCTTCCTCACCACGTGTCTGGTTAACAAGGCTCTGTTGTTCAGCCTGAACTGCCGATAGTTGATCGTTTTGTTGTTTTAGATCAGTCAGCACCTTTTCGACGGCTTTTTTATCAGTCTCTAGCTGTTTCTTGAGCTTCTTAACAGCATCAATTGTTTGGCTTAATTGGTCGCGAACAGATGATCGGTACTCTTGCTTATCAACAAATTCCCCGATATTTTGACTACTTGCAAGGAGCTCTAGCGAAGAGATTTTGCCATCAACATACAAATTCGCCAGCATTTCACCGAGCGCATCTTGAGTACGCTCTAGTTTCTGTTGGTTCTCCGCAATATCGGCCTGCAATTTGTCGTGTTTGGCTTGATTAGCGTTAATGTTTGCCTGCAGCGCCGCCACTTGGGCGTTGATTTCATCTAATTTATTCTGCAGCGTATCACCTTTGGCCTTCAGTTCATTTGCCTGTGCTTGATACTGATTTGCCTGTGCGCGCAAACTATTGATTTGGTCATCCCAACGATCGGCTGAGACTCGGCCGAACATCGCCAGTGGCGTTGCGAATGCAAAGACCACCGCAAAACCGACCAAAAATATCTTGGTCGTCATGCGCTTTAGAACTGGCGTGGTGGACAGCTGTTTCATATACTCTCCCATGGTAATACGCCGGTTACCCGGCGTCAATGCTTATGCTTAATTTTAGATCTTCAGGTATTTTCGCGTCGCGAGAAGTGATGAGACGATTCCAATCAGAGCGCCGACAATAATCATACCGAGCAGTACAAATGCAATATACATCGTTACTCCTTGAACCGTACCGTTAATCGCCACGTCGTATCTGGTCAATGTATCTTTGGATGCGTAAAGTGTCACAACACCGAGTACAGTTGCAATCACCGCAGCAATAACACCATACACAACCGCCTCAACAATGAATGGCCCGCGAATAAAGCTGCGGTCAGCACCGATTAGTTTCATCATCTGGATTTCTTCTTTGCGGTTAAAAATCGCCATACGGATAGTGTTAAAGATGATCAGCGACGAAATAACGATGAAAATAATACTTGCTCCAATACCGGCACGTTCGGCAAAATCAACCCAACTACCAATGTTTTGAATCGCCGTACGACGACCTCCTTCAAATGATGCCGGGCGGTCAGGATCGGCATGCTGTTTGTACAATTGGTTTGTTTTGACGAAATTATCCAACTCGGAAGGGTTATTGATATCCTCGATGTTAATACGGAACGTTCCCGGTAGTTTGTTTGTCGCTTCGTTCAGTGCGTCAAGCGTCTGGGCATCAGCCTTGTTTTCATTTGCAAAATTCGTCCGCGCCTGCTGAGGACTGATGTAGGTAACCGAGCGGACAGATGGAAGTTTTTCAATCTCATCTTGGATTTGCTGGGCCTCACTACTGGTTGTGTCGGTCTGAACATAAATCGACATATCTACCCTATCCTTAATTGTCGCGATGGTATCAACCAGCACTTGGCGGGCAGCCAATGTGATAAAGATAATCAAAAGTGTAATTGTCATGACAGCCGTTGCCGCTATCGTTAGCCACGCGTTGCGGCTAAAATTATTGATACCATAGCGACACATACGCACAAATGTCAGCCATTTGCGCCTGGTTTGCCTGCTTTGGGCGAGTGCCTTTGGTTCCGAGCTTTTCTTTGCCATGATTATTGCCTGTATGATCCTTGTGCCTGGTCAGAGGTAATTTTGCCGTGGTCAATCGTAATAACCCGGCGTTTTAATTTGTTAACGATTTCGACGTTGTGCGTGGTCAGCAACACGGTTGTGCCGTATTGATTAATTTTCTCCAGCAGCCGCACGATATCCCAACTGTGTTTTGGATCCAAATTACCCGTCGGCTCATCGGCGATCAAGATTTTTGGCTGGCGAACGACAGCACGTGCAATCGCAACACGCTGACGTTCACCACCAGATAGTTGGTGTGGAAATTGTTTTTCTTTGCCGGTGAGTCCTACTAGTTCGATAACTTTTGGAACCGTGTTTTTGATTTCGCGGCCGGTCATACCAGCAATTTCAAGGGCAAAAGCAATATTTTCGTATACCGTGCGCTGTGGCAGCAGCTTAAAATCCTGAAATACCACACCGATTTTGCGACGCAGCAGCGGGATATGTTTGTCCTTGAGCGTGTCGTAATCAATACCGCCCACGACAATTTTGCCGCTGGTTGGTTTTTCCTCACGGGTTAAAAGTTTCAACAGTGTTGATTTGCCCGCGCCACTCGTTCCAACAATGATCACAAATTCTTTGGGGTCAACATGCAAACTGACGCGATTCAGCGCCGGCTTGCTGTCCTTGCCGTAAGTCTTGGTAACCCTATCTAACAAAATCATTACTTATGGTTATTATAGCATAAGTTTTGCGGAGTAAACCGGAGATGTTAAAAGTGTATTAACTCAGATTTGCTTCAAGATAAGCAGTGATGAAACCATCAATCTTACCATCGAGCACCGCTTGTGGATCTTTTTCTTCGTATTTTGTCCGCGTATCTTTGACGAGCGTGTATGGATGCAGTACATAATTACGAATCTGACTGCCCCAATTGGCGGATTCACCAGCGCGGAGTTCTGCCACACTTTCGGCGTGTTGCTCTAACTGTAATTGCGCCAGTTTGGAGCGCAAAATTTTCATGGCTGTTTCTTTGTTTTGGAGCTGTGAGCGTTCGTTTTGGATCGCCACCACGATATTAGTCGGAATATGCGTCACCCGTACTGCACTATCGGTTGTATTGACCGATTGGCCACCGTGTCCGCCGGCACGATAGACATCAATTTTCAGATCTTTGTCGTCAATCTGCACTTCATCAGGTGCCTCAATTTGCGGCAAGACTTCGACGAGCGTAAAGCTTGTCTGGCGCAGATTATCACTATTAAACGGGCTCAGCCGTACCAGGCGATGAACGCCGTTCTCACTTTTCAACTTGCCATATGCATATGGCCCTCTGACCTCAAACACACTTGTTTTGATACCCGCCTCTTCGCCTGCCGAGCGTTCAACTTGTGTCACACCCATACCGGCACGCTCAGCCCAACGCAGGTACATTCGCTCCAGCATCTCAGCGAAGTCTTGCGCATCGGTACCACCCACCCCTGCACTAATACGAACGATTGCATTATGATCGTCATACTGGCCGCGAAACAACAATTCTTTTTTTCGCTCGGCCAGCTCATGTTCCAGCGCACTAATCTGCCTCTCAAATTCTTCCCGTAAACTATCATCGCCCAAACTCATGAGCTCGGCAATGTCGTCTACCTGCGCGCGAAGTGTTTGCCAAGGCTGTACCATTGCCGCCAGCGCTGCTTGTTGTTTACTTTTCGCTTGCGCTTCACTGGGGTTATTCCAAATTTCGGGCACAGCCAACTCATCATCAAGCAACTGCAGCTGCTTGGCCTTCTCATCAATCGCTAATTGTCCATACGCCGCCGTGACTTCCGTTTTCAGAGTCTGGATACGTTTCTCCAGTGGTTGCATAGAGTAGATTATACAGTACCGAGAGTGTTACACTATCAAGGATGGTAAAAATTGGTGTTTTTGATTCAGGAATTGGCGGCCAGACGGTTGCCGAAAAAATTCAGCATATCTTTCCCGATGCTGAAGTACTGTTTGTTAATGACAGCAAAAATATCCCCTATGGCTTGAAACGCCGTGCAGAAATTATCCGCCTCACCCTCGCAGCAACCCAGCCACTTGTGGATGCCAAGTGCGACGCAATTGTAATTGCCTGCAACACCGCAACCACCAACGCTATTGATGAATTACGCGCAGCGCACCCGTCGGTGCATTTCGTCGGTATCGAACCGATGGTCAAGCCAGCAGCACGCATGACAAAAACAGGCGTCATCGCAGTGCTTGCAACACCTGGTACACTCGCTAGCCACCGCTATGCCCTATTAAAGCAACGCTGGGCATCACAAGTAACCGTTATTGAACCAGATTGCAGCACCTGGGCAGACCTCATCGAACACGGCCAGGCCGATAGGATTAATATTCACTCAATGATGGATGAGCTGCATCGCTGGCAGGTGGATACAATTGTTCTTGGATGCACGCACTATCATTGGATCAAAGACCGTATCCAGGCTGCCGCGGGGCCGCGCGTGCATGTATTGGAACCATCCGATGCAATTGGCGCCCGGCTAAAAGACCTGTTGTCTACAAACGCTGAACTGCCTGAATAAATTGATCACCGCGGTCACTGTAGCTTTTGAACATGTCAAAGCTTGCGCAGGCCGGACTGAGAATCACGACATCACCTGGTTCGGCAGCGTTTTTCGCCGCACCCACAATGTCTGCCATTGTTATTGATGATCCAAGGTTTTCGTAATCTGTGATACCATGTGCTTTTATAGCAGTTTCAATCTTTGGTGCTTCACTACCAATTAACAGTACCTTTCGAATCGAGCTTTCAGCAACCTTCGCCGCCAATTCATCGTAGGTCGCCCCTTTGTATGACCCGCCCAGTATGATAACTTTTGGTTGTTCAAATGCAGCGAGTGCCGCAATTGCACTACCTGGTGTCGTTGCAATGCTATCGTCGTAGTACTTTACGTCGTCTACTTCGCGCACAAATTTCAGACGATGTGGCAGCCCTTCGAATGCTGCAAGACCTTGCGCAATAACACTTCCGTCCTTTACCCACGGCCAGGCAGCAGCAACCGCTGCGCAGGCATTGTCTTGGTTATGTATACCTGGCAATTTCAATACACCGACCGAACAAAGTTCTTGCTCACCATAATAAAACTTATCGTTTCGTACATGGGCTGCCGCTTGGTCTTGGTATGGAATATGACCCGCAACAGACATAGTAGCAATCCGCTCCGCATACTGATTGTCTGCTTTAAATACGACCAAATCACTCGGGTGTTGATGCTTCGCGATATTTGCTTTCGCCAGTAGATAATCCTCGAAATCTTTATGGACATCGAGATGCTCGGGTTCAATACCTAGAACAACGGCCACATGCGGACTCACATCAAGATCCCACAGCTGAAAACTACTCAATTCATAGACAACAATATCTTCCGGCGAAATCTGATCAATGACATCGAACGCCCCCAGACCAATATTGCCAACCAACCACGTCTTTTTACCAGCTGCGTCAAGTGTTGATTTGATAAGACTCGCCGTCGTGCCCTTACCTTTTGTGCCAGTTACGCCGATAATCGGAGCGGGGCATACCTTTAGAAATTCACGGGTCATGGTCGTTACCTCACCACTCACTCCAACAAGCCATGGCGCAATTGCCGGTGTTTTAATCGCAAGATCCGCATCAATGCCTTTAAAATCCTTCACCCCACCAACAAATTCAACACCCGCTGGCAACGGATTTTTTGCCACTTCGTTATTGTCATAGGCAACAAATTGCGCATCCGGAAATTTCGCGTGATAATACTTATACACGCTTTCACCTTCAACGCCGTATCCAAGAATGGCGATCTTCATGAGTACAGTATAAGCGTTTAGGCTGCTTCGAACAATGTTGCGAGCTTATTGTTCAATTGCACTAGTTCTTTGCGTTCGCCACTACTGACACCAGCCAATACACTAATATTGTGGCCAATGAATTCACGCGCAGTATCGATCATACATTCTTTGGTCGTACCCTTGATCGACTCTGGTACCTTTTCATAATCTTTGACCACGCCATCTGCAAAATAGCGATTTGTATAGAAGTTGCTGATCTGTGAAACTGTCTGTGCACCCATTTGGTGGCGCCCAAGTGCGTATGATTTTGCAGCATCAATTTCGGCCTGTGAAATCTTGCCATCCATAACAGCCTTTAGTTCGCGAACGATAATATCAAACAGTGCATCTGCAGTATCGAGATTTACCTGACCACCAAAATCCCATGATGAGTCGTGAAATCCAACGGATGTATCACTAAACATACCGTATGCCACACCTTTTTTGCGGGCAGCCCCGTAAATGCGCGAGTGCATTGTCCCAGTCAAGATATGATCGAGGCAGTTCATGGCATCCGACTCCTCATCGGTCAGTTCACGCGGCACAATCATTGACCAAGCAAACGTCAGGTTAGATGCTTCTTTGCGTCGGATCAATGTTGGATTACCCGCCGTAAATGTATCATGCGGTGCCTCAAAACGCTCGCCCGCTGGTAGCTCCCACTCTTCCAGCTGGCGCTTGATTTCGCTCTTGCGACCCTGCAATTTGCCAGCGATCACAAACCGCATATTACCGGCCGTGTGCGTCCGCGCGTGGTGCTCTTTGATGTGACGTAATTTCACACGGGGAATTGTACGCAGACGCTGATTAAAGGTCAGCACATCTTCACCCAGTAGCTGCTGAACCTTTGGCCACAGGACACGATTATGATTGTTCAAATAACCAGTCAACTCGCTCCGAACATTGCCCTTTTCTGCTTCCAACTCTTCATTATTAAACCGCGGTTGGCAGATTGAAACACGTTGCAAATCAAAGATACGCTCCCACTCAAAATCAGCACAGTCGGCAACATATACCATGCTCATGTCACTGGTGTATGCATTGTGATACGCACCGTTTTTAGTAAACTCAGCCTCAAACTCGTGCTCGTCCTTGAACCGTGCGTTTGCACCAAACGCCATGTGCTCCATGATATGTGCAGTCTCGTACACATTCTTATTCGCAACATAGCGATTGCCGGCACGAAACTGAAACTGAAAGCTCATTACCGTTGCGCCAGGCACATCGATCAATAGACCACGAGCGCCGTTTTTCAATCGCACTTCTTCGACAGTGTGTTTCATGCCTCCTTAGTCCTTACTCCACCCTATTTGCGATTCTTTTTGCGGTTTTGGCGCTGTGCCTTCTTCTTTTTACGCGCCTCATTTTTGACTCGGTTTTCCGTTTGTTTTGATTTTTTACTGACAGAAAATTCAGCATCGCGGTTTTGCTCGCCACCGGTAATTTCATTCACGCCACGCTCAACCGATGTCTCTGCAAGTCGTGTCAGTTCAGTATCGTGATCTTCCTCAACCGATGCAATCACATCGTTTGGTCGAACATGTGTCAGTGCCGTAAGCACCTCATCACGCAGTGTTGCCTGCAAACCTTCGAATAACTTCTGGCTTTCCGCGCGATATTCAACCAGTGGATCCCGTTGACCAACCGAACGCCAGTGAATACCCTCACGCAGATGTTGCATGTTTTCCAAGTGTTGCATCCAGAGTGTGTCGAGTACTTGCAAATAGACTTCGCGCTCAACTTTACGGAGTACTTCCGGCGTCAGTTCTTTTTCCTTCGCTGCATAAAAATCCTTAACAGCTTTGTTTGCCATTTCAACTCGCGTTTTATCACGCTTTTCAGCACCAATTTTTAGAAATTCCGCTTCCTCGAGTGGGAAAACCGCTTCAAACTCATCGCGGAATTTTGGATTGTTTTTTGCCGGAACACGTACCAGTTCGGCAACTTTGTCAGTCATTAACCGTTCGATTTCAGGTTCGATATTGTCACCTTCGAGAATTTTACGACGCATTGTGTAGACAACACGACGATGACGATTAATCACGTTGTCATATTGAACAACATTTTTGCGCATATCGTAGTTATAGCCTTCGACGCGCTTTTGTGCAGATTCAAGTGTCTTCGTGACGGCTTTGTTCTGAATTGGCGTGTCCTCATCAACGCCAAGACGGTCCATGAGCGCTGCAATTCGTTCGCCCTGGAAAATACGCATCAAATCATCTTCGGTTGAAACATAAAATTGCGTCTCACCAGGATCACCTTGACGACCACCACGACCGCGTAGCTGATTATCAATACGACGAGATTCGTGCCGCTCACTACCGATTACCACCAGACCACCAAGTTCTTTGACGCCCTCGCCAAGCTTAATGTCGGTACCGCGTCCGGCAATGTTCGTGGCCAGCGTAATTGCGCCCTTTTCGCCAGCTTTTTCAATAATCGCAGCTTCGCGTTCGTTGTTCTTGGCGTTCAAAATTTCGTATTTGATGCCTTCTTTTTTCAGGTAATTGGCAATCAATTCGTTTTTTGCAATCGACGCACTACCAACCAATACAGGACGGCCTGCCTTGTGATGTTCTTTAATTGCCTCAGCAACAGCCTTTAGCTTGCCCGTTTCGGTCTTGAAGATCAAATCTTCTTTATCGACACGAGTGATCGGTCGGTTTGGCGGAATCTGGATAACATCGAGACTATAGATCTGCTGGAACTCTTCGGCTTCAGTAAACGCAGTACCTGTCATACCCGACAATTTGTCATACAAACGGAAATAGTTCTGGAACGAAATTGTCGCAAGCGTCATGCTTTCTTGCAGCACAGGGACACCTTCTTTTGCCTCAATTGCCTGGTGCAAACCTTCGTTATAGCGGCGACCCTGCATCAAACGACCCGTGTGTTCATCAACGATGATCACCTCGCCGCCATTTGTTACCACATAATCTTTATCGCGGTGGAACAACGTCTGGGCTTTGAGCGCTTGGTCCATGTGATACACCGAACGAACGTATTCTGGTGTATATAAGTTTTTGATACCCAACATTTTTTGGACTTTATCGACACCAACATCGGTCAGTGCAACAGTACGACGTTTTTCATCAAGGACATAGTCATCCGGCGTGAGCTTTGCCGCAACCTTTGCAAACTGCAAGTAACTTTCTGGATTTTCGGCAGCTGGCGCGCTAATAATCAGTGGTGTTCGAGCCTCGTCGATCAAGATACTATCTACTTCGTCCACGATTGCATAGTGCAGCTCACGTTGACGCAACTCATCGATCTCATTGACCATGTTGTCACGTAGATAATCAAAGCCAAACTCATTGTTCGTACCGTAAGTAATGTCCGCTGCATAGGCTTCCTTGCGAGTCACAGGACGTAGTTTACGCATGCGAGGATCGTCATGTTTCTCATTATCATAATCGGGATCGTACACAAACGATGCATCGTTAATAATCACACCGGTTGAAAGACCCAGGAAATGATACAGTTCGCCCATCCATCCGGCGTCGCGCTGCGCCAAGTAATCGTTGACCGTCACAACGTGCACACCTTTTTCTTCGAGCGCATTCAAATAGCTTGGTAGTGTCGCAACCAGCGTTTTACCTTCACCCGTTTTCATCTCGGCCACGTTGCCGTCGTGCAGTGCCATGCCACCGATCAGCTGGACATCAAAATGTCGCATACCAAGCACGCGATCGCTGGCTTCGCGTACCAGTGCGAATGCATCAGGCAAAATATCGTCGAGTTTCGTGCCTTTTTTTGCAAGGCGCTTTTTGAGTTCTGCAGTTTGCTGCTTTAACTCAGTTTTTTTCATAGCATGGTATTTTTCAGCAAGCGCGTTTACCGATGCAACTTTTTTCTCATACCCTTTAAGGATCCGCTTTTGCGGATCACCAAAAATTCTTGTTAAGACCTTTTGTCTACTTACCATAATAAGCCCTACTCCTGCCGTATAGTCTGAAAATCACTGGGTATTATTATAGCGCGTTTCACAGAAAAGAACAGGTGTTTTAGGCTGTTTCGCGGGCATAGCCGCGTTTAAAGCGCGCCAACATACCATGACGACCCGTATGATCAATAGTCGTCATTTTATATTTATGGAGTTGCGTAGCTAGTTTTGCCTCAACAATATCAAGAGCAGCAAGTATGTTCACCGTCGAATCTTTGGCAGTCAACGTTTTATTAGGAACATGTATAATGACTTCCGCCTCATATTTATTGCCATGAGCGCGGTTTACTTCTTTGAGGAGTACTTCGGCACTTGCAGTTTTGCGTGCATGCCGGGGAAGATAGCGATCCAACCGACTGATTTTTTTAATAACGTATTTCTTCGTTGCTTCATCAACATCGTATTTGACGCCGGTGATACTTATTCGGTTGATCATGTACGCTAGGCCCTCCGTCTATGTACTTTTAATTATAAACGATTTGGCCAATTAAATAAATTCTGGTCGGGGTGACTGGATTTGAACCAGCGACCTCACCGTCCCGAACAGTGCGCGCTACCGAGCTGCGCCACACCCCGACACTTCAAAAATTATAGCACTTCGCGGCCACCAAGATATGGGCGCAAAACCTCTGGAACAGTCAGTGTGCCGTCTTCGTTCTGGTAATGCTCGATGATACAAACAAGCGAACGTGCAAGACTTACCGCCGTGCCGTTGAGTGTATGGACCGTTTCGACTTTACCATCTTTGCGGCGGACGCGGATATTCAAATTACGTGCTTGAAAATCAGTACAGTTACTACAACTTGTCAATTCACGATATTTTCCATCCACAGGAGACCAGTATTCAAGATCGAATTTTTTCGCTGCCGGTGCGCCCAAATCACCACTGGCAATGTTAATAATATGATACGGGATACCAATTGATTGCCAAATCTCCTCTTCGATAGAAAGCAGCTTTTCGTGTACTTCCTTGCTTTGTTCCGGTGTGGTGAACGCATACATTTCAAGCTTGTTAAACTGGTGGACTCGGAACAAGCCGCGAGTGTGCTTGCCGTACGTGCCAGCCTCTTTGCGATAACTCGGACTATAACCAACATAAAACAATGGTAGCTTATCCTCATCAAGAATCTCGTCTGCATGGTATCCCGTCAGCGGAGCTTCTGCAGTGCCAATCATTGTCAGATCTTCACCCTCAATGAAGTATTCATTGCTTTCTTTGTCGCCACGTGGTGCGAAACCTGCCCCACTTGCCGTCTTAGTATTGACCATATGAGGCACAGTCAGATAAGTAAACCCTTTTTCGACAAGCAAATCGAGTGCAAATCGAGTAATCGCGAGTTCAAGCAGTGCCAGTTCGTTTTTAAGAAAATAGAATTTCGCACCAGCTACCTTTGCCCCACGCTCAAAATCAACCCAATCACGCTTCACTGCAAAATCAAGATGATCGATAGCGCCCGTTTTTTGTTCACCCCACTTTTTTATCTCGACACTATCTTCTTCACCACCAATTGGCACATCATCGAAAATCATGTTTGGCAGTTGTGATAGTAGGTCAGAGTATTCGGCGTCTGTTTTGGTTAAGTATTCTTCTCGTTCAGCAAGTTCAATCTTAATCTGTTTGCCTTCATCAATTGTTGCCTGATCAGGTTTGCCACCTTTCATTTTGGCAGCATTTTGGTTTCGCTTTTCGCGGAGTTCATCAACCTGCTGTTGCAATGTACGTCGCTCATCATCTAGAGCAACTAATTTGTTCACATCAATGTCATAGCCTTTGTTTTTGGCATTCTGCGCAACAAGATCAGGATTTTCCCGCACCAACCGAATATCAATCATAGGGTCATTATACCATGCCGACCGCCGTAGGCACGCATGCGAAGTTGTCTATATTACTCCGTCCGTAATGCTTCAATTGGGTCAAGTTTGGCTGCTTTTCGCGCCGGTAAAATACCCGCACCGACAGACACGAGCATCAAACCAATAATGACCACGGCAAATGTCCATGGTTCAAAAATAAGCAAGTTCGTGTTTTGACCAAGCGACAGAACATCCCTAATCCAAGGATTCGCGGCACTACCAGCAGCGAGTGCAAGCAGCGAACCAATCGCCCCACCCAAGAAACCAATCCACGCTGCCTCGAGTTTGAACAGTCGTCCGACATCGCGCCGTCGCATACCAAGCGCTTTCATCAACCCAATCTGCTGGGTACGCTCAAGCACACTGATGTACTGAGTATTAATGATCCCAAAGACTGAGGTTAAAACTGCTAACGCCCCAAATCCGATCAATATACCCTGTAGTACATTAATAAACTGGAAGATGAAACTCATCAGATCTTGTGCTGTTTGCGCTTCATACCCCATAGCTTTTATTTTTTCTTTCAGTGTATCCACATCGCTCTGATTCTTTGCAAGCACCGTTGCTGCTGTATATGCATTTGCTATCGGCGTTCCTTGCTGTGCGTATTGATACATTTCCTTCACGTTTTCGCTTGCTGCTTGCACACTATTCTGGCCGCTTACGGCTGCCAGTTCTGATTTTTTCGTCACACCGACAACCGTCAGGGTAAATGTCTTATCAGCCACTCCTGGGATCGATCCTGCAACCACTACATCAATCGTTTTACCAATTGCATCTTGTGGGCTGCTAAACCCAAGCGCCTCTCGATAGCTATCTGGCAGAACAGCATCGCCACGATTGACATCATTGCCACTACCCGCAAGATACTCTTGTTTAAGCGTGTTCAGAAATGCTTCAACTCCTACCTGGTATTTCTTCTGGCCTTCACGAGTAATGTATTTTGGCGTGACATTATACACTGGCGTGATGCTCTGCACTCCGTCAAGCTTTTTGATCTTATCTATGTCTGATTGCTGTAGGAGTTTCAAACTGAACCCGCCACCATACGAAATCGATGGAGTATCACTATACTCCTTCGGTTTTGACAGATCACCTTGATTTTCTTGTTTCGGCTGGACGTACAGCTCGTTGACATTTGTATTGCTGTTTACGATATCTTCCGCGTATTGTCGACCACCCGCTCCAGCCGCCAGACTCAATGTAATAGTAAATGCACCCACACCAATCGCGAGACTTGTCAAAAGCGTCCTTGCCTTTGCATTTCTCAAACTTCGTCCCGCTCGTCGGGTGATATCTCTCAAACGCATTATTGCACCCTCCTTACCGACAGGTGTTTGGCCGTTTTCTTTGGTTCGGATACGGATTCAATTTTGCCATCCTTGATACGGATCTGAATATCACACTTCGCCGCCAAGTCTGGATCATGAGTCACAATAATAAGCGTTGTGCCATTGTTTTTCGTGTAGCTAAATAAAAGGTTCTCGATGACATCGCCAGTCGTGCTGTCCAAGTTTCCCGTTGGTTCGTCGGCAAACAAAATTTTTGGATCATTCACAATTGCCCGCGCAATCGCCAACCGCTGCTTTTGGCCACCCGAGAGATTCTTTGCTTTTGATTTGATCTTGTCTCCAAGCTCGACAGCCTCAAGTGCTGCAATAACCTTTTTCTTGCGTTGACCGCCCGATACATTCGCAATTTCGAGCGGCAAACTCACATTGTCATAACATGTCTCGTTAGCCTGGACAAAAAACGACTGAAAAATAAAACTCATTTTAGTAGCACGGAATTTATCAATAGCTTTTGCCTTGAGTTTTAGAATATTCTCGCCGTCAATAATAACTTCGCCTTCTTCGGGTCGGTCCAGTCCACTCATCGCATGCATCAGTGTTGACTTACCGCTGCCTGATTTGCCCAGGATCGCCACGCTTGCACCATCTGGAATCGTAAAACTCACATCATCCAGTGCAACGAATTTGTTCTGCTTTTTCCCGTACGTCTTTTTAATATGGCGCACTTCAATCATTACCCACGTCCTCCTGCTTATGTTTATAGTAGCAGGCTCGCAGTCTTTGCACTAGGTTTTATAAGGTTAGACGCTTGGAACAGCCATCCAGTCGTTACCGACTGAACTACTATCTTCAATAAAATCTTCGTTGCGCACCACAATACGCTTTGCCGTCACCGTACCATCATCTGCTTTGTCGCCAAAAACAACCACCGTATCGTTCACTGCAATATCATTTTTGTCCCCACTAATCACCGTGCTGCTTGTTTTCTTGACAGTTACTTGTTTGCCGCTACCGCTAACCGTCACCGTGTCACCATTTATCGCTGTCACGACACCCTGTGCGGCTCTCTCGCCTAGCCCCACAGATGAGCGTCCATGCCACCCAAATCGCCCATTGTCTCTTGTCATGTGCCAACCCGGCTCATCGACTGCTGTATCCCTCTGTTTATCATGCACAACTGCTGCAACCGCCAGCCAAATGACAACAAACATTGCCAATATAACGACTGTCGCAAATACCCCAATAGTGATAAGCGGCCAGGGAGGATTACCCGCTACCGCGTTCGTTTCTTTCTGCTTTTTCGGCGCTTCTTCTGATATCTTGTCTTTATCAGCCATTATTTACTCCTCGGCCTTAATTATACCTCCATTATCTGACATTTATCTGAAAGGTACGAATTCAAGAGACTTGACTTTTTATAGAGGTTATGCTAATATAAAAGCATAGTTATTTAAAATAAAGATCAAAACCACCACAATGAGTATTGAAGCACCTTCCCCTACACCCAATAACAACGAAACACCACTAGACAATCAGTTTGGTGAGCAGTTAGAGTTCGATTACAACGAGGCTCAACCTACCCCCGTCGATGCTGATGATGAACTTTCGAGCTGGGAAAAACTACACCAACTACAGGAAATTAATAATCTCGAAGCGCAATTCGCCGCACCAGATGCGATCGAACCGGAGGTAAAAGAAAAATCAGTTCATCCAAATGCCATCCCCGAGCTCAATCCTGAAAATCCAGAATACGCGCAGGCGTTACGTGAAAGTATTATCGCAGACATTCGCAAACATATAGAAACGGTAAAAGCAGAAAAAATCCCCGTTTCTTCACCTGAATCGACAGCCAAACCTATTGCTGTAAAACAAGAATTAGGCCACAACGCTTTAAAAAACCGTGAAAACTTCCTCTCCTCGATTGAGGCCGACGACCAAAAGCATGCCGATGCCATGGCCCGTGAACAACAGTCAAGCGTCAAAGAAAAAGTAAAACGCGGTATTGAAAAAGTTCAAAGCACCGAACACGACGGCATCATCCTCGAAAAAGCTAAAGAAAAATTAACTACAGTAAAAGAACGTTTCCTTGCTGCCAAAGCTCGCACTGAAGATCGTATTGCTCATAAACGCAACATCCGCGAACGTGCTCAAAACATTGCTCGTATCCAGCGTGAAAATGAGGCTGCTGTCCAAGAACGCATCCAAGAAAAAGTCGTTGGCCAGCGAGAGAAAACCGAGCAAGAAGGTCGTGAAATCGCCCGCCACCGGAAGCCCGGCCTTCTCCGTCGTGTTGGTCGAGTTGTTGCCCGCTACGCCCGCAACTCAAAAGCATACGTTCAAGGAATTCACGAAGCTGGCAAGGCAAGTGTTCGTGCTCAGAACGAATCAATCGAAGCGTAAGTAGGATACAATAGAACTATGCAAGACTACATTACAAAAGATTCGCTGGTTGCTCTGGGCGTTAACCCTGAGACCACTGATATCGACGCGACGCTAAAAGAGCTGAATGAAAAAGTCGAAGAACTAATCGGTGACGAAATTGTTGGCTCACTTACCACTGGTGACGCCGAAGCACTCGAAGCTATGCAAGAAACCGCCAGCGATGAAGAACTCGCCGAATGGATTATCGAACGCGTGCCTGACTACCAGGAAATCGTCCAAGATAACATTGACATCGTCCTCGGTCAGTTTGCTGAGACACTACCCGAACCAAAAGCCGAGTAATGTACTCAACCCTATAAAAAACATCCCAAGCTAACCGGGATGTTTTAGTTGTTCTCCAACAGACTTTCTTTCACTGATTTGAGTGCCGCCATTAATAAAAGTTACAAAAAAATCAAGAGCTTAACAGATTAGAGCTTAAGGTCTGGATAAATTGTCTTTGTGGTTTCATCAATCTCATGACGAAGCTGCGGGAATGAGACGCCTTCACGGGCACTCACGCCTTCGAGCGACCAGAACACGCGCTCTGAAAAACCTAGGCCGCAGGCTGGCGGCATGGCATATTCCAACGCTTCAACATAATCAATATCCATCATTTGTGCCTCGTCGTCACCGGCATCGCGCAGTTTTTGCTGCTCCAAAAATCGATTGTATTGGTCGATCGGATCGTTGAGTTCCGAAAACGCTTTGCACATCTCACTGCCACCAAATACGAGGTTGAATTGCTCGGTCAGCTTTGGATTACCAGGCTGCACCTTGGCGAGCGGCTGCATAAATGTTGGCATGTCGACCAAAAATACTGGGCCGGCAATTGTTTTACGGTATTTTTTCCATAATTTATCGAGGCTGCGCTGACGATTGTCTTTCTTCTCTACTTCCAG
>Ga0164243_10005826_pt1 | contig 18758 bp, 12 predicted proteins | sample OricompcompostOP_FD_108781 | JGI IMG/M metagenome (GOLD analysis project Ga0164243, IMG submission 108781) | Organic Plus compost microbial communities from Emeryville, California, USA - Original compost - Organic plus compost (OP) | ecosystem: Engineered > Solid waste > Mixed feedstock >... | reverse complement strand
GCCGACCGGCTCAAGCCCGGCGCCATCCGGCCGCTGCCGCAGCAGTCCCCGGTGGAAATGCCCGCCGGCTGGAACGCGCACCGCCCACGCCGCAGGTAGTCCCGCGGGGCGCTACAGCCCCAGCAGCGCCTTCAGCCCGTCCTCGTCGAGCACCGGCACGCCCAGCTCCTGGGCCTTGGCGAGCTTGCTGCCGGCTTCCTCGCCGGCCACCAGGTAGGCGGTCTTCTTCGATACCGAGCCGCTGACCTTGCCGCCGGCGGCCAGGATGTGGCGCGTGGCCTCGTCGCGCGTCCAGTTGGGCATGGTGCCGGTCAGCACGAAGGTCTTGCCGGCCAGCGAGCCGCCGCTGGGCGCGGACTCGGCCACCGGCTCCACGCCCTGGCGGCGCAGCGCGGCGATGACCTCGCGGTTGTGCGGCTCCTGGAAGAAGCGCCGGATCGAGCCCGCCACCGCCGGCCCGACGTCGTGCACGGCCAGCAGCGCTTCCTCGTCGGCGTCCATGATGGCGTCGATGGAACCGAAATGGCGCGCCACGTCGCGCGCCGTGGTCTCGCCCACGTGGCGTATGCCCAGCGCGTACAGCAGGCGGCCCAGGCTGGGCGCGCGCACGCGGGCGATGGCCGCCACCAGGTTCTCGGCCGACTTGGCGCCCATGCGCTCGTACTGCGCCAGTTCCTCGGCCTGCAGGCCGTACAGGTCGGCGAGCGACTTCACCCGGCCGCTGTCGACCAGCTGGTCGACCAGCTTCTCGCCCAGGCCCTCGATGTCCAGCGCCTTGCGGCCGGCGGCGTGCAGCAGCGTCTGCTTGCGCTGCGCGGCACAGAACAATCCCCCCGTGCAGCGCGCGATGGCCTCGTCCTCCAGGCGCTCGATGGCCGAGCCGCACACCGGGCAGGCGGTGGGCATGACGAAGAGCGGCGGGTCGCCGACGCGCTTTTCCAGCACCGGCGCGACCACTTCGGGAATGACGTCGCCGGCGCGGCGCACCACTACGGTGTCGCCCACGCGCACGTCCTTGCGGCGTATCTCGTCCTCGTTGTGCAGCGTGGCGTTGGTCACCGTGACCCCGCCCACGAACACCGGCTCCAGCCGGGCGACGGGCGTGATGGCGCCGGTGCGCCCGACCTGCACCTCGATGCCCAGCAGCCGGGTGGTGACTTCCTCGGCGGGGAATTTGTGCGCCAGCGCGAAGCGCGGGGCGCGCGCCACGAAGCCCAGCACCTTCTGGCAGCCCAGCGAATCGACCTTGTAGACCACGCCGTCGATGTCGTAGGCCAGGCCGGCGCGCTGCGCGCCGACCGATTCGTAGAAGGCCAGCAGGCCGGCCGCGCCGCGGGCGTGGCGGTTGTGGCGGGTGTTGACCGGCAGGCCCAGTTCCTCCAGCCACTGCAGCATGGCGCCGTGGCTGTCGCGCGGCAGCGAGGACGTCGCGGCCAGGCCCGGCGCCTGCTCGGCGATGGCGGTGCCCACCCCGCCCGGCAGGCCGTGCACCTCGCCCCAGCTGTAGGCGAAGAAGCGCAGCGGCCGCTGCGCCGTCACGCGCGGGTCCAGCTGGCGCAGGCTGCCCGCCGCTGCGTTGCGCGGGTTGACGAAGACCTTGTCGCCGCGTTCGCCCTGCATGCGGTTCAGGCGCTCGAAATCCCCGCGGTACATGAGGATCTCGCCGCGCACCTCCAATACCTTCGGGGCCTCGCCCTTCAGGCGCAGCGGGATGGAGCGGACGGTGCGTATGTTGGCGGTCACGTCCTCGCCGGTCTGGCCGTCGCCGCGCGTGGCGGCCTGCACCAGGCGGCCGTCCTCGTAGCGCAGGCTGATGGCCAGGCCGTCGAGCTTGAGCTCGCAGAAGTAATCGACTTCCTCGCCCTCGCCTATCATCCCGGCCTCGCGCAGGGTGTCGGCCACGCGACGGTCGAAGGCCTGCACGTCCTCGGCGTCGAAGGCGTTGCCCAGCGACAGCATGGGCACGGCGTGGCGCACGCTGCCGAAGGCCGACAGGGGCTGCGCGCCCACCCGCTGGGTGGGCGACTCGGGCGTGACCAGCTCGGGATGCGCGGCTTCCAGTTCGAGCAGGCGGCGCATCAGCGCGTCGTACTCGGCGTCGGAAATGACCGGCGCGTCCTGGACGTAGTAGCGCTGGTTGTGCTGCTCGATCTCGGCGCGCAGGCGCGCCGCTTCCTGCTGCGGGTCGGCCGACCCGCGCCCTGCGCCTGCCGTCACGAAAACACCCTCATGGCGCGCGCGCCGCCGGCGCTCAGGCCGGCCTGCTCCAGCTGGCCGTAGAGCACCTGCAGGCGCTCGTCGATGGCGGCCTCGCTGCCTTCCTGCAGCGGCCTGCCCTGGTCGTCGACCAGGCTGCCGCCCAGCTTGCCGGCCAGCTCGCGGCCGACCGCGGCCATGCGGCCGAAGGCGTGGTCGTCGGCCGGGCTGCGCGGCACGTCCAGCAGCAGGTTCAGCCGCTCCAGGCGCGCCATGCCGTCGAAGCCGGCGCCGTCGCCGTGCGCCAGCGTGAAGCGCGGCACGCCCGAGTCGGACATCCAGGCCAGGCGCGGCCCGTCGGGCACGAAGCCCATGGCGCGCGCCGCGTCGAGCACGGCGTCGGACGGCTGCATGCCCGGCAGCACCAGGGTCAGGCCCACCTGGGTGTCCAGGGCCGCGCAGACGTCGTCCAGGCGCGCGCTGCGCTCCAGCACTTCCTGCTGGTCCGGCCCTTCGATGGCGGCCTCGAAGCGCTCGGCCAGGTCCTGGGCGCGCGCCCAGGCCTGCGACCATTCGATGGCGGTCAGCGGCCCGCTGCGATTGGCCAGCAGCACGGCGATCTGCACCGAGGCGTAGGACTCGCCCGCATGCAGGCGGGCGCGGTGCACGCCCTGGGCGGTCTGGGCGAACAGCCGCAGGGGCTTGCGCCCGGCCGCGCGCAGGCCGCGCGCCGCGGGGATCAGCTCGGCGCCGGCCACGGGTTCCGGGAACACCACTTCGATCACGACTTCGCTGGCCGGGTCGGCCTCTTCGGCGTCGTCGCCCGGGGCCGGCCCTTCGTGGCGCGGCTCGAACGGCGAGCCGCCGGCCTCGCCGGCTTCCATGCCCGGCTCGCGGCGGGCGCCGGCGACCCCGGCCGAGGCCGCCCCGCCGCCCAGCAGGGGATCGTGCTCGGCGGCCGGGAAGTGCGTCTGCATGCGCCGGCGCACCCGCCTGTCCTGCCACCAGTTGAAGCACAGCACCAGCAAAATCAGCAGAATGCCGAGGCCGATCAGTCCGATCTGCAAATCACTCATTTCTCTGCTCCGCCGCGACGATGCGTGTGGTGGGCCATGGGCACGGGCCTAGGCGGCTTCGGCGGCCAGCTGCACCGCCGAATCGATGTCCACCGCCACGATACGCGAAACCCCCTGCTCCTGCATCGTGACGCCCACCAGTTGCTTGGCCATCTGCATGGCGATCTTGTTGTGAGAGATGAACAGGAACTGCGTCTGCTCGCTCATCGCGCTGACCAGGTTGGCGTAGCGCTCGGTATTGGCGTCGTCCAGCGGCGCGTCGACCTCGTCGAGCAGGCAGAACGGCGCGGGGTTCAGGCGGAACAGCGCGAACACCAGCGCGGTGGCGGTCAGCGCCTTCTCGCCGCCCGACAGCAGGTGGATGGTGCTGTTGCGCTTGCCCGGCGGCTGCGCCATGACCTGCACGCCGGCGTCCAGGATCTCGTCGCCGGTCATGATGAGCTTGGCCTCGCCCCCGCCGAACAGCTTGGGGAAGAGCTCGCCGAAGTGGCCGTTGACGGTGTCGAAGGTTTCCTGCAGCAGCTGGCGGGTCTCGCGGTCGATCTTGCGGATCGCGTCCTCCAGCGTCTCGATGGCCGAGAGCAGGTCGGCGTGCTGGGCGTCCAGGAAGCCCTTGCGCTCGCGCGAAGCGTTGAGCTCGTCCAGCGCGGCCAGGTTGACCGAGCCCAGCGACTCGACCTGGCGCGAGATGCGCTGCACCTCGGACTGCAGCCAGTTGGCGCGCTGCCACTCGGGCGGCAGCGTCGGCAGCTCGGCGGCCAGCGCCTCGCGGTCCACCTGGCGGGCGTCCAACTGCTCGGAGAACTGCTCCTCGGCCAGGCGGGCGGCCTGCTCCTGCAGCTGCAGCTCGGTGATGCGCGCGCGCCGCGGCTCCAGCGAGCGCTCCAGCTGCATGCGCTCCTCGTCGGCGCCGCGCAGCTGCGCGGCCAGGGTGTCCATCTCGATGCGCGCGCGCGACAGCGCTTCCTCGCGCTCGGCGCGCAGCTCCAGCGCGTCCTGCAGGCCGGCCTGGGCGGCCGCGTCGTCCAGCGCGGCGAGTTCGGACTCGACCGTTTCCAGCTCGGCGCCGGCGCGGCGGCTCTGCTCGCCGGCCAGCTGCAGGTTGCGCTGCAGTTCGGTGATGCGCGCGCGCAGGCCGCGCTCGGCGAACTCGGCCTCCTGGGCGGCGCGCTCCAGGTCGCGCAGGCGGCTGCGCGCGGCCTCGGCCTGCGCGGCCAGCTCCTCGCCCGCCATCTCGGCGTCGGAAAAGCGCGTCTGGTGTTCGGCCAGTTCCGCGTCCAGCGTCTCGAAGCGCGCCTCGGCGTCCTCGCGGGTGGCGCGCAGCTCTTCCTGCTGGGCAGCCAGCTCGGCCAGGTCGTCGCGCAGGCGCGCGCCGCGCTCGCCGGACTGCTCTGCCTGCTGCTGCAGGCGAGCGTATTCCAGCTGGATGTCGTGCAGGCGGCGGGTGACTTCCGACACCCGCTGGCGGGCGGGCGCGAGCGCCTGGCTGACCTGCTGCCAGGCGGCCTCGGCGCGCGCCACGGCCGCGCGGGCCTGGTCGGCGATCAACTGCCGCGCCTTGATCTCGCGCTGCAGGTTCTCGATTTCCTGCTGGCGCGCCAGCATGCCGGCCTGCTCGGAATCGGCGGCGTAGAAGCGCACGCCGTGGGCGTCGACCAGGTGCCCGCTCTTGACCACGAACTGCCCGCCCGGCGGCAGCGAGGCGCGCGCGGCCACGGCCTGGGCCACGTCGTCGGCGGTGTAGACGTCGCGCAGCCAGTCGTTGAGCAGGGTGCGCAGGTCCGGATCGGTGATGCGCAGCAGCCCGGCCAGCGGGGCCAGCCCTGCGGCCGCGGCCGGCGCGGGCGCCGCCGTCGGCAATTGATAGAAGGCCAGGCGCGCCGGGGGCGCGTCGTCGGCGAAGGCGCGCGCCCAGTCCAGGCTGCGCACTTCCAGCGCCGCCATGCGCTCGCGCAGCACGGATTCCAGGGCGGTTTCCCAGCCGTTCTCGATGTGCAGCTTCTGCCACAGCCGCCCCATCGAGGACAGCTCGTGCTTGGCCAGCCAGGGCTCCAGCGCGCCCTGCTTCTGGACGTCCTCCTGCAGCTTGGCCAGCGCGGCCAGGCGGGCCTCCAGGCGGGCCAGCGACTGGGCTTCTTCCTGGGCAGCCTGCTGGGCGCGGCCGCGCTCGGCGTCGGCCTCGGGCAGGCGCCCCTCCAGCGCGGCCAGTTCGTCCTGGGCCTCCTGCAGTTGGTCCTCGGCGGCGGCCTTGTCGCCGGCCAGTTGCTCGATGCGCGCGGCGTCCGGCACGTGCAACTCGCGCAGTTCCTGCTCCAGGCGCTCGCGGCGCTGGTCCAGCATCTGCAGCTGCCGGTCGGACTCGCGCTGGGCCTGGGCGGCCAGCGCCAGGTCCTGCTCCACGCGCGCCAGGGCGCTGCGCATGCCGTCGCGCCCGGCGGCGGCCTCGCGCACGCGCGCCTCGACCGCGGGCAGGCCTTCCTGGGCCTGCTCGGCGGCCAGGCGGGCTTCCTCGGCGCGGGCCGCGCCCGCGGCCAGGTCTTCCTCGGCCTGGGCGATCTGCTCGGTGCAATGGGCCTGCTGCGAGTCCCATTCGGCGATCTGCTCCTGCAACTGCGTCTTGCGCGCCTGCAGCCGGTTGCGCGCCTCGACCACGTGGCGGATCTCGGCCTCCAGCCGGCTGACCTGGGCGTTGGCCTCGTACAGCGCGCCCTGGGCCGCATGCACCGCATCGCCCGCGGCGTAGTGGGCCTGGCGGCGCGATTCCAGCGCCGCCTCGCCGGCGCGCAGGCCCGCGATGGCGGCCTCGAGCTCGGTCTGGGCCTGTTCTATCTCCTGCATGCCGCGCCGGCGCTCTTCCCGCGCGGCCGATTCCTTCAGGAACCACAGGGCATGCTGCTTCTTCTCGCCGTCGGCCTGCAGCTCGCGGTACTGGCGCGCGACCTCGGCCTGCCCTTCCAGCTTTTCCAGCTGGGTGGACAGCTCGCGCAGGATGTCCTCGACCCGGGTAAGGTTCTCGCGCGTGTCGGCCAGGCGGTTCTCGGTCTCGCGCCGGCGCTCCTTGTAGCGCGACACGCCGGCCGCCTCTTCCAGGAAGACGCGCAGTTCCTCGGGGCGCGCCTCGATCAGCCGGTTGATCATGCCCTGGCCGATGATGGCGTAGCCGCGCGCGCCCAGGCCGGTGCCCAGGAAGATGTCGTGGATGTCGCGGCGGCGCACCTGCTGGTTGTTGATGTAGTAGCTGCTCGTGCCGTCGCGGGTCAGCACGCGGCGCACGGCGATCTCGGCGTAGGTGCTCCACTGGCCGGCGGCGCGGCCGTCGCTGTTGTCGAACACCAGCTCGACCGAGGCGCGCGCGGCCGGCTTGCGGTTGCCCGAGCCGTTGAAGATCACGTCCTGCATGGACTCGCCGCGCAGTTCCGAGGCCTTGGTCTCGCCCAGCACCCAGCGCACCGCGTCGATGATGTTGGACTTGCCGCAGCCGTTGGGCCCGACCACCCCGACCATCTGGCTGGGAACCGGGATCACCGTCGGATCGACGAACGATTTGAAGCCGGCAAGTTTGAGCTGGGTCAGTCGCACAGGATACGGTTGTCGCTTTTGGGGTTGACGGGCGGCGGACGCGGATGGCAAAGCGGCCCCGCCGGGGCCGCCAAATTGCCGTGCGTATCATAACGCAGGCGGGGCCGCGCTCAGCCGCGCGTCAGGCCGCCGGACGAGCCCGCGCCATGGGCGCGGCTATACTCCTTGGCACTTTTTTTGCGTTACTTTACAAATGCCGGCAGCCGCGGGCCGGCGCGCAACGGGATCGACAGCTTGAAAAGAGGTTTCTACCTGGTGATGGCCGCGCAGGCCCTGTCCTCGCTGGCCGATAACGCGCTGTTCATCGCCGCCATCGCGCTGGTGCAGGAACTCCAGGGCCCGGACTGGATGGCGCCCATGATGAAGTGGTGGTTCGCCGCCGCCTACGTGCTGCTGGCCGCCTTCGTGGGCGCCTGTGCCGATTCCTACCCCAAGGGCCGGGTCATGTTCGCCACCAACGCGCTCAAGGTGGCCGGCTGCCTGCTGATGTTCTGGTACGCCAGCCTGGGCCTGTCCAAGGGCTACCAGGTGCTGGTCGTCTGCGTCGCCTACGGGCTGGTCGGGCTGGGCGCGGCGGCGTACTCGCCGGCCAAGTACGGCATCGTCACCGAAATGCTGCCGCCCGACCAGCTGGTCAAGGGCAACAGCTGGATCGAAGGGCTGACGGTCATCTCCATCATCCTGGGCACCGTGGTCGGCGGCGCGCTGATCTCGCCCGACGTCTCGGCCTACCTGCTCGACCACCCCTGGCTGCACGGCCGCGTGCGCACGCCTGCCGAGGCGGCCATCCTGATGATCGCCGTCGTCTACCTGGCCGCGGCGGCCTGCAACCTGCTCATCCCCCATACCCACGTGGCCTACCCCCCGCAGCAGCGCAACCCGCTGAAGCTGGTGCGCACCTTCGGCGGCTACGTGCGCATCCTCTGGCAGGACAAGCTGGGCCAGATCTCGCTGGCGGTCACCACGCTGTTCTGGGGCGCGGGCGCGACGCTGCAGCTCATCGTCATCGAATGGGGCCGCGACCACCTGGGCTACCGCCTGGACCAGGCCTCGATCCTGATGGGCGTGGCCGCCGTGGGCACCGTGGTCGGCTCCATCCTGGCCGGCCGCATCCCGCTGCGCAAGGCGCTGTCGGTGCTGCCGGTGGGCGCGCTGATGGGGCTGGTGGTGCTGATGATGCCGCTGGTCTATTCGCCCTGGAGCGTCTACCTGCTGCTGCTGGTCACGGGCGCGCTGGCCGGCTTCTTCGTGGTGCCCATGAACGCGCTGCTGCAGCACCGCGGCCACGTGCTGCTGTCGGCCGGGCATTCGATCGCGGTGCAGAACTTCAACGAGCAGCTCAACATCCTCCTGATGGTGGCCGTCTACACCCTCATGCTGTGGCTGGACATGCCCATCAACCTCATCATCGTGATCTTCGGCCTGCTGGTGGTCACGCTGATGCTGGTGGTCATGCGCTGGAGCCGCCGCAACCAGGCGGCCGACCCGAACCTGCACGAGCAGATCGGCCAGGAAGGCCACGGCAAGGCGCTGTAGAGGCTCCCCCCTACGCGCTTCGCGCGCCCCCCAGGGGGCGACACCGGCGGACCGGCAAAGCCGGCTCCGCGGTGTCCGCGCTGGGCCGTGCCAAATTGGAACGGCGAAGAAATTGCGGATGCCGGGAAACTACAGCGTGGCGGCCAAACGTAGATCCTGCCAGGCGCGCGCTTTTTCGTGGGGGCTGCGCAGCAGGTAGGCGGGGTGGTAGCTCACCACCATGGGGATGTCCTGGCCGTCGGTGCCGCGCAGCGTGTGCACGCGGCCGCGCAGGCTGCCGATGGACGCCTCGGTCTGCAGCAGCGTCTGGGCGGCGAAGCGGCCCAGGACCAGGATGCGCCGCGGGCGCAGCAGTTCGATCTGGCGCATCAGGTAGGGGCTGCAGGCGGCGATCTCTTCCGGCTTGGGGTTGCGGTTGCCGGGCGGGCGGCATTTGATGACGTTGGCGATGTAGACGTCCTGCTGCCGGCTGTGCCCCAGCGCCGCCAGCATGGCGTCCAGCAGTTGGCCCGAGCGGCCCACGAAGGGCAGCCCCTGGCGGTCTTCCTGCTCGCCCGGCGCCTCGCCCACCACCAGCCAGGCGGCCGGCTGGGCGCCCGTGCCGAACACGGCCTGGCGGCGGCCCTCGCACAGGCCGCATTCCCGGCAGCCCACCACTTCCTGGCGCAGCGTGTCGAAATCCATGCCCGCGACGGCCGCGCGGCGATCCTCGCGCAGCGCGCCGAAACCCGCTGCCGCGCCCTGGGCCTGGGCCTGGGCCTGGGCCGCGGCCGGCGCGGCCGCGCGCGGGCGCTGCGCCCGCCGGCCCTGCTGCAGCACCTGCAAGGCTTCCTGCGCCTGCCGGGAAGGCCCGCCGGCCGCTGCTGCGGGCGCCCCGGTATCCCGCGCCGGCGGGGCGCCGGCCGGCTGCGCCGGCGGCAGCCGGTCCGCCGCCGGGACGCCTTCGACCGGCGTCCTGGCGGCCGCTTGTCCGTCGCGCGCGTGAGCCGCCCGATCCGCCTGTCCCGCGCCTGTCCGCCCGCCTTGCGCCTGCGCGGCGCGAGGCACCCACAGCTTTTCCACGCCCAGCTCGCGCAGCCACGCCTGCTGCAGCGGGCTCACGGAGAGCCGCGGCATGGGCTGCGCAGGAGAGGGGGTCGCGTCGGCGGGCATGGCGGAGAAGACGGCGGAAAACAGGAATGGAAAACGGAAGTCGGACGGCAGGCAGGAAAATCGGTCGGGCCGGAACGGGCCGTTGAGCAAGCGCAGGCCGGGAAGCAGGCTGGTAGCGCCGGTGCAAGCCGGGAAAGCGACAGGTTCCGGCCGGCTAGGACGGCTCGGCGGCATCCAGCGCCTTCTGCATGACCAGCGCGTCCTCGCGCCGGTCGCGGCCATCGGGATAGTAACCCCGGCGCACGCCGATCTGCGCGAAACCCTGGCCGCGATAGAAGGCGAGCGCCGCGCCGTTGGACGGGCGCACCTCCAGCAGCAGGCCGGGCGCCTGCGCGCCGCGGGCCTGCCGCTCGCAGTGCGCCAGCAGCGCCTTCCCCAGCCCGCGGCCCTGGCGGTCGCGCGCCACGGCGATGACCAGCAGGTGGGCCACGTCGGGCGCCGGCATCATGATGTAGAAACCCAGCACCCGCCCCGCCTCGCGCATCACCCAGGCACCGTAGCCGGCGGCCAGCGCGTCGGCGAAATTGCGCCGGGTCCAGGGATGGGCCTGCACGGCGTATTCGATTTCCACCACCGCGTCCAGGTCGGCCTCGGACATGGGCTCGATTCGCGGGCCTGCCGTCATGGCCGGCGCCTCGGCGCGCGGATTGCCGCCCTGGCCCGCCTGCCGCTCGGCGGTGGTGAAGGCGACCTTGTCGCGCACGTAGAGGGGCGCGGCCGTGTCGGGCGCCTGCCCGCCGCCCGCGCGCCAGGCCCGCCAGGCCAGGCGCGCCACGCTGGCGGCGTCCGGCCGGGCGGCCGCGCTGCGGCGCCACTGCGCCGGCACGGCCATGGCCTGGGCGTAGGCGTCCCAGGCGTCGCCCGCCAGCAGCGGCTGCAGCGGCATCCCCGCGGCGGCCTGCCAGGCGGGCAGGCTGTCCCGCAGCCACTGCGCCACCGCCCCCGCGGGCACCAGCACGGGCGCCTGCAGGACGATCCAGTCGCCGCCGCCCGCCCCGTCCGGAGCATCCCCGCGCACGTAGGCGGCCAGGTAGGCTTCCTCCATGCGGGCGTCCAGCGCCACCACCACCGCGTCGCCGGGGCCGGCCTGGGCCTGGCTGGCCACCGCCGCATGCGACGGCACCGGCAGCACCGGCAGGCCCAGCGCCATGGCCAGGCCCTGGGCCACGCCGCAGGCCACGCGCAGGCCGGTGAAGCCGCCCGGCCCCTGGCCGAAGGCCACCGCCCCCAGGTCGGCCGGGCCCAGGCCGGCCTCGGCCAGCAGTTCGCCGGCCATGGGCAGCAGCCGTTCGGCGTGCTCCTGCACGCCGTCGTGCTCGCGCACCCGGACCCGCGCCCCGGCCCCGGACCCCTGCAGCAAGGCCACGCCGCAGCGGGTCCCGGACGTCTCCAGAGCAAGCAGATTCGAGTTCATCCAGGCATTGTAAAACGGCCGCATGTATTGGATTTGCAAGCGGAAAAACACATCTTTCCGACCAGCCCCCGCAATGTGTAATATCTTGTGAAAACAGGCTGGCGACCCGATCCCGACGCTGTTACATTTGCCGCCATGAACACGCAAACGCCCTCCCCGATCCGAAAAATCCTGGTCGTCGACGACGACCCCCGCCTGCGCGACCTGCTGCGGCGCTACCTGTCGGAGCAAGGTTTCAACGTTTTCGTGGCCGAAGACGCCAAGGAAATGAGCAAGCTGTGGCAACGCGAGCACTTCGACCTGCTCGTGCTCGACCTCATGCTGCCGGGCGAAGACGGGCTGTCGATCTGCCGCCGCCTGCGCGGCGGGCACGACAACACCCCCATCATCATGCTGACCGCCAAGGCCGAGGAAATCGACCGCATCGTCGGCCTGGAGATGGGCGCGGACGACTACCTGTCCAAGCCCTTCAACCCGCGCGAGCTGCTGGCGCGCATCAACGCCATCCTGCGCCGCCGCGGCTCCGAGGAGCACCCGGGCGCGCCCAGCCAGGAAAACGAATCCATCGCCTTCGGGCCCTACCTGCTCAACCTGTCGACCCGCACCCTGACGCGCAACGGCGACCAGGTGCCCATCACCACCGGCGAATTCTCCGTCCTCAAGGTATTCGCCCGCCACCCCAAGATCCCCCTGTCGCGCGACAAGCTGATGGAACTGGCGCGCGGGCGCGAGTACGAAGCCTTCGACCGCAGCCTGGACGTGCAGATCTCGCGCCTGCGCAAGCTGATCGAGCCGAATCCGTCCAAACCGGTGTTCATCCAGACCGTCTGGGGCTTGGGCTACGTGTTCGTGCCCGATGGCGGCAGCTGACAGCCCTGCATCGGCCGGCAGCCGGAAGGCAGAATCCCGCTTCGATTGGCGCTGGCCCTCCTCCCTGCGCCGACTGGCGTCATTCGTGCGGCTCGGCTTGTTCGGCCGCACTTTTTTATTGCTGGCCGCCCTCATGCTGGTCAGCCTGGGCGCCTGGCTGCAGGTCTTCTTCAGCATGGAGATGGGCCCGCGCGCCGCGCAGATGGCGCAGCGCGTGGCCACCTCGGTCAACATCACCCGCACCGCCCTGGTCTACTCCCAGCCCGAGGAGCGCAGCAAGATGCTGCTGGACCTGGCCACCAACGAAGGCATCCAGGTCTACCCGCGCGGGCCGGCCGACACCGCCGAGCCGCTGCCCGACGAGAACTACTGGCAGCGCGTGGCCGCGCACATCCGCGACCGCTTCGGCCCGTCCACCCAGATCGCCTGGTCGGTCAACCAGGTGCCGGGCTTCTGGGTCAGCTTCCACATCGACGGCGACCGCTACTGGCTGGTGTTCGAGCGCGAGCAGATCGGCCTGACCGGCGGCATCGAATGGCTGGGCTGGGGCGCCACCGCCCTGCTGCTGTCGCTGATCGGCGCGGCCGTCAGCGTGGGCTTCGTCAACCGGCCGCTGTCGCGCCTGGCCAAGGCCGCGCAGGTGCTCTCGCGCGGCGACACGCCCTCGCCCCTGCCCGAGACCGGCCCGAGCGAGATCCGCGAGCTGAACGCCAGCTTCAACCGCATGGCGCGCGACATCCGCCAGACCGAGGCCGACCGCGAGCTGATGCTGGCGGGCATTTCCCACGACCTGCGCACGCCGCTGGCGCGCATGCGGCTGGAGATCGAGATGAGCGGGGTGTCCGAGGACGCCCGCCAGGCCATCGACGAGGACCTGGCGCAGATCGACCACAGCATCGGCCAGCTGATGGAATACGCCCGCCCGGCCGGCGCGCCGCCGCAGCTGGCCAGCGACGTGTCCAGCGTGCTGCAGGAACTCTACGAGCGCGAGCGCAGCCATACCGAATCCACGGGCGGCTCGCTGACGGCCGAGATCGAGCCCGGCCAGCGCGCGCGCATCACCGCGCTGGACCTCAAGCGCATCGTCAGCAACCTGATCGAGAACGCGCGCCGCTACGGCCGCTCCGAGGACGGCACGGCCGAGATCGTCATGCGCCTGAAGTCCGAAGCGGGCATACTGGCGATCGAGGTGTCCGACCGCGGTCCCGGCATCGCCCCGGACGACGTCGGCCGCATGCTGCGCCCCTTCTCCCGCGGCGAGGCCGCCCGCACCGGCGTCAGCGGCGCGGGCCTGGGCCTGGCCATCGTCGAGCGCCTGCTCGGCCACGTCGGCGGCCAGCTCAAGCTGCTGCCGCGCGAAGGCGGCGGACTCACGGCGCGGATAGAGCTGCCCAAAGCGCGAATTAGGAATTTTCAATTAGACAGCGAATTCCAATAGCGTAGAATTTATGGCTTAAGGCAACACGCCTGATCCCCCCTGGAACACATCGATAGGAGTTCACATGAAAACTGTTGGCGACAAGCTCGAGCCCTTCAAGGTCACCGGCGTCAAGCCCGGTTTCAACCAGCACGAGGAAAACGGCGTCTCGGCTTTCGAGGAAATCACCGAGAGCTCCTTCCCGGGCAAGTGGAAGGTCATCTACTTCTACCCGAAGGATTTCACCTTCGTGTGCCCGACCGAGATCGTCGGCTTCAACAAGCTGGCCAAGGACTTCGAAGACCGCGACGCCGTCCTGCTGGGCGGTTCGACCGACAACGAATTCGTCAAGCTGGCCTGGCGCCGCGAGCACCCGGACCTGTCCAAGCTGGGCCACTACCAGTTCGGCGACACCACCGGCGCCCTGGTCGACCAGCTCGGCGTGCGTGAAAAGTCCGCCGGCGTGGCGCTGCGCGCGACCTTCATCGTCGATCCGGACAACACCATCCAGCACGTCTCGGTCAACAACCTGAACGTCGGCCGCAGCCCGGAAGAAATCCTGCGCCTGCTGGACGGCCTGCAGACCGATGAGCTCTGCCCGTGCAACCGCACGGTCGGCGGCGACACCCTGTAATTCGCCCGATGCCCGGCCGAGCCCGGGCATTTTTTCCCTGTTAATTATAGGAAAAAACTATGGAATTCCTGACATCCATCAAGGACCAGCTTCCCGATTGGGCCAAGGACATCCGCCTGAACCTGGACGCCGTGGTCGGCCGCTCCACGCTGTCGCCCGAGGACGCGCTGGGCAGCGCCCTGGCCGCCGCCTACGCCGCGCGCAGCCCGGTGCTGGTCGAGGCCTTCAAGGGCGCCCTGTCGGAGACCGACGCCAACGCCGCCCTGACCGCCGCGGCGCTGATGGGCATGAACAACGTCTGGTATCCCTACACGGAGATGGCCGGCGACGAGCAGTTGAAGAGCCTGCCCGCGCAGCTGCGCATGAACGCCTACGCCAGCCACGGCGGCGTCGAGAAAAAGCGCTTCGAGCTGTTCGCGCTGGTGGCCTCCATCATCGGCAAGTGCCACTTCTGCGTGCAGTCGCACTACGCGCTGCTCAAGAAGGAAGGCCTGTCGACCGAGCAGCTGCGCGACGCCGGCCGCATCGCGGCGGTGATCAACGCCGCCGCCCAGGCGCTGGCCGCGCAGGGCAAGTAGGAAAAAAGCGCGCTCAGCCTTCCGCGCGGGCCAGCATCGCCGCCACCGTGGCGGCGATGCCTTCCTTGCGGCCCAGGTAGCCCAGGCCCTCGTTGGTCTTGGCCTTGACGTTGACGGCCTGGGCGTCCATGCCCAGGTCCTGGGCGATGTTGGCGGCCATGGCCGCGGCGTGCGGGCCGATCTTGGGCGCCTGGGCGTGCACCGTGGCGTCGACGTTGACGACCCGCCAGCCGGCCTCGCGCACCTTGGCGCAGGCCGCGCGCAGCAGGACGCGGCTGTCGGCCCCCTTGTAGGCCGGGTCGGTATCGGGAAAATGCCGGCCGATGTCGCCCAGCCCCGCCGCGCCCAGGATGGCGTCGGTCACCGCGTGCAGCAGCACGTCGGCGTCGGAATGCCCGAGCAGGCCGTGGCTGTGCGAGATGGTCACGCCGCCGATGACGAGCGGGCGCCCGGCCACCAGCGCGTGCACGTCGTAGCCCTGGCCGACGCGAAACGGAAAGCTGGCCGCGTTCATGGATATATCCTCCTGCCGCTGCGCGGCGTCCTTCCCGGTGGCGGGACCGGGCCCTTGCGGACTCATAGCCACCGCTCCAGCAATTCGAAATCCTCCGGCCAGGTCAGCTTGGCGTTGCGCGCCGAGCCGCGCACCAGCAGCGGCGCGTGGCCGGCCTGCTCCATGGCCGAGGCCTCGTCGGTGATGTCCAGGCCGCGGCTCCTGGCCCCTTGCAAGGCGTCGCGCAGCAACCCGGCGCGGAACATCTGCGGCGTCTGCGCCAGCCACAGGCCGTCGCGCGCGACCGTGCGCTCGACCCGCGCCTGGCCCGCCTTGACCGTATCGGCCACCGGCAGGGCCAGCAGCCCGCCCACGGCGTCGGCCAGGCAGGCGTCCACCAGCCGGCGCAGCGCCTCCAGGGGCAGGCCCGGGCGGGCCGCGTCGTGCACCAGCACCCAGTCGCCGGCTGCAGCCCCGCTGTCGGCCAGCGCGGCCATCACCGTATCGGCGCGCGTGGCGCCGCCGCAGGCGCGGCAGACGGTGCGCGGCAGGCCGGCCAGCGCCGATTCCGCGCGCACGTCGCCGGCCGAGACGGCCACCCGCACCTGGGCGATGCGCCGCTCGGCCAGCAGCGCCTTGACGGCGTGGCGCAGCATGGGCTCGCCGGCCAGCATGCGGTACTGCTTGGGCAGGACGGGCGCGCCGGGCGCGCTGGCGCGCGTGCCGACGCCGGCGGCGGGGACGAGGGCGATGATGCGATCGGGCATATGGGCGGGGATTTTATAATCAGCGCCCTGATGCCCGCTTCCACCGCCCCTTCCCCCGTCCTTCCCGAGGTCCCCGCCAGCGCCGCGGCGCTGGCGGCGCTCAAGCCCGGCCAGCGCCACGCCCAGCCCCGCCCGCCGGGCTCGGGCGACGCCTGGTGGCTGGCCGACCTGGCCCGCCAGGCCGGCCGGCTGCTGGTGGTGCTGACCGCCGATCCCCTGGACGCGCAGCGCCTGGCCGAGGAAATCCCCCTGTTCTCGCCAGGCTGCCGGGTGCGCCAGCTGCCCGACTGGGAAACCCTGCCCTACGACAGCTTCTCGCCGCACCAGGACCTGATCTCGCAGCGCCTGCAGACCCTGCACACCCTGATGCAGGACGGCCTGGACGTGCTGACGGTGCCGGTGACCACGGCGCTGTACCGGCTGGCGCCGCCCGCCTTCCTGGCCGCCTATACCTTTTCCTTCCGCCAGGGCGACCGCCTGGACGAGGCTGCGCTGCGCGCGCAGCTGACGCTGGCCAACTACAGCCACGTCACCCAGGTCACCGCCCCCGGCGAGTTCTGCCTGCGCGGCGGCCTGATCGACCTCTTCCCCATGGGCTCGGTGCTGCCCTACCGGCTCGACCTGTTCGACGACGAGATCGAATCGATCCGCAGCTTCGACGTCGACACCCAGCGCAGCCTGTATCCGGTGCGCGAGGTGCAGCTGCTGCCCGGGCGCGAGTTCCCCATGGACGAGGACGCGCGCACGCGCTTCCGCGCGCGCTTTCGCGAGGTGTTCGAGGGCGATCCCTCGCGCGCCCTGCCCTACCGCGACATCGGCAACGGCATCGCCTTCGCCGGCGTCGAATACTACCTGCCGCTCTTCTTCGAGCAGACCGCCACGCTGTTCGACTACCTGCCGGCCGACGCCGCCATGGTCACGGCCGGCGACATCGACGAGGTCATCCAGCGCTTCGCGGCCGACACCGCCAGCCGGCACGCCTTCCTGCAGGCCGACCGCGAGCGGCCGGTGCTGCCGCCGCAGGCGCTGTTCCTGGACGGCGAGGGCCTGTACGCGCGCCTGCGCGACTACCCGCGCCTGGCGCTGGCCGGCGGGCCGCATCCCGATTTCTCGCCGGCGCCGGACGTGGCCATCGCCCGCCGCGCCGACGACCCGGCGGCGCGCCTGCGCGCGCTGGTGGCGGCGGCCCCGCCGCGCGTGCTGCTGTGCGCCGATTCGGCCGGCCGGCGCGAAACCCTGGCGCAGATGCTGGCCGAGCACGGCCTGGCGCCGGACAGCCAGCCCGAATCCATCGCCGAATTCCTGGCCGGCGACGCGGCCTTCGGCCTGGCGGTCGCGCCGGTGGCCTCGGGCTTCGTCCTGCCGGCCGCGGGCCTGGCGCTGATCACCGAGAACGATCTCTACCCCGGCCACGCCGCCGGCTCGCGGCGCGCCCGGCGCGAGCAGGAGCGCGCCAGCAGCGTCGAGGCCATGGTGCGCGACCTGGCCGAGCTGCGCCCGGGCGACCCGGTGGTGCACGCCCAGTACGGCATCGGCCGCTACCAGGGCCTGGCCAGCCTGGACATGGGCGAAGGCGAGATGGAGTTCCTGCACCTGGAATACGCCGGCGGCAGCACGCTCTACGTGCCGGTCTCGCAGCTGCACGTGATCGCCCGCTACAGCGGCGCCGACCCCGAGGCCGCGCCGCTGCACCAGCTGGGCTCGGGCCAGTGGGACAAGGCGCGCCGCAAGGCGGCCCGCCAGGTGCGCGACACCGCGGCCGAGCTGCTCGACCTGTACGCCAAGCGCGCCGCGCGCGAGGGCTACACCTTCAAGCTGCCGCTGGCCGACTACCAGGCCTTCGCCGAAGGCTTCGGCTTCGACGAGACCGCCGACCAGGCCGCCGCCATCGAGGCGGTGATCGGCGACATGACCTCGGGCCGGCCCATGGACAGGCTGGTGTGCGGCGACGTCGGCTTCGGCAAGACCGAAGTGGCCCTGCGCGCGGCCTTCCTGGCGGTGGCCAACAACAAGCAGGTGGCGCTGCTGTGCCCCACCACGCTGCTGGCCGAGCAGCACGCGCAGACCTTCTCCGACCGCTTCGCCGACTGGCCGGTGCGCGTGGTGGAGCTGTCGCGCTTCCGCTCGGCCAAGGAAGTGGCCGCCGCGGTCGAGGGCATCAACGACGGCCGCGTCGACATCGTCATCGGCACGCACAAGATATTGTCCAAGGACGTGCGCTTCAAGCGCCTGGGCCTGGTCATCATCGACGAAGAGCACCGCTTCGGCGTGCGCCAGAAGGAAGCGCTCAAGGCGCTGCGCGCCGAGGTCGACGTGCTGACGCTGACGGCCACGCCCATCCCGCGCACCCTGGGCATGTCGCTGGAAGGCATACGCGACTTCTCCGTGATCGCCACCGCGCCGCAGAAGCGCCTGGCGATCAAGACCTTCGTGCGCCGCGAGGACGGCAGCACCATACGCGAGGCGCTGCTGCGCGAGCTCAAGCGCGGCGGCCAGGCCTACTTCCTGCACAACGAGGTCGAGACCATCCACAACCGGCGCGCCAAGCTCGAAGAGCTGGTGCCCGAGGCGCGCATCGCCGTGGCCCACGGCCAGATGCCCGAGCGCGAGCTGGAGCAGGTGATGAAGGGCTTCTACCAGCAGCGCTACAACGTGCTGCTATGCACGACCATCATCGAGACCGGCATCGACGTGCCCACCGCCAACACCATTGTCATCCACCGCGCCGACCGCTTCGGCCTGGCCCAGCTGCACCAGCTGCGCGGGCGCGTCGGGCGCTCGCACCACCAGGCCTACGCCTACCTGCTCACGCCCGGCGAGGACGCCATGACGTCCAACGCCAGGAAGCGCCTGGAGGCCATCCAGGCCATGGAGGAACTGGGCTCGGGCTTCTACCTGGCCATGCACGACCTGGAGATCCGCGGCACCGGCGAGGTGCTGGGAGAGTCCCAGTCGGGCAACATCCAGGAAGTGGGCTTCTCCATGTACAACGAGATGCTCAACGAGGCGGTGCGCGCGCTCAAGGCCGGCGAGGAGCCCGACCTGG
>Ga0164243_10005825_pt1 | contig 18759 bp, 17 predicted proteins | sample OricompcompostOP_FD_108781 | JGI IMG/M metagenome (GOLD analysis project Ga0164243, IMG submission 108781) | Organic Plus compost microbial communities from Emeryville, California, USA - Original compost - Organic plus compost (OP) | ecosystem: Engineered > Solid waste > Mixed feedstock >... | reverse complement strand
GTGCTTCGTGGAGCGCTACCTGGACAAGCCGCGCCACGTCGAGGCCCAGGTCCTCGCCGACCGGCACGGCAACGTGGTCGTCGTGGGCACGCGCGACTGCTCGCTCCAGCGCCGCCACCAGAAGCTGGTCGAGGAGGCCCCCGCGCCGTTCCTCACCGACGACCAGCGCAAGCAGATCCACGAGAGCGCGAAGGCGATCTGCCGGGAGGCGGGCTACGAGGGTGCCGGCACCGTCGAGTACCTCGTCGGCGCCGACGGCACGATCTCGTTCCTCGAGGTCAACACCCGGCTCCAGGTCGAGCACCCCGTGTCGGAGGAGACGTCCGGCATCGACCTGGTCCGCGAGCAGTTCCGGATCGCGGCCGGCGAGCCGCTGCGCCACACCGAGGACCCGACGCCGCGCGGCCACTCGATCGAGTTCCGGATCAACGGCGAGGACCCGGGCCGCAACTTCCTGCCCGCCCCCGGCTCCGTCACCAAGCTGCGCCTCCCCGCCGGCCCGGGCGTCCGCGTCGACGCGGGCATCAGCGAGGGCGACGTGATCGGCGGCAACTTCGACTCGCTGCTCGCGAAGCTGATCGTCACCGGCGAGACCCGCACCGAGGCCCTCGAACGAGCGCGCCGCGCGCTGGACGAGATGGTCGTCGAGGGCATGGCCACCGCGCTGCCCTTCCACCGCCTCGTCGTGCGCGACCCCGCGTTCACCGCGGAACCGTTCACCGTGCACACCCGGTGGATCGAGACCGAGTGGACCGGCGAGGTCCCGCCCTTCGACGCGGCGGCCGCCGGCGCGGCGGCGCCGCCCCAGGAACGCGAGACCGTCGTGGTCGAGGTGGGCGGGAAGCGGCTCGAGGTCACCCTGCCCGCCGGCTTCTCGGCCGGTACGGCCGCCGGCGCCAACCCCGGCCCCGCGTCGCGTCCGGGCCGCCGGGCCGCCGGCCACACCGGCGCCGGCGCCGCGGGCGGTGACACGCTGACCTCTCCGATGCAGGGCACGATCGTGAAGGTCGCGGTGGCCGAGGGCGACGAGGTGGCCGAGGGGGACCTGATCGTCGTCCTGGAGGCGATGAAGATGGAGCAGCCGCTCGCCGCGCACAAGTCCGGCAAGGTCTCCGGCCTGACGGCGGCGGTCGGCGCCACCGTCACCGCCGGCGCCGCGATCTGCACCATCGCCTGAGCTGCGAGAAGGAAGGGCCCCTTGTTAACGCCTCGGCGTTAACAAGGGGCCCTTCCTTCTGGCGGCGGCCATGATGGGCGGGTGAGGTTTCTGCATGGTGCGGTGCCGCCGTACGACCTGACGTACAGCGACGTCTTCATGGCGCCGGGCCGGTCCGACCTGGTCTCCCGCCTCGACGTCGACCTGACCAGCACCGACGGCAGCGGCACGACGATCCCGATCGTGGTCGCCAACATGACGGCCGTCGCCGGGCGGCGCATGGCCGAGACCGTCGCGCGCCGCGGCGCGATGGCGGTGATACCGCAGGACATCCCGATCGACGTGGTGGCCGAGGTCGTCTCCTGGGTCAAGCAGCGCCATCTCGTGCACGACACGGCGATCACGCTCGGACCGACCGACACGGTGGGCGAGGCGATCCACCTGCTGCCCAAGCGGTCGCACGGCGCGGTCGTGGTGGTGGACGGCGAGCGGCGTCCGGTCGGCGTGGTGACCGAGGCCGACTGCGCGGGTGTCGACCGGTTCGCCCAGCTCCGGCACGTGATGTCGACGTCGCTGCTGACGATCCCCGCCGAGGCCGACCCGCGCCGCGGCTTCGACGCGCTCGCCGCCGCCCGCCGCCGGTTCGCTCCGGTCGTGGACGTCGAGGGCCGGCTGGTCGGCGTGCTCACCCAGCGCGGCGCGCTGCGGGCCACGCTCTACCGGCCGTCGCTGGACGCGAAGGGCCGGCTGCGGGTCGCGGCGGCGATCGGCATCAACGGCGACGTCGCCGGCAAGGCGGCGGCGCTGCTGGAGGCCGGCGTGGACACCCTGGTCGTGGACACCGCGCACGGGCACCAGGAGCGGATGCTCGCGGCGCTGGCGGCGGTGCGCGGGCTGGAGCCGGCGGTGCCGGTCGTCGCGGGCAACGTCGTGACCGCCGAGGGCGTACGGGATCTGGTCGAGGCCGGCGCCGACATCGTCAAGGTGGGTGTCGGACCCGGCGCGATGTGCACGACCCGGATGATGACCGGCGTCGGGCGGCCGCAGTTCTCCGCGGTGCTCGACTGCGCACGCGCGGCGGCGGAGCTCGGCCGCCACGTCTGGGCCGACGGCGGCGTCCGGCACCCGCGGGACGTCGCGCTGGCGCTCGCCGCCGGCGCCAGCAACGTGATGATCGGCTCCTGGTTCGCCGGGACGTACGAGTCTCCCGGCGACCTCTACACGGATCCGGACGGCCGGCGGTACAAGGAGAGCTTCGGCATGGCGTCGGCGCGGGCGGTGAGCGCGCGTACCGCCGACGACAGCCCGTTCGACCAGGCCCGCAAGGCGGTCTTCGAGGAGGGCATCTCCTCGGCGCGGATGTACCTCGACCCCGAACGGCCCGGCGTCGAGGACCTGATCGACGAGATCGTGGCCGGGGTGCGCAGCGCGTTCACGTACGCCAGCGCCGCGACGATCCCCGAGTTCCACGCACGCGCGGTGGTCGGCGTGCAGTCCGCGGCCGGTTTCGCGGAAGGGATGCCGTCCGCGACGAGCTGGTGACCGGCCCTCAGCCCGGTGGCGCGGTCGCGAAGAGCGGCCGGATCACCTCGCGGGCCGCCGCCTCCGGGTCGCGGCCGAGGACGTCAGGCAGCGAGCCGCTCAGCCACAGCGTCGCGAACCCGTGGACGATCGACCACGCGGCGAGCCCGGCGATGCGCGGCTCGGCACCGGCGCGCTCCCGCTCGCCGACCAGCGCCACCGCGTCGCGCAGGGCCGCCGACGCGCGCTCGCCGGCCGCCACCAGCTCCGGGTCGTCCCGGTTGAGCAGGTCGGGCTGGAACATCACCGCGAAGTGCGCGCGGTGCCCGACGGCGAACCGGACGTAGGCCACGCCGGCGTCGATCACCCCGCCGCCCGCCTCGCGCGTCCGGTCCAGCTCGTCGGCGAGCAGGGTGAACCCCTCGGCGGCGAGCGCGGTCAGCAGGCCCGCCTTGTCGCCGAAGTGGTGCGCCGGCGCCGCGTGCGAGACGCCGGCCCGCCGGGCGAGGTCACGCAGGCTCAGCGCCGCCGGCCCGCTCTCCGCGATCGCGCCGGCGGCCGCCGCGAGCAGGGTCCGGCGCAGGTCGCCATGGTGATAAGGCCGCGTCATGCGCTCGATCCTAACTTGCCACTGACAAGTTCGCGCGCTAACTTGTCGGTGACAAGATTGGAGCACACCGCATGGCACCCCTCGTCTCGCTCGTCGCCGGCTTCGCGATCGCCCGACTGGTCGGCTGGCTGGGTGTCGACGCCGTCGACGGCTGGCACCCCGCTCTCCGCGTCGGCCTGGCCGTGATGTTCGTGGTGACCGGCCTCGCCCATTTCGCCCCGAAGATGCGTGCCGACATGATCGCGATGGTGCCACCGCGCCTCCCCCGGCCCGACCTCCTCGTCACGATCACCGGCATCCTGGAACTGGCCGGCGCCGTCGGCCTGCTGATCCCGGCGACGTCCCGGCTCGCGGCCGCCGCGCTGGCCCTGCTGATGCTCGCCATGTTCCCGGCCAACGTCTCCGCCGCGCGGCGCGGCCTGACCCTCGGCGGCAGGCCGGTGACGCCCATCGGCCGCCGCACCGTGCTGCAGGTCTTCTGGATCGCGCTGGCGGTCGCGGTCGCCGTGGTCCCATGATCCGGGAGCGACACGCGCCGCCGGGCGGAGGCGGCCGGTAGGGTCGTGGATGGTGTGCCGGGAAGGCTGGTCGGCGTCCGCTTCGCCGACTCCGCCGGAAGGACCCGCATGACCGACAGGAGCCGCCTTTTCGGACGCGGCAGCTGGGTCGAGACCTCCCGCATCGCCGAGATCCTGCGCACCGAGACCACCGGCGGCCTGCTGCTGCTCGGCGCGGCCGTCATCGCGGTGGTGCTGGCCAACTCGCCGTGGTCCGGGTGGTACGAGACGATCTCCGACACCGTCGTCGGACCGGCCGCCCTGCACCTCGACCTGACACTCGCCGCCTGGGCCGCCGACGGCCTGCTGGCGATCTTCTTCTTCGTCGCGGGCCTGGAGCTCAAGCGCGAGTTCGTCGCCGGTGACCTGCGCGACCCGCGCCGCGCCGCGCTGCCGGTCGCCGCGGCGGTGGGCGGCATGGCCGTACCCGCGCTGATCTACGTGGTCGTCAACACCACGATGGCGGGCGGCGTGCCGCGCGGCTGGGCGGTGCCGACGGCCACCGACATCGCGTTCGCGCTCGCCGTGCTGGGCCTCATCAGCACGCACCTGCCCGCGTCGCTGCGCACGTTCCTGCTCACCCTGGCCGTCGTCGACGACCTGCTGGCGATCACCGTCATCGCGGTCTTCTACACCAGCCACCTGTCGGTCGTACCGCTGCTGCTCGCGCTGTTGCCGCTGGCCGCCTTCGCCGTCCTGGTGCAGCGCCGCGTGCGGTCCTGGCGGCTGCTCCTGCCGCTCGCGCTCACGACCTGGGCCCTGGTGCACGCGTCCGGCGTGCACGCCACGGTCGCCGGCGTGCTGCTGGCGTTCATGGTCCCGGTCGCCCGCCGCTCCCCCGGCGCCGGCCCCGGGCTGGCCGAGCACTTCGAGCACCGCTGGCGTCCCATCTCCGCCGGCTTCGCCGTACCCCTGTTCGCGTTCTTCGCCGCCGGTGTCTCCGTCTCCGGCGGTGGCGGCATCACGACCGCTCTGCGCGACCCGGTCACGATCGGCATCGTGGCGGGCCTCGTCGTCGGCAAGACCCTCGGGGTGATCGGCTCGACCTGGCTGGTGCAGCGGTTCACCCGGGCCCGCCTCGCCGAGGGCCTCTCCTGGTGGGACGTCCTGGGCCTCGCGATGCTGGCCGGCGTCGGCTTCACGGTGTCACTGCTCATCGGCGAACTGGCGTTCGGCCCCGGCACGGAGCACGACGAGCATGCCAAGCTCGCGATCCTGGCGGGCTCGACGCTGGCGGCGCTGCTCGCGACGGTCCTGCTCCGCGCGCGCAACCGCCACTACCGCGACCTGGTCGCCGCCGAGGAACGCGACGCGGACGCCGACGGCATCCCGGACGTCTACCAGCAGGAAGCCCCATAGCCTTTCCCGGGTCCGCGGCGGTCCGGACCGTCGCTCCCGCCGGACACCGCTCGCTGACGCTTCGCTGCCACGTCCGCCGCGGATTTCGCAAGGAAGGGCCCCTTGTTAACGCTGAGCGTTAACAAGGGGCCCTTCCTTCGTGTAGTGGGACTGCGCGGCACCGTGGTCGGCGATGAGCCGGGAACGGCCTAGCGGTCGATCGTGTCGGCGGCGGCCATGACGCGGAGGGCGTTGGGGGCCAGGCCGACGCGGAGCGGGGTGTAGCCGTGCGGCTCGCCGTCCACCTCGACCGGGGCCGGGCGGTCCGTCTCCAGCCAGATCTCGTCGGTGGCCAGGAACGGCTCCTCGCCGTACGACCGGAGGTGGCCCGTGGCCGCGTTGCGGGCCGTCTGGCGCAGCAGCCGCCGGCGGCTGGCGTCGCCGACCGGGTACGCCACCAGCAGCCGGTCGTCGGCGTTCGCGTCCGCGGTGATCGGACGGCCGGCGTGGAAGCCGCCGTTGGCGATGTAGAGCTGGTGCGTCACGTACGCGTGTTCCCGCCCGTCGGCCCGCACCGTCACGTGGATCGGGCGGTGACGGGTCAGCAGCACCATCGCGGTGGCCGGATAGGCCAGGCGGCCGATCACCCGCTTGAGCCGCGGCGGCGCCTTGGCGAAGATCTCCGCCGACATGCCGACGCCGATGTGGTTGGCGAACGGCAGGTCACCGGCGAGGCCGAGGTCGACGTCGATGACCTTGCCGTCGCGCAGGATCGCGACCGCGGCGTCGAGGTCGAGCGGGATGCCGAGCGTCCGGGCGAAGTTGTTGGTCGTGCCGAGCGGCAGCACGCCGAGCGCGACGTCGCGGTGGGCGAGGTGGCGGGCCGCCGCGCCGATGGTGCCGTCGCCGCCGCCGGCGATCAGCAGGTCCGGGCCGAGGTCGGTGGCCGCCTCCAGGCTGGCGCGCAGCTGCGCCGGGTCGTCGACCGGGAAGCGGGCCAGCACGTCGAAGCCGGCCGCGTCGACCTGCGCGCGGGCCCGCTCGTAGAGGCGGCGGCCGCGGCGCGAGTGTGCGTTGACGAGCAGCACCGCCCGGCGGGCGGAGCGGATCGCCGCCGTCAGCTCCGACTTCGTACGCATGTTCCTCGATTATCGGGTGCGCCGGCCCGGGACGGGCCGCTAGGGTGGTTGTCGTGTTCAGGCCAGTTTGCACGACGACGCCGGGATCTCCCGGCGTGCTGCGCTGACCCTACCGTCATCGATTCAGCCCCGGGGCACCCGCCGCCGGGGCTGTGTTCTTCTCCGCGCGGGCTGGGCCACCTCCTCCCGTACCGCGAAGGAGAGACCATGATCGACCACCGCCGGCTCGGGCGGGAGCTCGAGCTCTTCCACTCCGATCCGCGTTCCGGCGCCGGCCTTCCGCTGTGGCTGCCGGCCGGCGCGGCCGCCCGGCACGCCGTCGAGGAGTACCTGCGCGACCTCGAACGGCGCCACGGCTACCAGCACGTCTACTCGCCGCCGCTGGGCCGGCGCGCGCTGTTCGAACAGTCCGGGCACCTGGGCTACTTCGCCGACGACATGTTCCCGGCGATGCGGGTGTCCGAAGAGGACGACCTGGTGCTGCGTCCGGCGCTCTGCCCGCATCACGCCCTCATCTATCTCGCGCGCGGCCGCTCGTACCGCGAACTGCCCCTGCGGATCGCGGAGATCGGCGGGATGTACCGCAGCGAGCGCTCCGGGGTCCTCGGCGGCCTCAGCCGGGTACGCGCGATCCACCTCAACGACGCGCACGTCTTCAGCCCGCTCGCCGCGGTCGGCGCGGAGGTGGCGGCCGTGCTGGCGCTGGTGGACGAGGCGCACGCGGCGCTCGGCGTGCGAGTGTCGGGTCTGCGGCTGGCGCTGCGCGGCCCCGGGGAGAAGTACGTCGGCTCCGAGGAGTCCTGGCGGCTCGGGGAGTCGCTGCTGCGGTCGGCCCTCGGCGACCGCCCGTTCGTCGAGGCACCGGGCGAGGCGGCCTTCTACGGGCCGAAGATCGACATCCAGGTGGCGGACGCCGCGGGCCGCGAGTGGACCCTCTCCACCGTCCAACTCGACTTCGACAAGCCGGAGCGGTTCGACCTGTCCTATGTGGATGCATCCGGCGAGCGGCAGCGGCCGGTGATGGTGCACCGCAGCCTCGTCGGCAGCATGGAGCGGTTGTTCGGCTACCTGATCGAGGCGCACGAGGGTGCGTTCCCGGCCTGGTACGCCCCCCTCCAACTGCGTGTCCTGCCCGTCTCGGCGTCGGCGGCGGTCGCCGCGCAGGCGTTCGCGGCGGCCGCCGTCGCGCGGGGCCTCCGCGCCGACGCCGATCCGGAGGGCGGCTCCCTCGCGGCCCGGGTACGCGAGGCGGCGGCGCGCAAGGTGCCATACGTCGCGGTGATCGGCGACCGCGAGGCGGCGTCCGGCGAGGTCGCACTCCGCCTCCGCGGCGGCGGCTCCCTGCCCCCGATGCCGAGCGCCGCCGCCCTGGACCTGATCGCGGACGTGGTCGCCGCCCGCTCCCACGACCTCAGCGGTGCCCCTCGTGGTGGCGGAAGCCTTCCGGCGCGCGATCCGGAAGACGTTGACGGCGCACGATGACCGCCGGGGCGTAGCCCGGCTTGGCCGCGCGGCCGGCGCGTTCAAGGCCGGTACCGTCCTCGTCCGGTAACACCCGCACTCCGTGCTGCGAAGAAGGGGTGAAGCGGCAAACACGAGAGGACGGCCTGTGCATGATTCGAGTCCAGACGACATCTCCGGCATCGGAGCCGATCCGGTCGCCTTCGAGACCTTCTACCGCCGGCACGTGGAGGCGGTGGGCCGGTTCGTGGCACGGCGGGTCGACGATCCGTACCTCGCCGCCGACCTGACCGCCGACGTCTTCCTGGCGGTGATCGAATCGGCGGCCGGCTACCGGCCGGACCGCGGTAGTCAGATCGCCTGGCTGTTCGGGGTGGCACGCAACGTCATCGCCGACGAGCGGCGTCGGGCCGCTCTCCGGTCGCGGGTGACCGGTCGGTTGGCCGGGCGACGGGAGCTGGCCGCCGACGACATCGCCCGCATCGAGGAACGGATCGACGCCGAGTCGGCCGCCCGCCGTACCCATCGCGCGCTGGCCGCGCTGCCCCCGGACACGCGTGCGCTGGTGGAGCTCGTCGCCGTGGACGGCCTGACCGTCGCGGAGGCCGGTGCCGCCCTCGGGATGTCGGCGGTCACCGCCCGGGTCCGGCTGCATCGGGCCCGCCGCGTCGTTCGCGCCGTACTCGCCCGCCCCACCGCCGTCCACGCACGAGGATGAAACGGAGATCACCCATGACCAACGGTTTCGAGGAGCGGCTCCTCGCCGATCTGAAGGCCCACGTCACCCGGCGGGCCGGGGACGTTCCGGACGCTCGCCCGGTCGGCCCCCGCGTCCGGCTCTCGCGCGGCTGGCGCCTCGCCGGAGCGTTCGGCCTGGCTGTCGCGCTGGCCGCCGGCGGCCTGGCGATCCAGGCGATCGGGCTGGGCGACCAGCGGCCGCCGGCGGCCAGCGCCTCCGAGATCCTGCGGCTGGCGGCCGAAGCCGCCCGGCAGCAGCCCGAGCTCACCGCCCGGCCCGACCAGTACGTCTTCACGGAGTTCCTGGCGACGACGCGGGAGCGGCCGGACAGCGGCCCCTACCTCACCGTGCGTACCCAGCTGTGGCAGTCGGCCGGGGGCCTCGCCCACCCGCGGGTCCGTCACCGGCCGGAGAACGATCCGGACGGGTGGAGCGACCTGAAGGTCATCCGACCGGACGATCCCACGAACCCGGAGCGGAAGCTCGACGAGTTCCCCTCGCCCGCGTACCACGGCGACCTTCCCGACGACCCGGACGCGCTGCTGCGATACCTCCGGGAACACCCGGTCGACCTGCACCTTCCGGACGGAGCCGGCGGCGACGCCGGCAGCATGGTCTACGTCACCGCGCGGTCGATGCTCGACGGCTACGTGCCACCGAAAGCGCTGGCGGCGCTCTTCGAACTGCTGGCGCGGGAGCCGGGAGCGGTGGTGATGCCGGACGACGTGGTGGACGCCGCCGGACGGCGCGGGGTGGCGATCCGGATGCCCGGCGTCATCGGTGGCAGCCACGATTTCATCTTCGACCGGGAAACGTACGTCTACCTCGGCACCCGTAGCGCGGTGGTGCGCGGCGGCGTCGAGTCGATGGATTCGGCGTCCGCGCTGGTGCGGCTCGCGATCGTCGACGAACCGGGCCAGGTTCCCTGAACCTGAGGTGAGCGACCCCAGCCGCCGTCAGCGGAGGCGGGTGATCTCCACCTCGACGCCCTGGCCCGTGTTGGGTGGGCCGTTGTAGACGCCCTTCAGCGGTGGCACGTCGCCGTACTCGCGGCCTCGGCCCACCAGGACGTGGCGTTCGCCGATGGGGATGCCGTTGGTCGGGTCGAAGCCCGTCCAGCGGCCTGCCCACCACTCGACCCACGCGTGGCTCTGGCCCACGACCGGCTCGCCGATCGCCGCGGACCGGGACGGGTGGAGGTAGCCCGACACGTACCGCGCCGGGATGCCCATCGCGCGGAGCAGGCCCACCGTCAGGTGGCTGATGTCCTGGCAGACGCCGGAGCGCTGGCGCCACGCCTGCACCGCGTCGGTCTGTACCCCGGTCGAGCCCGCCACGTACGCCACCTCGGCCCGCACGCGTTCGCACACCGCGAGCGCCGCCTCGTGCGGCGAACCGTACGCGCCGCGGATCTCGCCGGCCAGCGCCGCCAGCTCCTCGTCGAGGGTGGTGCGCGGGGTCGGCAGCAGCAGCTCGTGCCAGCGGTCGACAGCCAGATCCGACCACGGGACCCCGGCCGGCGCCGCGCCGCCCGGCGGCAGGGTCTCCACAGTGGACGAGGCAGTCACCTCCAGCCGCTCGTGCGGCGTGTGCACGTCGAAGGCCGTCACCACGGTGCCCCAGTAGTCCTCGTACCGGTAGGTGCGGGCCGGCGGCCACACCTCCACCCGTGCGTCGAGGACGGCCTGGTGCGGGTCGTCGCGCGGCGACATCCGCGCCTCGTTGTACGACGCGCCGACCTGGCCGTCGTACGTGAAGCCCGTCCGGTGCCGGATCGACAGCCGCCAGCTCGACACCGTCACGCGACCGCCTCCTGGACCCAGCTGACCGCCGACGTCTGCCGGAAGTACCGGCGGGACACGGCGTCGTTCACCTGCGAGCACGTGCGCTCCAGCCCGTCGAGGAGGCCACCGAGATCGGCGATCAGCTCCTCGGCGCCGCGGAACTCCAGGTTGGTACGGGCCCGGCCGACGATCCGCCGGGCATCCGTGGCCACGCCGGCGCGGCCGGCGTCCGGTGAGAGTTCCGCCAGGCACGACTCCGCCGTGGACAGCGCCGCGAAGACCGAGCGCGGGAACAGGCGGTCGAGCAGCAGGAACTCCGCCGCGTGCCGGTCGTCAAGCGAGCCACGGTACGTCCGCAGAAACGTCTCCCACGCGCCGCAGGACCGCAGCAGCGTGAGCCACGACGGGATCGAGCCGCCGGCCCGCGTATGGGTGGAGAGCAGTCGCGCGGTCATGTCGACCCGCTCCAGGCTGCGTCCCAGCACCAGGAACAGCCAGCCCTCGTCGCGGCTCATCGTGGCGTCGGTGAGGCCGGCCAGCACCGCGCACCGCTCCCGTACCCATCGGAAGAAGGCGTGGACGCCCTCCTGATCGACCCGCCGGCGGGCGTCGGGCAGGCCGTGCCAGGTGGCGTTGAGCGACTCCCACATCTCCGACGAGACGGTCTCGCGGGCCCCGCGCGCGTTCTCCCGGGCGGCCGCCAGCGCGCCAGCCACCGAGCTGGGGTTCCGCTCGTCCAGCCCGAGCAGGCCGACCACCCGCGCCGCCGACAGTGGACGGTCGTCAGTAGACATACCCATCACCGAGAGCAGTGACCGGCAGGCGGTGTCCTCGTCGACCCACGGGTCCGCGAGCATCAGATGCAGGTGCACGTCCAGGATGCGCGCCGTGTCCTCGGCCCGCTCGACGTAGCGACCGATCCAGTACAGCGACTCGGCGATCCGGCTCAGCACGCGCCGCCTCCCGACTGCTGTTGCTGCTGTTGCTGGGCGGCGAACGCGCCGTCCCCGGGCCCCGGGACTGTGCCGACACCGATGCCTGGACCTCCGGTCGGCACGGAAAACCCGGGTCCCGGATCGGGCGGCGGGGCCACCCCGGCCGGAGCCACGCCGAGCGGTCGCGCGGAAGCGTCGTGGGCCGGCGACCCGGACGAGCCCGCCAGCACCCACGTGTCCTTGGATCCACCGCCCTGGCTGGAGTTGACGACCAACGCACCCTCGGGAAGCGCGACCCGGGTGAGCCCCCCGGGCAGCACCCAGATCCGCGAGCCGTCGTTGACCGCGAACGGCCGCAGGTCGACGTGGCGCGGCCGCAGCCGGTTGCCGATCAGCGTCGGCACCATCGAGAGCTTCACCTCGCGCTGCGCGATCCAGCCGCGCGGGTCGCGGCGCAGCCGGTCGCGTACGCCGGCGAGCTGCTCGTCGGACGCCTGCGAGCCGATGACGATGCCGGCGCCGCCGGAGCCGTCGACGGGCTTGAGCACCAGCGTGTCGAGCGAGTCCAGCACGTGGGCGAGGACGTCCGGGTCCTCCAGGCGGTACGTCTCGACGTTCGGCAGGATCGGCTCCTCGCCGAGGTAGTAGCGGATCAGCTCCGGCACGTAGGTGTAGAGGAGCTTGTCGTCGGCGACCCCGTTGCCGACCGCGTTCGCGATCGTCACCTGGCCGGCCCGGGCCGCGTTCAGCAGGCCGGCGACGCCGAGCACGGAGTCGGCACGGAACTGCACCGGGTCGAGGAACTCGTCGTCGATCCGGCGGTAGATCACGTCCACCCGCTTCTCGCCCGCCGTCGTGCGCATCGCCACCTGGTTGCCGACGCAGACGAGGTCACGCCCCTCGACCAGCTCGACACCCATCTCGCGAGCGAGCAGCGCGTGCTCGAAGTACGCGGAGTTGTGCACGCCAGGTGTCAGGACCACCACGGTCGGTGCGGAGACGCCGGCCGGGGCGGCGGCGCGGAGGGCCCGCAGGAGCTGGCGCGGGTACGACTCCACGGGCCGGATCCGGGTGGCCGAGAAGACCTCGGGCAGCACGTGGCTCATCGCGCGCCGGTTCTCCATGACGTAGCTCACACCCGACGGGACCCGCACGTTGTCCTCGAGAACACGGAACGTGCCCGTCTCGTCACGGATCAGGTCCACACCGGCCACGTGGACGCGTACCCCGTTGTGCGGGTTCACGCCGGCCGCCTCGCGATGGAAGTGGGCACTCGTGACGACGACGCGGCGCGGCACGACGCCGTCGGCGAGAACCTGGCCGGCACCGTAGACATCGGCGAGGAACGCCTCCAGTGCCCGGATCCGCTGGGCCACACCCGCCTCGACGACCGCCCACTCCGCCGCCGAGATGATCCGCGGCACGATGTCCAGCGGGAACGGCCGCTCGACGCCCTTGAGGGCGAACGTGATGCCCTGGTCGAGGAACGCCCGGGCCAGGACATCCGCCCGGACCCCCAGCTCAGCGCTGGAGAGCGGCTGGAGCGTGGCGTGCAGGGCCTCGTACGTCGCGCGCGGCATGCCGGGCTCGCCGAACATCTCGTCCCAGCCGGGGCCCAGCCGATAGTCCTCGAACAGGTCCGCCATGCGCGCACGCTACGCCGGGCTCGTTGCATGCCGGTAACACGAACGGTGCTCACGGACGGGCCGTCGGCACGGGACCTGCCGACGGCCCGGGATCGCGCGGCCCGACGTGCCGGACCGCACACCATAACGGTACGCCGAAGCGGCGATCGCGTCTGTACCGTCGAATGCTGGCTGACCTGTGACGACGCTGAGGGCGAATGGCGCCACGCGGGGGTCGTCCGGAAACTATCCTGACCGCGGGGCGGGTTGGAGGTGTGGGGGCGGATGGCCGACGTGCTGGGCACGGTGACCTCGCCCCTGGTCGCGTACCTGCTGCTCCTGGGCCTGCTCGTGCTGGACGCGTTCGTGCCGGTCATCCCGACGCAGGCGGTGATGATCACCGGAGGTGCGCTCACGGCGTACGGACATCTGAGCGTCCCCACCACGATCCTGGTGGGGGCGCTGGGGGTGATCGTCGGTGACTGGGCCTGCTACCTGCTCGGCCGCTCCACCGTCGACCGCGCGGGGGTGATCGCGCGGCTGCGCCGCCGCTACGGCATCCCGGCCGACGACATCGCCGCCTCCGCGATGGCGCGCGAGGGCCGGGCCAAGCGCATGGCCCGCCGGATCATGCGGATGACGCACAGCCTCCGTGAGCCGGGCCCGCTCGTGATCCTCGTCTGCCGGTTCGTGCCCGGCGGCCGGATGGCCGCCTGCTTCTCGGCCGGCCGCGCGCGCTACCCGTACAAGCTCTTCCTGATCTACCAGGCGACGGCCGCGGTGGGCTGGGCCAGCTACGGCACCCTCGTCGGCCACCTGGGCGGCGCGGCGCTCACCTCGTCCGGCTGGCTGCTGGTGGGTGTGGCCGTGGTCGCGGCGCTGGTCTTCGCCGGGGCGGGCTGGCTGCTCGCGCTGCTCAAGCCCGCCGGCCTGGCGAAGCCCGCGCCGCCGCCTACTCCAGTTCGTGCGACATCAGCTGACGCGCCGCCTCCGTGATCGACCCCGACAGCGAGGGGTAGATCGTGATCGTGTGCGCGAGCTGGTCGACGGTCATGTGGTTCTCGACCGCCAGCGTTATCGGCAGGATCAGCTCGGACGCCTTCGGCGAGACGACCACGCCGCCGACCACCTCGCCGCTCGCCGGCCGGCAGAACAGCTTGACGAACCCGTCGTTGACGTCGGCCATCTTCGCCCTCGCGTTGCCGGCGAGCGGAAGCATCACCTCGCGGGCCGCGACCCGGCCCGCGTCGACGTCGTTCTGGCTAACGCCGACGGTGGCCAGCTCCGGGTCGGTGAAGACGTTCGCGGAGACGGTACGCAGCCGCAGCGGCTGGACGGCCTCGCCCAGCGCGTGCCACATCGCGATCCGGCCCTGCATGGCGGCGACGCTGGCGAGCGGCAGCACGCCGGTGCAGTCGCCGGCGGCGTAGATGCCGGGGACGTTGGTGCGGGAGACCCGGTCGACGGTGACGTAGCCGCCCTTGCCGACCTCGACGCCGTACTCAGCCAAACCGAGGTCGGCGGTGTTGGGCACCGAGCCGACGGCGATCAGCGCGTGCGAGCCGGTGACGACCCGGCCGTCGGTCAGCTCGACCGCGACACCGTCGCCGGTGCGCCGGACCGCGCGGCCGCGGGAGTTGTTGAGGATCGTCATGCCGCGCGAACGGAACACCCGTTCGATCGCCTGCGCGGCGTCCGCGTCCTCGTGCGGCATCACGCGGTCGCGGCTGGAGACGAGGGTCACCCGCACACCCATCGCGAGGTACGCGCTGGCGAACTCGGCGCCGGTGACGCCGGAGCCGATCACGATCAGGTGCTCGGGGAGGTCCGGCAGGTCGTAGAGCTGGCGCCAGTCGAGGATGCGTTCGCCGTCGGGCACCGCGTCGGGCAGGACCCGCGGCGTGGCGCCGGTGGCGATCAACACGGTGGTGGCGTCCACCGCGTACGCCGGGTCACCGCCCGCCGGTGTGATCTCCACCCGATGGGTGTGACCGAGCGTGTCGGCACCGAGCCGGGCAGTGCCCGCCACGAAGTCGACGCCGGCCTTGACGAGCTTGTTGTGGATGTCATGCGACTGGGCGTGCGCCAGGCTCTTGACCCTCGCGTTGACGGCCGCCGCGTCGACCCGCACCGCCTCCAGACCGCCGGAGTGGACCCCGAAGCGCTCGGTGTCCCGGTAGCTGGTCACCACCTCTGAGCTGGCGATGAAGGTCTTGGAGGGTACGCAGTCGGAGAGGACGCACGCGCCGCCGGCCCCGTCGGCCTCGACCACCGTCACGTCCGCGTCGAGCTGCGCGGCGACCAGCGCTGCCTCGTAGCCAGCCGGGCCGCCGCCCACGATAACTATTCGTGTCACGTGTCGTATTCTCCACCACCGCCTGACAGGGCTATCGTCATCGCCGTGCGTCATTACGCCGCGTACGGCTCAAACCTCGACCCAGCGCGAATGCGTGCTTACTGTCCGCATTCACCGATGGTGGGTACCGGCTGGCTGGAAGGCTGGCGGCTCACGTTCGCGGGCGAAGACGTCATCGGCTGGGAAGGCGCGGTGACGACCATCGTCGAGTCCCCCGGCGACCGCGTCTTCGTCGCGCTCTACGACGTCCACCCGTGGGACGCGGCCCAGCTGGACGAGGTCGAAGGCGCGGCGGGTGACACGTACCGCAAGCTCCACGTGCGCGCCGTCACCCTGGACGGCGAGGTCACCGCCTGGGTCTACGTGTTCAACGGCTACGAGGGCGGCCTGCCCACCGCGTGGTACCTCTCGGAGATCGCCAATGCGGCCGAGAAGGCCGGCGCGCCGGACGACTACGTCCGCGAGCTGCGCAGCCGCCCGACGAAGACAGCCACACCCGACCTGTAGCCGCCTTTCCTCAGGGGGTCGAGGCCGGTGGGGCGGCCTCGACGCGTTGTTCGAAGATGTCCGCCTCGTAGATCGCGGTCATGCCGGCCGCGTGATAGAGCCGCGCCGCCTCCGTCGGGTTGGCCAGGTCGACGCCCAGGCCCGCCGCCGCGCGGCCCTTGCCCGCGTAGACCGCGAACGCGTGCCGCAGCAGCGCGCCGCCCACGCCGCGGCGGCGGAAGGCCGGCAGGACCGCGAGGTTCTTGACCCATGCCTCGTTGCGGTCGAGGGCCTGGTCCGCGGACATCAGCACGCCGGCCGGCTCGCCGTCGACCTCGGCGACGAACCACTCGTCCCAGGAGACCGACGACAGGCCCGCCACGTACGCGCGCCACTCGTCGTACGGACGCGGGAGGTAGTCGAGCGTGTCACGGAAGCCCGTGTCGTAGATCCGGTGGAAGAGCCGCAGGTCGGCGTCGTCGTCCGGGTCGACGAGGCGGATCGTGACGCCCTCGGGCGGCGGCACCGGTGCGACGCCGGTGAGCGCGCGGCGCATCCGCGCGTACCTCTTCAGGAACCGGAAACCGGCGGCGGCGAGATCGGCGATGTAGGGCTCCTCGTTGGGCAGGGCCCCCGCCCGGGCCGTCACCGACGCGAAGCCGTGTTCCCGGGCCCGCTCCGCCACCCGGCGCAGCACCAGCGCGATCAGCGGGGCCCGCGCCGGCGCGCCGAACTCCGGATGCACGAAGACCTCGACGAACTCGAGGTCGCCGCCGTTGTTGTTGTCGATGTAGCCCCAGCCGGCCAGGCGGCCGTCGGGGGCACAGGCCAGCCAGCAGTCGCGCGCCGGGTCGACGTGTGGCGACGTCAGCGTGGCTTTGACGTGGTCGGCGTCGAAGTCCGGCTCGCCGATCGCCGCGATGTCGCTCGCCTGGACGAGCGCGAGGATCTCTGGCAGGTCGTCCAGGGTCGGCCGCCGGGTGGTCCAGCCGTCGGGGAAGGTCACGCCGAGGTTTCTAGCATCGACCCGGCCCCATGCGCGCCGGGTTTTTCACGACAGGGTCGCGCGGACGTCACCGAGGTCCGGGCCGTCGCCCGGCTGGTCCGGCTCGCTCGCCGCCGGTTGCAGGCTCGCCCGGGCACTGTCGAGAAGGCCCACGAGCTCGACCCGCTCGTCGACGGTCAGCGCCGCGTACGCGCCGGCGGCGATCCGGTCGGTGACCGCCTCGGCCCACATCCGGCGCCGCAGCAGCGGGCCGATCCCCGGGTACGGCGGCTGCCAGCCCCAGGCGACAGCGCCGGCCTCGCCCTCGGGGCCCGCGATGATCGCCTCCAGCGGGGTGAGCCCGCTCGCCCGCACGGCCAGCAGGTGCGCGCCGCCACGGTGTTCGCGCATCAGGTGCGCCAGCACCGCGGCCTGGGCTCCGGGGCTGTCGTCGGGCACCGGCATCGCCCGCCAGGCGGCGAAGAGCGGCAGCGCGGACGCGTCCGCGGCGAGGACGACGCGCTGGGCCAGCTCGACGAGCCGGTCGACCAGCGGGAAGGTCCCGAGGTGCTCGACGCCCCACCGGCAGCATTCGGCCCGGTGCACCTCGGCCACCTCGGCGGGCGGCAGCACGCGCCGGGCCCCGTCCCAGCCGTCGGCCACCGCCTCCGGCGCGATGAAGCCCAGCGCGGCGGCCACGGTGTCGGGCCGGACGTCGCCCAGCGCGCCGCCCCGGCCGGCGACGTAGAACGCCCAGCCGGAGAGGCCGAGCTGGCGGGCCCGGCGCAGGGTGCGCGGGCACTCGGCGTACGCGCCGCCCAGCTCGAGCACCGCGTCCCGGGACGCCTGCGCGGCCTGCTCGGGGGTCACCGCTCCGCGTCCAGGTCTTCGAGTGCCGCTTCGACCTCGCCGACCCGCCGGCGGGCGGCGGCCGCGGCCCGGTCGGCGGCCTTGCGTTCGGCCCGCAGGCGGGCCAGGGCGGCGTCGGCGTCGGCCCGGCGCCGCTCCGCCTCGCGGAGCGCGGCCTCCGCCTCCTCCACCGCCGCCTCGCCGTCGGCCTCGGCCTTCGCGGCCTTGTCGAGGTCCGTCGCCGCCTTCTTCTCGGCGGTACGGGCGGTGGCCAGCTCGCGTTCGATCGCCCGCCGCCGGGCCGCCCGCTCGGCCTCCGCGGCCCGCCGGCGTCCGGCCGTGTCCTCGCCGGCCGGCGCCTCCGCGGGCGGCGGCGGCTCGTCGGTGACCAGGCGGAGCTTGGGCCGAGGGACCTCGCCGAAGCCGGCGTAGCTGGCGGCCTTGACGAGCCGCCCGGAGCGGACCTGCTCGGCCACCTCGGCGTCGGAGACGGCCGCCGTCAGCGTCGCCTCCACCTCGGCGACCGGCAGCTTGCCGCGGCTGCCGGGGTCTGCCTTGGCGGCGAGCGACACGGCCTCCTTGACCAGCGCGTTCACCGCCTCGCGCCGCTGCTTGGACAGCTCGCGCAGCGCGTCGCCCTTGAGTTCGCGCTGCGCCTCCCGCATCGCGGCGGACAGCTCGACGAGCTGGTCGACCAGCTCGGGCCGGCGGATGGCGAGGAGGTTGACGACCCACGCGGCGACGGTCGGCTTGCGCAGCTTGCCGAGGTGCTTCGCGCGCTCCTTCTGGCCGGCGGCCCTGGCCTCCGCCACGAGCTCGTCGCGGGCCGCGACGAAGCCCTCGGGTGGTGCGGTGTACAGGTCGGCGACCGGGTCAGCCGGCATCGACGCTCGTACCCGGGGCGAGCCGTTGGTAGTCGACGGTGAGCAACCGGCCGAGGACGCCGTCGAGGAGCTTGCCGCCGACGTCGTTGACGATGCCGTCGTGGAGCGCGAACGCGCGCCGCGGCGCGACCGCACGCACGAACTCGACGGACTCGCTGATCTTGAGCCAGGGGGCCGACACCGGCACGAAGAGCGTCTCGACGTGCGCACCCTCGGGCACGTCGAACGAGTCGCCGGGGTGGTAGACGGAGTCGTTGACCAGGAAGCCCAGGTTGGCGACGCGCGGGATGTCCGGGTGGATCTCGGCGTGGACGCCGCCGAAGGCCTTCACCGT
>Ga0164243_10005824_pt1 | contig 18760 bp, 22 predicted proteins | sample OricompcompostOP_FD_108781 | JGI IMG/M metagenome (GOLD analysis project Ga0164243, IMG submission 108781) | Organic Plus compost microbial communities from Emeryville, California, USA - Original compost - Organic plus compost (OP) | ecosystem: Engineered > Solid waste > Mixed feedstock >... | reverse complement strand
GGTGGCTTCCGTCGCCTTGGTCTCGGCGACGTCGCGGGTGAATACGGCGACGACGCACGCGCCCTTCTGATGCGCCGTGATCATCACCCGCTGGGCTTGGGCCTCATTCATGCGGAACACGGCCTCAAGCACCTTCACCACGAATTCGCGCGGCGTGTAGTCGTCGTTGAGCAGGATGACCTTGTGCAGGCGCGGCCGCTCGACTTTGAGCTTGCTCTTGGCGCGCGGCTTGCTGACGGTATCGCTCATGGGACCGTTCCGTCGCGGGTTGCGGGCGATGCGAAGCCGCTCGCCTCGGATCGGGACACCATAACGGAAGTCGCGGCGGGCCGCACGGTTCCCACGGGTCGCGTTGATCGATGGCGGCGGCCGGCCGGCCGGCCGTCGGCCGGGGAAAGCAGGCCGCGCTCAATGCGCCCGCAGTTCCTCGTCCTCCTCGGCGGTGAGGAGGGTCACGATGCTGCTCGCGACGCCCTTGATCGGCTCGCCGGCGCCGAACACGTCGGGGTCGCCTCCAAGCCATTGCGCGGCGAGTTCCAGGTCTGCCACGCTCGGCTCGAGGTCGAGGACCGCCATCAGCTTGTCCTCGTCGAGCTCGCCCAGGATGCGCCGCACGTCCGCGGCCTGGGCCGCGGGGGGTAGTTGGCTGTCGGGTTTCGGTGCCATGTGCGCCTCTCGTCAAGCCGGTGGCGGCAGCTGTTACGGCGGAGCTAACGCCCGCCTTCTAAGTTAGTTTCGCTGCAAAAGCGGCAACAGCGTTGACCTAAGTCAATCGGACGGGTCCGGCGGGGAGCTGTCGCGCCATGACAGGCGCAGCGAGCCGTCGCCGTTCAGGCTCACGATCGTCCCGAATGCATGGGTTTCCAGGTTGAGGCGCGAGGCCAGCCAGTCCGTATCGACGTCCGACGCGGACCGGAGGCGGAACCGATGAATCCGCATGGGGATCATGTGCAGCGCCGCCAGCCGGCCGGTCGCGCGCGTCACGTCGACGACGTAGAGCAGCGCGAGATCACTGCGGAACTCCTCGTATCCGGCAATGCCTTCGTAGTCGTTCAGCAGGTCGCCGCAGCCGTAAAGGATGACCCGTCCGCCATGCACCTCGATCGGCTTGGGATGGTGCGACGAGTGGCCATACACGATGGCGGCACCGGCCTCGTCCACCAGCCCTCGCGCGAAGCGGCGCTCGTCTGCGGGGACGTCGTAGCCCCAGTTGGGACCCCAGTGCACCGAGACGATGACGATGTCGCCGGGCCTGGCGGCGCGACGGATATTGCTCGCCGCCTCTCCGAGCGCGTCCTGCGACAGGTCGGGCAGTAGGTTGACGCCGGCGCGACCATCGGTCGCCGCCCAATGGCGCGGCACGCCGCTGTCGGGGCAGGCGAAGGCGAACACGAGCACGCGGCAGCCTTCGCCCAGGTCGAGGACGGCCGGGGCGCGCGCCCGCGCCAGATCCTGGCCGGCCCCCGCCGTGCGGATCTTCATGCGATGCAGCGTTTCGAGGCTCTCCGAGAGGCCCGCCCGGCCCCAGTCGAGGACGTGATTGTTGGCGAGGATGCAGCAGTCGATCCGCGCCGCCGCGAGGCACTCGGCATTTTCGGGGCTCACGCGATAGTTGATGCCTTTCGGCTCGGCATCCTCGCTGCGCGTGACCGCCGTCTCGAGATTGACGATGCGCAGGTCGGGCTGCAGGTGATCGAGCGCGCACAGCGCCTCGCCCCAGACGTAGGACGGGGCAACCGGTTTGGGGATGGTGCCGTCCACCGTTTCGGCGAGATGGACATAGTCCATGGCGGATTTGACGTAGCCCTCGTAGAGGCGGGGCGGGCAGGGATGCGGCAACACCTGGTCGATGCCGCGACCGATCATCACGTCGCCGCCAAGAACGATCCGGGCGAAGTCGCGTCGTTCGGAATGGCTGGTGGCGTCGTTCATTCGCGCGGACGCAGTAAAGCGACAGCCCGCGCTGCCTGCCGTCCACCCTGGAGTCTCCTCAGGGGCGCTCGGTGAGACAGACGCGGGCCTGTCCGCCATGGTTCATCGGTAGACCGGTCCATCGCATGGGTCAGATCCACGCCTGATGACGCTTCACTGCCGTACTTCACCAATCTTGCCTCCGCATGGCAGGCAACCGTCATTCAAGGCGGTCGGCGTGAAAGCGCCTTGATCTCGATCAAGGAACGTCGTTCCTCCGGCGAGCGCCCTGCCAACGCTACTTCTGCTCGCTGGACCGGCGCTCCTTTTCCTCTTCTTCCGCAAGCAGCTTGAGCGCCTGCTGGCGCTGGCCCTCGTCCGTCGTCTGCTCCAGCAATCGTCGGTAGTGCTCGATGTTCTGCCGATGAATGAAGCGATCCATGACGGCCTCCTCGACGCCGATCCAACGGCGGCAATGCTGCACCGCCAGAAGCGTCCGAGTCGAATCACAGCCAGGAGAGCACGAAGCGGGCGACTCCCATGCGTAAAATTTGACCTGAAAGCGCAGCGAGGGCGTTGTGGTAGCCCAACTGCGCGGCGGCGGCGCCGACGTGGCGATTGGGGGCCTTGCACGCCCTGGCCTGACGCCGTCAATGCACTTGATCTCGCTCAAGGGATCGCAGGCAGCTTGCAGGACAATGTCGGCCGTACGCGAGGGCGGTTGTCATGGATCTCAAGCAGGCCATCTACACGCGGCGCGCCGTGCGCGCCTACACCGCCGATCCGGTGGACGAGGAGGTGCTGCGGCAGCTCATCGACGCGGCGATCCAGGCGCCCAGCGCCGTCAACCGGCAGGGCTGGCTGTTCTGCGTCGTGCGCGATCAGGCGCTGCTCGCTCGCATCTCGCACGAAGCCAAGGCGCACGCGCTGCACGCTTCGCCAGCGGGGCTGGTGTCGCACCACCTGGAGGATCTGCTCAACGATACGACTTTCAACATCTTCTATCACGCGCCGGCACTGATCCTGATCTCGAGCGTCAGTGAGAGTCCGTGGGCGGTCGAGGACTGCGCGCTCGCCGCGCAGAACCTCATGCTGGCCGCGTGCGACGCCGGGCTGGGCACGTGCTGGATCGGTTTCGCGCAAGGCTGGCTGCGCACTGCCGAAGGCAAAGCCGCGCTCGGCCTGCCGGCGGCGTGTGTACCGGTCGCGCCGATCATCGTCGGGCGTCCAAAAGCGCAGCCCGCGCCGGTGCCGCGCAAGGAGCCGCAGATCCGCTGGATCGGCCCGTAGGTCCGGCGGCTCGCCGGGAGAGACGATGCGCCCGTTCCTGCACCCTAGTCTGGTGAACGGGCGGTTCGGCGATCCGGCGCTGTACGTCGACAGCCAGTTCGAGGATCGCGCGGTTCTGTTCGATCTCGGCGACATCGCGGCGCTGAGCCCACGCAAGATTCAGCGCATCGACCACGTCTTCGTCTCGCACACCCACATCGACCATTTCATCGGATTCGATCGGCTGCTGCGCCTGATGGTGGGGCGCGAGAAGACGATCCACCTCTACGGACCGCCGGGCTTCATCGATCAGGTGAGCCACAAGCTGCAGGCCTACCGCTGGAACCTGGTTGGGCGCTACGTCTGCGATCTCGTCTTCGTGGTGACGGAGATAGAGGCGGATCTTTCGACGCGCACCGTGCGGATGCGTTTCAAGCAGGCGTTCGGCGAGGAGAGCGTCGCGAGCGGGCGCGCCGAACTGGGCGTCGTGCATCGCGAGGCGGCCTTCTGCGTGTCGGTCGCGGTGCTTGAGCATCGCACGCCCTCGCTTGCCTTCGCGGTTCGAGAAAGCCGGCACGTCAACATCTGGAAAAGCCGCCTCGCCGCGCTAGGCCTGCCGGTGGGGCCGTGGCTGCGCGAGCTCAAGCGCGCGGTCCTCGAGGGCAGGGCGGACGATCACGTCGTCCATGTCGCCGCAGCGCGAACCGACGCTGGCCGCGACGTCGCGCTCGGTACGCTGCGCGAGGTGCTGACCGTGACGGCCGGTCAGAAGATCGCCTACGTCACCGACGCCGCCGATACGCCCGCCAACCGCGCGGCGATCGTGGCGCTCGCGCGCGAGGCCGACCTCCTGTTCATCGAAGCGGCCTTCGCCGAGGCCGATACCGTGCTCGCCGCCGACCGCGCCCACCTGACCACCGTCGCGGCGGGTCGGATCGCGCGGGCGGCGGGCGTGCGCCGCATCGAGCCGTTCCATTTCTCGCCCCGCTACGCCGGCGAGGAGGAGCGCATGCTGGCCGAGGCGCGGGCCGCCTTCGGCGGCGGCTGATCTGCATCAAGGCCGGCCGTGGCCGGGATGCGAGATTGCTCCATTATCGATCTACCGAGGCGCAGCCGTGCCAGTCCAGAATGCCGAGATCGCGGCGATGTTCGACCAGGCCGCCGATCTCCTGGAGATCCAGGGCGAGAACCAGTTCCGCGTGCGGGCGTACCGCCGCGCGGCGCGGGTGGTCGAGGGCCTGCCGCGCGGCATCAAGGCGATGCTGGCGGCGCAGGAGGACCTCTCCGAGCTGCCCGGCATCGGCAAGGATCTCGCCGGCAAGATCGCTGACATCGTCAAGACCGGGCACTTCAAGCTGCTCGAGCAGCTCAAGAAGAAGCTGCCTGGCCAGCTTGGCGACATGGCCGCGCTGCCTGGTCTCGGCCCCAAGCGGATCAAGTTGCTCTACGACAGGCTCAAGGTGCGCACGCTCGAGGACCTGCGGCGCGCAATCCGCGCCGGTCGTCTGCGCGAGCTCAAGGGTTTTGGCCCCGTGATCGAGACGAAGCTGCTCGGCGCGCTCGAGAAGCCGCGCGCGGAGAAGCGGTTCAAGCTGTCGGTCGCGGAGGCAGAGGCGGAGGCGCTGATGGCGCACTTGCATGATGAAGGCCGCGTCGTCGTCGCGGGCAGCTACCGCCGCCGCCGCGACACCGTCGGCGATCTCGACGTGCTGGTCACCGCGAAGAAAGGTGCCGCCGTTGGCGACAGGCTGGTCGGCTACGAGAACGTCGCGCAGGTGCTGGCGCACGGCCCGACGCGCACCACCGTGGTTCTGCGCTCGGGCCTGCAAGTCGACGTGCGCGTCGTGCCGGAGAGAAGCTACGGCGCGGCGCTGATGTATTTCACCGGATCGAAGGCGCATAACATCGCGCTGCGCGCGCTCGCCAACGAGCGCGGATGGAAACTCAACGAGTACGGCCTTTTCTCCGGCAAGCGGCGCATCTCAGGCGCGAGCGAGGAGGAGGTCTACGGCAAGCTCGGCCTTGCCTTTGTCCCGCCGGAGCTGCGCGAGGACCGGGGCGAGATCGCGCTCGCGCGGAAGAACGCGCTGCCGAGACTCATCACGCTTGCCGACATTCGCGGCGACCTGCACGTGCATTCGAACTGGACCGACGGTACCGTCGACATCGAGGGCATGGCGCGTGCGGCCAAGGCGCGCGGCTATCAGTACATGGCACTGACCGATCACAGCCGCCGCGTTGCGATGGCGCACGGCCTTGATCCGGCGCGCCTCAACCGCCAGATTCGCGAGGTCGAGAAGATCAACGACACGCTCGACGGGTTCACGATCCTCAAGGGCATCGAGGTCGACATCCTCGAGGACGGCCGGCTCGACCTGCCGGACACGAGCCTCGCCAAGCTCGACGTCGTGGTCGCCTCGGTGCACTCGTATTTCGATCTCTCGCGCCAGGCGCAGACCAGCCGTATCATCAAGGCGATGCAGAACCGCCATGTCTCGATTATCGGGCATCCGACCGGCCGGCTGATCGGCGAGCGCGAGCCCTACGACATCGACATGGATCGCGTGACGACAGCGGCGCGCGAGATCGGCTGCGCGTTGGAGATCAACGCCGAGCCCGACCGTCTCGACCTCAACGATATTCATATACATGCCGCCAAGACCAAGGGCGTGAGGCTCGCGATCTCGACCGACGCCCACTCCATCAATGCGCTGGCCTGCATGCGCTTCGGCATCGACCAGGCGCGGCGCGGCTGGCTCACCGCGGACGACGTGGTCAACACGCGTCCGCTCGCCGAGCTGCGCAAGCTCCTCAAGCGTTAGCGTGCATGCACCCCGACCTGATCGTCACACTGCTGATCCTGCTCACCGCCGCCAACGGCTCGCCGGTGATCGCCAAGCGCGTTCTCGGCGAGCGCTTCGCCTGGCCGATCGACGGCGGCCTCAGGTTGCGCGATGGTCGGCCGCTGTTCGGCACGTCGAAGACCTGGCGCGGGCTCGCCGTGGCGGTCCTGGCGACGACCGTTGTCGCTCCGCTCGTCGGCCTCACTTGGCAGGCCGGGCTTGCGATCGGTGCGGCCGCCATGGCGGGCGATCTCCTCTCGAGCTTCCTCAAGCGGCGGCTGGGGCTCAAATCGAGCAGCCAAGCGCTCGGTCTCGACCAGGTGCCGGAATCGCTGCTGCCGCAGCTCGTAATGGCGCGCACGCTCGGCTTGACCATTCCCGACATGCTCGCGGTGACGCTGCTGTTCTTCGCCGGCGAGCTGATCATCTCGCGCGTGCTGTTCGCGCTGCACGTGCGCGACCGGCCATATTGACGCGCTCAGAGCGCGCGGCGGAGGCGGTGCAGGGTGATCTCGGGCAGGCAATTGAGCCGCACCGGCACGATCGACGTGCCGACCCCGACCGAGGTGTAGCCGGCCATCTTGTGGTAGGTCCACGCGCCCGCGCCCAGGCGGCGCGGCAGCACCGAGTCGAGCGTGATCGGGATCGAGCGCGGCAGGCAGATCTGGCCGCCATGGGTGTGTCCCGCCAGCAAGAGGTCGAATCCGGCGTGTGCGGCCTGGCGGTAGATCTCCGGCGTGTGCGACAGCAGGATTGAGAACGCCGCGTCGGGGATGCCTTCGCCGGCCTTCTCGATGTTGTCGACGCGATAGAAATGCGCGTCGTCGATGCCGGCGAGGTGGATCGGCTCGCCCGCGCGTGTGATTACGTCGCACTCGTTGAGCAGCATGCGGATGCCCATCTCCTCCATCGCCGGCACCATGCGGATGGTGTCGTGGTTGCCGAGCACGCCATAGGTTGGCCGGGTGATGAGCGGGCGCAGCCTGGCGAGTCCTTCCAGCGCGGGCTCGTGGGGACCGAAAGTCGCGCCGCGATAATCGCCGGTGAGCACGCAGATGTCATAAGTCAGCGACGGCAGCAGCTCGGCCAGCCGTGCCATCGCGCCGGGGCTGATGTCGCTATGAAGGTCGCTGATGTGCAGCAGCGTATAACCGTCGAAGGCGGCGGGCAGCTGGTGCGAACGCACCTCGTTGTGCCTCACCTGGATGCGCGCGGCATTGCGCAGGCCGCGCTGATAGAGGCCGGTCGCCGTCAAGGTGGCGCGGATAGCGCCGTGGATCGAGTACCAGTTCTCGATGTGGAAGAAGTTGATGCCCTGACCGAAGATTTGCGCCTCGTGATCGATCTCGATGCCGAGCCGCTGCCGAGCATGCAGGCGGCCGAGCCGCCGCTCCAGCTTGTTTTGGACGGGATCTTTCATCTCGGTCTTCGGCTGTGGCACAGGCAGTCGTGATATTGGCGCGGCGGGCGTGCGCGAGGCAACGGCGGCTGCGGCCGGCGGCCGCGCGAGGGAGGCGGGATGCCGGCGCGTCAATGGCGCTTGAAGTACTGCACCTCGCGCTCGTGCTTCTCGGCCGCGGCGCGGGTCGGGAACGTCCCAAGGTTGCGCCGCTTGCCTGTGCGGGGGTCCTTCTTGCGCGAATAGAGACGGTATTTGCCCGAGGGAAGCTTTCTGATCATCGCGTCTTCGTCCTGCCGTTGCCCTTGGATGCAGTCTTGGCGGCGCGCTTCGTTGCACGCTTGACAGTACCTTCGGCCGCGACGCCGGTCTTGCGCGTGCGGACGGCGGCCTGGGCCTTGCGGATGTTGCGCTGCAGCGCCTTGCGCATCGCCGGGGTCGGCTTCTCCTTTTCGGGAACGTCGCGGCGTGGCTTCGCGCGGAAGCGGTCGCCTGTGACCTGCTCAGCCTCCGAGGTGAGCGAGCGCAGCACCTTGCGCGCCTCCGGCGTGTCGCCGACGAGCTTGCCGTCCTCGACATGAGCCTGATCCTTGGCGATCAGCCATTTCTGCGTGTCCCAGCTTCCGCTCGCACGCTGTCCGGCCAGGCGCTCGATGCCGCCCTTGCCGCCGACGTCCTGCATGCGGAACGTCACGAACTGCGCCGGCGGACGCACTTCCACATGGAAGAACTTGCCGCCGCCGCGCGCGCCTGGCTTGGCACGTCCCGACTTCGTCCTGCTCACGACTTCCCTGCCTGCCGTAGCCATCGCTGATGCTCCTTCGTCAGTTTACCCCTTTACGCAGATGAGCGGACGCATGCGCGCGACGCGGCGCGCGAGTCCGGCGTGCTCCGCCGCCGCGACGACCGCGCCCACGTCCTTGTAGGCGCCGGGCGCTTCCTCAGCGACGCCGCGCGTCGACGGGCTGCGGATCAGGATGCCGTTCGCCTTGAGATCGTCGACGATCTTACGTCCGCTCCATTGCTTGAGCGCGGCATGGCGCGACATGGCGCGTCCGGCGCCGTGGCATGCGGATGCGAAGGCCTTCTCCTCGGCTTGCGCGGTGCCGACCAGGATATAGGAGCCCGTCCCCATGCTGCCACCGATCAGAACCGGCTGTCCGACCGCGCACAGCGGCTCGGGCAGGCTCTCGTGGCCGGGGCCGAACGCCCGGGTGGCGCCTTTGCGATGGATGAACAGTTCGCGCGGCTTGCCGTCGACCACGTGCGTCTCGACCTTGCAGGTGTTGTGCGAGACGTCGAACAACAGTCGCAGCGGATGGTTCGGAAAGAAGTGGCCGAAGACGCGCCGGGCGTAATGCCCGAGGATTTCGCGGTTGGCGAGGGCGCAGTTGATCGCGGCGCGCATGGCGCCGAGGTAGCGCTGTCCGACCTCTGAAGTGATCGGCGCGCAGGCCAACTCGCGGTCGGGAAGCCTGATGCCGGAAGCTTCCGCGACGATGACCATCTCCTTGAGGAATTCGGTGCCGATCTGGTGCCCGAGGCCGCGCGAACCGCAGTGGATGGTGACGACGACATCGTCCTGCGCAAGCCCGAAGACATCGGCTGTCTTTCCGTCGAGGATTTCCGCGACCGCCTGGATCTCGAGGTAATGATTGCCGGAGCCGAGCGTCCCCATTTCGCGGCGTTGCCGTTCCTTGGCCTTGTCGGAGACATGCTCCGGTTGCGCGCCCGCCATGCGCCCGCGCTCCTCGATGCGCTCGAGGTCCGCCGTCTCGCCCCAGCCGCGCTCCACCGCCCAGCGCGCGCCGCCGCCGAGCATCGCCTGCATCTCCGCGGGATCGAGCGTGATCGCGCCGGTGCTGCCGACGCCGGCAGGAATCTGGCGATAGAGCGAGTCTGCGAGCTGCGTCTGCACCGGCAGGATGTCGGCGACCTTGAGGCCCGTGAGCATGGTGCGCACGCCGCAGGAAATGTCGAATCCGACGCCGCCGGCGGAGACCACGCCGCCCGCGCCGGGATCGAAGGCGGCGACGCCGCCGATCGGAAAGCCATAACCCCAGTGCGCGTCCGGCATGGCGTAGGACGCCTGCACGATGCCGGGCAGCGTCGCGACGTTCACCGCCTGCTCATAGACCTTGTCGTCCATGTCGCGGATCAGGTCCTCGTCGGCGTAGATGATCGCAGGCACGCGCATGTCGCCATGGGGCTCGATGCGCCATGCGGTGGGGTCGACCTTGGTGAAGCGGCTCGGATCCATGGCGGCTCACCCTGCTTTAGACGTCCACGATGCAGGCCGCCGACCACGATCCGTCAGGCTCCTGCATGACGCGCAACGCGGTATAGGTCGCGCCCTTCGGCTCGCACGCCGGCGCATGCCGGTGGACGTCGACGGGCTCGCCCCACAACGTGCCCTGCAGGTGCGTGCCGTCGAAGCGCACCGAGAAGCGGGCGAACAGCATTCTGCGTACGGCCATCTCGTAGATGATGGCATTGAGCCACTCGACGAACAGCAGGGCGATATCGGGCGCCTCGCAGTCGACGGTCACCGCCGTGATCGGCCGGACATCGGCGGTGGTGACCACGGCGGTGAGCGCGCAGGCCGCCTGCTCGAAAGCCGCCTCGGGCGTCGCTCCGCGTCCGCGCACCCCGACGTCGGCGTCGTGGGGAAAATGCTCCCACATCGGCGGGGCGACGAGGGTAGCGGCGGACCGACTCATGTGCGCAGCGTGTGCTTGCTCAGCAACTTGACGGTGCTCGCCTGCGGGCCCTTGTCCCCGACCTCCTCGGCGAAGGAGACACGTGATCCGACGGTCAGCTCCGAGAACCCGCCATTGAGCACGCTGTTTCGATGAAAATAGATTTCGCGGCCGTCGCCGCTGTCGATGAAGCCGAACTCCCCGAGCGGATCGAGGCTCAGGATTGTACCGACGGGCTGCGCCTCGCGCTGCTTCACGTCGCCGCGCATCACACGCACCTTGTCCTGCAGCAGGCGGCGGGCGCGCTTGAAGGCGTCGTTGACCGCGAAATTCAGGTCGGAGTGTCGTTCGTCTTCCGTCGGCGTGCGGGCGACGTTGACCTCACGGCCGTCCGGCAGCACGATGCGGATGTTGATCTCGTACAGGCCGCCGGTCTGGTGCCGGCTGCCGGGAGCCTTGAGCACGACGCGGCAGGCGGTGATGCGCCCGAACCGGCTCTCCAGTTCGTGAACGTGCTCGGAGATCACCGACCGAACGGCGGGGTCGGCGGAGATGCCCTGGAAGTCGATTTCGAGCGGCGTTTGCATGTGATCTCCCCATCCAAGGCGAGCCGCTGCACGCGATTGAGACGCGGCCCGCAGCACGGGCGAACCTTAAAATTATAGCGGCCTCAGTCCATCGGAATTGACCCACCTCAACCGCGGGGGCGCACATGCAGTGCGCAAAAAGTGCGGATTTTACGAATGTTTCGAGCCGACCCGGAACCGGCGGCTCTCTAGGGGAATTCCCTTAGGGGCAATATCGGAATTTTACCGATGGATTATCCCGGTTAGTTCGATAGCCATGATCCATCATAAGGAGACGGTCATGTCCCCCCAGGCGAACTCCCAACTCCACCAATCCGATGTTGCCCGTTCAAGTGGCAAGAGCGGCATGTCCGAAGCGGTCCGGCTGTTCGGGATGCCGGAATTGGGCGCCGCGGGGATGCCGGCCGAACGCAACAGCGAGATCTACGGCGAGAGCGAGCCTGCGGATTACGTTTACAAAGTGGTGAGCGGCACCGTGCGTACGTATCGTGTCCTGAGCGACGGCCGCCGTCAGATCAGCGGCTTCCATGTCGCGGGCGACGTCTTCGGTTTTGAGCTCGGCGCGGAGCATTCGGACTCGGCCGAGGCCATCGTGGACTGCAACATTATGTTCGTGCGCCGCAGCACGCTGCTCGCGGCCTCGCAGCGCAACCACGAGATCGCACGCGTGTTGCTGACCATGACCGGCCATGAGCTGCAGCGCGCCCGGGACCACTCGCTGCTGCTGATCAAGAGCGCGCACGAGCGCGTCGCCTCGTTCCTGCTCGAAATGGCGCAGCGCCTGTCGAGCAAGTCCGAGATCGAGCTGCCGATGTCCCGGCAGGACATCGCTGACTACCTCGGCCTCACCATCGAGACGGTCTCGCGCACCCTGACCCAGTTGCAGGGCGAGGCCGCCATCAAGCTGCTGGGCTCGCGGCGGATCGTGGTACGCAACCCGTCGGCGCTGACCGAGCTCGACGACTGAAGCCTGCAGGGCGAAAGGGGGGCACGTCATGAAAGCTGCGGATATCATGACCGAGAATCCGGTGACGGTGGAGCCGGACACGTCGATCGTTGCGGCCATCCGGTTGATGCTGCAGCGCAGGTTCAGCGGCCTGCCGGTTGTGGACGAGGCCGGCCGGTTGGTCGGCATCGTGACGGAAGGCGACCTGATGCGCCGCGCGGAAACCGGCACGCAACGGCGGCGGCCGCGCTATATCGAATTCTTCCTCGGGGCCGGCCGTCTGGCCGAGGAATTCGCGCATGCGCACGGGCGCAAGGTGAACGAGGTCATGACGCAAACCGTGCACACGGTCGGCGAGGACGCCTCGCTCGAGGAGATCGTCAAGATCATGGAGCAGCACCGGGTCAAGCGGTTGCCCGTGCTGCGCGACGGGAAGCTCGTCGGCATCGTGAGCCGCGCCAACCTGCTGCGCGCGCTCGCCAGCATCGCCGGCGAGACGCGGCCGACGACGACCGACGACGCCAAGATCCGTGATTACCTCCTGGCCGAGCTTCGCCGTCAGCCATGGGCCCCCGCCGGACTGGTCGACATCGTCGTGCGGAATGGCGTCATCCACCTGTGGGGCACGATCTTCGACGAGCGCCAGCGCAAAGGCATCCGCGTCGCCGCCGAGAACACACCCGGCGCGAAGGCGGTCGAGGATCATCTGGTCTGGGTCGAGCCCGTGTCCGGCGCGACCATCGGGCCCACCGGCGAGTCGCCCGCCGCGCTCATGTGATGGAATCGCGCGGACTGCACATCCTGCTGCTGTCGGGGGGCGTCGTGCTTGCCGCCACCGGCCAAGGACGCGCGCAGGCGACGCCGCCACCTGTTGTCGCGCTCTGCGCGCCGTGTCACGGCCCGGACGGGGGCAGCGGCAATGTCGAAGTCCCCAACCTTGCCGGTCAGCACAGCATCTATCTCTACGCCCAGTTGCGCGCGTTCCGCGCCGGCCAGCGCAAGCACCCGGACATGAAGGGTGTTGCGGGCGATCTCACCGACCGCGAGATCGAGCAGATCGTCGTCTATTATTCGACGCTGCCGCCGCCGTGATCGTCCCGCCTGCGGGCGAGACAACCGACACGCGCCCTCCCTGGCGCGCCGAACCCCCCCTGGCCGACGCCCCGCCACCGCGTCCCAAACCGCATGAGAATCACATATTTGTTAGGTTGCTCGCGTCCGTCGCCTGCCCAGCTATCGATTGGATTGAGCGACATCAAAGGGTGACGTTCGCGGCAGCAGGTAGTTTGGCGCGGTCCACGCGGAGAGACGAATGGCAGGCAGTGCACCGGCGTTGCAGACAAGCCTCACGGGCGACCGGCTGAACCTGACGGCGTCGGGCGCCTGGACCACCACCCACGCCGGTGCGGCCGAGCAACTGGTGCGCGGCGTCGCCACAACGCTCGCGCAGGCGCGCAGCGTCACCATTGACATGGCGGGCGTGCAGGAACTCGACACTCTCGGCGCCTGGCTGTTGGAGCGCCTGGTCCGCGGCGGACGCGATCAGGGGCGCGAGGTGCGGTTCGGCAGCCTGCCGGAACGCTATCGCGGACTTCTCGACGAGGTCGCGCAGGTCAATCGCGGGCGCCCGGCGCAACTCAGGCCGCTCAACCGCGTGGTGGCGATCCTGAATGCGACCGGCGCAGCGACCGTCGGCCTCTGGCCGATGATGACGGCCTTCCTCGACATGCTCGGATCACTCGGCGATTCGCTCGCCCGCGCCATCATCCATCCGCGCAGCTTCCGCTTCACCTCGACGGTGCACTTCATCTACCGCGTGGGCTGGCAGGCGATCCCGATCATCCTGCTGATCACGTTCCTGATCGGAGCGATCATCGCGCAGCAGGGTTTCTTCCATCTGCGCAAGTTCGGCGCGGACGCTTACGCGGTCGACATGGTCGGCATCCTGGTGCTGCGTGAGCTCGGCGTGCTGATCGTGGCGATCATGGTGGCGGGCCGCTCGGGCAGCGCCTACACCGCCGAGCTCGGCTCGATGAAGATGCGCGAGGAGATCGACGCCCTGCGCACCATGGGGTTCGACCCCGTCGATGTGCTCATCCTGCCGCGCGTCCTCGCCCTCATCATCGCGTTGCCGATCCTCACGTTCATCGGATCGATGGCGGCACTCTACGGCGGCGGGCTGGTGGCCTGGCTTTACGGCGACATGAGCCCGGCGATCTACATCGCGCGGCTGCACGAGGCGGTGTCGGTAACGCACTTCAAGGTCGGTATCATCAAGGCGCCCTTCATGGCGCTGGTGATCGGGGTGGTGGCCTGCAGCGAAGGCCTGATGGTGCGTGGCAGCGCGGAGTCGCTCGGCCTGCACACCACGACCTCGGTCGTCAAGTCGATCTTCCTGGTGATCGTGCTGGACGGGTTCTTCGCGATCTTCTTCGCCTCGATCGGGATGTGACCGCATGCACCCCTCCCAGGACGTCGTCATCCGGGTGCGCGATCTCGTCGTCGGCTTTGGCCGCAACGTGGTCCTCGACCATCTGTCGCTCGACGTGCGCCGGGGTGAGATCCTCGGCGTCGTGGGAGCCTCCGGCAGCGGCAAGTCGGTTCTCCTGCGCACGATCATCGGCCTGCTGCCCAAGCGCCAGGGCACCATCGAGGTCATGGGCATCAACCGCGACCGCGCGGCGCGCGAGGACATCCGCGCACTCGAGCAGCGCTGGGGCGTGCTGTTCCAGCAGGGGGCGCTGTTCTCCTCGCTCACCGTGCTGCAGAACGTGCAGTTTGCGATGCGCGAGCGTCTGCGGGTGTCGGAGGAACTGCTCGAGGAACTGGCAACCGCCAAGCTGGAGATGGTCGGACTGTCGGCGCGGGACGGGGCAAAATTTCCGGCCGAGCTGTCGGGCGGGATGACCAAGCGCGCCGCGCTGGCGCGCTCGCTCGCGCTCGATCCGGAAATCCTGTTCCTTGACGAGCCGACCTCGGGGCTCGATCCGATCTCCGCCGGGGACTTCGACGGGCTGATCCGGACCCTGCAGCAGACGCTGGGCTTCACGGTGTTCATGGTGACGCACGACCTCGACAGCCTGCACGCGATCTGCAATCGCATCGCGGTGCTGGTAGACGGCAAGGTGGCGGTCGAAGGTCCGATGAACGTTATCCTGGAATGCGAGCAGCCCTGGGTGAAGGCCTATTTCCGCGGTCCGCGCTCGCGCATTCCGCACATCAACGAGGTGGTCTGATGGAGACGCGCGCGCCCTATGCGGTGATCGGATTTTTTGTGCTCGCCGCGATCGTGGCGGTGTTCGGCTTCGTCTACTGGCTCAACAACGTCGGTGGCATCGGCGAGCGCACGACCTACCGCGTGCGGTTCGAGCACTCGGTAGCCGGCATGCTCAACGGCGCGGCCGTGCTGTTCAACGGCATCCGCGTCGGCGAGGTGACCAACCTGCAGCTTGGCACGGACGACCCCAACGAGATCATCGCGACGATCTCGGTGGCCCCGGCGACGCCGATCCGCGCCGACACGCAAGCCGGCATCGAGTTCCAGGGGCTCACCGGCGTGGCGGTGGTGTCGCTCGCGGGCGGGACGGGCAGCACGCCGCTCGTCTCGCAGGATGGCCGCCCGCCGCTGATCAAGGCCGATCCGATGGCCTGGCAGACCATGACGCAGGCCGCGCGCACGGTGATGCAGCGGCTCGACACAGTGATTACCGACAACGCCGACAATCTGCGCGGCACGATCGCCAGCCTCAATACGTTCGCGCAGGCGCTCGCCCGCAACTCCGACCGGATCGACGGCATCGTCGCCGGGCTTGAGCGGATGACCGGCGGCGGCCCTGCCGCCGCGCCGCCGGTGAGCTACGACCTGACGGCGCCCCGCGACTTTCCGCCGGCGACGGCGAAGAAGCGCGGTACGCTCGTCGTGCCCGAGCCGAACGCGCTGCTGGCGTTCGATACGCAGAAGCTGCTGATCCAGCCGTCCGCGTCCGACGATCCCTCGTTCGCGCGCGCGCAATGGTCCGACAACGTGCCGAAGATGGTCCAGAGCAAGGTGGTCCAGGCGTTCGAGAACGCGGGCTATATCGAGTCGGTGTCGCGCCCCGTGGACGGACTGGAGAGCGATTATCAACTGCTGCTGGACATCCGCAGCTTCCGCATCTCGACGGCGGGTGAGCCGGCGGCAGAGGTCGAACTCGGCGCCAAGATCATGAACAAAGACGGCAAGATCGTCGCGTCGCGCTCCTTCCGTAAGGTCGCGCCGGCGCAGCTCACCGACGCCGCCTCGGCGGTCAAGGCCTTCGACAAGGCGTTCGGCGCGGTGGTCACCGAGTTGGTGACGTGGGCGGCAGGCGCGATCTGAGAGGGTTGGACGACCCGCATTTTGCAGGGCGTGAGCCGCGTGCGGCTTAGCCCGCGAAGTTCGTGGATTGCGTCTGCGTCGCGGGAGGCGCGCTCTCGTGCCCGCCGAGATGGGCGGTTTTGCCAACGGTCAGCACCAGCGCGGCGGCGATGATGGCGACCGCCACGATCTTGAGATGCGTGCGGCGGTCGAGATGATCGATCGTGCTGTTCATCGGAACCCCCGCCGTGTCGGACAACCTGCATCCTCAATGGCAGGCGGCGGCACGGACGGAAATTCAGATGAGTCCCTTACGGGGTTTCCCGGAGGTGGGGGTGCTCAGGCCGGCCCGATCGCGGCGGCTTCGATGCGCCGGATTGCGAGCGTGTCGAACAGCGCGCGGGTCGCGGCCATGGAGCCGCCGACGTCGATGCCGCGGCAGGCGTCCTCCACCACGACCACGTCGAAGCCCTCGCGTCTCGCGTCTTCGGCCGAGTAGCGCACGCAGAAATCGAACGCGAGTCCGGCCAGGAACACGCGCGCGAAGCCGCGCTCGCGCAGATAGCCGGCGAGACCGGTGCGCGTCGCACGGTCGTTCTCGGTGAACGCCGAGTAGGAATCGATATGGCGGTGATAGCCCTTGCGCAGCACCAACTCCGCATGGGGGATGTCGAGGTCGTCGCGAAAGCGCGCCCCCGGCGTTCCCTGCACGCAATGATCGGGCCAGAGCACCTGCGTGCCGTAGAACACCTCGATCGTCTCGTAAGGCTTGCGGCCGGCATGCGAGGACGCAAAGGACAGATGACCGGGCGGGTGCCAGTCCTGCGTGAGCACGACATGAGCGAACGCGCGCGCCAAGCGGTTGATCGGCGCCACTACCTCGTCGCCGCGCGGCACCGCGAGGCCGCCGCCGGGACAGAAATCGTTCTGGACGTCCACCACCAGGAGGATGTCGCGCTCTCCGATGGTGATCTGCGAGGCCATTGCGTGGCTCCTATCCCGATCGATGGTTGAGGTCGGCGGCAAGGTCGGCCAGCGGCTTCGCGATCTCCACCGGATAGCCCGGCGCGGCGTCGAGGTGGCGCAACGCGTCCGGCAGGCGCGCGAGATTGTCCTGGGCCGTCGTGCGGATTGCGGCCAGCGTGCGCGGCGGAGTGAGACGTCGTCCCTGCCGCATGACCGGCACGATGAGCGGCTCGCCCGCCTGTTCGTCGCGCTCCAGCGAGACGACGTCACCGCTCATGCGGCCGTCGGGTCCGTGGCTGCGCCACACTTGTTTGCGCCCGGGCCAGGTGGCTTTGCCGGCTGAGCGCTTGCGGCGCGCGCGTCCGGCGTACTCCTGCAGCTTGTAGGCGCAGTCGAGCGCCGGCACGTCGGAGGACGTGGTCAGGCTGGTGCCGAGCCCGAAGCCGTTGATCGGCGCGCCCGCCGCGATGAGCGCTCCGACGGAGTCCTCGTCGAGCCCGCCGCTGGCGAAGATCGAGACCTCGGTGAGGCCGCCGGCGTCGAGGATTTCGCGCACGCTTTTCGAGAGCGCGTCGAGGTCGCCACTGTCGAGCCGGACCGACCGGACGGTGATGCCGAGCGCTGTCAGACGCGGCGCTAGCGCAACGACCTTCTTCGCGGCGGCTTCGGTGTCGTAGGTGTCGAGGAGGAAGGTGAGGTTGTTGGGGCGCGAGCGCGCGAAGTGCTCGAAGGCGACCGCCTCGTCGTCGTGTGCCTGGATATAGGAGTGCGCCATGGTGCCGAAGGTTGGGATGCCGAACGCGCGCTCGGCCTCGACGGTGGCGGTGCCGGCGAAGCCCGCGACGTAGCTCGCGCGCGCCGCCATCAGCCCGGCCTCGGCGCCATGCGCGCGGCGCAGGCCGAAGTCGACGAGGAGCTTGCCCGGGGCGGCCAGCACCATGCGCGCGGCCTTGGACGCGATCAGCGTCTGGTAGTGCAGGATATTGATGATGCGCGTCTCGACGAGCTGCGCCAGCGGCAGCGGCGCGGTGATGCGCAGGATCGGCTCGTTGCCGAAGAAGACCGTGCCCTCCGGCATGGCGTCCACGTCGCCGGAAAAGCGCAGCGTCGCCAGATAGTCGAGCATCGCGCTGCCGAAGCGGCCGGTCGAGGCCAGCCACGCGATGTCCTCGGCACGGAAGCGCAGCGTCTCCAGATAGTCGAGCACCTGCTCGAGTCCGGCCGCCATCAGGAAGGCGCGGCGGCGCGGCAGCTTGCGCACGAAGAACTCGAACACTGCGGTCTCGCTCTCGCCATGGTCCAGGTAGGCCTGGATCATGTTGAGCTGGTAGAGATCGGTGAGCAGCGAGGTTGCCGCGTCCATGTCGCCCCTCGGGTCAGGCCGCCTTTGTCGCACGGGCGCGCGGCAGGCGGGAAGCCTCACCGGTGCCGTGCAACCGCTCTGTGCGGCCTGCGGGCTTGATCCATGTCAATGCGGCGGCCGTCTGGGTATGCGCTGGTGAATTTGGCCAAGCGACACCCCACGCCCCTGGGATTCCCCCACCTTGGCCGGCCCCGCGTTCCTCCCCCGAGCGCCGGGGCTTTTCTTTTGCGCGCATGCTCATGCAGCCTTGTTGCCAGGCTCGAGCTGGTCGTCCCGGAGCCAGCGGGCGATGCGGCGCCAGCGGCCGCGCAGCGTCTCGGCCCCGAGGAACAGGCTGAGGTGATCGCCTGGCTCGACGGCAGTCTTGATCGCGTGCGCCGGCGTGCCGAGGAGGCGCGCTGCCGCCAGGAGCTGCTCCGGCGCCACGACCTGATCGTCGCG
>Ga0164243_10005822_pt1 | contig 18762 bp, 17 predicted proteins | sample OricompcompostOP_FD_108781 | JGI IMG/M metagenome (GOLD analysis project Ga0164243, IMG submission 108781) | Organic Plus compost microbial communities from Emeryville, California, USA - Original compost - Organic plus compost (OP) | ecosystem: Engineered > Solid waste > Mixed feedstock >... | reverse complement strand
TCGACTCGGGCGCACCGAAGGCTCGACTCGGGCGCACCGAAGGGGCGACTCGGGCGCACGGAAGGCTCGACTCGCGGTGGGTGGAGGCCAGGCAACGCGAACCACGGCCTCACCGGGTCCCGGCTCGTGCGGCGGCACCGGCGTGATCCGCAGACTCCCCGGCTGCTCGATCACGACCGCGCGACTCATACCCGCGACTTCCAGCCCCCGTGCGGCTCCAGCGTCGCCACCCGCACATCGTCGGGCTGCCGCTGCAGCCGCACCACCAGATAATCGTCCGACAGCCGCTCCGCCGAACCCTCGCCCCATTCCACGACGATCGCCGAGGACTCGAGGTCGGTGTCGAGGTCCAGATCATCCAGCTGCGCGAGATCGCCGCCGAGCCGGTACGCGTCCACGTGCACCAGCGGCACGCCCCGCTCGCCCGCCGGATGCACCCGCGCCAGCACGAACGTGGGCGAGCTGACCCGGCCGGACACCCCGAGGCCCGCCGCGATTCCCCTGGTCAGCACGGTCTTTCCGGCACCGAGCGGCCCGTCGAGCAGCACCAGATCGCCCGCCCGCAGTCGCCCGCCGAGCGATTCGCCGAAGCTCACCGTGTCCTCGGGCGTCGCCAGTATCACTTGTTCAGCCATCGCCAGATCCGTCGCGAAGAACTCATGTCGTCCACTCCAGCACACCGTTGCAGCAAATCGATCAGGTGACTGTTGACCACCTCGGGCTGCTCCAGCTGCACCATATGCCCCGCACCGCGCACCCGCGCCAGCTCCGCGTCGGGCAGTTCGGCCGCGATGCGCTCGGCGTGCGAGAACGGGGTGAGCCGGTCCGCGTCGCCGCCGATCACCAGCACGTGCGCGTGTTTCAGCCCGGCCAGCGCCGCGTACCGGTTGTGGCTGCCGAGCGTGTCGATGAAGTTGACCAGCCCGCGCACCGGCGTGATCGCCAGCATCTCCAGCAGGAAGTCCACGATTTTCGGGTGCACGTCACGGGAACCGAACGCCAGCCGCCGGATCGCGGGGCGGGTGAGCTGGCCGCCCGCGGCCCGCACGAACTCCACCAGCCCCGGCTGCCAGCCCGCCAGTCCGCCGACGCCGCGGGTCAGCGGGTTGTACTTCGACAGCAGGCTGCGCGGCAGTCCCCTGCCGCCCACTTCGCCCGCGGCGGTGGCGATGAACGCGACCCCGCACACGCGTTCGGCGAACAGCTCCGGGTTCTGCTGCGCCAGCTCCATGATCACCATGCCGCCCATCGAATGTCCCATGAGGACGATCGGGCCGTCGGGCGCGACCGCACGCAGCACGGCGTCGAGGTCCTGCGCCAGCTGTTCGATGGTGCTGGCCTGCTCCGTGGCCGGGCCGGAGGCGCCGTGCCCGCGGTGGTCGTAGTACACCTGGCGCACGCGGGGCAGCCTGAGCGCGCAGAGGTCGTGCCGCTGGAAGTGCCAGCTGCGCTGCGACAGCGCGAATCCGTGCACGCCAACGAGAGTGACTTCCGGCTTGCCCTCGTCGGGCAGGATTTCCGAGACGTTGAGCGGGGTTCCGTCGTCCGCCGCGACCGTGGACACCCGGTCCGCCTTCAGCTCGCCGAGCGGGCCGTCGGTGTCGAGCCCGTCGGAGAGCTTGCGCTGCTGCGCGGTGACCGCGATCGTGGCCGCCGCCGTGCCCGTGACCAGTGCGGCGGCTCCGGCGACGACGGTCAGCAAACGGCGTGACGCCATGATCACGTCTCCCCCAGGTAGGCCCGCTGGACACGGGGCCGGTACATGCCGGTGACGATCTCGTAGTCGATGGTCCCGATGGTGTCCGCCCACTCCCTCGCGGTCGGCTCGCCGCGCGTGCCCGCGCCGAACAGGATCACCTCGGCGCCCACCGGCGGCTCGTCGTCACCGCAGTCGACCACCAGCTGATCCATGCACACACGCCCCGCGATGGGACGCCGTTTCCCATGCAGCCACACGTCCATCCGGCCGGACAGAGTCCGTGGCACACCGTCCGCGTAGCCGGTGGGCACCAGTGCGAGCGTGGTGTCCCTCGGCGCGGTCCACGTGTGTCCATATGAGACGGACTCACCGGCCTCGATCCGTTTGGTGAGCACGACCGTGGACCGGAACGTCATCGCGGGCCGCAGATCTTCGCGCTGTGGCACGGGATTGAGCCCGTACATCGCGATGCCGGGCCGCACGAGGTCGAAGTGCAGATCCGGCCGCGTCAGCGTCGCCGCCGAGTTCGCGATGTGCCGCAACGGATTCAGCCCCGCCTCGCGGGCGATCTGGTACGCCGCGTGGAACCGGCGCGCCTGCATGTCGATCGAGGGATGCCCCGGCTCGTCCGCGCAGGCCAGATGCGACCACACGGCCACCACCTCGACCTCGGGCTCGGCGCTGGCCGCCTTCACCAGCGCCGGCCACGCATAGGGCGGGCAGCCGTTGCGGGACAGGCCCGTATCGATCTTCAGATGCACTCGCGCGCGCTTGCCCGCCCGGTGCGCGGCCGCCGCGGCCCTGGCCAGTTCGCCGTCCGAACTGACCGAAATATCGATATCGGCGGCGACACCGGGCGTGAAGTCCACATTGGGAAGATCGAGCCAGCTGAACAACCGCGCCGTGATTCCGGCGTCACGCAACGCGATCGCCTCACCGAGTGAGCACGCCCCGAGCCAGCTCGCCCCCGCTTCGAGGGCGGCCTTGGCCACCGGCAGGGCGCCGTGTCCGTAGCCGTCCGCCTTGACCACGGCCATGGTCGAGGCGCCGGAGGACGCCGCCCTGCCGGCCAGCAGGCGCAGGTTGTGCCGGATCGCGCGCAGATCGACGACAACCTCGGCGCGGGAAAGTTCGGGGCTCATCAGGCCCCATTTTCCCACGAAGGGGTATCAGCCGAGCCGCTGCCCGGTGCTGCCCGAGAAAACATGCAGTTCGTCTGGTCGGATCCGCAGGCGGAGGGTGTCGCCCATGGACGGCGTGTTGCGCGGATCCACCCGCGCCACGACCGAGTTCCCGTCGGCCGCCTTGCCGTAGACGTAGGCGTCGGAGCCGAGTTCCTCCACCAGGTCCACGACCACCGCGAGCCCGCCGTCGTCGGACGGTTCCAGGGATTCCGGCCGGAAACCGAGCGTGACATCCTCGCCACCGGCCGAGGCGATCAGCTCGCGCGACAGCGGGATCGTGATGTCGCCGAGCACCGCGCCGGCGTCGGACAGCTTGGCTGGCGCGAGATTCATCGCGGGCGAGCCGATGAACCCCGCGACGAACACGTTGGCGGGCCGCTCGTACAGCTCGCGCGGGGTGTCGCACTGCTGCAGCAGACCGTCCTTGAGCACCGCGACCCGGTCGCCCATCGTCATGGCCTCGACCTGGTCGTGCGTGACGTAAACCGTTGTGGTGCCGAGCCTGCGCTGCAGCGCGGCGATCTGGGTGCGGGTGGACACCCGGAGCTTGGCATCCAAATTGGACAGTGGCTCGTCCATCAGGAACACGCTGGGCTCGCGCACGATGGCGCGGCCCATCGCGACCCGCTGCCGCTGGCCGCCGGAGAGCGCCTTGGGCTTGCGGTCGAGGTAGTCCTCCAGGTCGAGCAGCTTCGCGGCCTCGGCGACCTTGCGCTTGATCTCGGCCTTGGGCGTGCCCGCGATCTTCAGCGCGAAGCCCATGTTCTGGCCGACCGTCATATGCGGGTACAGCGCGTAGTTCTGGAACACCATCGCGATGTCGCGGGAGCGCGGCGGCAGCTGCGTGACGTCACGGTCGCCGATCCACACCGAGCCGTCGTCCACGTCCTCCAGCCCGGCGAGCATCCGCAGGCTGGTCGATTTGCCACAACCGGAGGGGCCGACCAACACGAGGAACTCGCCGTCCGCGATCTCCAGATCGAGCGCGTCCACGGCGGCCCGGTCGGAGCCGGGGTAACGGCGGGTGGCCTTGTCATAGGTGATCGTCGCCATCAGATGTCCTCTCCTGTTGTGGTCGGAAGGTCGTGCACGAGCTGGCGGATGTCGAGGTGGCGGCGGCGCAGTTCCGCACCGAGCGCGGCGTCACCGGCGGGCAGTTCGACGGCCGAATCGGTCGGCCAGGCAGGGGGTTCCGCCGCGCCGGACAGCGCCCACGCGGCCTGCCGTGCCGCGCCCAGCGCGACGTACTCGGCGGGCGCGGGCACCGTGACCGGCACGCCGAACACGGTCGGGGCGACCGCGCGCACCGCCTCGGACTGCGCGGCCCCGCCGATCAAAAGCACCCGGCGCACCGTGCTTCCCTGGCCCCGCACGGCTTCCATGCCCGCGGCGAGCCCGGACAGCATGCCTTCGACGGCGGCGCGGGCGAGGTTCTCCGGCGTCATGTTGGTGCGCCGCAAGCCATGCAGCGAGCCGGCGGCGTCTGGCAGGTTCGGCGTGCGCTCGCCGTCCAGGTACGGCAGCAACGTCAGCCCGCCCGCGCCCGGTTCCGCGGCCAGCGCGAGCCGGTCCAGTCCGGCAAGATCGACGTCGAGCATCGTCGCGGTCGCGGTCAGCACACGGGCGGCGTTGAGAGTGCAGGCCAGCGGCAGGAACCGGCCGGTCGCGTCGGCGAATCCGGCGACGATGCCAGTCGGATCGGCAGGCGCGGTCTCGGAAACCCCGAACACCGTGCCGCTCGTGCCCAGCGACACCACCACGTCGCCCTCGTCGAGCCCCAGCGCGAGTGCGGCGGCCATGTTGTCGCCCGTGCCCGCGGACACCAGCACGCCGTCCGAAGTGTGCCCCGCCGCCTCGGCGGGCGCGAGAACCCGCGGCAGCTCCGGCGTGCGGCCGCCGAACGCGCGGCTGAGCAGATCGTGCCGGTACTCGCCGGTGTCGGGCGAGAAGTAGCCGGTACCCGAGGCGTCACCGCGATCGGTCACGGGTTCGCCGCCGAGCAGGCGCCAGGTCAGCCAGTCATGCGGCAGCAGCACGCGGCGGACGCGGTCCGCCAGCTGCGGCTCGTGCTCGGCGAACCAGCGGATCTTGGTGACGGTGAAGCTCGCGACCGGCACCGAACCGACCGCCTCCGCCCACGCGCCGGGCCCGCCCAGCTCGGTGACCAGCTGCTCGGCGGCCTTCGAGGAACGGGTGTCGTTCCACAGCAACGCGGGCCGCACGACCTCGCCCGCGTCGTCGAGCGTGACCATGCCGTGCTGCTGACCGGCGATGCCGATGGCCCGCACGTCGTCGAGGATTCCGGCGGTGGCCTCGGTGAACGCGTCCCACCACACCCGCGGATCGACCTCCGTGGTGTCGGGATGCGCGGCGCGGCCGGTGCGCACGACCGCACCGGTGTCCGCGTCGACCACGACGACCTTCGTGGACTGCGTCGATGAATCGACTCCAGCCACCCTCATACCTGCTCCTTCGCGGGTTTACTCAGCCGGACCTTCGTGTCGATGGCGGCGAGTTCGTCGCCGGGCGTGTCGTGATCGGTGATGACCAGGTCGTAGTCGCTCACGTCGCCGTACGCGTACGTCGCGGTGCGGCCGAACTTCGAGTGGTCGGCGACCAGGACGTTGCGGTCAGCGGCCTGCAGCGCCGCGGTCTTCAGCTCGGCGTACTCGCGGACCGGGTGGTACAGGCGGCCGAACGCTATCGCGGTGGCCGACACGAAGCCGATGTCGGCGCGCATCCGGCTCAGCGCCCCCACCGTGTCCGGTCCGATGCACGAGTCGAACTCCGTGTAGCGGCCGCCGAGCATGAGCACCTCGACATCCGGTTTGGGGCCGAGAATCCTTGCCACCTCAAGGGAATTCGTGATCACGACGAGTGGCCCGGCGAGCCGCTCCGCGAGCGGGAACAGGGTGGTCGAGTCATCGAGGAACAGCGTCTGCCCCGGCTCGACCTCGGCGGCCGCGACCTCGGCGAGCGCCTCCTTGTAGTCCTGGTTGAGGGTCTCGCGGAAGCGTTTCGCGGTCTCCAGCGTGAGCGCCGGGTACGCCTCGACCTTGCCGCGCAGCTTGCGGACGAGGCGGCGGTCGGCCAGGTCGTCGAGATCGCGGTGCATCGTCATGAGGCTCACCCCGAAGCGTTCGGTGAGCTCGTCGATGCGGACCTCGCCGTGCTCGATGACGTGCCGCAGCACGTCCTGGCGGCGCTGCTCGACCTCGGCGTCGGACGGCCTAGCCATGGCCGGGTACCACCACTGCCTTGATCACGGAGTCGTCGCGCGCCGCGATCGTCAGCGCCTGCTCGACCTCGTCGAGGGAGAACCGGTGCGTGACGAGCCGGTCCAGGTCGACCTCACGGGCGGCGAGTTCGATCGCGGTCGGCCACGTGTTGGCGTAGCGGAAGGTGCCGGTCACCTCGATTTCGAAGTTCTGGATATGCGCCAGCGGCAACGGAATCTCGTCCCCGCCCATTCCGACGAGCACGACGCGGCCCGCGCGGCCGACCTTGCGCATCGCCTGCTTCGCCGCGGCCGGCACCCCGGAGCATTCGAGCAGCACCTCGGGCTCGAAGTCGATGTCCTCTTTGGACACATCCACGGTCGCGGTGGCACCCAGTTCCTTGGCGACCGCCAGCCGGCGCGGGTTGACGTCGGTGACCACGACCTCGCCGGCCCCGAACGCTCGTGCCGTCTGCGTCGCGACCAGGCCGATCGGTCCCGCGCCGGTGATCAGCACCCGGCTGCCGGGCCGGACACGGCCCTTGGTGCAGGCCCACACGCCGACGGACAGCGGTTCGAGCAGCCCGGCGGCCTCGTCGCTGAGCGCGTCCGGGATCGGGTGGGCGAAGTCCTCGCGCAGCACGACGTACTCGGCGAACGCGCCGTCGATCGGCGGGGTGCCGAAGAACCGCATGCGGGGACACAGGTTGTAGCGGCCCGCCTTGCACTGCGCGCAGGTGGAGCAGGGCACGCCGGGTTCGAGCGCGACGCGCCGGCCGAGCTCGTGCCGCGTCGCGCCGTCGCCGCGGGCTACGACCACGCCGCTGGGCTCGTGCCCGAGGACGAGGGGCTGCTCGACCACGAAGTCCCCGATGCGGCCGTGCTCGTAATAGTGCACGTCGGAGCCACAGGTGCCGACCGCGCGCACCTGGATGAGCACCTCGCCACGCCCCGGCTGCGGCACCGGGCGCTCCTCGGTTCGCACGTCATGGACGCCGTACAGCACCGAAGTCTTCATGCTCTGGCTCACATCTCCAGTTCTTACCAGAGATGCGCGCGGTTGTTAACACGTAACTCGAGATATCTACGATAAGAGTCCGCGAAGTTTCCGGATCGCATCCGGGATGGCCGACACCACGCCCGACGCCGACACCGGCGCGTTCCGCGCGGCGATCTCCCCCGCCAGCGAGTGCACGTAGGCCGCCATGCCCGCGGCGAGCCACGGGTCGAGGCCACTGGCCAGCAGCGAGCCCAGCAGTCCGGACAGCACGTCGCCGGAACCGGCCGTCGCCAGCCACGAGCCACGCGCCACGTTCGCCAGCACCTGGCCGTCGGGAGCCGCGACCAGCGTCGTGTTGCCCTTGAGCAGCACCACCGCGTCGTACTTGCGCGCCGCGTCGCGTACGGCGGCCACCCGGTCCTCGCCCGGCTCTCCCCCGGTCAACCGCGCGAACTCGCCGGCGTGCGGCGTCAGCACCAGCGGCGTACCGGGATCCCGCGCGTCCAGCACGTCCGGGTAGTGCGCCATCAACGTCGTCGCGTCGGCGTCCGCGCACACCGGCACGCCCGCCTCCAGCACCTGCCGCAACACGCCGCGACCCTCCTGACCGGTGCCGATGCCCGGTCCGACCACCCAGGCCTGCACCCGCCCGGCGTCGGTGACCGAACCCGTCGCGATCACCTCCGGCCACCGCGACCGCACGACATCGGCCGCCGGGCCCGCGTAGCGCACCATGCCCGAGGTGCTCAGCACGGACGATCCGGTCGCGAGCACGGCCGCACCAGGGTAGGTCGCCGAGCCCGCCGCGATACCCGTCACGCCCTGGCTGTACTTGTTGTCCTCCGGGCCAGGCACCGGCCAGGCGACCCCGACGTCGACCGCGTCGAGCTGCCGCAGATCCGGCTCACCGAGTTCGGGCCGCAGTCCGATGTCGACCAGCACCACCTTGCCGCACCGGGCCGGATTGAGCACGTGCACCGGTTTGCGCGCGCCGAAGGTCACGGTGCTGGTGGCGGTGATCGCCGGGCCGTGCACCAGCCCGGTGCCCGGATCGACACCGCTGGGCAGATCGACGGCGAGCACCGGGGCGCTGATGTGCGGCAGCAGTTCCGCCGCGTCCGGCCGCAGCGGGCCGCGCGCCGACAGGCCGACGATGCCGTCGATCACGAGGTCCGCGTCTTCGAGGTGGTGCGCCGCGTCCTCGATCCCGACGGTGCGGCCGCCCGCCTTGCGCAGCGCGGCCAGTCCGGCGGGATGCGCCTTGTCCGGTTTGACCAGCACCGCGGTCACGCCGACCCCGCGCTTACGCAGGAAACTGCCTGCCCACAACGCATCCCCGCCGTTGTTGCCCGCGCCGACGAGCAGCGCGACCCGCGTCCCGCAGACACGCCCGGCGTGTGCTCTGAGCATTTCCGCCGCGTGCGTGGCGACGCCGAACGCCGCCCGGTGCATGAGCGCGCCCTCCGGCGTCGCGGCGAGCAGCCGCTCCTCGGCCGTGCGGATGTGTTCCGTGGTCCAGATTCCGTGCACCCGGCCTGTTTACTCGACAGTCACCGACTTCGCCAGGTTCCTCGGCTTGTCCACGTCATAACCACGCGCCCGAGCGATCTCCGCGGCCAGCACCTGCAGCGGCACGCTCGACACCAGCGGCTGCAGCAAGGTCGGCACGGCGGGCACCTCGACCAGTTCGTCGGCGAACGGCCGCACCGTGTCATCGCCCTCCTCGGCGATCACGATCGTGCGCGCGCCGCGGGCCTGGATCTCGCTGATGTTGGACACGAGCTTCGCGTGCAGCACCGCGCGTCCCTTGGGCGAGGGCATCACCACGACCACCGGCAGCCCGCTCTCGATCAACGCGATCGGCCCGTGCTTGAGCTCACCGGCGGCGAACCCCTCGGCGTGCATGTACGCGAGCTCCTTGAGCTTGAGCGCACCCTCCAGCGCGACCGGGAAACCCACGTGCCTGCCAAGGAAAAGCACGGCCTTGGAATCGGCCATGTCCCTGCCGAGCGCCCGCACCTGATCCACAGTGGACAGTACCTTGTGGACGGCGGCTGGCATCGACTCGAGTTCGGCGAACTCGCGGGCCACCTCGTCCGGGTACTTCGTGCCACGCGCCTGCGCGAGCGCGAGGCCGACCAGATAGTTCGCCGCGACCTGCGCGGTGAACGTCTTCGTGGCCGCGACCCCGACCTCCGGACCGGCGTGCGTGTAGAGCACCGCGTCGGACTCGCGTGGAATCTGCGCGCCGTTGGTGTTGCAGATCGCGAGCACCCGCGCCTTCTGCCCGCGCGCGTGCCGCACGGCCTCCAGCGTGTCCGCCGTCTCGCCGGACTGCGAGATCGCCACGACGAGCGTGTCCCGGTCGAGAACCGGGTCCCGGTAACGGAATTCGCTCGCCAGCTCCACCTCGACCGGCAGCCGCGTCCAGTGCTCGATGGCGTACTTCGCGATCAGGCCCGAGTGGTACGCCGTGCCGCAGGCGACGACGAAAACCTTGTCCACGTCACGCAGATCCTGCTCGGAGAGCCGCTGCTCGTCGAGCACGATGCGGCCCGAGTCGAAGTGCCCGCGCAGCGTGTTCGCGAGCGCCTCGGGCTGCTCCTCGATCTCCTTGAGCATGAAGTAGTCGTGGCCGCCCTTCTCGGCGGCGGACAGATCCCAGGCGACGGTGAACGGTTTGGCCTGTGCGGGCTCGCCGGCGAAGTCGGTGACCTCGTAACCGTCGCGCGAGATCACCACGAGCTGGTCCTGGCCCAGCTCGACGGCCTCGCGGGTGTGCTCGATGAACGCCGCCACGTCGGAGGCGACGAATGTCTCACCCTCGCCGACACCCACCACCAGCGGCGAGGACCGGCGCGCGGCGACGATCAGGTCGGGCTGGTCGGCGTGCGTCACGACCAGCGTGAACGCGCCCTCCAGCCGGCGGCACACGGAACGCACGCTGGCGGCGAGGTCGTTCTTGGTCGGCCCGTCGTCGTAGGCGCGGGCGACCAGGTGCGCGGCCGTTTCGCTGTCGGTGTCGCTGGTCAGCTCGACACCCTCGGCCTCCAGTTCGGCGCGCAGGGTGGCGAAGTTCTCGATGATCCCGTTGTGCACCACAGCAACGCGCTCGGAGCTGTCGCGGTGCGGGTGCGAGTTGCGGTCGATCGGCGCGCCATGCGTGGCCCACCGCGTGTGCCCCATGCCGGCGGTGCCGCCGAACTGGTCGCGTCCCGCCTCGTCGAGCCGGCTCTCCAGGTTGGCCAGCCTGCCCGCCTTGCGCTCGACGGTCAGCGATCCGGCGCCATCCAGCACGGCGACACCGGCGGAGTCGTAACCCCGGTACTCCATCCGGCGGAGCCCGCCGAGCACGACGTCCAGTGCCTGCCGATGGCCGACATATCCCACGATTCCGCACACGCCACCACCCTAACGAGGACACTCCGCGGCCCTTCCGCGGCTCGTCTCCGCTTCCTTCGTCACACTTGGCTACGCTCTTGCGCATGGCCAGCAAGCCCAAGGACCTGCTCCAGGAGCTGTCCCACCCCGGACCGCACGACGTGCTGCGCGGCAACCTGGCGCTCGCCGGGCTGCCTGGCGCGGTGTTCACCCCGCGCGAGGGGCTCGGCCTGCCGGGTATCGCATTCGGGCACGGGTGGCTGCAGCCGCCGGGGCGGTACCGGGGGCTGCTGCATCACCTGGCCAGCTGGGGCATCGTCGCCGCAGCGCCCGGGACGCAGCGTGGGCCGCTGCCGTCGCACCGGCTGTTCGCCGCGGACCTGCTCTCGACGCTGGACGTGCTGACCGGCGTGCGGCTCGGGCCGGGCAACCTCAGCGTCGACCCTTCGCGGCTCGGGCTGGCGGGACATTCCGTCGGGGGTGGCGCGGCGGTGCTCGCGGCGGCCGGCGGCACCGCTCCGGCGTCGGGCACTCGGGGGCCCGCCGTGCCGAGCAAGGTGGAGCCGCGGGTCCAGGCGGTGGCCACGTTCGCGGCGGCGCAGACCATGCCCGCCGCCACCGAGGCCGCGCGCCGGGTCACGGTCCCCGGCCTGCACCTGGCCGCCGACGGTGACCTGGTCGCCCCGGCGATCGGCAACGCGGAGGCGATCGCCAAGGCCTGGGGCGGTCCGGTCCAGCTGCGAATTCTCGACAAGTCGACACATCTCGCGGTGACCGAGGGCAGTCACTGGAGCCAGCGCCTGCTGCACGGCAAGCCGCACTTCGGGACGCAGCGCCTGGTGCGCGCCCTGTTCACGGCGTTCTTCCTGACGCACCTGACGGGCACGAAGAAGTACCTACCGCTGCTGGAGGCGGACGTCAAGCGGGCCCCGATCGAGTTCGACCCGAGTCGCGAAGCCGCCTGAGGGTCAGTTCAGCCAGCTGTTGTTGGAGAAGTCGTCGTCGTCGAAGTCGTCGCGCGCGTGCCTGCCACGACGACCGGCCGCCGGTGGCGTCGGTGGTGCGGGCGGAGCGGTGCGCTCGGTGGTCTCGGGTGCGGGCTCGTCGGTCTCGCCGAACTGGAACGTGGTGTCCCTTGATGAGGGGTCACGCTTGAGCCACTCGTTCCTGGCCGTCGGATCGTCCTTCGCGGCGACCTTGGCGGCGCTACGGTCGTCGAGTTCCTTGCACAGCCGCTCGTTCTGCTCACGCAACTGCCTGGATTCCTCGGCAACGCGCTGCTTCGCGGCCTCGACACGGTCGCTGATGTCCGCGGACTTGGCTCTGGTCCCAGCCAAAATCTGCGCGAACCGCTCCTCGACGGCGCGATCGATACTCGTCATCCCCGCCTACCTCTCGTAGCTGACGGAGCGGTCGCCCTCGTCGTCCAGGGATCCGCTGATGCGGCCGCCGCTGCCGCTCGAGTTGAAGATCCCGCCGTCGATGCGGTAGGCACTGGAGCTGCGCTCCTGGTCGCCGCCGCCACCGCCGCCGGCCATACCTCCCATGCCGCCCATCATGCCAAGATTGCCCATGCCGCCTTGCTGACCTTGCGCGGTGGCGGCCTGCCCGTCCCCGGCGCCGACCGGCGCCATGCCGAGGCCGGGCTGGCCAGGTTGTTGCATCGCCGCACCGGTGTGCGCACCTTGCCCGAGGGACGCGGCGTCACCGAGGGACCCCGAGCCACCAGCGCCCGCCGCCCCGTTCACGCCGCCCATGTCGCCCCCGGCACCCGCACCACTCAAGCCGCCCGCGCCGACCGCGCCACTCGCATCGCCTCCGGTGCCCAGGTCACCCACACCACCGACCGCGCCGCCCGCCGCCGCCCCGGCAACGAAGCCATCCGTGGCCGCGTTCGCGGGAGCGGTTTGCTGATCCGTGGTGTTCGCGGGAGCGGTTTGCTGGTCCGCTGTATTCGCGGAAGCGGTTTGCTGATCCAGGGCGCCACTCGCGCTGTCGGCACCCGCCGTGTCCACCTCGACCCCACCTGGCGCGGCGAAGCTTCCGACCCCCGTCGCCCCGGACGCTCCATCGCCACTGACCACTCCTCCGGCGGCCGCGCTGCCCGCAGCTCCGGCAGCACCATCCGCTCCTGCGGCACCAGCGGCACCGGCAGCCCCAACCGCGCCACCAGCCCCGGCAGTACCTGCGCCCGCGGCACCATCCGCACCCGCAGCACCGCCTGCGGCGGCACCACCTGACGCGCCGGAGCCGGCGTCGCCGGCGTCGGCCTTTTCCTCGCCCAGGGTGTAGGTCGTCGGTGTGCCGGAGCCGTCGTCCACGGTTACGACCGTGGGACCGTCCGGGCCCTCCGGGCGCTCAGCGGTGATCTTGAGGTTGCCGTCCTCGATGTGGATCTTTCCGTCCGGGCCGGGCGTGTAGACCTTCTCGCCCGCCGCGCCCGCCGCGCCGGCCGCCCCCTGCGCCCCGGCCGCAGTCCCACCGGCACCCGCGGCAGCCGCGCCATCTGCTCCAGTGCCCGCGCCAGCGCCATCGGCGCCAGCACCCGCCGCACCAGCCCCATCGGCCCCGGCCCCAGCACCGGCGGCCGCGTCGTCGTCACCCCAGTCGAGTTGGTAGTCCTTCGCGTGGCCGGCACCGTCGTCTACCTTGATGTCCATCTTGCCGGCCTCGTCCGGCTCGGACATCTCGATCGTGTTGTCGCCCTTCTGGACGGTCAGGGAGTCCTGGTCGTCGCCGGCGTCTTTGATCGCCTCGCCCGTCTTCGGGTCGATCGGGTACGGCTGGCCGGTCTCCGGATCGACCTCCAGCGGCTTGCCGGTGATCGGGTTGATGCCCTGCTCGGCTTCCTTCTTCGCCGCGTCGGCCACCTCGGCCGGATCGCTCGGCGTCGTGGCCTCGGGCGCCGTCGCACCAGCACCAGCACCAGCGCCCGTCCCACCGGCACCCGAACCGGCACCCGAACCAGCGCCGGAGCCCGACCCCGAGCCGGACCCGGACCCGTTTCCCGAACCGTTCCCCGCCCCCTGCCCCGCCGAACCGACCTGGGCGAACGGGTCCTGCTCCAGTCCCTTGCCCAGCCCCTGGATCATCGCGTCGTAGGTCTGCTGCACGCCCTGCTTGGTGTTCTGCGCCTGCTCGTGCACGGAGTTCGCCTTCGTCGCGTACTCCTGCGTGAACTGCTGCAGCTTCGTCTGGGCGCTGGAGAGGGCCTGCTGGTACTTCTGCAGCTCCTCGTTGATGTTGTCCTCGGTGATCTCCTGCGCGAAGCTGATGCCGAGCAGCCCGCCGATCGCCCCGATGCCCCCGCCGAGGAAGAACCCGAGCACGCCGCCCGCGATCTTCTCGAGCGTGCTGCGGCTGTTGAGTTCCTGGATCTTCTGCTGCAGTTGCTGGATGACGCCCGGTAGCTGTTCCTTGGCCTGCAACAGGTTGTCGACGTCACCCGGCGTCAGCTGCGCGATCTTGCCGTCGCCGTAGACGTTGTGCACCTGCTTGGCGAAGTCGGTGACCTGCTGCTCGACGGTCCCGATGCCCTGCGTGATCGTGCCCGGCGCATTGTTCAGCGCCTGCGCCAGTGTGGCCGCGCCCGCGTCCAGTTTGGCCTTGAACTGACTGGCGGAAGTGGCCCCGGCGCCCTTCCACTCGGACATGTTGTTGGCCCACGCGGTGGCTAGCTGCTGGTTCGACTCGCCGACGGTCTTGCCCGCCGCGGTGAGCGCGTCGGCATCGGTCTTGAACGCGCCGAAATCGATGCCACGGAACTGTTTCGTGGTCGCGCGCAGGCTCTGCGGGTCCAGCCCGGCACCCGGCGCGTCACCACCACCGCCCATATTGGACTGACCGCCCGCCTTGGTGTAGCGCGGGTAGAAGTCGTCGAAGATCTTCAGGCCGACGTCGCCCTGGTCGATGATCTCGTCCGAGTTCTTGAAATTGCCTTCGTCCAGCCGTTTCTGGCTGTCATCGAGCGCCTTCTTCGCCGGCCCCAGCCGCTGCTGTTCCCGCGCCGCGGGCAGCGACGCCTTGGCGTTGGCGATGTTCTCCAGCGGAGCCTGGCCGCCGTCTTTGACGTCCTCGGCGTTCGCACCGACCTTGCCCGCGTACTGGTCGATCTCGGAGTCGCTGATCGCGCCCATGTTGGACAGCGCGTACAGCATGTTCTGTTTCAGGTCGTTGGAGACATAAGGGTCATCAAGCATCGCCCGCATCTGCTTGATGTCGTCCGGGCTGAACTCCTTCTGCCCGGCTTCCTTGGCCATCTCCTCGAAGAAGTCGCCCATGATCAGCCCTGCCCCGGAATCGCGCTCTGCTGCGACGCCTCGTTTGCCGAGTACTTCTGCGACGCGGAGCCGAGCGAACCGCCGAACTCGGTCGCCTTGCTGCCGAAGGAGGCCACGCCGTTCTTGAACTTGGTGAACGCCTCGGTGTACTTGCCGGCGACGTCGGAGAAGGCCTCCCCGACCTGTCCCGCCGCGACGGTGGGCGTGAGCTTGGACGCGGCCTGGCTGAGCTCGTTGCCCTCCTGCGTGTACGCGTTGGCGCCCGCGCTCAGCTGGCCGGTGTCGGCCTGATAACCCCCGTTTGGCATGGTCTCCCCCTGCTCGCGTGATCAGAACAGCACTGCAGCACCTACGACGCACGCACCCGGCTCGCGGTGCCGTCGCATATGCACAGAATGTACAGACCAGCGCAACCGCGGGAAACGGATCAGGAAGCCGAGGACACCACTCCGGCGAGCCGGTCGGCGGCGGCCTGCGCGGTGTCGTGTTCGGGCGCTTCGACCATCACGCGCACAAGTTGTTCGGTCCCCGAGGGACGGAGCAGCACGCGGCCTTCCTCGCCGAGCTCGGCCTCGACCGCGCGGACCGCGTCCCGCACAGCCTCCGACGCGGCGACGGCGGCCTTGTCGGCCACCGGCACGTTGACCAGTACCTGCGGGAGCCGCCGCATCACGCCGGCCAGCTCGGCCAGCGGTTTGCCGGTGGCGGCGACGCGGCTCATCACGCGCAACGCGGTCAGCAGGCCGTCGCCGGTGGTCGCGGTGTCCGGGAACACGACGTGCCCGGACTGCTCGCCACCCAGCGCGTACCCGCCTGCACGCAACTCCTCCAGCACGTACCGGTCGCCGACCGCCGTGGTGCGGATCTCGACGCCCTGCTCGCGCATGGCCAGATGCAGGCCGAGGTTGCTCATCACGGTCGCGACGAGCGTGTTGTGCGTGAGCTCGCCGGACTCGGCCATGTCCAGCGCCAGGATCGCCATGATCTGGTCACCGTCGACCAGTGAGCCGGACGCGTCGACGGCGAGGCAGCGGTCGGCGTCCCCGTCGTGCGCGATGCCGAGATCGGCGCGGTGTTCGCGCACGGCGGACTGAAGTTTCTCCATGTGGGTGGAGCCGCAGTCGTCGTTGATGTTGATGCCGTCGGGTTCGGCGTGGATCGCGATCACCTCGGCGCCCGCCTTGCGGTACACGTCGGGTGCCGCGACCGAGGCCGCGCCGTTGGCACAGTCGACGACCACACGCAGTCCGGTCAGCGGATGCGGGACCGCAGCGAGCAGGTGCGCGGAGTAGCGGTCGATCGCGTCGGGCACATCGGTGACGCGGCCGATCTCCGCACCTGTCGGGCGCGTGCCGTTGCCCGGCAGCCCGGCCTCGATCTCGTCCTCGATGCCGTCAGGCAGCTTGTGACCGCCCGCCGCGAACAGCTTGATGCCATTGTCGGGCATGGGGTTGTGCGAGGCGGAGATCATCACGCCGAGGTCGGCTTCGAGCGCCCCGACGAGATGCGCCACCGCGGGCGTCGGCTGCACCCCGACCCGCAGCACGTCCGCCCCCGCGGACGCGAGCCCGGCCACGACGGCGGCCTCCAGCATTTCGCCGCTGGCTCGCGGGTCCCTGCCGACGACCGCCACCGGACGGTGCGAGCGGTCGTGCGCGGCGAGCACACGCGCGGCGCTGGCCGCGACGGCGAGCGCGAGCTCCGGTGTCAGGTCCCCGTTCGCGAGACCACGAACCCCGTCGGTGCCGAACAGGCGAGCCATCTGATCCTCTCCTCGAACGCTGTGCGATCCGGACAACCTAGCGCCCCTCGATCGACGGTAGCCCCCGGCTCGCGATCGCGGTACGGACGCCGTGCCGCCAACGAAGAAGGCGCCCACCCAGGACGGATGGACGCCTTCGACGAAGAGCAGCGCTCGATCAGCGCTTGCTGTACTGCGGGGCCTTGCGGGCCTTCTTGAGACCGTACTTCTTGCGCTCGGTGGCACGCGCGTCACGGGTGAGGAAGCCGGCCTTCTTCAGCGCCGGGCGGTCCTCGGCGTCGACCTCGACGAGCGCACGGGCGATCGCCAGGCGCAGCGCACCGGCCTGGCCGGAGATGCCGCCGCCGGTGAGGTTGCCGAAGATGTCGAACGACTCCGGCTTGTCGACCGTGACCAGCGGCTCACGGATGAGCTGCTGGTGCACCTTGTTCGGGAAGTACTCCTCGAGGCTCTTGCCGTTGAGCTTGAACTCGCCGGTGCCGGGGACGAGCCGCACGCGAACGACGGCCTCCTTGCGGCGGCCCACGGTGTGCGCGGAGCCACCGGCGGCACGCGACGGGCGCGGGGTGGCCGGCGTCTCGCTGGTCACGACCGCCTCGGTGCCCTCGGCGGCCTCGGTCTCGGTGCTGGTCACGAACGTTTCCTCACTCATTTGGCGACCTGCGCGATCTTGGTGATCTCAAAGGGCTGCGGCTGCTGGGCGCCGTGCGGGTGCTCCGGGCCTGCGTAGACCTTCAGCTTCTTCGCCTGGGCGCGGCCGAGCTTGTTCTTGGGAAGCATGCCCTTCACGACCTTCTCGAGCAGGCGCTCGGGTCGGGTGTCGAGCAGCTCGCCGAACGAGCGCTTGCGGAGACCGCCCGGGTAACCGCTGTGCCGGTACGCGAACTTCTGCTCGCGCTTGTTACCGGTGAGCGCGACCTTCTCGGCGTTCACGATGATGACGAAGTCACCGGTGTCCACATGGGGAGCGTAGGTCGGCTTGTGCTTGCCGCGCAGCAGCGTGGCGACCTCGGTCGCGAGCCGGCCGAGCACGACATCTTCGGCATCGATCACGTGCCAGGCACGGGTCACATCGCCGGGCTTGGGGCTGTACGTGGGCAAGGGTCTACCTCGTCGTCAACTTGCGTGTGGGGTCGAGTGCGGGCCTAGCGCGTTGGAGCGCCGCAACGCACAACGACATATGAAGATACCCCCTCGATTCGGTGGTCTGTGAAGCGGGGGTACCGGAGGACTACATACTAGTCTGGCGCCGGGTCGCGACGGCTACGACACGAGGGGGCGGACCGTGAAGACTCGGAGACTGGCCATCGCATTGTCGTGCGTGGCGCTGGTCACGGCGGCCTGCGGAAGCGCGAAGGCCGGCACGCCCGTGCCCAACGGCGACGACGCGGCCAGCTACGTCAGCGCCAAGTTCGCCAAGACCCTCGAGACGCTCGCGAACCAGCTCGGCGCGAACGAGAGCCGGAAGAGCGTGCTGGACATCTTCGCCCGGTTCGACGAGCGCAAGATGAACAGCACCCATTCGGCCGTACAGCTGGGCCGTCCGCCGGCGCGGTTGTCGAAGAACCACTCGAACACCGACTCGAACGAGTTCCTGGACTCCTTCCATCCGGCGAACAGCCCGGTCGAGTACATCCTGCTGGGGCCGGTGTACGCGAGCCTGGCGCCCAGCCCCTGGGTGTCGGTGCCCTACACCGCGGGTGACCTGAACGAGTGCTTCTGGGGCGGCGGGCAGGACGTGTGCAAGATGCTCGGCGCGGTGTCCGATTCGGTGGAGCAGAGCAAGGCCGCGAAGACGGCGAACAGCAGGCCGGACGGGAGCGTCGAGCTGACGGCGGACGTGACGTTGTCGTCGTTCCTGGAGAACCGGGTGGTGGTGTTCCCGGAGTCGATCAGTGACCAGTTCACCGATGAGATGAAGAAGCAGACCTTCCGGGCCCGCATCGTCCTCGATGCGAAGGGGAAGCTGAGCGAGCTGGAGATGGGCGGCAAGATTCCCGGTGACGGGCACGAGCTCGAGGTCGACATGCACTACCGGCTCGACGGGACCCCGACGGAGAACGACCTGCCGAAGGTGCCCGACCCGGCGCAGGTGACGGTGCTCGCGGACAGTGCCGCGGTGCGTGACTTCTATGCCCGCATGGGCGACATCCAAGGCGGGTGACGCGCGGTGAGTGAGCAGCAGCGACCGGAGTGGGAGACGCCCGGGTCCGGGGAGGGCCGGCAGTGGCAGCCGTCG